>Ga0209641_10001149_pt1 | contig 23824 bp, 17 predicted proteins | sample RifCSP16_1_FD_184022 | JGI IMG/M metagenome (GOLD analysis project Ga0209641, IMG submission 184022) | Soil microbial communities from Rifle, Colorado - Rifle CSP2_sed 16_1 (SPAdes) (version 2) | ecosystem: Environmental > Terrestrial > Deep subsurface > Rock core/Sediment | place: Rifle... | reverse complement strand
TCGGCTATGATTCTGCAGTATATGAAGAAAACCGCAGAAGATTACTTAGGCGAAACGGTTACCCAAGCGGTGATCACAGTCCCGGCCTATTTCAACGACTCCCAGAGACAGGCTACCAAGGATGCCGGCCGGATTTCCGGCTTGGAGGTATTGCGAATCATCAACGAGCCTACGGCAGCTTCCCTAGCCTACGGATTGGAAAAGAAGAAGAATGAAAAAATAGCGGTCTATGACTTAGGCGGCGGGACATTCGACATCTCCATCCTGGAAATCGGAGAAGGGGTATTTGAAGTCCGCTCTACCAATGGTGATACTCACTTAGGTGGGGATGACTTTGACCAGAGAGTGATTGACTGGATAGCCCAGGAGTTTCTCAAACAGAGCGGGATCGACCTAAGAAAAGACCGGATGGCTCTGCAGAGATTAAAAGAAGCGGCCGAAAAGGCCAAATGTGAGCTCTCTTCTACTATGCAGGCCAATATCAATCTTCCCTTCATCACTGCGGATAGCGCCGGGCCCCGGCATTTAGATTTGACTCTAACCAGGGCTAAATTAGAGCAGTTGGTCGAAGATTTGCTGCAAAGAACTATAGGGCCCTGCCGGCAGGCTTTGGCAGACGCTAAACTGTCCCCTTCAGAAATTGATGAGGTAGTCCTGGTCGGGGGACAGACCAGAATGCCCAAGGTGCAAGAGATAGTTAAAGATTCATTCGGAAAAGATCCCCACAAAGGGGTTAATCCAGACGAAGTGGTGGCAGTGGGAGCAGCCATTCAGGCCGCAGTGCTAACCGGTGAAGTAAAAGATGTTCTGCTGCTCGATGTCACTCCCCTCTCCTTGGGGATAGAAACCTTGGGTGGAGTCTGCACCAAGTTGATTGAGAGGAATACCACCATCCCGGTCAAAAAGAGCCAGATTTTCTCCACTGCGGCTGATAATCAGCCGGCCGTTAGCATCCACGTCTTGCAAGGGGAGCGGGAGATGGCCATTGATAATCGGACCTTGGGGCGCTTTGATTTAGTCGGCATCCCCCCGGCCCCCAGAGGAGTCCCCCGCATCGAGGTTGGATTTGACATCGACGCCAATGGAATCGTCCACGTCTCCGCCAAAGATTTAGGGACCGGCAAGGAGCAGTCCATCAAGATTCAAGCCTCCAGCGGACTGACCGAACAGGAGATTCAAAAGATGGTCAAGGATTCAGAAAAGCACGCAGAGGAGGACAAAAAGAAAAAGGCTCTGGTGGAGGCCAGGAACAAGGCTGATAACACGATTTACAGCGTAGAGAAGACTATCAAAGAACTAGGGGACAAAGTCTCTGCCGAGGAAAAGAAAAGAGCAGAGGAGGCCATTCAAAAGGTTAGAAACATTATGTCCGGCAGCGACGCTGAAGCTATCAATCGGGCCACAGAAGAGCTTATATCTGCCTCTCACAAGATAGCAGAAGAGCTTTACAAACAGCAGACTGCTGGTCAGACTGAAACGTCAGCAAGTCAGCCGCCTCCTTCTGAGGAGAAGAAAGAGGGGAAGGTGGAGGCGGAGTATGAAGTGATGGATGATAAGGAGGAGAAGAAGTAGTCGAGTCAGTCACTTTTTAAACCTCTCCCCAGCCCTTCAGGGAGAACCTTTTCACTCTGACGAATCCCTCGACAAAGCTCGGGATAAATCGGAACGAGCAGGGTGAACCCTCCCCTCTTAGGGGAGGGAGTAAGCTTACTTCTCCCTTGCCCTTCAGGGTGAATCTTCAGGATGAACCCTCTCCTAAGAGGAGAGGGAATAGAATGCCTGTTCAAAGTCCTCTTCGAAAAGGAAGGTAGTTTTATGTGAGAACGCAAAAGTTGACTGCAACTGGCCTGCGTGTATATTAGCGGAACTGACGAGATTAAAAGTATGCCAACTAAAAGAGACTACTACGAGGTCTTGGGGGTAGACCGCAACGCCACGGAAGAAGAAATAAAGAAAGCCTACCGGCAGTTGGCGGTCCAATACCACCCGGACAAAAATCCCGGTAATAAAGCCGCCGAAGAAAAATTCAAGGAAATCTCGGCCGCCTACGAAGTCCTGCGAGATTCAGAAAAAAAAGCCCGCTACGACCGGTTTGGACAGGTGGAGGTGGGAGCTGGCCAGGCTTATGGCGGGTTTGACTTCTCTACTTTCGACCTGTCCGATGCCTTAAGGACTTTTATGCGGGATTTTGGAGGCTTTGGTTTTGAAGAGATTTTTGGGGGAGGGACGACTACCCGTACCCGCACTCAGGTTCAAAGAGGAGAAGACCTGCAAATAAGGCTCAAGCTGACGTTAGAAGAGGTGGCCAGCGGGGTGGAGAAGAAAATCAAAATCAAAAAGATGCAGAAGTGCTCTTCCTGCAATGGCAGTGGAGCGGAAAAAGGAACTTCCAGGAAAGTCTGCCCGCGCTGTCAGGGTTCAGGAGAAATCAGGCAAGTGCGCCGGTCTTTGTTCGGACAGTTCGTCAGCCTGACTACCTGCAACAACTGTCAGGGGGAAGGTTTTGTCCTGGAAAAAGCCTGTTCCACCTGTCTAGGGCAGGGGAGGACTAAAGGAGAAACAGTCATCTCAGTCAAGATTCCGGCTGGAGTCTCTACTGGGAATTATATTCCCATGCGGGGGGCCGGCAATGTCGGCCCCAAAGGTGGACCAGCCGGGGATGTATTAGTTTTCATTGAAGAAGAGGAACATCCCCTTTTCAGACGCCGGGATGATGACATTATCCTGGATTTTCCTTTAAACTTTCCGCAAGCTGCCTTGGGGGGAGAGATAGAAATCCCCCTTTTGGCGGAAGGGAAGGCCAGATTGAAGATTCCGGGGGGAACTCAGTCCGGCAAAATCTTCAGATTGCGCTCCAAGGGGATTCCGCACTTGCACGGAACAGGCAGGGGAGATCTGTTAGTCCGAATCACAGTCTGGGTGCCAACAAGTCTTTCCTCCGAAGAAAAAAGGATTTTGGAAGAGCTCTCTAGAAAGCAGAACTTTCAAGCCCCCCAGCCAGGAAAAACATTTATCGACAAGCTCAGAGATATTTTAGGTTTCTGAGTATGGGCAGAATTACCAGATCGTATAATCTTCTCAGAGTAAGCATACCCTTAGAATTCGAGGAGGCGGTCAGCAATTTCTTAATTGAAGCAGGCTCCCGGGGAGTCAAATTAGAGCAGAATCACAGTCGAAGTGAAGTTACCGGCTACTTTCAAAGTCAGAAATCCAGACCATTTTTGCAGAGAACTAAGAGATACCTAGAAGGCCTGGCAGAGTTGTTCCGGGACAAATTCAGCTATAATCTCTCACACCAGATAGAAAAGAAACAAGACTGGTCTGTAACCTGGAGAAAGAGTTTCAAACCGGTTTATTTAGGCAAGAAGCTTGTGGTGCTGCCGGCCTGGTATAAGAAGAAACTTTCCTATCCGGTGGTCATCAAGATCATTCCGCAGATGGCTTTCGGAACCGGGACTCACCCGACTACTCAGTCCTGTCTGTTGGCTTTAGCCAAACTGGTTAAGCCTAAAGATAAAGTTTTAGACTTAGGAACTGGTTCCGGCATCTTAGCCATAGCAGCAGCTAAGTTGGGTGCCGGGATGGTCCTGGCAGTTGATAAAGATAGAATGGTCACGGAAAGCGCCCGGAAACATTTCAGATTAAATCGGGTGGGGAAAAAAGTTAAACTGAAAATTGGCAGTCTAGACAAAATACAGAAGCCAGCCAGTTTCGACTTAGGCGTAGCCAATTTAACCGGCTCAGAAATTTTCGAGGTGTTTGATAATCTCAAAGACAAAATTAAAACCGGAGGAAATCTAATTATCTCCGGATGGACTAAAGAAGAAAGCCAGGACATAATTGGCTTTTTGAACCAAGAAAGATTGAACATCGTAGAAAGGATGGATAGAAAAGGGTGGGTTACTCTAATTTGCAGAAAGTAGTTACCTATTTTTACACCGTGCCGGAAAATATTCAAAACGGGATGGTCAAAATAAAGGGGGAGGAGGCCCATCACATTACCAAAGTTTTGCGATACAAAAAGGGGGAGATAATCTCAGTGGTGGATGGATGCGGCCTGCGTTACAAAGTAATCCTGGAACAGAGCCAAAAAGATTGGGTAGAGGGAAAAATTCTGGCTCAGGTCCGCCGAGAGAACGAGCCAGTGGCCAATCTGACTTTAGCCTGTGGCATTTCCTCCGGTACCAAAATGGATTTAATCATAGAGAAGTGCACGGAGCTGGGTGTGAGAAGCTTTATCCCGATATTAACGGAAAAAGGAATGGTTGAGTTAGATGAGCTGGCAAAAGTAAAGAAAAAGTTGGGACGCTGGAATAAAGTAGCCCTAGCTGCCATGAAGCAATCTCTGCGCTGCTATCTCCCCCTAATTGAGAACCCTTTAGACTTAGGCGGCCTGCTTCGAAAAGCAGGAGACTATGACAGAAGCTTGATAGCCAGTCTGGGACCAAAGTCTAAAACCTGGAAGGAGGCCTTGGAGGCAGAGGAGCCGCTCAGAGATGTTTTACTTTTAGTGGGGTCGGAAGCCGGGTTTACCGAGGAAGAATCAAATTCGGCTCAAGAAGGCGGGTTTATTCCGGTCAAGCTGGGGCCGCGGCGGCTGCGAACCGAGACGGCTTGTATAATCTTCTGTGGATTAGTACTAAGTTACTTAGGTGAGTTAGAATAGGCTCTCCTGATGAAGAGCAGCTTGGTCTGCTCTCTCAAAAGTAACAGCCACAAAAGAAAGGGGAAGGTTCCGCTTAAAATCGAAAGGGGGGTAAACCAGCTGTAGGTGGAGTCTGATACTTTCCAGACGTCCAGTAATTGATAAAGATAAACTGAAACCAGGAGATGCTCTAGTACCACAATTAGCCAGCAAAATGTAGGGGAGTAGAATCAAACCGATAAACACAAGGCTTAAATAGAAGATTGGTTTCTTCATCTTATCTCCTTATCCGTTCTAGAAATAGTTGCGAGGCAAACATACCCATACCATTAACACTGCCCCCTCCGGTCACAAAACTGAAAAATCCTTTATGCCGGGCCTCACCTCCTTGGACGAGAGGGAAAGTTGTTATTCGTTTTCGCCCATGCGACCACCCAGTGTTACCCGCCTTGAGGCCGTAGGGCTCCCAAACTTGGGGTAATCTAGGAACGTCTTTAAGCGGTGTCAGGCCCTTTTTTGAGTATTCAGGGATTGATACAAATAAGCCAAGTGATTGACACGTATTAGATTATTACGACAGGAGAGCGGTTTTTTGAGTGTGAAATTTACCTTGACAGGCAGATGCTCTTTAGTATATTAAGTGTTTATATGAAAAAGCAAACCAAAGAAAGGGGTTGAATAATTAGTGAGCTATGTCGTGGTTCGAGACGACGAGGCTTTCGAAAAGGCGTTAAGAAGATTTAGCAAGTCCTGTGAGCGAGCCGGAATCTTGGCGGATCTCAAGAAACACCAGCACTTTGAGAAGCCCTCCGAGAGGAGAAAGAGAAAACAGGCTGCGGCCAGAAGGAAAAGCCGTCGCAGAGAATACTTCCTAGGAATATGAGTATTTCAGCGCGAATTGCTGAAGACTTAAAGCAGGCTCAGAAAGAGAGGGATAAAATCAGGCTCTCCACTTTGAGAATGCTGAAATCAGAACTGCGCTATAAGGAGATTGAAAAGGGTAAACCCCTGACCGAAGAAGAGGAAATGGGAGTGTTGAGCACTTCTGCCAAAAAGCGGCTGGATTCGATTGAACAATTCAGAAACGGCAACCGCATCGACTTAGTTACCCAGGAAGAAAGCGAATTGAAGATCGTCCAAGGCTATCTGCCGCAACAGCTAAGCGAACAGGATCTAAATCTTCTGGTCGACCAGGCCATCTCTGAAGTGCAGGCCCAGGGGAAATCCGATCTAGGCAAGGTGATGAAGAGCCTGATGCCCAATGTCAAAGGCCGGGCCGACGGCAGAGTGGTTAATCAGATTGTGGCTTTGAAACTGGAACAAAAAGGAGCTTCAAGCCAAGACTAGAACCTAAAGCGCTTAATTTCCCTCTGGCTAAAGAGAGGGAAATATTTCCCTAAAGAGGAGGGGGAATTATGAACTGGCTGGACATAATAATCATAGCTGGTCTAATCGCCGGCATCGTGTTGGGGTTCAGAAGGGGTTTCATCCGGGAGGCCATGGGTTTATTAGGGCTGATCGTGGGAGTCATCATAGCGGTAAACTATGTGGACTGGGCTTCGGCCAAGTTTTTAACCCATATGCGGGTTTCCCCGCACATTATTTCTTTTTTTAGCTTTATTCTATTGTTCACGGCAGTCTTCTTAGGGTTTAAGATCTTGGGTTTTCTCTTCTACCGGGTCGGCTCCCTGACTGCTTTGGGGAAGCTGGATAAGGTGGGAGGTGGAATTTTTGGTTTTCTGCAGGCTTGGATCTTGACCGGATTTGTACTTTTGATTTTGCTGTTTTTCCCTCTCCCCCAGAGTATTCTCAATGCTACTGATAATTCTTTCTTTGCCCCGATTATGCGAGGAACTATACCGATGATCTATGAGGAATCGACCATAATACACCCCCAGCGCAGTTCCTTCATCAGCCAGATTTCCAAAGCCTTAAAGTCCGAAAAGCCTTCGGCCGAGAAGGAATCAACCTATCACTTCGGGGCCGCGGCTAAGAAGAGTGTCTCCCGGAGCGAAAAGGTACTGGCCGAAATCAGGAAGAGGTTCAGCCGGCAGGAAAGTTAGTTTTCAGAGGAACTTATTGCAATTTGAGCGGGTATGGTTAGAATACCCGATATGGATGAACATACCCTCTGGGTTCTTGAATTCGATAAGATCAAGCTAAGGCTAAAAGGCCTTTGCCAATCTCCTTTAGGGCAAAAGGAGATTGACAGAATCACACCTGGTTTCAACTTAGTAGAAATTCAGAAGCACCTGGATCAGGTCCAGCAGATGAAGGAGATTTTGCTTTACCAAGGAGGCTTTCCTTCTCTGTCGGTCGACGATTTGAGCCCGGTCTTGGCCAGAATAAAGCCGGAAGGGACCAGTTTAGACCCGGCTGAGCTTTTGAGTTTAGCAGAGATTCTCATCTGTGTCCGAGAAATCCTAAAATTTTCGAAGAGCATCAAAGGAAAATATCCCCTCCTAGAAGAGCTGACCAACAAGTTAAGGTTACCGGAGAAGCTTTTGGATTCAATTCAAAAATCGATTGAGCCGAATGGGGAGATAAAGGATTCTGCTTCGGCCCAGTTGAGCCGGATACGCAGGGGAAAAGTGGACTTGAGGCAAGAAGTTACTTCTAAGTTGCATACAGTCCTGCGCTCTACTAAAGTCAGGCCAGAAGATGAAATCATTACGCTCAGGCAGGGAAGATATGTGATTTCTCTGCCGGAGACAGAGCTATCCAAAATCAGAGGGATAATTCAGGATCGCTCTGGCACTGGTTTAACTTACTACGTGGAGCCAGTTGCCGTGGTAGGGCTAAATAATAAACTTAAAGAGTTGGAGCTGGAGGAAAGAAATGAAATCCACCGGATTCTGCTGAGTTTGACTCAACTGGCTCGGGAGCATCTTATTGAACTGGGACTTGACTTAGAGACTTTGGGCGAATTGGACAGCCTGGCTGCCAAAGCCCGTCTGGCGATTGAGCTTAAATGCAGTTCACCCCTTTTGAATCAAGAAAAATATCTGAGCTTGAGAAAAGCCAGACACCCCTTTTTGGATCCCCGGCAAGTCGTCCCCTTAAGCCTTGAGTTAGGAAAGGATTTTTCTACTCTGGTCATAACCGGTCCTAACACCGGGGGCAAGACTGTAGCTTTGAAGACCATCGGGCTTCTATGTTTAATGGTTCAGGCTGGATTGCAAATCCCGGCTGAGCCTGATTCAACTGCCGGGATATTTAAGGGGATCTTCGCTGATATAGGAGACGAGCAGTCCATTGAAATGTCTCTTTCCACTTTTTCGGCTCATATAAGACATATCATTGAAGCGGTGAATCAAGCTGACCGGGATAGCCTGGTCCTCATAGACGAAATTGGCGCTGGCACAGACCCTCAGGAAGGAGGAGCCTTAGGAGAAGCAATTTTGCGCTATCTGACTGGTAAAATGGCCAAGACTATAGTAACCACACACCTGGGAGCCTTGAAAGTCTTAGCCCAGAATGACCCCCGGATCAGAAACGGCTCCTTTGAATTTGATTCCGCCAGTCTAAGGCCGACCTTCCAGTTCCGGATGGGGCTGCCAGGATCAAGCTACGCGGTCGAGATTGCCTCTCGTCTAGGCTTGAATCCAGAAATCGTCTCCCAGGCTTCGGCCTTAATCGGCACCCAGGAAAAGGATTTGACCTCCTTACTCGGCCAGTTGGACCAAGAGTTGAAAGAGGTTCGTCAGGAAAGAGAAGTTCTCTTCAGAAAAACCCAAGAAACAGACCAGCTCTTATCTTCCTACACCGATAAGCTCCAAAAGTTGGAAAAGGAGCAGAAAGAGATCAAAAGGAAGTCTCTTTCTGAAGCCAGGGAATTGCTTGCCAAATCCAGGTTGCAAATAGAGCATCTGATTAAAGAGTTGCGAGAAAAAAAGGCTGAAAAAGAGAGCATCAAAAAAGCACTCTCATTCGTCCAGGAGCAGACCAAACAGATTGAACAGGAAGCAGTTAAGTATCAACCTCAGAAACTGATCCGAATGGAAAAAATTCATATAGGGGGCCGAGTCTGGGTCCAATCGCTCAAATCCGAGGGGGAGGTTCTATCCTGGCCCGATAAATCAGGGAAGCTGAAAGTGCAAGTGGGAGGATTAAGTGTTACGCTGGGAGTGGAAGATTTATATCAATCTGAAGAACCGCAAAAGCCTAGACTAGGGAAAACGAAGTTTACGACAGAGACCGAATCGGTTCCACAGGAGTTGAGCATCCGGGGAATGACTGCTGACGAAGCTTTGGAAAAAGTAGATAAGTACTTAGACCAAGCTCTCTTGGCCGGACTGACCGAAGTCTCCATCATTCACGGCAAGGGAACCGGCACCCTCAGAAAAAAGGTTACCCAGTTCTTAAAAGATCACCCCCGGGTAGAAGATACCCGGCTGGCCGAATGGGATAAAGGTGGTAGCGGGGTCACTTTAGTCCGGCTTAAAAAGTGATTGATTTTTTCCGTAGACTAAGATAAGTTGGTCTATGGAGTCAGCGGATGTCTAATTATTTTCCCCAGGAACTAATCGACCAGGTCCGCTCGGCCAACGACATTGTAGAGGTAGTTTCCGAGTACGTTTCACTCAAGAAAAAGGGGAGAAATTACTTCGGTTTATGCCCCTTTCACACCGAGAAAACTCCATCTTTTTCTGTAAATCCTGAAAAACAGATATTTCACTGCTTCGGGTGCGGCCAGGGGGGAAATGCGGTTTCCTTTTTGATGACCCATGACAAGCTGGGCTTTGTAGAAGCCATCAAGCTCTTGGCCAAGAGGGCCAATATCCGTCTGCCGCAGAAAGAATATGACCGCAAAAAGCTGGAGCTGACCGACAAGCTTTACCATGCTAATCAGATGGGGGCTGCATACTACTCCGGCAACCTCTCTGGCCTGCCGTCCGGCAAAGAAGCCCAGGCTTACTTAGAAAAACGGAGAGTTTCCAAAGAGACAAGCAAGACCTTCCAGCTTGGCCTGGCTTTAGAGGAATGGGACGGTTTGTTAAAGTTCTGCATTTCCAAGGGAGTAGAGCAACAAACGCTCTTGACGGCCGGATTGATAATTGAAAGAAGTGATGGTAAAGGATTTTATGACCGTTTCAAGAACCGACTTATGTTTCCCATTTTCAATCTGTCGGGAAAGATTGTGGCTTTGGCCGGCAGAATCATAGATGAAAAGGATAACCCCAAATATCTCAATTCTCCAGAAACTCCCATTTACCAAAAAGGTAAACTTCTTTATGGGTTAAATTTCTCCAAAGAAAAAATCAGAGAAAGCAGATTTGCCATAGTGGTGGAAGGTTATATGGATTTTCTCTCCCTCCATCAGGCCGGCCTCCAGAATCTGGTGGCTTCTTGCGGCACTGCTTTCAGCGCGAATCAGGCCCGGCTACTGGCCCGTTTTGCAGAAGAGGTGATCTTGCTTTTTGACTCAGACAACGCCGGAGAAAAGGCGACTCTGAGAAGTGTCGACTTGCTTTACGACGCCGGCTTAGAGGTGAAGGTGGCAGTTTTGCCCAAAGGCTTTGACCCGGACTCCTATTTGAATAACTATGGTGAACTAAAGTTAAGAGAATTAATTAACCAAGCAGTCGGCTATGTGAAATTCAAAGCCAGCTTTCTCAACGATAGATTTGCCAATCTCTCCCTACGTGAACAAGAAGGGATTTTGATGGACTTTGCCCAAACTGCTGCCAGAATAAGTCAAGGTGTAAGAAGGGAACTATTTCTCAAGCAAGTTTCTGAGCAGTTAGATGTGAGCGAGAGCATAGTGAGAAAAGCCCTGCTGACCGTAACCGGCAAGAAAGATACCGAACAGATAGCTGCCAGGGTAGCTCCGCAGAAACCAGGGCCCCAGGCCTGGGAGAAAGAATTCTTAGCTTTGGTAATGGATAACTGGCACTGGTTCAAGAAAGCAGAGACTGAAATCGTGGCCGAAGACTTTAGCACCTCCCACCATCAAGAATTATGGAGATTTTTGAGTCAACAGAATCAGGCCAGAGAAGAATTCGACTTGGCAGATTTCCTGGAAAAAGCAGAAAACGCAAGTTTGCGCCAGCTCTTGTTAGAAATCGCCAGCCTAGATTTTCTGGGAGTCGAATCAGAAACTCTCTTTGAAGATTACATAAGACGGTTTAGAGCCGAGCGGAGAGAAAGAGAGATAAATAAGGTTAAGCAGTCACTTAAGAACGCAGAGGCAGTTAAAGATGAAGAGGCAGTTCAAACCCTAAGCTCAAAACTGCACAACTTGTTGCAGGAAAACACATTAACTGTCAGTAGTGAAAAGACAAGCTGAGGTCATCTGATAAATCGCTTTACTGCAAACTTAGCAGCACTTGACTAGAATTTGCGAATTGCATATAATAAAAAATCTGGGCCCATAGCTCAGTTGGTTAGAGCAGCTGACTCATAATCAGCGGGTCCCAGGTTCGAGCCCTGGTGGGCCCACAGTAGTGTTACAATTTAAGAGTATGGAAGGCAAATAGTTGACCGGGCAATTAGCTCAGTTGGTTAGAGCGTTCGGTTCACATCCGAAAGGTCACAGGTTCGAGTCCTGTATTGCCCAGAGTGTGGAAAGAATCAGGAAAGGTGAGCAGAATCGAATCCAATTTGAAAACTACCCAAAAATGTACTAGCAAATGCACTCTGCCGAAGAGTGCATTTTTTTTCAGGGGTTGAGGAAGGAAGGATGCAGAAGGACTTAGAACTGATGTTGCAGCTGCAGGAAGTAGATTATGACATTGATGAGTTGGAGCGTTCCAAAAGTTACCTGCCGGAGATGATCACTAAGCTCCAGGCCGAGACTGAAGAATTAAGAGTCCTTTTAACCCAGACCCAGGAAAAAGTCAGACAATTAAATCTGGACAAGAAGCGCTGGGAGATTGAGATCGCCAGTTGGCAGTCTGAGCTGGAGAGATATCAGAAGCAGCTGCGAGAGATCAAGACCAATAAGGAATATGATGCCCTGATGGCAGAGATGGAGACTCGCAAGCAGAACATTTCCCAGAATGAAGACCTGATTTTGCAAGCCATGCAGGATTTAGAAGAAGAGACTCCCAAGATTGATGAATTGAAAAAGGGATTAGAAGAGGTCTCCAAAGCCAATCTCCAGCAGACCAATGAATTGCAGAAACAGATCGACGGAGTAGATGTCAAAATAAAAATCAGGCTGGATGAGAAGAAAAGAGTGACTTCTCAGATAAATAAGGTGGCCATTGCCGCCTATGAAAGAATTCGCAAGAAATGCACTCCGGTTTTGGTGGCTGTCCGGAAGAGAGCCTGCGGAGCGTGTTACAAGTCTTTCCCTCCCCAGCGAATCCAGGAAATAAAAAAGGGAGACGGATTGATCACCTGTGATAACTGCGGGCGAATCTTAATCTGGACCGGAGAAAACGGGAGTTAATACTTAATCTTCAATGGACAAAAGATTCGAAAAAGTAGGCCTGACCTTTGACGATGTGCTATTGATCCCCAATAAATCTGAGGTCTTGCCCAGCCAGGTGGAAGTTTCCACCCGTATCGCCCCCCAGACTGAGATGAACATACCCTTTCTCTCAGCGGCCATGGATACGGTGACCGAGTCCAGGCTGGCGGTGGCCTTGGCCCGGGAAGGTGGCATCGGGGTGATTCACAAGAATATGACGGTTGAACGGCAGGCCGAGGAAGTCAACAAGGTCAAGCGCTCGGAAAGCGGAATGATAGTCGATCCGATCACTTTACCTCCGGAAAGACCGATTAAAGAGGCTTTGGAGGTGATGAAGAGGTATTCCATCTCCGGCATACCGGTCACCAAGAAAGGGAAGCTCTTAGGCATTATCACTAACCGAGACCTGCGCTTTGAGAAAAATCTGAGCCGCAAGATCGGGGAATTGATGACCAAAAGGAACCTGGTCACTGCCAGTGAAAATATAACTTTAGAAGAGGCTCAAGAAATCCTACACAAAAATAGAATTGAAAAACTTCTCCTGGTAGATAAGCACAAAGTTTTGAAAGGAATGATAACGGTCAAGGACATAATGAAAAAAATCCAGTACCCCTTGGCCTGCAAAGACCAGCGGGGACGACTTAGAGTAGGGGCCGCACTAGGCGCCTCCGCTGACTTAAAAGAGAGAGCGGCCGCTCTGGTAAAAGAACAGGTAGACTTATTGGTAGCGGATTCTTCTCACGGGCATTCCAAGAATGTCTTAGAAGCGGTAGAAAACTTAAAGAAATGGTTTCCAAAGGTTCTAGTCTTAGCCGGTAATGTGGCTACCCGAGAAGGGGCCCTGGATTTGATAAAAGCCGGTGCTGACTGTGTAAAGGTAGGAATTGGGCCGGGCTCCATTTGCACTACTCGAGTGGTGATCGGTTCTGGAGTACCTCAACTGACCGCAGTAGTTGAATGCGCGGAAGTCTGTTCCCAATACAATGTGCCTTTGATTTCAGATGGGGGGATACGCTATTCAGGTGACATTGTCAAGGCCTTGGCGGCCGGGGCAGATGCAGTAATGATAGGTTCTCTATTTGCCGGAACAGAAGAAAGCCCAGGGGAAACTATACTCTGGGAAGGGAGAACTTTCAAAACCTACCGGGGAATGGGCTCGATTGAAGCTATGAAGGCCGGCAGTAAAGATAGATATTTCCAAGCAGAGCAAGAAGAGCCGACCAAGTTCGTTCCTGAAGGAGTTGAAGGTCTGGTTCCCTACAAAGGGAGCTTATCGGAGACCATCTTCCAGTTGGTAGGTGGACTCCGCTCAGGTATGGGAATGTGCGGTTCTAAAAACATTCCAGAGCTCAAGCGGAAAGCCCGCTTTATCCGTCTAACAGAGGCGGGATTGAAGGAGAGTCATCCCCATTCAGTCTTCATTACCAAAGAGGCGCCTAATTACAGATTAAGACAGTAGTAAGCTTGCTAAGAAAAGTTTTGGAATGCGATTCACTGGTAGTTTGTCCACCGACTTGTTCAGAATTAGTCAAGCCCCAATCATTAAGCGAACGCTTGAGTAACTATCCAAAGAGAACTGTGAATGAAACCCTCACTTTTAGGAGGTGAAAAAAGCTTAAGCTGGAGCAGGCCAAGTCATCGCCCCGATAGGATATCGGGGAGGAAAGTCCGAGCTCCTAAGGCAGGGTGCCTGGTAACCCCAGGGATCCGCAAGGATACGGAAAGTGCCACAGAGACCAGACCGCCCCGATTTACTCGGGGCAAGGGTGAAAGGGTGGTGTAAGAGACCACCGGTTTCCTGGAGACAGGAGATGCTGGCAAACCCCACCTGGAGCAAGGCCAAATAAGGAAGGAGGAAGCGCCTCTTCCGCTATTTACTTCCGGGTAGGCCGCTTGAGCTGGCTGGTGACAGACAGACCAGACAGATGATGACATAGACAGAACTCGGCTTATGGCCTGCTTCGGCTTCTGATTAAGATTATGCAGACGATCTGGGAATTGAAGTCTCCGGTAGTTTGCTCGTCTACGGATTGGATTGGTCCCCTGGGTTTATCCCCAATCTTGGGAAAAATCCTGGTCAACCGGGGAATCACTAATCTCCAGCAAGCTGATAAATTTCTCCGTCCCCGACTCTCAGATTTAGTCGATCCTTTTGTTCTGCCGGATATGGAGAAGGCTGTAGGCCGAATAGAGAGAGCCCTGCAGGATAAAGAGAAGATAATGATTTTTGGAGATTATGACGTGGATGGCATTTCGGCCGCCTCTTTATTCTATCTGGTACTCAATCGCTTGGGGGCTGAAGTCAGCTATTACCTCCCACAGCGACTGACTGAAGGTTACGGTCTTTCCAAGGAGGGGATTGACGAAGCCAGAAAGAGAGGGGCGAGTTTAGTTATTTCAGTAGACTGCGGAATGACTGCAGTGGAGGAAGCCCTCTACGCCAAAGCTTTTGGCATAAATCTAATCATCACCGACCACCATTTGGCTGGTGAGATAATTCCTGAGGCCTGGGCCATAATAAACCCCAAATATGCCATAGAGGATTATCCCGGGGGGGAGCTGGCCGGAGTCGGGGTGGTTTTCAAAATCACTCAGGCCCTGTATCGAAGATTAGGGCTGGATGAATCAGAGTTGGAAGAGCATCTGGATCTGGTAGCTCTGGGCACCGCGGCTGACGTTGTCTCTCTAACCAAAGAGAATAGAATCCTGTGCAAATACGGGCTGGAACAGATTGCCAAGAGTAACAAACCTGGCCTGAAAGTCCTAATTCTTTCAGCCGGATTGCAGGGTAAATCAATAGGGACGGCTCAGGTAGTGTTCGGGCTGGCCCCCAGACTAAACGCGGTAGGGCGCTTAGGAGATGCCATCCATTCCATCAGACTTTTAGTTACCCGAGACGAAAACGAAGCCTTCCAGATAGCCAGCTTCTTAGAATCTGAGAATCAAAAAAGAAGAGCACTGAACGAGAAGACCCAAAAAGAAGCCCTAGAGCTGTTGGATAAAACCGTGAATCTGGATAAGGAAAAAGCCATAGTCTTGTCTCAGACTGACTGGCATCCAGGCATTTTGGGCATAGTGGCAGCCCGGCTGGCAGAGAGTTTCTACCGGCCAACTGTTCTGGTAACCTTTGACCAAGAAGAAGGGAAAGGCTCTGGCCGATCTATCCCCGGCTTTGATCTATTCGAAGCCCTGAAGGAGTGCCGTCAGCACCTGCAGACTTTTGGCGGGCATCGGCAGGCAGCCGGTCTTAATCTGCTCAAGTCAAAATTCGAGGACTTCAAAAAAAAGTTCTTGGAGATTGCCAATCAAAGACTATCAGAGAGCGATTTAACTCCCAAGCAGAGTGTAGACGCAGAAGTAGAGCTAAAGGAGATAGACCAAGGCTTGGTAGAAGCATTGGAACTTCTGGCTCCCTTTGGGCCGGGGAATATGAGGCCAGTCTTTGTGACCAGAAAGGTTTCCAAGGCTGATTTTCCCGGGATTGTTGGCAATAATCATCTCAAACTAAGAGTGGCTCAGGCCAAGCACGAATACGAGGCCATTGGTTTCACTCTAGGGAAATGGGCCAAACCGATAGCGACCAATGTAGCCACACTTGACATCGCTTACGTTTTGGAGACAAACTTCTGGAATGGCCAGAATAGAATTCAACTCAGAATCAAGGATTTAAAGTTTAGTCAGTGAGAATATCTGTTCTAGACCGCTTTTATTCAGGTGATGTACAGGCGCTCTCCCGCCTGATTAGCGAGGCGGAGAATCAGTCCAACGGCTATCAGAAGATAATATCCACTCTCTACCCAAAAACAGGCCGGGCTTACAAATTGGGGATTACCGGCCCGCCCGGGGCAGGCAAGAGTTCCTTAGTCGACGGTCTGGTAAACCAGATTCTAAAGGAGAGCTTCAAGGTTGGAATCATCGCGGTTGACCCGACCAGCCCTTTCTCGGGAGGAGCTTTTTTAGGGGACCGGGTCAGAATGCAGAACTTAGTCGGCAGAAAAGAGGTCTATATCCGAAGCATGGCCTCCCGAGGGTCTTTAGGCGGACTTTCTGCCACAACTTTTGAGGCCTGCCTGATTCTGGATGCATTTGGGAAAGATTTCATTATATTGGAAACCGTAGGTGTAGGACAGATTGAATTGGAAGTGGCTCAGCACAGCGACACCATCCTGGTGGTGCTCTCTCCTGAGTCCGGAGATTCAATTCAGGCCTTCAAGGCCGGCTTGATGGAGATTGGAGACATCTTTGTGGTGAATAAAGCAGACCGGGAAGGAGCTTCCCGCCTAGCCGTACAGTTAAATATGAGCCTAGAGCTCAAAAGAAAAGAGCAGAAGGGGGAGTATCCAGTCCTAACTACTACCGCCACAAGCGGAGGTGGGATAAATGAACTTTGGCAGGCAATCAAAAAGCATCGAGATTTTGTGACCAAAAGTGAGCTTTTCAGCCAGAACCGAAAAAGACAGCTGAAGAGCCAATTGAAAAGAGTCATAGAAGAACAAATCCGGATCTCGGTTAAGAGCAGATTGAGTTCTGACCTGGACTGGGACCAGTTAGCTGAAGAGATCTACCTTAGAAAGGAAACTCCCTATAGTCTGGCAGGCAGACTACTTGATTCTTGGAGGTCAAAGTAACCACGATGTTTGACGAAAAGTTCATCCAAGAATTAAAGCAGAGAAGAACAAAGTGGGAAGAGGAGTATCGGAAGTTGAATCCCGGATGCCACACCAGCAAGTTCACCACTGTCTCAGGACAGATCGTTAAAGAGCTCTACACCCCGCTGGATCTGCAGAAATTCGATTACTTCCAGGAGCTGGGTTTTCCAGGGGAGTATCCTTATACCCGCGGCATCAGAAGCTCAATGTACCGGCGGAGACTCTGGACCATGCGCCAGTTTTCCGGGTTTGGGACTCCCCTTCAGAGCAACCAACGCTATAAATTCCTGCTCAGACACGGGCAGATGGGACTTTCCGTGGCTTATGATCTGCCCACCCTGATGGGACACGATTCAGATGACCCCTGGTCTGAGGGAGAAGTGGGGATCTGCGGTGTAGCAGTAGATTCTCTGCGGGATATGGAGATTCTCTTCGACGGAATTGACCTGGGAAATATCACCACTTCCATGACGATTAATGGACCGGCCCCCATTCTTCTGGCCATGTATGTAGCCACCGGTGAAAAGAAGGGTGTGCCGGCCCACAAACTGGCTGGTACCTGCCAGACCGACATTCTAAAAGAATATATCGCTCAAAAAGAATGGATATTCCCACCCCAACCTTCCATGCGCCTGATTGTGGACATGATGAAGTTTTGCACCCAGCATCTGCCCAGATACAACTACATTTCTATTTCTGGCTATCATATCCGGGAGGCTGGCTCCACTGCGGTTCAGGAGTTAGCCTTTACTTTGGCGGATGGTTTTGCCTACGTTGAAGCAGGGATCAAAGCCGGTTTAAATGTGGATGAGTTTGCCCCGCGTTTATCCTTTTTCTTCAACTCTCATCTGGATTTCTTTGAAGAAATCGCCAAATACCGAGCGGCTCGCAGAATCTGGGCTAAACACCTGCGAGAAAAATACAGGGCCAAAAAACCGGAGTCCTGGCTATTGCGCTTCCACACTCAGACTGCCGGAGTTTCTCTGACCGCCCAGCAGCCGGAGAATAACATAGTCCGGACCGCCTATGAAGCCTTGGCAGCAGTCCTCGGCGGCACCCAATCGCTCCACACCAACTCCATGGATGAGACCTGGGCGCTCCCCACTGAAAGGGCAGTCAAGATTGCCCTGCGGACTCAGCAAATCATAGCCTACGAAACCGGGGTAACCAATGCGATTGACCCTTTGGGCGGCTCCTATTTGGTTGAGTCACTCACCAACCAGATGGAAGAAGAGGCAGAAAAGTACTTTGCAGAAATAGAAAGAAGGGGAGGGGTCTTGAAATGCATTGAGGAAGGATTTTTTCAAAAGGAGATTGCCCAGGCGGCTTTTGAATATCAAAAGGCTTTAGAGAGGAAAGAAAAATTCCAGGTTGGAGTTAATGCATTTATTGAGGAGGATGAAAAAGTAGATATTCCCATCTTGAAGATTGATGAATCGGTGGCGGTTGAGCAGACGGAGAGTATCAAGAAGGTCAAACAGACCAGAGATAACGACAAGGTTAAACGGGCCCTGGAGGATTTAAAGAAAGCGGCGGCCGGAACTGAGAATACCATGCCCCATTTAATTGGATGTGTCAAAGCTTATGCAACTGAAGGAGAAATAGTCGAGGCCCTTAGGGGGATTTATGGAGATTACCGGGAGCCGGCTTGGTTCTGAGCGCTTGGCTTGCTTAAAGTTGTGGAATAGGGTTAATATGCGTCTCAGATTGTGAAAATAGTAACAGGAGATTGATTCGAAATGGATAGAAAAATCAGAGTGGTCTTGGCCAAGCCAGGTCTAGATGGGCATGACCGGGGTCTGAAAGTGATTGCCGCGGCCATGCGGGATGCCGGATTTGAAGTCATCTACTTAGGCTTGCGGCAAACTCCGGAAATGGTGGTGGAAGCTGCCATTCAAGAAGACGCAGATGCGATCGGGCTATCGATTCTGTCCGGAGCCCATATGACCCTTTTTCCCCGCGCCCTGCAACTTCTCAAGGGAAAAAATGCCGAGCATATTCTGCTTTTTGGCGGAGGGATCATTCCCAAAGAGGATATGGAGCAGCTTTATAAGTTAGGTGTAGGAAAGCTGTTTGGTCCGGGCGCCCCAACTACTGAAATCATAGAGTATGTGAAAGAGGCGATATCGGGCCGGAGAAAAGAAGAAGCCATTTTTTAGTCCAAGGAGGATGAATGGTCTACAATATTGACCCTGGACAGCAAGAGATCAGAGAATGGGCCAGGAAATTCTGCGAGAAAGAAGTTGTCCCCTTAAGCGTGGAATTAGACCGGAGGCCGGAGCCGCAGAAATTTCCCTATGACCTGTATAAGAAGCTATCTGATTACGGGATTGTGGGGTTTTCGATGCCGAAAGAATATGGTGGAACCGGGGCAAGTAAGATTCTGGAAACCACCTTACTGGAAGAGCTGGCATATTACGATGCTGCGGTCTGCCTTTTAGCAGCCGTCTCTTCTCTGGCCTGTTATCCCATCGAAGTTTTTGGTACAGAAGAGCAGAAGAGAAAGTATGTCCCCAAAATCGCCTCAGGGGAATATCTCTCTGCTTATGATCTGACCGAACCTTCGGCCGGCTCTGATGCAGGCAATCAGCAGAGTACAGCTAAGATCGAAGGAGACCAGTTTGTCATCAACGGAGAAAAAATCTTCATAATGCACGGGGATGTGGCGGACGTGCACGTGGTCTTCTGCAAAATCATAGAAGATGGGCACAAGGCGGATAAAACGACTATTTCTGCTATAATTGTAGAGAAAGGAACTCCCGGTCTTAAGGCTAAGACCCTGGAATACAAAATGGGGATGAAGTGCGCCACTACGGCCCGGGTCTGGTTCGATGACGTGCGGGTGCCGGTCACAAATTTACTGGGGGAGAGAGGAAAAGGCTTTCGCATAGCCCTACAGACCCTAGACGGCGCCAGAATCGGAATAGCCGGACAGGCGGTCGGTATTGCTCAGCGAGCTTTCGACGAAGCGGTTAAATATGCCAGGACCAGAGTCACTTTCGGTCAGCCGATTGCCAAGTACCAGGCCATCCAGTGGATGATTGCAGACATGTCCACTCAGCTGGAAGCGGCCCGCTGTTTGACCTACAAAGCTGCTCAGCTCTGCGACCAGGGGCAGAAAATAACCTTAGAAGCCTCGCAGGCCAAGCTTTATGCCACTGAGGTGGCTAAGTTCTGCGTGGACCGCTGCCTGCAGATTCACGGCGGTTACGGTTATATCGGTGAATTCTCCTTAGTGGAAAAACTATACCGGGACCAGAGGCTGACTGAAATCTACGAAGGAACCTCCGAGATTCAGAGACTCATCATCGCTGGAAATTACCTGCGGGGATAGATGCTCAGGCTAGGCGATTTTCAGGTCTTCTCTTTTGTGGAGGGGAGATTCCACTTAGACGGAGGGGCTATGTTTGGCATCGTCCCCAAGATTATGTGGGAAAAGCTTCTCCCTGCCGATGACAAGAATCTGGTGCCGTTAGATTGCAATCTGCTGTTGGTCAAAGCCAGTGGTAAGAATATTCTAATTGACGCTGGACTGGGGGATGTCTTGACCGATAGAGAACGGAAAATCTATTCAGCCTACAACCCCTCCAGCCTGGAAGTAGGTCTCTTGGCTTTTGATGTCAAGCCCGAGCAGGTCGATTTGGTGATTCTTTCTCATCTGCACGCTGACCACGCCTGCGGCACCCTCAAAAGCGAAAACGGAAAGGAAAGACCTCGCTTTAAGAACGCTAGAATCGTGGTTCAAAAATCTGAATGGGAGGAAGCCGCCCATCCGGATGAGCGGACTGTAGCCGGGTATTTGTTCAATCATCTGTCAGTTTTAGAAGAACACAGAGTCTTGGAGCTGGTGGAGGGAGAAGCTGAAATCCTCCCTGGAATCAAGGTGATAGAAACCGGCGGACATACCCAAGGACATCAAGCCGTGGAGATCGAGAGCAATGGTCAGAGATTGATTTACTATGCCGACATCGTCCCGACTTCGCATCATCTCAAGCCTCACTATGTGGCTGGCCTGGATTTATATCCCCGAGAGACAATGAAAGTGAAAAAGAAGGTGATTCCAGAGGCGATTGAGCGCGGGGATTATATAGCTTTTGACCATGACCTGCAAATCAAGATAGGTAAACTAATAAGAGATGAAGAGGGAAGAATCATAGCAGAGCCGGTCATTACCTCCTGATACCATTTAAAATTCTCTGAACCCATGAGCATACCAGAAAAACTAAAGCTTCTCCGGCAAAAGAAAGCGGAAGCCCAATTAGGAGGGGGTAAACAAAGAATCGAGGAGCAGCATAAGAAGGGGAAATTAACCGCCCGGGAAAGGCTGGAGATTCTTCTGGATGAGAACTCCTTTGAAGAATTTGATATGTTCATGGTGCACCGGGCCAAGGAATTTGGAATTGAGCAGCAGAAATATTCAGGGGACGGTGTAGTCACCGGTTATGGTACCATTGACGGCAGGCTGGTTTTTGTCTTCTCCCAGGATTTCACCGTATTCGGTGGCTCTCTTTCTGAAGCACACGCCGAGAAGATTTGCAAGATAATGGATATGGCCACCAAGACCGGCGCGCCGCTAATCGGTCTGAACGACTCCGGTGGAGCCCGGATCCAGGAAGGTGTAGTAAGTCTAGGTGGTTATGCAGATATTTTTCTGCGCAATACCTTAGCCTCCGGTGTAATTCCCCAAATCTCAGTGGTTTTAGGTCCCTGCGCCGGAGGGGCGGTTTATTCCCCGGCCATCACTGATTTTGTCATCATGGTCAAAAATAGCAGCTATATGTTTGTAACCGGCCCCAGCGTCGTAAAGACCGTCACTCACGAAGAGGTCAGCTTTGAAGAGCTGGGGGGCGCGCTCACTCATTCCACCAAATCCGGAGTAGCTCATTTTGCCTGTGAGACTGAAGCCGAAGCCCTGAGATTGACCAGGAAGTTGATGAGTTATATCCCTCTTAATAACTTGGACGACCCTCCGGTAATTGAAAATAAAGACCCGGTTGATCGCCAGGATGAACAGCTAAATCAGGTGGTTCCTGAAAACCCCAACAAACCCTACGATATCAAGGAAGTCATCGGAAGAGTTGTGGACCAGGATAGTTTTTTGGAAGTACACCAGAACTTCGCTCAAAATATTGTGGTAGGGTTTGCCCGGATGAATGGAAAGTCGGTTGGGATAATCGGCAATCAACCTGCGGTTTTAGCCGGAGTTTTAGATATTAATTCCTCTGACAAAGGGGCACGATTCGTGCGCTTCTGTGACGCTTTCAATATTCCCTTAATTACTTTTGAAGATGTCCCTGGTTTCCTGCCCGGCAAAGAGCAAGAGTTCGGAGGAATCATCCGGCACGGGGCTAAGCTGCTCTATGCCTATGCCGAAGCGACCGTGCCCAAAGTTACGGTCATAACTCGCAAAGCTTACGGCGGAGCTTATGACGTCATGAACTCCAAGCATATCAGAGGGGACATCAATTATGCCTGGCCCACGGCAGAGATTGCGGTGATGGGGCCAAGAGGGGCGGCAGAGATAATCTTTAAAAAGGAGATTGCCCAAGCCAATGACCCGGAGAAAATGCTGGCAGAAAAGGAGCAGGAGTATAGAGAGAAATTTGCCAATCCCTATACTGCCGCGGAGAGAGGCTATATTGACGATATAATTGAGCCGAAGCAGACCAGGCCGCGCTTAATCAAAGCTCTGGAGATGCTGTCTACCAAGAAGGATACTAATCCCCCTAAAAAGCATGGGAATATACCTCTGTGAGTTTAAAATGACCGCGAATAGGTTATAAGAAAACAGCTAAGTGAGACTGAAATTGTCAGGCTGTTATGCTCACTAAGGGATCGACTTATACTCAGGTTAGTTAAATATCAACGACCCAATGAAGTTTAAGAAGGTTTTAATCGCCAACCGGGGAGAAATAGCCATCCGCATCATCCGGGCTTGCCGGGAGTTGGACATTTCTCCGGTGGTGATCTACTCCGAGGCAGACCGGACCTCATTACACGTCCGGATGGCAGACCAGGCTCATTGCGTTGGCCCTGCTCCGGCTGCAGAAAGTTACCTCAATCAGGAGAAAATCATTCGGATTGCCAAAGAGTCCGGGTCCCAGGCCATCCACCCTGGCTATGGTTTCTTGGCGGAAAACTCTGAGTTTGCGCAAAGGGTTACCAGCTCAGGCTTGGTTTTCGTTGGGCCACCGGCTCCAGCTTTGAAACTTTCCGGCGACAAGCTGGATGCCCGGCGCCTGGTAAGGCAGCATGGCATACCCATCGTGCCAGGCTCAGAGACAGTGGCTTCTGAAAAGGAGGCCCTCCTGATTGCCAATCAATTAAGCTATCCAGTTCTCCTAAAGGCTGCCGGTGGCGGTGGGGGCAAAGGTATGAGGATTGTCCACCAGGATTCAGAAATGCAATCGGCTTTGCGCGGGGCCAGATTTGAAGCCAAATCAGCCTTTGGGGATGACCGAATTTATCTGGAAAAATATCTAGAAAAGCCCCGTCATATAGAAATACAGATTCTGGCCGATTCCCAGGGGAACTTTCTTTATTTGGGCGAAAGGGAATGCTCCATCCAGAGGAGACACCAAAAGCTGGTCGAAGAATCCCCTTCTCCCTTATTAGACCAAAAACTGCGCCAGAAAATGGGGAGGGCGGCAGTCAGCGTGGCTCAAACCGTGGATTACGTCAATGCCGGCACGGTGGAGTTTTTATTAGATAAGAACAAAAAATTTTATTTTCTGGAAATCAACGCCCGCCTGCAAGTAGAGCACCCGGTCACTGAAATGGTAACTGGACTAGATCTGGCCAAATGGCAGATTGCCATAGCCTCTCGAGAAAAACTCAGCCTAACCCAAGATCAGATTAAACCTGTCGGCTGGGCCCTGGAGTGCAGAGTCTATGCGGAAGATTTTGAAAACAACTTTTATCCGTCTGCAGGAGTCATCACTGACTACAGAGAACCCGGGGGGGCCGGGGTCCGGGTGGACTCCGGGGTTGCCCAGGGGAGTGAGGTTTCACTCTATTACGACCCCCTGATTTCCAAATTGATTACCTGGGGAAAAGACCGTCAGGAAGCCATCGTCCGCATGCGGCGCGCTTTAGCAGAATACAAGATAGCCG
>Ga0209641_10001147_pt1 | contig 23887 bp, 20 predicted proteins | sample RifCSP16_1_FD_184022 | JGI IMG/M metagenome (GOLD analysis project Ga0209641, IMG submission 184022) | Soil microbial communities from Rifle, Colorado - Rifle CSP2_sed 16_1 (SPAdes) (version 2) | ecosystem: Environmental > Terrestrial > Deep subsurface > Rock core/Sediment | place: Rifle... | reverse complement strand
GTGAGTTAATTCATTTCCTTAACGCTTACCAGGTCTTCACCGTATAATGTCTGCCCACGAAACTTCATCGAAATGTCCTGGTCACTATGTGTTGCCAAAAAGTGTTCTTTCGCAAACATTATAAATAAGTAGGTATCATCGAAGTCCGCCTCACTCAGATATTGTTGAACTTCTTGCTCTACCTTCCTGCTAATATCCGCGAGAACTATAGTAATGTCGCGATCGCTTCGGCTCTCTACCCATGGATCACCAGCCGTTGTGGAACCTGCTTCGTAAAGCCCAACATAGCCGGAAACATTACTGTTGAGCCATTCATGCAGATTGCTTAGTTTCGAGTTTCTTAACTCTTGTTCCATGGCGCTCTTCTGCTTATCCCTTTAACCATCCAGCTGCCAAAAGAACTGCGGCAACAAGATTAAGAACAGCATGAGGCATCATTTGTTCTGGAGGAAGACCAGCTACAAGCATATAGATATGAGTTCCCAGGACAATAATTAATCCAATACCATAAAGCCACCAACTTAATTTTGAATGTGTCATAGAATTATTTAATTAAACTACATCGATTATAGCTTACGCTTTTCCTAAAGTCTTCTTGCCTTTTTCCCAATTCACTGGACAAAGTTCACCTGTCCGGAAAGCCTTGAGTACACGTAAAAGTTCATCAATATTACGTCCCACAGGTAAATTGTGAATAATAGAAGCTTGAAGAACACCATCTGGATCAATGAGGAAAGCCCCACGGAGAGCAATGCCTTTTTCTTCAACCAACACACCATAATCAGCAGCCACTTGCTTGGTCATATCAGCAAGAATGGGAAAATTAAATTGACCGATTTCCTTGGCCCAAGCTTGATGAGAATACACACTGTCCGTGCTCGATCCGATAATCTGACAGTTGAGATCTTCAAACTCTTTATAACGCTTGTTAAGTTCGAGAAGTTCAGTGGGACACACAAAAGTGAAATCCAAAGGATAGAAGAACAGCAGGATCCATTTGCCTTCGTAACTTTCGCTGCTAATCATTTTGAAGTCTTTGCCTACAAGAGCTTCAGCTTCAAAGGGAGGAGCGATTTCACCTACTTGCGCACACATGTTCAGATCTTCTTCACAACACATACCACTGCCACAGCAGGAATTCATATCATTACGCATAGTTATAACTGTTAATTAATAGTTTAGAACCATAAATTTGGGTCCGGTTCCAAAATAGCACGACTCTTTACGGGATTGAAATATGCAGCAGCAGCAATCATGGCAGCATTGTCAGTACAATACGACAATTTCACCGGATATAAGAGTTCCATATCCTTACCTTGGAACTTCTCAACAACCAAATCTCTTAAACGTTGATTAGCAGAGACCCCGCCAGAAATAAATACAGTTGGTGTCCGATATTTCTCCCAAGCCGCAAATAATTTGCTAGCAAGAATATCGAAAATTGCTTCTTGGAATTCAAGAGCTAAGTCAGCTTTTGTTTCCGGAGATAAATCACCTAACTTTTTAATCAGAACATATAAAGAAGTTTTTAACCCAGAAAAGCTAAAATTAAAATCTTCAATCACTTTTGGTCGAAGACCAGTGGGTACCTGTTGCAGCCAAGCTCGCGGTAATTTGAATTCTCCAGACTTGCCAAACTTTGCCAACTTCTCAATTTCTGGTCCACCGGGGTACGGAAGATCGAGCATTTTAGCTGCCTTGTCGAAGGCTTCTCCGGCAGAATCATCTTGAGTCTGCCCTAGTATTTCAATTTCTCCATGTTCTTTCAGCAATACCATGTCGTTATGACCACCCGAGACGCTAATAATCAGAATTGGTAATGTAGGTATTTTTTCTCTGCCCAAAAAATTGGCATATAAGTGCCCGACAATATGATTAACAGGTATCAACGGTTTCCCCCACTCTTGGCTTAAGACCTGCGCACAAGTCACACCAATAATCAAAGAACCAATAAGGCCTGGACCTTGGCTGACGGCGAGAGCATCAATGTCTTGTTGCCTAAGATTGGCCTTCATTAAGGCTTCCTTCACCACAGGAATCATATAGCTCACATGTGCCCGTGCAGCTACTTCCGGGACGACCCCACGAGTGAGTTGATGAAGTGGTATCTGAGAGGCAATAACCGAGCTAAGAACATGTACCCCATCTTCTACAATGGCGCAGGCTGTCTCGTCGCAAGATGTTTCAATAGCGAGGATATTCATGTTACTGGAAAGTCAAGAAGATTTTTTTCATTTTTCCTTATGGTATATTGGCAGAGATTTTGCAATATGCAAAAACGAGGGTGGGTGGTCCCCTTTAGTCGCCTCTGGAGACCCTGGCCCCAACGGGGACCCTTCGGGTGTGGGCGGGGAACATTACTATAGCCTATTAAATACCATGAAAAGACTTATTGAAAAATACATCATCTGGTGTGCGAAGAGGAAAATGAGAAAAAATACCGCCAAAGTAATTGCCATTACTGGAACCGTGGGCAAAAGCTCTACCAAAGAGGCGATTTTTACTGTACTTAAGTCACATTATAGCGTTCGCGCAAATTATGGAAGCTTAAACAATGAATTGGGTTTGCCACTAGCAATCTTCGGTCAAAGAAATGGTACCAATGTCTTTAGTTGGTTATGGGTTGTTCTTAAAATTACTTTCAAAACATTTTTATTTGATAAAAAAATCGACATTTATATCCTGGAATGTGGTATCGACACCCCAGGAGACATGGATGTAATACTCGACCTCATAGCACCTGACATTGTTGTCATTACAAGCGTTTTTGAAGAAGTACATATGGAATATTTCAAGGACTTTGCTACCTTGGTCACAGAAAAATGGAAATTGGCTCATGAGGCAAAAGAAGGAGCTCTTGTGATAGCTAACTATGACAATGTTCCCACTCTGGAACAACGCAGTAAACTCGTAAAAAAACGAGCAATAACTTTCGGACTAAACCAAAAAGCTGATTATTTCGGACATACTATCTCTTTCAATGAAGCAGGGACTGACTTTATGGTGAGACATAGAAATAACGAACAGAAATTCCACCTTGCTCTTTTGGGTAAAGTACAAGTATATACAGTTTTGCCTGCAATTATCATTGGCAGAGAATTCAATATTCCGTGGGCAGAAATCCAAGAATCACTACTAACAATCATGCCCTTGCCAGGCAGACTATCCCTGCTACCGGCTATCAACGGCGCAATGTTACTAGAAGGTTCTTACAATGCCACTCCTTCTTCGATGAAAGCCGCTCTAGAGGTATTTAAAAACCTACCAGCTAAGAGGAAGATTGCTATCGTTGGAGATATGAGAGAACTTGGTCCTGTCGCCGAAAGGTCTCACAATGAAATTCTCACACTTCTGGCAAAAGAATCTGAGATCGTGTGTATGCTAGGTCCCAATTATGAAAAAGCCTTTCAGGACTTACCTTCACATGTACGTCATCAGGCGGCACTGCATCATTTCGAAACTCGTGAAGATATTGTTAAATTTATCGTACCCAAAATCGCCCCCGGAGACTTGATACTCATCAAAGGATCACAAAACACTATTCTCCTAGAAAAGGTTAGCGCAAAGTTGTTAGCGGATCCGTCGACCGCCTCCACAACGTTACCTCGCCAATATGGGAAATGGCTATCTCAGGATGCGTAAGAATTGTACTACCATACGAGGAAGGTCTCTCTGGACCACCATCTTCGATGGTAAGTTGGCAATGCCTGGTATCAAGAGACGACCAAATACGGGCATGCACTTTGGAAACGATATTAAGCCCAATCAAAGCAGAAAAAGCTGGTTTCTGTCTACCTATCATGAATTCTTCTCCCAAAGGAATATCTAAACTTTCTTTCACGAGATCTTCCGGTTTCCCACAAAAGTAACGAATAGATGTTTGTGCATTTTGTGTGTCTGAGGGCAACATCCAAAAAGCACTGATCATAACTGTCGCGTTAATACTTTCAGGAACTGGTTTGCCGGGGATCATTATAAAAGAAATACTTCCCCCACCACGTAAGACTTCCTCCTTAGGAAGTTTAATTGCCAACGTTGATCCTGGTGACAACTCATAACGATCATGTCTGGCAAAAATACCATGTACGGCCTTTCGGAAATTGTTTTGCGGTGGAATTTCTCGACCCTCAGGAACTGTTGTAGCAGCAGAGCGTTTGTCCATATTTAAAATTTATGCGCGAGCAGATTAGCGCGAACTCAGAAAATGTCAACAATTAGCGTTTTGGACGAAAGCCAGATATTGGAGCTTGTTCTCGCTCAAAACGAGGAATCAAAACAGTATTACCACTTGTCGAGGGTCTTTCATCACTACCATCTCTTATTGTCAAAACATAACGATCCATCTCCGTCGTTCCTACATGAATACGAGCCTGAACTTTTGACAACGATCTCTGGCCGACAAAAGCATTGAAAACTGGGGCTTCTCTTCCCAATGTGAGGGTAGTATCAAGAGGCATGACCAATTCTTCCCGGGTAAGATCATCCAAGGTACCACAGAAATATTGCACTTTATTTTCCAGGGCAGTCGCAGAATCCTGGCCCCGGACGAGACCAGCACTTATATAAAAATAATGACCGGATGGATGGCTCTGTTGGAGAATGCCGGGAACAACGATAAACAACAGAGTGGTTTTACTCAGTTCTTTCACGTTCGACGTATGATCTTGAAAGTGATCAGGCATTTCTATTCTTTTTCCAATATGAGCGGTTTCATGACGCACAAGAACATCACGAATGAGAGCACGAAACTCTTTCCTTCGAGTATCTCTATCTTTACTTCTTCCAGACAATTCGGGAGTCGGGTACTGTGAGTCGCGTAATCTTGGAGTGATCTTGCCCATAAAGCTAAAGATTTACATTGATAAAAACATCATTTACATCGTCGTTTGCATCCAATGCCTCAACTAATTGCTGGAGTATTGTAGCTTGCTTCTCATTTACTTCAAGAGATGCTTTAGGAACAAAACGAATTTCAGATGACTTGATTTGATACTGCAGTTTTTCGAGAAAATCTTTTATCGTGCCAAACAATGTATAATCTCCCGCAATCATCAATTCTGATTCAGTCGTCTCTATATCACTGACACCAAGATCGATCAAAGACAATTCTAAGGCATCTTTGTCTTTCACTTGTCCTAAGAGAATAAAAAAGATTGCCTTTTTTTCAAACAAAAAACTCACAGCTCCACTCTCAGCCAATGTTCCTTCAAATTCTTTCAAGATTTCACGAATTTCACTTGCCGTGCGATTTTTATTGTCCGTAAGAACCTGAATATAGAGAGCAGCACCACCGGGACCATAAGCTTCATAATATAATTCCTGAATTTCATTGCCCTCCTTCAATTCTCCCGTGCCTTTTTTGATCGCCCTTTCTATATTGGCATTGGGCATATTGTCCAACCGAGCTTTATCAACAGCCAATCGTAAAGCGGAATTACTTTCAGGATCTCCTCCATTTCGGGCAGCAACAGCAATGAGCTTGGCATGCTTCGTGAACTTATTACTGCGTTTAGCATCCACCGCCCATTTATGTCTCTTTGTTGTAGCCCACTTGGAATGACCTGACATGATTTTTCTAGTTCAAAGACCTTTTGATGGCGTTGTAATGTTTCACTAATATTTTGTCTCGCTTGATTTGATCAGAAATCTTTTGGCATGCATGCATTACCGTGGTGTGGTTCTTGCCGCCGAAAACCTCACCGATTCTTTCAAAAGAAAATTGCAATTCTTCGCGCAAAAAATACATAGCCATTTGGCGAGGAACCAGAATTTCTCGTTTACGTACTTCGCTTAACAAATCATTGGGGGCGAGATTAAATTCCTCGGCTGTAATCGTAAGAATATCATTTTCATTCAGTGTACGTGATTGTCTAGCCAATGAAGAGGAACCGGAAGCTCCCTTCTCAGGCTTCATCGAACGATCAAAGATTTTAGCAACATCTTCGAGATTTGGCATTTTCCCTTGCAAATCAATGTAAGCAAGCATACTTGTAAGCACACCTACCAATTCACGGACATTGTTGCCGGTATTGTTGGCTATATATTCCAAAATGTCCTGAGACAATAAATGGCCCTTCTCTTGGCATTTGGTAAGTAAAATTGCCAATTTGGTTTCATAAAGTGGGGGCTGAATATCGACAAGCATTCCCATTTCAAAACGCGAACGTAATCGTTGCTCGAGATTGGAGATTTCTCTGGGAGGACGATCACTGCTCAAGATGATTTGCTTGCCAGCCTCATATAAACTATTGAATGTATGAAAAAATTCTATTTGAGTTTGCTCTTTACCTCCCCAAAACTGTACATCATCGACAATGAGAATATCTAAGTTGCGATATTTTTCTTTGAATGATGAAGCACGTTTTCTTTGCACCATGCTGATATATTCATTGGTAAATTCTTCAGAAGTTGAATAATAAACCTTCTTACGTGGAAATTTGCGCAGGATTTCACTGCCGATCGATTGCAACAAATGTGTCTTTCCCAAACCAACACCCCCATAGATAAAAAGAGGATTATAAGCTTGGCCAGGATTGGATGAGACTGCCTTAGCTGCAGCAAAAGCCAATTGATTTTCTTGTCCTACAACAAAGCTCTCCAGAGTATATCTGGGATTGAGCGAACTCGTTTCACCTGACTCTACAATTTCTTTTTTCATAAATTGTGGTTTCCTGCCATCTTGGGTCGCAGTTTGAGCTGATAAGGCCAAGTCTTTTTTTTGTCCCACTAAGGTAGAATCGACAATCACCTTCACAGCCTTTACATCGGCATTGAGTCTCTTGGCCTCGGAGACAATTAAGGGCATATACTTGGTATTGATCCATGACTGATAGAACATTGTCGGGACAGCCAATAGCAAAACACCATCTTCAAAATTCTGAACCGTTGTATTGCCAAACCAGGTCAAAAACTCGGCACGCTTAATAAGCGGCTGTAAAGCCCGTAAAATACTATGCCAAAATTCTTTTAACTCTCTATCATCCATAGGTTTTGCACAAAGTCATATAGTGATCCCTTCGTGATCGGTGACACCATACCACACTGGAAGCCTAGCCTCCAGAGTTTTGCACATTTCCAGAAAAAAGCGCTTCATGTAAGGCTTTGATAGCCTGATCGCAATCTTTCTCCTCGATAATGAAGGTAATATTGTTATCGGCATCACCACAATCAAATTCAATGTTTATGGCTGCCTGGGAAAGTATTCCTGACAATCGACTAAGCAATCCCACACTTTGAGAAAAATTATTACCAATACAGCAGACCAAAGCCATCTTTGGATATACTTTTACATTGCCAATTTTCTTGAGTCCTTCTTCTAGTTTCTCACGATGAGAGGCTTTTCCATCGACACTAAAGGCAACCGTGGTTGCTGAAGTGGTAATAGCATCAACATCAATTTTAAGCTCACTACACAGACGAAAGATGTTTCCCGCTACTCCTGATTGATTGACCATTTTATTGCTTCTTACTCGGTAAATTATCTGGTCTTTTTTCCCACTAATGAAGCGTATACCGTTTTCTTCGACTATATCCTCATGAGAAATCACCGTCCCGGGATGTTCAGGTTCAAAAGTATTACGCACTTCAAAAGTAATACCGTGACCATCAAGTACGTGAATTCCATTGGGATTGATCGCCTTCATGCCTCCTAGTACAGAAAGTTCGGCCGCTTCTGCAAAACTAACTCGCGAACGAAGTTTTACTACGCGAAAGTCAGCAGCTTTTGTGTGAGTCTTTGAATCATAATTTGGCTCCACCAGACGAGGATCAGCGGACATAAGACCCGGAACCTCTTTCCAGATTTGGAGACGAACATCCTTGGAATGATCTCCAAGAGAACGTACAGCAACACTTATCAAAGCTGCAGTGGAATCAGTATAACCGCGGTCGATAGTCTGCAATATTCCTCCCGGTATATGTCCTATGTATCCTCCCAACACTGGCACTTGTTTGTCGATTAGGACATGTCGCAGTTTTTTCCGTATATCATGCACCAAGTCACCGTACAAAAACTCCTTTGAAGTAAGATAATCTTCTCTTTTTCGACTATCACGTGAAATAAGATCAGAGAGATCGACATGTTGGGCAGACACATAGCAACGCAGCTTTAAAACTCTTGCCAGTAAAAGTGAAGAAATAAATTCACCGATACCTACAATACGATCGTGAACAAGTACGGAAAACTGTTTGTTCTTTATTTTTTCATTTGCAAAAAGACTTTGTAGTTCAAGTATTTCCTCAGCGAGTTTTTTTATCATAAAGAGCACCTGTGCTTTTGTATCTGTAAGGGCTGGGCTGTTTTGCGTCGAATGTATTGCCATTTCTATTTTCGTAAAATTGTCCTGAAGAATGTCTTCCAACAATGCAAAAAACTTTCCTTTATCTTTAATTGGTTTCTCCACGATGGAAGTAGCAACAGTTAGGAGCTTGTTAGTAATGCCACTAAATGCTGACACCACAGCGACAGTATCCGTTTGCTTAGATTGCTTCTCAATCAAGGAAGCGACTTGAGGAAGATTGTCCATTGATGTCCCACCAAATTTCATGACTGTAATTGGCATAAGAAAAAGTCAGAGACATCAACATAAATGTCATTATTTATGCTGTCAAACTCTAAAAAGTGTATATAATGCTCTCGGCCAATCCCATTATTATGTCTTTCAACAAACTAAAGCGTCTCATACCCGCCCGTTTCCTTCCTCGTCTCTGGTATCACCGTTCCAAGGGCAAATATTATGCCAGAAAGTTCGGTTATCCAGCCAAAGATATGACGGTGATTGCCGTCACCGGCACTGATGGTAAAACCACGACTTGCGGCATGCTTTTTCATTGTCTTAAGAAAGCTGGTAAAAAAGTGGGGATGCTCACAACAACAAGCTTTGCCTGGAATGACATAGAAGAGATCAATGAGACGCACAAGACATCACTATCTCCAAAACAATTGAACCATTATCTCGCCCGGATGAAACACGATGGCGTGAAATACTTAATTTTAGAAGCTTCTTCTCATGCTCTGGATCAAGGAAGATTGGCAGACATTCCTCTTCACACTGCTATTCTCACCAATCTCGCTCATGAACATCTCGACTATCATAAATCGATGAAAAAGTATCGATCAGCAAAAAGTCTTTTATTCAAAAATGCCAAATACGCAGTGATCAATGGCGATGATCCTTTTCTTGAACCACTCTACCACTTGGCCGAACATCCAGTTTTAACTTTTGGCCAAACTAGCAAAAATGATCTGATCATTCAGAAAACAGTGACACATCCCAACGGTGTACAAGGAGAAATTTCAATCAATGAACAAAATCTCACTGTAGACATTCCGCTCTTTGGCGCTCATAACATTTTCAATGCTGTTGCATGTCTTCTCGCTTGCGAAACGATTGGCATTGAACCTAAAATCGCTATTGAATATCTCAAAAGTTTTTCGGGTGTACCGGGACGTATGGAGAAAGTAAACATTCATAAACCTTTTACCGTTCTTGTGGATTATGCCGTCACCCCGCAAGCATTTAAGGCTTTGTTTGAAACAGCCAGGCAGGTGGACTCAGGAAGACTGATTGCAGTTTTTGGTGCCTGTGGAGATCGTGATCGTGAGAAGCGCCCGATTCTTGGCCAGATCGCTAGTGAATTATGTGACAAAGTCATCATTACTGATGAAGAACCTTATCATGAAAATCCAGCCGAGATTCGCGAAATGATTGCTCTTGGTATTCCCAAAAATCTCAAAGCCAGAGTAGAAATAATTGCTGATCGTAAAAAAGCCATCGAGCATGCTCTCAAGATCGCCGCACCTCATGATGTCATCACCGTGTCAGGCATGGGCAACCAAACGAGTATGGTCATTCGAGATGAAAAAATTCCTTGGAGCGATAGAGAGGTAGTCAAGGAATTAGGACAATAATATTGACTTTTTATGCTTCTGGTCTAGAGTACTTTCTTGCTAATATATTTTGTTATGGGAAAAGGTGAAAATAAAATACCAAAAGTCCGAGTAGAGCTTCCCGAGGAAAACTCAGCACAACCCAAAATGGATGTGGTGGCTCTGGCTGTCAGGAGAATTGAAATACGTAAAAGCGCTTTGCCGGAAGCAAAAAGGCATGCCCTTGAAAAAGAGGTTGAAACATTCATTCAAGAACCAAAGAGCTACACGGAATGGGCAGTAAAATACCTATGGGAGAATCGTGATGCTCTTGCCAAAGCCATACAGCAAGATCTTTTTGATAAAGGTCCCAACACAATTTCTTCTGACGAGTTGATTCGTTTCATCATGGACAGACATATTCATCCGAATATTGCCGAAAAAGTAATATTCAATGTAGGAAACCATTGGGAAAAAGCAGAGCTTGGGATAAGCAATTCACCTTTGGGAATGTTTCTCCATCACACGCTAAACACTTTTCTGGCCGCCCTGGCTAAAGATTGTATTGTTTGGAAAAAGACCTCAGAAAATCATGATACATATCAAACCCCCTACTTCCTTACGGGGAATAAGAAAGTTTATGCAGAGCAGCTTTCTCAAGGCAGTGTGGAATATTTTCCTGAATACAATCACAAAACCAGGGGCCATGACTACAAGATCAAAAAAATCAAGAAAATTGATGTATCGCAATTTCTCACAATTATTAAGAATCGTGGCTTTGACTTCAAAAAAGACCAAGTATCTCTCCATGAAGTCTTGGGAAAATTATATGAAGTTGTTGACGTTTATATTGGTGAAAGCGATTTAAAAGCCGACAGTAAAGATGATTTTACGTGGTTAGATTCCAAAACCAACTTTGAGAGGGCGTTTGCCTCTGTGGGAAGTTATATTCATGGCGGTATACGAGAAAAGCATCATCTGGAAGGATCAATTGCATTAAATGACGCCAATGCAATCCGCCAATTTATCGATAAACTTATTTGTGACATATCCGGCATAAAAGAGCAAAAGCAAGACACCAGTGACGAACCAGCGAATGCCTGTGGATTTTTGCCAAAACTGGACAGATTGACGAAGGTCCAAGAACAAGTACTGGTCCATATGCAGCGCCTCAGTATCAACGGGATCTTGCATGCAGAGGCTTTGGAGAAAGAATTTTTCATCGCATATGACAACTATGCCTTTAAGGATACTAATAATTATTACGGCACGGGCAGGGCTCAACAATTTGGCGACGCATATAAAAGAACGACCGACTGGTTCGGTGAAAACACCAGAAGAGCTATAAAGGGCCGTTTGGAAAAACTTACAGTCGCCGAGGAAATTCCCAATCTCTACCGAATGATGGAATATATTTATAAGCTCTACAAGACAGGACAAATTTATATTTCTAGTAATGACACCGAACAAAAACATCAAGGAGAAGTGCTGGTAGAAGTAGCCAAGATATCTGCCAAATTTCTCGAAAAGATCGTGATTGATCTAGAGGCAAAATTATCCGTGGGAGATTTCTCTACTGAACAATTAAGTGAACATGTCGCTCAGCTTGCGGGCCTTCTGGATTCAAGACAATTACAGATCGCCATAAAATCAGTGAATTTTGTAGAAGATGAAATAAATATCAGACGAGACTCGCAAGTAGAAGTAGAAATGCTTCTTGCTCCATTAGAGTCACGAGTTGCCCAAAAAAAGTAATGGTATAGTGCTTATTAGCGAGTATCAAATACAATATGTTCTTCTTGATCAATAAGCCATCAGGGATCACCTCTCATGATGTTATTTATCGCTTACGAAAAGTGACTGGCATCAAACGTATCGGTCATGCGGGCACTCTTGATCCATTAGCATCAGGCCTAATGGCTGTTGCTGTGGGCAATGACACCAGACTTTTGGAATATCTGGTTGGTTTGGATAAAGAGTACGTGTGCACATTTCGTTTAGGAGCAACTTCCACGACGTATGATAGTGAAGGAAAAATTATAGAGATAGAAAATGCTCCGCAGATAACTGAATCGCAATTGAAGAAAGTTTTACGAGAATTCACTGGCGATATTTATCAGACACCGCCAATTTTTTCTGCTGTGAAGATTCAAGGAAGAAAAGCGTATGATTATGCTCGTAGCGGTGAGATTGTGAATATTCCTCAGCGTTTAATAACGATTTTTCACTTAGAGTTAACTAATTTCAAGTATCCGGAAGTAACCATAAAAGTTCATTGCAGTTCAGGCACCTATATACGTTCACTTGTGCATGATATTGGTAAACGCTTAAATTCTGGCGCATATATCACCAAATTGGAAAGAACTAAGATTGGTGAGGCTTCAATTGATCAAGCAATTAATGTGGATGACTTTACAAAGGAAAGCGAACAAATTTCTTTCTCTCAACTCCGGCCTGATTTACTGATGTATGAATTGAGTGAACAAGAACTGATGAATGTGAAGCAAGGAAAAGCAATTTCGACAAAGAAGAGTTTCCAAAGCGTGGTGTTGGGTTTATATAATAAGCAAATAGTTTCTGTGCTTGAGTATGATTTGAACCACTCCTCGTTACGTCCAATCAAAAATTTGTAGATCAAACACCACCCGCCCACCCAGGGGGGCTTACCCACCCACATATCAGCATACCAAAGAAATAATGAAATTTTTCTTATTGACTGAGACATAATCTGGCAAGTAGAATAAGGGTTTATAGAAAACACATTTTATGTTAAAACATCTACATATATTTCATCTATGAAAGAAGTCATTTTGCTTTACTACAAATTCATCGATATCGCCAAGACTTACTCGCTTATGCGAGAGCAAAGATCCCTGTGCAATCGTCTACATTTAAAGGGCCGCATTATCATTGCGAAAGAAGGCATCAATGGCACGGTCTCCGGAACCAAGGAGGCAACCGATGAATACATGAAAGTCATGCATAAAAAAGCGGAGTTCAGTGATATGGAATTCAAATTGGGAGATTCTGGTACTCCTTCTTTTCCTAAGCTCAGCATCAAGGTTCGCTCCGAGATAGTTTCTTTGTATGCTCCAGAAACAGTGAATGTACAAGAAACAGGAGCTTATGTAGAACCGGATGAAATGTACGACATTCTGAAGGATGATGATAAGAATAAAGATTATATTATTTTAGATGGACGGAATAATTATGAATACAAAATCGGCCGCTTTAGAAATGCTATCGAACTCGACACAGATAATTTTCGCGGTTTTCCTAAAGCCTTAGAAAAAATCGAGCATTTGAAAGACAAAAAAATAATTACGTATTGTACCGGTGGTATTCGTTGTGAGAAGGCTTCTGCCTACATGAAACAAAAAGGGTTTAAGAATGTCTATCAGCTGCATGGCGGTATCGTGAAATATATTCAGAAATATCCCGAATTTGGCTTCGATGGAAATTGTTACGTGTTTGACGGCCGTGTCTCTATACAAGTAAATAATAATATTCTTACCGAATGCGAATATTGTGCTACCAAGACAGCTAGGTACATCAACTGTGCCAATAATGAATGCCATCGACAGTTTATTTGTTGTGAAAAATGTGACGCACAACATGAAAGCTTTTGCACGCAGGAAAAAGTAAAAGCTTGTTAATGAAAATCGCTCTCGTTGTCGATCATTTTCAGGGCAAAGGTGGCGCGGAGCGTTTGGAAATGACTTTGGCAGAAAAATTATCTACCGATGTTTTTACCGGTTATGTTTTGAATGAGAGTTTTAATCTGGCCCATCTGAAAGTGAAGACTGTTTTTCGTCGCATGAACAGTCCCTTCATTCGCTATTTTTTCCAAAGACAGGCATTCCGAAAGATCGCTCCTGAATTAGCGAAGTACGATGTCGTTATTTATTTCGGTAATAGTTTAGATAGCGCGCCACTGCTTCCTAAAACCACAAAAAAGATTCTGTATTGTCATACACCTCCACGTCACATTTATAATGACCGCGAATATTATCTCAGCAAATTTCCTTGGTATATTCGGCCGTTTTATCAATTCTATACCTGGATGTACAAAAGAAATTATGAAAAGCTAGTGAAACATATGGATAGTATTGTGAGCAATTCAGTGAATGTGCAGCAAAGACTCAAAAAATATACCGGTTTCGATAGTGTTATTGTGCATCCACCCTGTAATGTAAAAAGATTTCTCTGGAAAGGTCAAAAAGACTACTACTTGTCATTTAGTAGACTGGAAGAAGTAAAAAGAGTCGATCTTATTGCCAGGGCATTCACTAAAATTCCCGACAAAAAGTTACTCATCATCTCTGGCGGTCCAGAACTCAAGAAGATTCAACAAATTGCTGCCGATTCACCGAACATTCAAGTAAAGGGATGGGTTTCTGAAGAAGAGTTATTAGATCTCATTGGCAATTGTATTGCTACTATCTACGTCTCTCTTGATGAAGATTTCGGCATGGGTGCTGTAGAATCATTATCAGCAGGTAAAACTATTATCGCCAGCAATGAAGGTGGATTCAAAGAAATTGTCGGAGAAGGTACTGGTATACTGCTCGATGAAACAACTCCAGACAAAATAGCTCAGGCTGTTCAATCATTAACTCCAGAAAAAGCATTGGCCATGAAGAGCACCTGTATCAAGCAGGCAGAAAAATTCAGTGAAGAAAACTTTATTATTGGCATGAAAGAAGTAATTGAATCACTATGAAAGTAGCTATTATCCATGACTATTTCCTAGCCAAGAGCGGCGGTGATCGCTTGGTCCTTTGTTTAGCCGAAGACCTCAAAGCCGACATTGTCACGTGGTTTACCACTGACAAAACCTTCGATCTCAGTCACATGAAAGTTATACGATTGGGCAAACCCATTCTGATGCCCGGCATACGTCATTATTATCAGAACTGGCTCTTCAAACATAAAACCAAGTTCTTAAAAGACTATGACGTGGTGATTTTTTCGGGAAATTCTATTGCTGCAGTTTCCAATGTAAAAGGCAAAAAGATTCTCTATTGTCATACACCTCCGCGGTATGCTTTCGACCAATTGGATAATTATGCCAAGAGATTTCCTTTTTTTATGAGACCAATTTTTCGTTTAGGCATCAGCATTATCCAGAACAACTATAAAAAGAATTTGGCCAAGATGGATAAGATTATTGCCAATTCCCAGACTGTAGCCAAGCGACTTAAGGATTACTTTAACATCGACGTACCGATTATTTATCCCCCTTGTGATATTGTCGCTACTCAAAATATTCCCCGGAAACCTGACAATTATTTCTTGAGTTGGGCCCGTTTAGAGCCAATGAAAAGAATTGATTTACTTATCGAAGCCTTCAAACAAAGACCTGATAAAAAATTAGTCATTGCTTCATTCGGCAGTTTAAAAGAGAAACTCGAGGGACAGGCAAAGGGCTATGAGAATATCAAGTTCGTTGGACTCATTTCTGATGAGGAATTATCCCAGTACTTAGCCGGTGCACTCGCTAGCATATATATACCCATCAATGAAGACTTCGGCATGACGCCTTTAGAGTCTATGGCTGCCGGCACACCGTGCATCGGTGTACGCGAAGGCGGCTTATTAGAAACAGTCGATCACCTGAAAACTGGTTATCTCTGCCCTGCTAACCCTAAAGTTGAAGATATTCTTGAAGCTATTGATGCTTTTAATCCCGCAATGTCTCTCAAGATGGAACATGCCTGCCGAGAACAATCAAAAAAATTTAGCAAAGCAAGGTTTCTGAAGGAGATGAGAGAACTTATTTCAGCACCAAGTGCAGAGTTCTGAGTGCAGAATGCAGAGTGTAACTCTGAACTCAGCGCTCTGCACTCTGAACTAATCAACCTTCTCCTCTTCTCTCATGAGCGGAAACAACACAACATCGCGGACATTTGGTTGAGCGGTAAGTAAGGCAACAATTCTATCGATGCCCATGCCCCAACCGGACATCGGTGGCATGCCATGTTCCATGGCTCGAATATAATCATCGTCAGTTCCATGTGCCTCTTCATCGCCACCGGCTTTGTCTGCAGCTTGAGTTTCGAAGCGATCCGCCTGATCGACAGGATCAACTAATTCGCTATAAGCATTCACTACTTCCCAAGTATTCACGACCAATTGAAAACGATCAGTGACTGTGGGATCATCGTCATTCAGACGTGCCAAAGGCGACTGATCCGTAGGCTGTTTGATGACGAATGTAGGCTTGATGAGTTTTGGTCGAGATACTTTTTTATAGAGACCATCGATTAAATTGCCACGGCCCAATTTATCAATATCTTGAATATCAATCTTTTTCTTTTTAATTTCTTTGCGCAAGTTCTCAGCATCAGGAAATGTATCAATATCAATACCAGAATCTTCAAGAATCAGATTTCGTAGAGCCACTCTCGGCCATGGTCCGGTGAAATCTACCCTGGTAATAGTTTCAAAATCACGTCCGATCACATCAAATTCTAAGGAGCCCGTAAGTTTTTGTAGCACATCAACCAACATTTTTTCAGTAAAAGCCATATTGTCCTCATAATTCCAGTAAGCCACATAGTATTCCAACATGGTGAAGTCTTGGAGATGGGAAGGATCGACACCCTCATTGCGGAAACAACGAGCAAATTCAAAAACCCTTTCAAAGCCGCCGACAACTGCTCTCTTTAGATAAGTCTCAGGGGCGATGCGTAGGTAAACATCAGTATCAAGGGCATTGTGATGCGTTATGAATGGCTTAGCCAAAGCACCCGATGCTTTATTACACAATGCTGGTGTATCAATTTCCCAGAAGTTATTTTTTTCTAAATAAGCGCGGATTTCTTTGATAAAATTCGTTCGGAATTGGAAACGTTTCAAACTGTCAGGGTTACTGATCAGATCCAAATAACGCTCGCGATAAATCAATTCCCTATTCTGCACACCATGCCATTTCTCTGGCAACGGTCGAAGAGATTTACTTAATAAAACAAAAGATTCTACCAGCAAAGAAATCTCGCCATGTTTGGTTTGAAAGATTTCTCCTTCGCAACCAATGAAGTCGCCATTATCAATCAGATCAGCGAAGAATGCATATCGCTCCTCACCTATTTTTTCTTTTTGAAGAACGACTTGTAGCCGACCAGAGAAGTCCTGTAAATGAGCGAAGGTCAGCTTGCCCATACCACGCGTAGTCATAAGTCGCCCTGCGATTTTTACATTCTTCGTTCCAATAGCAAGATTTTTAGCATCGCTCAGAGAATGCGTTCTTTCGAAACGGTCGGGATAAGGATTGACTCCCAATTCGCGAATCTTCGCCAACTTTTCTAGCCTAACCTTACGAACATCATTCATGTAATAAGAACAAAGCAAAGGAAATATAGCAGAAAACAGTAAATAGGAAGAGGACGAGGAGATAGGGTTTTTGTTATGTTTTTAGAATAAAACAAAAACAGAAGCCCTATTTCCTATCCCTTATCCTATTCACTGTATTTAGTAACAATCTCTCATTTTCTTCCGTACTAGCATGTGAACTATCTTTGTAGTAAGCTAGTTTCGTCCAAGTTAACCCCTAACATGTTTTTATGAAGTCATCCTTCTCTTTGCGTAAGTTTGGTGCTCTTCTTTCAGCAACAATGCTGGTACTGTCTTTTTCAGTTCCAGCTGTTTTTGCCAAAAGCGCCGACAGTGCAGTGACTGTGATTGAAAACAAGACAGATGATGCAGATCAGTTGCGACGTGACAATGACGCGGCAACCGACCTCGACACCACAAGCGAGATCAATAGCTATTTCAGCGAGCTGACCAATCTGGTGAATGATGTAGAAGATGAAATAGATGCTGTTACCACGCCCGTTTCTCAGGCTGATTTTGACAAAGTAGAGAGTGCATATGATGACTTTATCAATGAGGTAGATGATGCAGTAAACCAAGCAGATGATCTGATCACCAGTACGACCAATCAGGATACTTTTGACAATGAGGAAAATGATCTTGATGATGAAATCAATAACGCAGATGATGCTTTGGATACTTTACGATCAAAGATTACAGGCAGCAGCTCAACCGGATCGACGACAAGCGCCACTGTAAACAGCGTAATAAGCAATATTAATGACGCTGAGGATAATGTAAACAATCTCTCAGATGAAGCTGATGGGATTGATAATAGCAGTGAATTAGAATCTTTCTTTGAAGACCTCATCAATGAAGCAGCCGATGTGGTTGATGAACTCAAACGAATTACCGGCAGCATATCTGCAACCGACCTTGCAAACCTGCAAAGCGCTGTTGATGATTTCAAAGATGAGGTTGATAGCCGTATCAATGATGCTGAAGACAGAGTTGATGTGCTCAACGGACAAGATGCTGTAGCCACGGTCACTGAAATCACCAGTGCAAGCAATATGAAAGTCACCGTTACTACTGCGGGAACAGGTGATTTTGGTGCATGTCCAAATATGTCCATTGGCACTCCATCTTCTGCCGGAACACATACATTTACGAGCGTCTCGGATGTAACTACTGCAACTACTTCTATCACCGTAAATACTGATGTAAATGGTATTGCCAAAGGAGACACGATACAAGTAACAGACGGAACAAACACTCTTTCAGGTGTTGTGGTTACCGTAAACTCAACCACTCGTGTTCTTACATTTGCAAGCCTTACTCAAGTTGCAGGTGGAGACCTTCCTTCCGGGGCAACCACAAAGAATCTGACAGTAACAACATCTGCCTCCATTCTCAGCACTATTTGTTCTACAGACACAGACTTCAACAATACTGGCAGCAATTTAAGCATCACACTCTCTGGAGGTGATCTCACCGGTGTAGCTGTAAATGACACGGTTATTGTCACCATGAATGCATCGACATCTTCAACTGATCTTCAAGATGAATTTAACAGCTGGGAAGATGACTATCGTGACAATGAAGAAGATGATATCGACACACAGATGGATCGTATTGCAGGTGGAACAAGCGGCACATCCTCTTCAGCGTTGGTGAACTCTGTCATCAATGATATCGAGAACTCAGAAGATGATGTCAAAAATTTACAAGATGACTCAGATGCAGTCGACACTGTTTCCGAGCTTCAGGATTATTTCGAAGATCTTATGAGCTTTGTAAATGACGTCGAAGATGCATTGAAGCGTATTACCGGAACAATTACTCAAACTGATTTTGATAATATTGCTGACGCAGTCGACTCGTTCAAAGATGAAGTACGACAGGCTCGAAATGACGTGGAGGACAACAGTTCATCTACAAGCTACACAGACGAATTCGACAGTCAAGACAATGACTTGGACGATGAGATCAATAATATGGAAGACGCTCTTGATGCAGTTGAAGCTAAGATTGGCACGGTTAATCCACCTCGTACCAGCTTCTTCGATGTTTTTGCCTCATCTGAATTTGCCGTCTACATCAATGCATTAGCTGCTCGTGGTGTAGTCAATGGATACCCAGATGGAAGCTTCCGTCCCAAGAACAATGTTACTCGTGCAGAATTCCTCAAGATGGCGATCCTAGCAAAAGGCCTCAATATTGCTCCTTACCAAAGCCTAGCGAGCCCATTTGTCGATGTCCCAATGGGTCATTCACTCAGAGTCTACGTAAATTATGCTGCTGCCAATGGTATTGCCAACGGTCAGACAGTTAACGGTGTTCGTTATTTCTACCCAGAAAGACCGATTTCACGCGCAGAAGCAGTGATTATTCTTCTCCGCATTGCCGGCATTGCTCCCGGCACAGCGACCACCAGTCGGTTCCTAGATGTTCGTGATGCAGAACAGATCCGCTATATCGAGGTAGCCGCAGCTCGCGGTATAGTCCGTGGCTACAACTCGACCACATTTGGACCAAATGATTTCCTTACTCGTGAACAAGCAGCCAAGATTGTAGCTCTCACCAACGGCATCGTTTAACCTGTCCTGAACCTGTTTCAGGATCTCTCAAAAAAACTTCTCCTGTCATCAATCGATGGGAGGAGTTTTTTATTTCCCTTTTATCTACCGGCAACATTTCCAAATCGAGTAATAGTATCAAGTATTTGGACTCTTTCACTGCCAAGACCATCTTCCCAAAACTGCACATTTCCTCCACGCTCACGAGCCAAGATTAAACCAGCCTCATTTTTCTGTAATGTTCGGAGTGCCGAATACAAAACACAGGCATGTGTGGAATGTTCACGACATGTAATTTGTCCTGACTCTGCTCCATTTGCTAAAATTCGTAGAAATGCACCCCACCGCTGATTTTCTGGAACAGATGCCAGCTCACTCGCATATGCTTCAACATGATTTGCTGCTCTTCCCGTACCAGCACTCCAACCCATAAATGCTAAAGAAATAAACCACAGAGAATTTTCTGAAGAAGCACGGATACTTTCAGGAAGATTGCGCATCACTGATCTCCCAGCATTTCGGGTGTTTACTAAACCAATTGCTATTTGATCTGGTATTCCTCCTGGTGGATACCAACAACCAGGTGACGTACAACCCGGCCTTCCTAATAAAGTTTGTACGTCAGAAGATTGAGCCACAGGTGTCCAATTGGAATTTGCAGCTCCCTCCGGACCAGGTGCTGGACCACAACGAGGACCACCCTCTACACCAAACATACCGATTTCATGGAAACGCTGATGAAGTGATGCGGAGTTAAATTCTCCCTGTCCTTCACGCAAAATAGGCGCACAATCCACTCCTGCAGGAGGATTCGGACGATGTTCAGCTGGAAGACCAGTTCTAAATCCGGTCGTATTTTCATATCTTCCACCATTCAAAGAGAAACCCATAATGATTTCTGGTGGAACTCCTGGGAAAATACTATTTGATTGGCGAATAAATTCTACACCAAAATCATTGAACCGACTCAGTCCTTCTGCCTTTTTGCCATTACCCCATACCGAAGGCAGCCTAGAACGATATTCAGAGGGTGGAGATCCGCTTGCTACATCAGGTCCCTCGGCTGTTGCGGTACCCCCTGGCGCCGCCCCTCCTGTAAATGTTTCCCCAGCTCCACCGGTAGTTGTCGGTGCCAAACCTGCGGTAGAAGTGCCTGTGGATGTAATTCTTGCTTGGCACGCAGTACTTTCACCAAAAGTAAAGAAACAGGGATTGAGGAGATATAATAAGAAGCCGCTCGATGCAAAAAGTATAAGTCCGGAAAGTATACTCGCAATACCTTCTTTCCCCTTTGTCATTTGATCAGCGCCACCGGTGATAATTCGAAGTCCAGAAACAATGAGCATTATCAATGCTAATAAGCCTACGATCCCTGCAAAAAAAGCAAATAAAACGCGGCTATAGTTCACAATTATTCCGCCTTCTCCAGAAATAGATCCCACACTTCCAATGGGAACTTCCAAAGGAACGCTTCCCAGAGGAACTGAAACTGCAGTTGTAGTTCCAGCAGCTATTGGGCCACTTGGTGGTGCCTCTGTGGTTCCAGCTGTAGCTCCTCCTGTAGTTGCTGGCGCGTCCGCCAAAGTAGAGCTCCTACAATCCAATCGCGACAGGGCATTTACTTGTTCAGCAGTTTGTGGCCGCCCCGTCCTTACAGTGATAATACTGTGAATACTTCTACCGTCAGGCATACCTCCTGACTCACCTGCGACACGATTCAAACGGAGAAGTGTTGAACCACCACTATCAAGGACAAAGGCCTCAGTTGCACCCAAGCGCTTTAAAAAATTTACTCCTTCTACGGGAGTCACTCCCTGTGATCTCTGGGCGCCTGCTCCACCAGTCATCAATATTATCTTATGTTGAGAAGGGATGACACCGAGAAATGAACGGGCAATAGGGTCGCGAGCATTAGAAAGATCACGAGAATAAATGCTCCTAAACCTTGTAAGTACGTCCTCGTCAGTCATTTCCGTGAATGTTTTTCCCCCTGTACCACCAATACGATAAATACCTCTAATAAACATACTAAATTCACTTATCATGCTGTCAGTTAGTGAGCCACTACCAACTACAACACTGCTATCATGTCTAATCCCAACATTACCAGGAGAATAGGGTAAGCCGAAATAAATCCTGTTACCTATAAAATCTCCCTGTATCAAACGGCTCTCAGAATTAAAAAAGTTGGCATTGATTGCAGCAATCAAATTTGAATCATTCGTAAGATTTTGAATATCAGAATTGTTATATGCAGAGGTACAAGTATTCCCTTTGCTCTCAACAAGAACTGACGTTTGTTGAGTATCAGCAATTATTGCTCGCATCACGGTTCCCCTTCCAGTAATTGTTTCCGTCTCATAGTCAACTCCGGGAGCAATGTTACGAGGAACAGCAAAAGCAAAAGGACTAGAAACAATAACGCCAAAGAGCGTCATTATTATTAAAGCACCAAGACTGATTATTTTCTTTTTAGTCATTACTATCACAGCGATATTTACAAAAAGATTAGTCACATAGCACTCACTATAAGTATAGCGTATGTGCACATAAAATATAAGCACCATAATTTAAGGATTGGCTAGTACAAAACAAGAATTCGATTGAAAATTGATGCACGCGGGCGTAAACTGAAGGCGTTGTAACCATTATTTTATGGATTTTTTTAAATCTTCTTTGGGGAAATTAGTCGCAGCGCTTATCGCGGTGTTTTTAGTCGTCGCCTCTGTCAAAACAGGCGCAGAAGCTTACAAAGCCTTTCGTGAAGGCAAAGAACAATTTAAAAATGTGATCACGATCACTGCTGAAGGAAAAGTAACCGCAGTACCCGATATAGCACTGGTAAGCCTTTCTGTTGTCAGTCAGGCAAGAACTGTCGCTGATGTGACGAAAGAAAATACTCGAAAGATGAATGCTATCGTAGAAGAGGTAAAAAGCATGGGAGTCGAAGCAAAAGATGTCAAAACCACCGGCTATTATCTGAATCCTCAATATGAAGAACAGATTATTATTTATGATCGTCCGACCACCACACAGCCTCCAAAAATTGTAGGTTACTCTCTTGAGCAAAGTCTCGAGATTAAAGTCCGCCAAACAGACAAAGCTGGTGACATCATTCAAAGGAGCACTGACCTAGGAGCCAATCAAGTCGGTCAGCTAACATTCACTATTGACGAACCAGATGACCTCAAAGCCGAGGCTCGTGAGGAAGCCCTTAAGAAAGCTCGTGAAAAAGCAGAAGTTCTCGCAAGACAGGCTGGCGTAGAGCTTGGAAAAGTCACCAGTTTCTCTGAAGACGGATATTTCCCTCCATTTTATGCAGCTCGTGCCGACCTTGGCTACGGCGGTGCTATGGAATCCGCTCCCAAGTCTGTAGCTCCTACATTCGAACCCGGCAGCCAAGACGTCACCGTGAATGTCTCGGTAAGTTTTGAAATCTACTAATCAGGAAGAAACAGCATAACTCGGTCGCCTTGGGCGTAGCTATGCTGACTGGGTTGCGGGGCGAAAGATGCAGTGAACTATTTCTGCGTCGAGTTCACCGCATGAACCACTAGATATTCTATACGTCAAATTAGCATTTTCAAGGCACTGCCGTGAACCCGAACGAAGTGAAGTGAACCATTCCTGCGTCAGGTTCACCTCACAAACCACTTATTATTCTATACAGCAAATTGGCGGTCTCAGGCAGCGCCACGAACCCGAGCGAAGCGAGTGGTTTGTGGTGCTGTCACGCGCTTCGGTTACACTCCTTTCCAGATGTGGCTTCAGTTTGAGAAGAAATACTTTATGCGCAACGAGAACGGCAAGCGGCAGTCTATTGGTGAAGTAGAGCTGGTACAGAAAGATAAGGTACTAACGCACTAGTTCTGTCTCGAATGCTTTATTACAGCAACGGAGGGGTTACAAGTAAATAACAAGATGTTAGGCATCAAACTCTTTGGAAAGCCTATCCAATGAATCTTTATGAAAAGACTCTAATAGAGTATGTAAGGCTTCGGGATCAACATCTTCAGATTGATAAACTTTCTTTGCTGAAGACGATAATCCTGCGTGGATAATGTCTGAAGAATCTTGATAAAACTTGTTAATGTAAATAAGAGTGTCAGGATCTTGCTTTTCCCAC
>Ga0209641_10001145_pt1:10000-22500 | contig 23896 bp, 12 predicted proteins | sample RifCSP16_1_FD_184022 | JGI IMG/M metagenome (GOLD analysis project Ga0209641, IMG submission 184022) | Soil microbial communities from Rifle, Colorado - Rifle CSP2_sed 16_1 (SPAdes) (version 2) | ecosystem: Environmental > Terrestrial > Deep subsurface > Rock core/Sediment | place... | reverse complement strand
TTACTTCATCAAGACCATAAATACGAGCAATGCCGTCACCCACTTGAAGTACGGTCCCAGTATTTACAATCTTTACTTCCCTATTATATTGCTCAATACGTTCACGTATAATATTACTAATCTCGTCGGCTCGAATGGTTACCATGAGTATTTCTTAATTTTTTTTTTTTTGGAAAAAAAAAATAATGCCTACAGTAGAAGGTCTAATTAGTTATTTCTTTCATCGCCCCAAACATGCCAATATTGGCACTAATAGTACGTAAATGTAACTCGTTGGTCAAACAACTATTCAAAGTCCCTAGAGCTCCTTGTAAGGCTTGTTGGAAAACCCGTTGTCGAACTTGATTAATCGCTCTTTGTTGTTCAAAATGAATGGTTTCGTTTTTGTAATTTTCTAATTGTTCCAAAGTCTTATAAGTTGAATTAATCAAATTCAATTTTTCTCGTTCTATTTCAGAGTATCCGTTCACTCGAAATTGATCCGCTTCTATTTCCACTTTCCGTAAGCGGGCCCGGGCTTTTTCCAACTGTTCAATGGCTCCTCCGCGTAGTTCTTCTGAATTTCGAATAGTATTCAAAATTCTCTGTTTTCGATTATCTAATAAATCACTTAATGAAAGTAGATTATCTTTCCATTCATTGCAAAACTTCCATGATCCCTTCCCGAACCAAACATGAGTCTTTCGATTCATTTGGCTCTCACGCTCAATTAGTTTAGTTCAATTACTTATGGGAAATTCCCATCTCTTTTTTGACTGGAATGAGCCTATCCTCTTTTCTCGATTCATTATTCGGATTCCAAAACCTAAACTAATCACTAATCCAAGACCGGAATATTCGGAGGACTCTTCTGACCAAACAAGTAATTGTCAGTAAAGTTGTTTCTTTTTTTCTTCAAATCCAAAGACTTTACTTTATGTGTAGGTTATCGATTCAGCATTGGATAGGAATGGGTGAAATACCTATTTTTTGAAAAAAAAAGGTTCAAATCCTTTTTCGACATGAGTGTTCTATACCGAAAACAATTTCCAACTATTCATCTTGAATCCTTTTATGTATGTATTAACATACTAGTAGAAAGAGTAACCTGCTCTGTCTGGACTTCAAACAGTTTAGCTTTAACCATGTTAATGGTCCCACATTATTGGTTGATAGAGAATCAAAATCTATTTACCAATGAATCACGAAATGCTATGGTTCTTAAAGATGATTTCTTAATTTATTCAGGAGTAATTCGCAGGATCATGCACCTTTTCTTTTCTAGTTAAATTTCCTAGTTTAAACGAAAAAAAAAAGTGCAGCTGGTTCAATCCAGCCTATTCTTGAAATAAACAACTCGCACACACTCCCTTTCCAAAAAAAATCAATACACCAAGGACTACACTTAGATTTATTGGATTTGTTGCTAAAATATCGGTATTAAACCCGAAACTCCCGGCGGATGACCAGTGACCCAAGGAAACGAAAGAATCGGTTATATTTTTCATACGATCTCCTCTTCTTTTATAAATCTTATAGACAGACTAATTATCTATTTATTTTTTTATTTTTCTAGATTATTTTATTTTATATTTTTTTTTTTTCAATTGTAAATTTCTAATTAAGAACAATACTTATTAGAATTGGGTATCAGATCTCGTGTCAATTGCGAAATATCTACTTTTTTTTTGTTACAACACTTCCTTAAAAAAGTTTGGATTGGACTAACTAAGAAAGGGGAAGGAAGAAAGTGAATCAGTATACTAATTCCTCATCCCCCAATCAATCCTTCCCGTTGGGTTATTGTCCCAATAAAAATAAAACAAAATAAATAATTGTAGGAGTAAAATCTTGATAGAATTCGAAAAAGCAAGCAGCAAGTACAAGACAATAAAAAAAAAAAATACGTATTTTTTTATAGGATTAGATTAAACAAATCAAATATAGGATTAAACAAAAGGATTCGCAAATAAAAGTGCTAATGCTACAACCAGTCCATAAATTGTTAAAGCTTCCATAAAAGCCAGACTAAGCAATAAAGTACCTCGTATTTTCCCCTCTGCCTCGGGTTGTCTCGCGATACCTTCTACAGCTTGGCCCGCAGCAGTACCTTGACCAACCCCAGGTCCAATAGAAGCAAGCCCAACGGCCAACCCAGCAGCAATAACGGAAGCGGCAGAAATCAATGGATTCATGATAAGTTCCTCGCACCAAAAAAAAAGAAATGGTTAATGATACAATCAACCAATAAATTATGACTTAATTATTCCATCGATAAGATTTTCATCTAGTCAAAGTAACGCAACTAAGAGCTCCCAATTGAAGTAGTAATATTATTGAATCATCAGAACTACTTCGATATCTATTTTATAGTTCCTATCCACAGAGTTTTTGTGAATTCATAGAATTCATACAACTTTTTGTTTTTCCATTTCTTTCTTTGTTCCGAACCATTCTTTGAATTCGAACTCTTCGTTCTTTTTCTTGATTGAATTTCTTTATTCAATATTGAATTGAATTCACAGTTACAAATGAAACAGAAGGACTTTTATTGGAATCCCTACCCCAATTCTCAGTAATAGGAGGGCGGATTAGATATATCTTTTAGCTCATATATAACTAGCCTACTATTACATATACATGTCTTTCTTCCATAACGTAAACCAACTATTTGTATCTTGGATTCAGTCGTATTTTAAAAACATTTTTCGAAACATCTATAAAGGAAAGTTGGCTTATAACGATTATATATATTACATATACCTAGTTTGATCCCACTCTTCTAACGAAACCATTTTCTCTTGAATCTCATTTTTTGTAAACCCCTATCTTCCTTTTATTTAATTTAGAATTTAGCATTATCCCACATGGATACAATCAATCTAAATGGGCGAATTTCTTAGTCTAAATCATTGCATAGAAATAGAAGTCTTTGGTTGATCTAAGTTCATGTAATTTATTCTTTATTAATATTTTCTTTTGGTCAATCTTTGAATTGAATAAAACCGACTGAAATGGGAATCGCTCTATAGAACCTAATTTTTTTTTTACAATTCCCTAATATCGTAATCTTTTTTACTATTCTTCTAGATCTTATAGATAGATAGATCTTATAGACTTTTTTGTCTATTTATGTGTATATTTATGTTCACGAAGAAGATTATCTCGAGCAAGGCATAGATTACCTTGCACTAAGCTAAAAAAGACTATTTCGAAACTTAGTCAATGGTGTCCCTCCATGGATTCACCTATATAAGCCGCAGCTAAAGTTGCAAAAATAAGAGCTTGAATACCACTTGTAAATAATCCAAGGAACATGACAGGTATAGGAACCACTGAAGGTACTAAAGAAACAAGAACAACAACTACTAATTCATCCGCTAATATATTTCCAAAAAGTCGAAAGCTAAGTGATAAAGGTTTTGTGAAATCTTCTAAAATGTTAATGGGTAAAAGGATTGGAGTTGGTTGTATGTATTTACCGAAATAACCTAATCCTTTTTTGCTAAGGCCCGCATAAAAATATGCTATTGACGTAAGTAAAGCTAAAGCAACGGTAGTATTTATATCATTCGTGGGTGCGGCTAACTCCCCATGAGGTAACTCTATGATTTTCCAAGGTAAAAGCGCCCCTGACCAATTAGAAACAAAAATAAATAGAAACAAAGTTCCAATAAAGGGAACCCATGGACCATATTCCTCTCCAATCTGGGTTTTGCTCACATCTCGAATAAATTCAAGGATATATTCGAAGAAATTCTGACCGTCAGTAGGAATGGTTTGTGGATTCCGAACAGTTACAATGGCTGAACCTAATAAGATAACAATTACAACCCAAGAAGTAATAAGTACTTGGGCATGGACTTGGAAACCGCCTATTTTCCAATAGAAATGCTGGCCTACTTCCACACCAGATATTTCATATAACCCTTTTAATGTGTTAATGGAATATGATAGAACATTCATATTGTCCTCTGAAAGAAAGAAAACTTTACAAGAAATTATTTTGATTCAACCGTCTTTTTTTCGACTTGCTCACTTGAATTGTATATTTTAGATACCAACTAATCACATAATATCCCCAGTTTTTTATCTCTTTTATGAGATTCAGAAATAGTAACGGATTCCGTCAATCTATGGAATTCAAAAAAGAATTTATTTATCTTATTATTAATCAGGGATTTCGTATATAGCTAGAACGCCCTTCACAAATCGCAAATACTAATTTGTTAAGAATTAATCGGATTGAAGCTATAGCGTCATCATTCGCTGGAATCGAAATATCTGTGAGATCCGGGTCACAGTTTGTATCAATTAAACAAATTGTTGGAATTCCCAAAGTGATACATTCTTGAAGAGCCATATATTCTTCTTGCTGATCAACGATTATTACAATATCGGGTAACCCTGTCATATATTTAATCCCGCCCAAATATGTTTGCAAGTGAAATAACTGTCTCTTTAATCGAGCCGCATCCCCTTTCGGAAGGCGGTGGATTCCCCCTGTCTTTTGTTCCATTCTCAAGTCCCTGAACTTTTGAAGTCTCATTTCTGTAGTGGACCAATTCGTTAAAAGGCCGCCTAGCCATTTTTTATTAACATAATGACACCGAGCTCTTATTGCAGCCCGCGCTACTGGATCAGCTGCTTTATTTTTGGTACCAACAATTAAGAATTGTTTTCTCCTACTTGCTGCATCAAAAACCAAATCACACGCTTCTGATAAAAAACGAGCAGTTCTAGTAAGATTTGTAATATGAATACCCTTACGCTTTGCAGAGATATAAGGTGCCATTTTCGGATTCCATTTTCTAGTAGCATGACCAAAATGAACTCCTGTTTCCAACATCTCTTTCAAATTAATGTTCCAATATCTTCTTATCATTTCTCTCCACACTTCCTCTCTTTTTTTTTTCTTTGAAAAAAAAAAAAGAAACGAGATACCCTGAAATAAATAATTGTTCCGATGGAACCTTTTCTTTTCCCGTAATTGGACGTTGATACACGATCCAAGCGATTAATTTCTTTCTATTCCTTATTATCTTTATATTATCTTTATTTCTTACTATATATTATCTTTATTTATTACTTTTATTTATTACTATTAACAAATAACAAATATTAACAAATCACATGTAAATGTAAGAAATCACGGGACCACCGACAGTTAAAAGGACGAATCCACTCTTAGGAATCGTTAAATCCTATAAATGATTGTTCTGATATATTATAGAAATTTTTTGAAATGCAAGAATCAAATAACTCTCTGTGGTGAAACAAAAGATCTCTCATTTCCCCCTCGAATAAATTCTTCTTTTTGGTTTTGAAAGGAATGATCTTATGTTGGCTTGAGCGGTGCGCTAATCCTTTGAATCCGGTACCAACGGGTATCATACCACCTAGAACGACGTTTTCTTTCAGGCCTTTCAGCCAATCGATACGACCGCGGAGAGCAGCTTTTGCTAAAACGCGAGCAGTTTCTTGAAAACTCGCTTCGGATATGAAACTTTGAGTACTCAGAGATGCTCTCGTTATTCCCAAGAATACGGTTCGGTAACAGATCGCTTCTTCCAAAGCGCGCATCGCTCGTTCCGCCCGCAACAATCCAATTAGTTCTCCGGGTGAAAAAACATTAGACATTCCATCTTCTGAAACCAGGACTTTTGATGTTATTTGGCGTACAATAATTTCTATATGCCTATTATGGATCTGTACCCCCTGGGATCGATAAACCTTTTGGATCTTATTAACCAAGGAAATACGACTTTGCACTATAGTTAGCTCAGCACCAATCAAGAATCCCCAAGGAATTCCAACAATTCTTGTTATACACTCGTTCCAATTCTCCACTCTCTTTTCTAGGTTTATCGATATTGAATCAATTGAGCGCACTTCTAACACCTGTTCCACTTTTGGAAGACCCTGCGTTATATCACCAGATCTCGATTTTTCATATATAAATGTAACTAATGTATCTCCTTCATAAAGGATTTCCCCATAATGGCCATGAACAGTTGCTCCTGGAGTGGCCAAATAGGGCTTAGCCAATCTTAGTATTACAGAGTCGGCGTGAACAATTAGAACTTGACCTGATTTTAGGCGTGGTCCGTTTTTTGTCATACATACATTTTCACAAATAAACTGTCCCAGGTTAATTATTGTGAATGTTTCTTCACAATAATTATGATGATAATTATGATGGAGAAAATACCAATTCAATTTGAATGGATTCAAAACGTTGTTACTGTACGGATCGTGATTAACAATTCTACCGTTCTCATCCATTAAATAATATTTTAGTACTTTTGAAGTCTGTTTTAATTTTAAATTGTCAAGTTTCAAATATTTAATTACCGAGATCTGATTATGAGTTAGTAAATGGTAAAATGAATAAAAATTCGCAATTTGAAGGGCTGTTCCTAAAGGGCCCAACAAATTCCTAATTGGAATTATAGGATCTCTTTTAGTTGATTCTTTTATTACATTATAAGATTTTACACCGTTGGATGGATCCATTCGAAAACAATTAGATGATGAGAAAATTATCAAAGATTGACATTCCATATTTCTATTCAACAACGTACTAATACTAATAGTTCCTTGATTTTGTTTAAGTGATTGTGGAATCCTTGTCTTGGAATAAATGGAATAAAACGGATTAATATTGGTGCGATCTGGCCCATTATCAGAGATCAATCCCAAACCTGATGGATCGTTCCTTTTTCTGCTGATATAGGAAATGTGTGATTTCCCTAAGTGGATTCTTAGGAAATCACGAATCAGACCATTTATACTTACTTCAACAAAATAAACACGAGCCTCTTCGATAGAAGAACTTTTTTTGTCTTGGTTCCAATTCAACACTAAACAAGTACGAACTAATTGAATACTTGTGTTAGAAATTCCCTGAATTGGTTTACCATTTCCATAAAGAATATAATTGACAATTCGAAGTTTCAGATTCTCTTTTTCCTGCAATAAATCCGGCGGAAAAAGTCTTTCTAAATTTATACCGTCCCCTCTTTCATATATGAGTACTGGTCGAACCAAAACAAAAGACTTTTTCTTGGTAGGTGTGATCCGTTGGACATAGATCCAATTTTTCACCTTTTTCGACTCCTTAGAATTTGTTTTTACTGTTCCTGGTGGTATCAAGATACCACTGTATCGGGATATCTTATCTGTCGCCCTCGGAAAATGGATATCTCCAGAAAAGATTTTAAGTTCCATTTTTTTTTTTTTTCTCTCTATTCGGATCAACCCCCCTACTCGACTTTTTGTATTTAAAGTGATTTGTGTATCGACTCCAATGATACTATTGTTCCGTACCATTAGGGAAGAAGATTCGGGTAAAATATACACTTCCTCGGGAATGAAAAAAAAGCGATCTACTTTCATTTGGTATTTTGGCTGAAATTCTTTGACTCCTCGATACTCAACTAAATCCTCTTTTTTGACAATTGAATGCACCCCTATAGCCACATATTTAGTAATTCCTGAACTCTTTCTTCGGTATTGGGGATCGTCAAAATAAGCAAAAATACTATTTCTACGGAAAATGCCATTTATAGGTATTTCAATCAAGATATCGGAATGGGACATTAGTTCTTTTTCTTGAATCGATTGGAATGGGATGATAAATCTATTTTTTCGCCTCTTTGCCAATAAATCAGAATTCTCGTGGAGAATAGTAGGATATATGAAACCAGTACATATCATTCGATTAAGGTCTGAATAATCAAGAATCCTACTTTTTTTTTTACTTTTACTCGAAAGATATGAACTAAAGAATTTGTGTTTAACTTTATCATTATTTACTGAAGGGTTAGAAATATATCCTCTTTCGACAGAAAGAGAATGAACGTTTATTTGATCTTGATCCTTGTGTAGTGAAAACGGGACTATACTGGATCTGCACGAACCCCCTGACAATATCCATAAATGGCTTGTTTTTGGTAAAAGATGGACATTACTATATGTAAATTCAGATGCATGGTATACATCAGTACTCCAGTGCATTTCTCCTTCTGAATCGGAATAAATATGTTTTCGAACCCTCTCTGTAAAATTCAAAGTGTATGTTCCCGAGCGAATTTCAGCAATCACTTGTTCTGATTCTACATATTGATCATTTTGAACTAAAAGAAAACTTTTTGGTGGAATAGTCACGTTGTGTATAATATCTTGACTCTCAATAGTTACATATAAGTCCATAGAACAGAGAAAAGCAGGATGCCCATGACGTGTACGTGTGGGATGAACCAAACCCTTATTAAATTTGATTTTTCCATTAGAGGGGGCTCGTACATGTTCGGCAGTACCCCCTGTGAATACTCCGCCGGTATGAAACGTTCTTAATGTTAGTTGAGTACCCGGCTCTCCAATGGATTGACCCGCAATAATACCTACAGCTTCTCCCAATTCCACCAGGTCGCCATGAGTAGGACTTCGACCATAACATAATCGACAGATCCAGGACGTACTTCTACAAGTAAAAGGAGTTCGAATAGATATTGGTTGTGTTCGAAAGGTGATGAATCGATTGACAAGTCCAATCCCAATATCTTGATTTCGAGTGGCAATGCATCGTAGACCCATATATATATTGTCTGCTAATACACGACCTATTAATGTTTGAATAAAAATTCTTTCCGGTATCATTCCATTTCGAGAACTCACAGAAATCCCTCGGGTGGTGCCACAGTCTGTTCTACGTACAACAATGTGTTGAACTACTTCAACAAGTCTGCGCGTAAGATATCCAGCATCTGATGTTCGTACAGCAGTATCCACAACTCCTTTTCGGGCTCCATAGCAAGAAATGATATATTCTGTTAAAGACAATCCTTCCCGTAGATTGCTTTGAATGGGTAAATCAATCATTTGTCCTTGTGGATCCGACATTAATCCTCTCATACCTACTAATTGGTGTACTTGAGATGCATTTCCCCTAGCTCCCGAAAAGGACATTATATGGACTGGATTAAAGGGTTCCGTCATCCTAAAATTCGGATTCATTTCTTGTCGCAAATATTCACTTGTAGCATACCATATCTCAATGGATTGACGTAATTTTTCTATCGCGTGTACATTTCCATAATGATGGTGTTTTTCCAAAATCAAACTTTGTTGTTCAGCATCTTGGACTAGCCATCCTTTCGAAGGTATTGTTAAAAGATCATCAATTCCTAATGAAATAGATGTAGCAGTGGCTTGATGGAAACCCAGAGTCTTTACTTGATCCAGGATGTGTGATGTATATGCCATTCCGAAGTGATCTATGAATCGACTAATAATTCGTTTAATGGCAGTTCCATCTATCACTTTATTGTGAAAGAAGAGATTGGCCCGTTCGGCCATAAATACCTCCATATTCCGATGAATAGGGCTCGGCAATAGATTTGAGTTAATGCTTGGAAAACTTCCTTTTCTCAATCTTGATTCGCGTAGAAATTCAGGAACTATAGTCCTAGTTGCACCAAAGAGATCTGAATTCAGACCAATGTCATAAAATCACTTAGCTTAGATCCCTATGATTAGATTAGGTACCGTCTGAGCAGGCTTGGCAAAACCCTTGTATAGCTTCTTCGATTTCTCGATAAAGATAAATATGACCAACAGTGGTTCGAATGTATATAGAAAGAATTTTTTTTTTTATACTTCTTACTATTAGATAGTGTCCATAAATCTCATGATAGGTACCTAAAGATCCAAAGTGACCTTCGATGGGAGCTTCTCTTGAAGCAATAAGGCCTTGATCTAGTTGCCACCGAAGCCACAAGGGGCTCTCTAAATTGATTCTTTTCTGGCGATAAGCTCCAATTGCATCATAGGAATTACAAAAAAAGGGTTCTTTTATATACTTATCCTTATTAGCATTAGCGTCAATTTTTTCATTTTGAAAATTTCTGCAATTAAACGGATTATACCTATTTGCGCAAATACCTCGACGATTCCCGCTTGTTAATACATAGAGCCCCATAAGCATATCTTGAGTTGGTACGGAAATGGGATCTCCGATAGCTGGAGACAAGAGATTCATATGAGAAAACATAAGTAAACGAGCCTCCGCTTGAGCCTCCAACGATAAAGGTACATGAACAGCCATTTGATCCCCATCAAAATCTGCATTGAATCCCTTACGAACTAATGGATGTAAACAAATAGCACGTCCTTCCACTAAAATGGGTTGGAATGCCTGTATGCCTAATCTATGCAGAGTAGGCGCTCTATTCAGCAATATAGGATGTCCCCGCATAACCTCCTGAAGTATTCCCCATACAATTGGCTCTTTTTCTCGAATTTTACTCTTAGCAACTCCTATGTTTGAAGCAAGATGTTGCCTAATTAGACCACGAATTACAAATGTCTGGAAAAGCTCTATTGCTATTTCGCGAGGCAATCCACATCGATGTAATGAAAGTGAGGGTCCTACGACAATGACAGAACGCCCCGAATAATCAACCCGTTTGCCAAGCATAGTCTCACGAAACCTTCCCTCTTTGCCTTCAATTACATCTGAAAACGACTTGTAAACCTTATTATGACCGTCTCTCATTGGTTGTCCGCGGATTCCATTATCAAGAAGTGTATCTACGGCTTCTTGTACCAATTTCTCCTGACACATTACTAATTCCCCTGGCGTAGATCTACTTGTTGTTAATAGATCCGTAAGAGTATTGTTCCGATAAATAACTCTTCTATAGAGTTCATTAATATCTGAACTCATTAGTTTACCTCCATCTATCTGAATGATGGGTCTCAATTCGGGAGGAAGAACTGGTAATAGACATAAAACCATCCATTCTGGTTCTATATTTGTTCGAATAAAATGCTTAGCTAATTCCACGCGTCTAACTAAAAAATCCTTTCTTCTTCCAACTTTTCGATCTTCCCATTCATTCCCGGTGGGTCCTTCTTCCCCTAATTCTTTCCATTCTAACGACGAATAATCTAGAATAATTCGCAAATCCAGATCGGCTAATAGTTCTCGGATAGCACCAGCTCCAGTAGAAATTTCTCGATTTCGAAATGTATCGAACCCTTGGGTAGTAAAAAAAAGTGGAATACTGTATTTCCAAGATTGTATTTCATATTCGAACGAACCTCGTAATCGTAAGAAAGTAGGTTTTTTGGCTATGGGCCTAGCAAAAGAAAAATTGGGATAGGATCCTATAGGATCTCCCCCCTTCAAAATCGGACGTGAAAGTTTCCTTTCATCCGGCTCAAGTAGTTACACCAAATAAAGATAAAATAAAGGGTTCCTGCTTTCAAAATGGATAAAACCCCCCAAAAAAAAGGAGCCACTCCTTACTCAAGTTCCCAATGAAGACCAAGCAACATTTCATTGATTCATTCTTCTTTTCTGTTTTTTTTTTTTTTAGAATTTCTAAATTCTTTATTCAATTATCACAATTACGACCTAAATGCAATGCGAAATTCTTGAGTAGTCTACTTCCCTTCGAATGATGAATTCCAAAATACTGGGAATTCAAGGGATTTACTTGTCTATGTCTTCTTCCATTCGATCTTTTAGGTCCCGAACTCGACTTGACCTCGACGGTTATGCTATGATGCTATTAAAGCCTATATGCGATGTATAGACTCTCGCAACCATGACATATTTACTTACTTGAGTATAAACATAATTTTTTTCTAAAATAAAAATAAAAAGAAAGGAAATGATTAATTCCACAAAAGAAAAAAAAAAAGAAAAAAAAAAAAAAAAAAAAAAAAAAAAAAAGAAAGAAGTCCGTTTTCACGAGGTACAACTAGAAATTCCTACTTATTTGTTACTGAATCGACCATAGACCAATTCCACTTTTATTGGGGAGTATTTAATACATCCATAATTCTGAGCTTCATGTTACTCCTCCTAAGAGACATGTCAGACCCAAGGCATCCCAATTCGATTAAATGAGATGACAGTTTCTCATTCCAAAACTGTAAAATCAGAATTTCGATCAAATCACACATCGCAGTATACTAAGCCTTCTAATTGTTTAAGAGGTTTATCTAAAAGATTGGCGATATAACTAGGAAGACGTTTCAAATACCACACATGAGTTACTGGGCATGCCAGTTTGATGTAGCCCATTTGATATCTTCGTATCCGAGAATCAACAAATTCGACCCCGCATTGTTCACAAAATTTTGGTTCTTCTTTTTCATCGCCAATTACTCGATAATTTCCACAAGCACAAATTCCACTTTTTATAGGCCCAAAAATTCTTTCACAAAATAATCCATCTTTTTCAGGTTTATTAGTTTTGTAATGAAAAGTATAGGGTTTTGTAACCTCTCCAACAATCTCTCCATTAGGTAGGATTTTATTAGTCCAAGCACTTATTTGTTGAGGCGAAACTGATCCAATTCGGAGTTGTTGATGTTTATACCGATCGATCATAGAAGAAAAATTCTGATTCATTCCGATTAAACTTCCTTCCTATTAATCTGGAAGTTCTTCTCAGATATAAGGAAATGTTTCAGTTCCAGAGCCAAAGATCGTAGTTCTCGAACGA
>Ga0209641_10001145_pt1:0-7500 | contig 23896 bp, 12 predicted proteins | sample RifCSP16_1_FD_184022 | JGI IMG/M metagenome (GOLD analysis project Ga0209641, IMG submission 184022) | Soil microbial communities from Rifle, Colorado - Rifle CSP2_sed 16_1 (SPAdes) (version 2) | ecosystem: Environmental > Terrestrial > Deep subsurface > Rock core/Sediment | place... | reverse complement strand
CAGGAAAGACAAGAAAATCTCGGGGTAGCACACATTCTCTAGAATTTCTCTTAGATTCAAACCCATAGCTGATGATAGAACTAAAATAGATATTTTCTGTTTCCTACTCACACGAGCCCATATCCTTGCTTTTTTATCAATCTCTAATTCTACTCTTCCCCCCCAATCTGATATTATAGTGCCGGTATAGACCGAAATTCCGTTATGGTTCAATTCTGACCGGTAATAGATACCAGGACTTTGCAATATTTGATTGATCACAATTCTGTATATTCCATTTACTATAGAAGTTCCCAGGGAATTCATTAGAGGAATGTTTCCAATAAAAATTGTTTGTTCTTGCATATCCCTACTGTTTTTCCAAATTAATCCCCCGGATACATATAATTCAGAAGAATATGTAAGTGATTCATATACAGCATCTCTTTCTTTTATCGATGGTTCTACTAATTGATATGTTTCCACAAATAATTGAAATTCAATTTCTTGATCTCTATCTTCAATTTTTGGAAACTTATAAAGTTCTTCTGCTAAGCCCTGATCAATGAACCTACAAAATCCTTCAAATTGTATCTGATTAAATCCAGGTATTGTAGACATTCCCCCATTTCCATCCCCAAGCATTTTAAATTTCCCATTTATTGAAAAAAAAAATCCCATTATTGGATCGTTTTTCATCCAATTATATGGATCGATCAGCACTGATGGAATTGCTATTCTGTTTACAGAATCACATAAAATTTTATCTAACTCCATATATGAATATGGAATGTCTGAAATACGTATGAACGGAGGAATAAAGAGAATTTTGATTTTCTACTCAAATTGGAATTTGCAACAGATACAACTGGAAAAGAATTGAGAAATTCCACTTAACTTAGACTTATGGAATTTTATATAGAATAACAAAAAGTGATTAGAATAACAAAAAGTGATTCAATTTCTACTATTATTTATGATATTACATATTCCAATACAAGTGAAATAAATAATTCGGGATTTGATCTCTTCGATGAGATAAAAACCCAATAGTTAGAAACAATATAAAGTTGTTTTTTTAGCACTTAGCTTTTTTCCTTTTTTTCGTGGATTTCCTTGTTCAGTTCAAAAAAAAAAAAAGGATTCGCACCGAACAGACGAGATATTTTTTTTTATTTATTTTTTTTTTATTTTAATAGAGTTTGTTGAAGCGCAGACGAAAGCTTTATTAAGCATACGCGGATAGAACTATAGCTATCTATATATATGTCTTTCCTTTTATTGCGGGTCTATTCTGTACAGCGCATGGCGTGCTCTATCAAAATATCGATTTTATATAGGAATCATAAACAGATAAGATATCTGATTAGAGGTATACGTGTAATAATTTATGTTCTGGGGTTTACATATACTCATAATTGTTGTTATAATTGAAATGGAGAAGGCTTTTTTTTATTGAAAAGAATCAATACTAGATAGACTAGATAGTTAGATATCCATTTTTATTTTCTTATATCATTCGGGAAATACAATTTTAGATTCAAATTTAGATTCAAATTCGAGAATCGTTCATGAATTTTCAGTCAATAGTTAACGGTTCCAATTTGTCCTGAATTTCGGCTTTTGTGACTGAAAATTCACATTTTGTTTTTCCTTTCAATAGAAAGGAGAAAGAATTCAGATAGTGCGTGTTTTGACATTTGACATACTATACAAAATTAATCAAAGAGATAGATCCAATCCAAAAAAGGAAGGATTTCTTTTAGGAAAGGGATTCAGATTAAGAAAAATGGGATTCAAGATACAAGTACAAAAGTACAAAAAAAAGAAGTTTAGTAATAAAAAAAGGGGGGGGGTATTTTCGTCTATTTTTTATTTCTATTGCCTTGGCGACATGGCCGAGTGGTAAGGCGGGGGACTGCAAATCCTTTTTCCCCAGTTCAAATCCGGGTGTCGCCTGATCAACAAAAGACGCGAAATACCTTATTCTGTTTTGCTGATATATTGTCCCCAATAGAAACAGCGGAGGAAAAAGACTCGTGATATTGATATTTCCAAGAGCACTGCTGCTTATTTTGTTTGCGCTTAATCTTTCCCGATTCTACTAGCAATCATACAAGAACTTCTTATAATTAATTGGTTCTAATTAATTGAATTGGATTTTTTGGATTGTTTCATCAATGGTATTGGACAAAATCTTTTTTTTTTTTTACTCTGCACCAGCGATACTAATATTATTATTAGTGACTAATATTATTATTAGTGACTATTATTAGTGAAAAATAATGGAAAAAAGTGAACAATACTAGCAAAATTTCTTCATATTCATAGAGATAGGGGACATAATTCACATGGATATAGTAAGTCTCGCTTGGGCTGCTTTGATGGTAGTCTTTACATTTTCCCTTTCACTCGTAGTATGGGGAAGAAGTGGACTCTAGGGATACTACTAATTGAGTTGAGAAATGAAACTCTATAAATTCTTTTATAGATCGTTCTGCAAAGACTTTTTAATTTAACTATTTTAAATTGAACTATTTATATTGAAATTGAATTCAATAATTGAATTCAATTTCAAAATTCTATTCGATTCGAGTGGAGTAATTTATTCTATGAATAGTATTTGAATAATACTCTTTTAATCATAATCAAATAAATATTTTAATGATTCCAGTGTTCATATTTCAAAAGTAAAAAGAATACAAATGATAGGAAAGTTATTCCAACCGAATTCTTCCTAAATTCTTTATTATGATAAACCGGCTCTTATCAGAGTTATATATGGACAATAAGGAGCAGCGGAACCTTTTTTACTTTTTATTTGTTTGCCTTTTTCCGGTTCAAAGACAAAAGAAAGTAGTTCTTTTTTTAGTTATTTAAAAGTTATTAAATTAAGTGATTTTCTACGGGAAATAAAATAGACATAGTGATTCTCTAACGGGATATTCCGCATACTAAGATATTTTCTTTGAGAAGTCACATATTGCGTACTTAGTACTTAGTTTAGTATTTTTTTTTATTATTTTCGTTTTATAAATTCGATTTATGCTATACTTTATTGACTTGACTCATTTCATATTATGATTCAAAGATTTAAAATCGGCGGGGTTTACTAATCCTTTTCTTTTCGTCGAAATCTGAAAAAAGTTTTTATAAAACTCCTTTCCTTGGATGTGTTCAATTAATTACTTCTTTGGAATGCTAAAAAAAGATTTCTTGATTTTCTTTTATTAATACATACCCCAACTATTCTTTTTTTTTCTTTTCATTGATTTGATTATTTCAATGGATTCTGGGATTCATATTGAAAATAATCAGAAATCCAGGAATTGGAATCATAAGAGTAAGAGGCGCCTTTCAACTATTCCAGATTAATTGGAACCAACACAAATCAAACATATGAAGAAAAGAAATCAAATTTGAACCTTATGTACATTCCATATAGATAATTAATATCTATTGTCTATATATCTATCTATATATGAATATGAAGATGACATTCTAGATTGATCCATATTAAGCCCAGATCTTTCTACAGTACAACTTTATATACTAGAATAACAAAAATAGATAGTATGGTAGTAAATATATTACTTTCTACCATACTATAGGATCTCATAGAATCCTGCTGATTCTAGTTCGCTCATTTCAGCTAAAACGCAAAATTGGAATTCTTTTCATTTTATTTCGTTAATTCTTGATATTGATAAGAACTAAGAAGTCAAGTTTCATTCAAATTAATCACTTTGACTAACAGTTTTTACATATATTATAAGTAAAAAAGCAGTAGGAACTAGAATGAACAGTGCAGTAGCAATAAATGCGAGAATATTTACTTCCATAATCTCATCGTTTCGTTTTTCTTTACTTCACAATAATTCGGGATTTAATCCCATAAGAGATGAGAAATCTTTCGCCTCTAAATTCAATGGGATGAATTCCATCTCGATGATATCGAATCAGATCAATATCATGAATAACAATATCTGAACTCTCAAATCGATTTATCGTCGAGAATTGAATAGTATAACATAGAAAGATCATTTATTCATACCAAATCCAAAAATGGATTCCTGATCCAATCGAAAATTTCCTTACTTTGTTACTTTATTTATCATTCTTTTCCATTCTTTCTTTTCTATAAAACTATCTCCTTCCTTGTACAATCATCTGACTAAGTATCATCTAATCGTCTTTAAACTTACATAAGTTACAAACAAAACAAAAACAAACAAACAATAGAAGCGAAATGGGAAAGGGGGAGTTATGTTCTAAACTCCTTTTTTGAATGATCTAATCTTATTGGATTGGAAAACAAAAAAAAAAGTGTGATAAAGATAAGTCCTAGTACAGTATAAAAAAAATCGAATATTCTACCAAATTCACTTTTTTTTTAGAGTTTGTTTTTTCTTCGGCATAAACCCTTAAAAAAGATTATCCATTCCCTCTCTCTCTAAGAGAGGCAGAGTCCTTATTTGATTTTTATTTTATTAATATACTCTTTACTTGATTGAATTAGGAATGGGAGCCATATAATATATCAAAACTTCAGTGTACAATTTGAATGAGATAGATTGTTTCAAATAATTGAGGTTACACAAAATCGGAGCGAAAAAAGAAGAGACTTTTCCGATTAAAAGGATTTTATCAAAGAAATTAAAGTCATTTTGTATCGTACAAATAAGAATTCTATTTGTGTATGTGCTACCGGGAAAGATAGGGTACTCGATTCGATTTCATTATACGGATCGGGAGGAATCGAAAAGGCCAAATTCAGTGAGGTCTCTCTTAGAATCCTGAATATGACGCTACCAATAATTGTACTAATCCACATGTGTCTTTATCCATCTCCATCGATACTAGTTGAAGAAATGAAAATGACCATATTTGTATTTGCTTTGATGAAAAACGAAAATAAAGAAAATAAATATATAAATATAAAATCTATAAATAATATAAAATAATAATAAGGATCCCCTTTGGGAACGAAATTCTGCTATTTGTACCCCTTTTACAGAAAATGAAGAGATGAATTGATGTATTTTTTTTTTATTGGATTATTGTTTATTGGATTTGTCGGGACTGACGGGGCTCGAACCCGCAGCTTCCGCCTTGACAGGGCGGTGCTCTGACCAATTGAACTACAATCCCAGGGAAACGAAATACAGCATACATATTCTTCTGATTTCATTCAAACACTTTCTGTTTAGATTTTAAATTGGAATCGCCTCGTTGTAACAGAGTGCGAGTGGTAGGTAATATTGATATCCACGCGCATATATATTTTGCGCATATATATTTTAGTGATACTGGCACAAATTATTAGTTATCTTTTCGTTATTTCAAATAAAAATCTCAAAATCAATTGATAATCAACCTTTCAATGAAAAAAAAAAAAAGACTCTTTTTTCTTTCTATTACTTTTTTTTTCTTAGACTTTCTACTTACAAATCCTGATATGAATCTAGATCGTCAGAAAGATCATAATTTGTGGTAAAAAAAGAAAGCAAATCAAATAAATAACAAGTAGAGCAGAAATTTTTACTTCTTTTTTTTTTATCAGACATTTCGAAAGAACAAAGGGGTTATATCATTTCATGGTGGATCAGTGAATTATTGGGCCGAGCTGGATTTGAACCAGCGTAGGCATATTGCCAACGAATTTACAGTCCGTCCCCATTAACCGCTCGGGCATCGACCCAGGAAGAAAAAATTCCAGACTTCTTAAGAATCCCCCATCAACTTCCTTTCGTAATACCCTACCCCCAGGGGAAGTCGAATCCCCGCTGCCTCCTTGAAAGAGAGATGTCCTGAACCACTAGACGATGGGGGCACATTTGCCCGATCGTCAGCATATTATACTCATAGTATGAACAGTTTTTTGAAATTGTCAATAGAATGAATTTCATTAGATTTTTCTATATTATTTAGATTTTTCTATATTATTTAGATTTTTCTATATTATTATATTCTAATAATATAGATAATATAGAAATTCTAATAATATAGATAATATAGAAAAAAAAATATAAAAAATTATATAGAATCTATTTACTTTACATAGATTTGATGTAGAATCTATTTCTCTAGATATGGATTATCCGCATGCTGGCTCATTTCGGAATTGAATCAAATGGGCCCTTTTAACTCAGTGGTAGAGTAACGCCATGGTAAGGCGTAAGTCATCGGTTCAAATCCGATAAGGGGCTTTGTCCTTTTTTCATAAAACTCCCGCGGGAGTATTTCTATTTGAAGGGGGAATAGAGATATTGTTAATATTTGCAATAAATAAGGTAAGAAACTCTATATTTCTAATAAATAGAATAAATAAGAATAAATAGAATTCTTCTAAATTCTAAATTAAATTAGAAGGTTAACATTATAATGATTTATACTCGAATTTAGAGTATACTAATATAGTAATTATAGTTATAAAATTGAACATTTGTTTATTATATTAAAATGAATAATGATAAGTTGGCTCTTAAATCGTCAAACTTTCCTATTTTATAGGAGTCCAATCAAATCAATTGTAAAGATTAGATTAGAAATCAACAAAAGAAAAAGTAAGTGGACCTAACCCATTGAATCATGACTATATCCACTATTCTGATAGTCAAATTCGATATAGATGAAATTGGAACAGTAGATCCGCTTTTTTCTTTCATTTTCATATTTCTTTGAACTCCGAAAAAAAAAATCTGTCGATATTTCTGATTCAATCTTTTTGTTCCTAGTTATCTAGTTATTCTATAGGAATAAATTACTATTTCCTTCCTCCATTCCACAGAAAAGTTTATTCGAAGTCACAACATAAAACATAATAAAACATATTAAGGGAATTAAAAATATCTTTCTTTGATTCCAGAACACAATTTATATTGATATTTATATCTATATAATATATAAGATTAATAGGTGCGATAAAAAGACTTTCGTTTCATTTCAAATTTCCTATTATTTATTTAATATTGTATTGAATTTAATAATAGAAAAATTCATTCTCCTTTTTCTTTTCTGACAGATAACAGATATAAAATAAAGTAAATAGAAAAAAAGGTTCGAAGTGTCTTTCGCGCTTTGACCTGTGAAAGGGCGTATTCTGGGGTTTTATCTTCATCTGAAGAAAAAAGAAATATAAGAAAGACGACATTAAAATGAAAGAATACTAAAATGAAAGAATAAAGTATAAAATAAGAAAAGTATATGATATGGTAGTAGTTTAATGCACATAGAAATTAGAAGAGTACATAAAAATATTTCTTTTTATAAATATCACAAACAAGATCCAAGAATAAGATTCGTTTGATAGAATGAGATCTGAGGATCAACTGGTAACGAAAGAGGGGATAACTTGTTCCTTGAATGATTCTTTCAAAAAATTCATCTATTGGATTGATGAGTCGTCATCAAAAAACTCACGGTTCATATGGTTATTAAGACTAAGAAGGAATAACCAAATTGAGTTCATGAATTTACCTAAATCAGGTTATGGACCGATAAAAAAATTTTGATCTTCGA
>Ga0209641_10001143_pt1 | contig 23902 bp, 25 predicted proteins | sample RifCSP16_1_FD_184022 | JGI IMG/M metagenome (GOLD analysis project Ga0209641, IMG submission 184022) | Soil microbial communities from Rifle, Colorado - Rifle CSP2_sed 16_1 (SPAdes) (version 2) | ecosystem: Environmental > Terrestrial > Deep subsurface > Rock core/Sediment | place: Rifle... | reverse complement strand
ACCGTAGTAGCTTGATTCCAATCTACGCTGGCTATCCAATCAGAGGCCTTGACGTAAGGGCTTGGAGGAACCGAATTCACCCCTCTGTCCTTGCCGCAGGATAACGTGCTGACAAGAAAGAATGAAAAGACGAAAAGTATTACGAAGTTTGCTTTGGTAAACCTATTCATTTGTAATCCTCCTAATTTGAGTTTAACGATTAGACCTGCTTGAAAACAGATTCCTCTACTAATGTTACTGTTTAAGTGAGAGGCAGACCCAGTCTCAGGGTCAGCCGATAAACTTATCTGCACCACCTCCACCAGTTAAGGGTGATTAGATAGAAAGTGAAGTTTTTCACATATTGCTGCGTAAACAATTAACAACATCGTTCCACTTAAACACATAAACGTAGAAAGGAATCTAACTTCCAATGACTTAAGTCAGTCCCCCAACTGATTTAGGTCAACCTCGAATTTGGGGCCCGTGGGCGAGTACCCGTAAGGCTGTGAGATTGCTTATGTGGATCTCCGAGCCTTTGACGGTAATCAGCCCCCGCTGAGCAAAATGGCGGAGTGTGCGTATAAGGGTTTCTGGAGATGCTCCAATCATATCCGCCATCTCCTTCCTCAAAAAAGGTATCTTGATCTGCGCACCTGTTTCGGGTTTTTTCCCGCTCCCTTCCAGTAACAGGAGCAGAAGACGGGCGGTTCGCTGCTGTACGGATTCTTGAGTAAGCTGCATCATCTGGTCTTCGGCAACCCCCAGATCGTGCCCAAGTTTTTCCATGAATCGAAAGGCAAGTCCCTGTGACTGTTTCAATAGATCAAAAAGGGTCTGCTTGGAGATAACGCAAATAGTTGTAGGGCCAATTGCGACAGCAGTGCTGGAACAAGGCTCATTGGACAACAATGCCCGGTAGGCCATTGTATCGCCTGGTCCCAGCACCCGGATCACTTGCTGTTTACTCCTCCTGCCTGTTTTGTAAAGCTTGACCCGGCCTGAATAGATGCAGTAAATCCCCAGCGGTGTGTTCCCTTCGTAGAAGATGACTTGGTCTCGCTCATATTTATGTACGGTCTTTTCTTGATTCAATCTAGCCAGGTGAGAACCGGTTAAACTGCAGAACACACCTTTGGCTCTATGGCCACAAATATTGCAAGTGGGAGTCTCTTTTTTCATGTCGGTAAATTGCCGAATCCTAGGTCCGTTCTGGCGCAATCGACTTTGGTAGCCATAACCCGTCGGTCTTACTTCTAACTAACAAGTGAAGCAGATTAAAGTTCCATCAGAAGTCAAGGAAAACTACACCTCGGGTTTGGGGAGTAGATCAGCGATCCATTTCTTCACAGAGAGAGAAATGATGATTCCAATTAGCGAAAGCCGAAATGTATTGTCACTTCCAGAATAATCCACTCGGTAATTCTGATGCTCATTTCACAACTCAGAGACAGGCCTATCCTTTAACCCCTCTCAGACAATTCGTGTCTTAGACCTGCCATCCCACTGCCTGCGTCTCATCTTTTCCTCCCTCCTAACCAGCCCTAAATGCACTCGGTAACCAGTCACCTGTTCTTAGAGTGGAACAGTATATCCTTAATCTTCGGCTTGATAATGAGTTAAGCTGTTCTACAAAAATGGACAGGTGCAACTTGCTTATCCTGATATGCCTTTTTAACTTGTAAGAAAAATGGCCAAGACTTGCGTGGTCTGCAGTAGCCTTAAGAGTAAAGTAGTATTCCGTGAATTCGGGATCGATGTCTTAAGATGTACTGACTGCGGTCACGTCTTTTCCTCTTATGAAGTGGACCAAGATTACACCGGCTATTGGAGCTTGCTGACCGGGGAGCCGGAAGATCAGTTCTGGTGGGACTTAGCCCACCGAGAAATGTATGCTGATTTCTGTGAAAGGTTTTTAGCGGGGAAATCTGGAAGTTTACTGGATGTCGGCTGCGGACTGGGCTTCTTCCTCAGAACTGTGTCCCAGTATCCAGACTGGCAGGTGTTGGGCTACGAGATATCCAAGAGGGCTGTCGATTTTGCCCGAACAGAGCTAGGTCTGGAGAATGTATCCTGTGGCAAAGTACAAGACTCTGACTTCGAGCCAAGAAGTTTCGATATTATCACTTTGTGGGATGTAATCGAGCACCTAGCCAATCCTGACCCCTTGCTCTCCTATCTGCAGGGCATCTTAAAAGATGAAGGACTCCTGTTTATGCACACGCCTAACATAGGTTTTCAACTCCCCAAGACCAGGATCAAAAAGCTGCTAAGAGGGACGAAACCCGGCTCACATTATCTGGAGGCCAAAGACCATATGAATATCTACTCGATGAAGACCATAGGTCGCGTCCTCCATCGTAATGGTTTTAAGAAAGTCGAATTTACACATCTCAGGCCTATTCAGAGTGTGGCTGGTAGCAAGAGTCCACTGTTAAAATGGGGAAAAAACGCCTGGTATTACTTCTCCAAAGGCCTGTTTACACTCAGCTTTGGCAACCTAAACTTAGATAATCTTTTTGTCATTGCCAGGAAATGAATAATGGATAGTGCAAATCAGTTATAAAAGCTCACCTTTTACTAGGCGCTACCCTTAACCTAAACCTGATTAACATTCTTTGTCCTGCCAACTTGATCAAAGGCTTTTCACCCGTAATTCTTGTCAATTCAAAGAATTACCAAACTCACACAAACGAAGGCTGACACAAAACGTTTAATTCATAATAGGATGAATGGACGTTCATTTTATAAATGAACGTTTCTGGCAATGTTAAAAGCTTCTAACCAGAGAAAGAGAAAGAGATTTAGAAAGAACCGCGAGATTATCCTGGAGGCGGCTAAGAGGGTCTTTTCTCGCAAGGGTTTTGAGAATACTACCATGGCAGATATTGCCCAAGCCGCGGAGATGGCCGCAGGAACCCTGTACCTCTATTTTCGCGGCAAGGAAGAGCTTTTTTATGCTGTGATGGAAGAGGGGATGAACGGTCTTCTTCAGGAACTAAAGGATGCTATCACCGGGGAGAAGGAAGCAAATAAACAGCTCAGACTTTTTGTCCAGATTCCCTTCCACTTTTTTGAGGAGAACCGGGATTTTTATAAAATCTATCTGAGAGAGCTCCCCTCCTGCAGCGGAGAGGAGGCCCGCAAGAGTAAAAGGAGATGCTTCCAGGGGCACCTGGATTATGTTGATATTCTGGAGGGATGCTTAAGAAAGCAAGTCTGGTCCACAGGTGCCATAGAATACCCGTATCGAGAGGCAGCCCTGATGATCAAGGGTGCTGTTGATTACATGATTTTCGGCTCTATGTTCGAAGAAACCACCCGACCACTGACCGAGAAGGTCGATTTCCTGGTCGAGGTATTCCAGCAGGGTTTAGCCAAAGCTGCCAGAAAGGTTAGAGCCTGAAGGTGAAGACTCTAAAGCAATTCACTTTAGTCTGGAGTTTTCTCTGGCTCAGTTTTGCTCTGCTCGAAGCAGAAGAGCTGTGGACACTGGAGAAATGTCTGGAGTATGCTTATCAAAATAGCCCCTTACTCAAATCGGCCTACCAGTCGGTGGAAGAGGCTGAGGGGCAGGCCCAGGCGGCCAGTGCGATTCTCTACCCCCAGCTTTTTTTTAACACCAGTTATACCAAGAACTCTCCGGCTCCGTTCGGAGGTTTCGGGGGAACTATACCGACTGATAGGATCAGACCCTCCCTAATCTCGTCAGAAGTATACGAATACGCCTTAGCCTTAAACTACACATTCTTCTCCTGGCGGATAAAACCGTCTTTAGACATAGCTTCTGCCAACCTGGACCGCACTCTTTCAGACTTCAGGCAGGTTAAACAAAACTTAACGCTCCAGGTGAAAAAAGCTTACTATAGTCTGCTTCTGGCAGAGCAGCTGGTCAATATCAGCAAAAAAGCAGAAGAGGTAGCCAAAGATAATTACGAAACTACCCAGAAACTTTATAATGAAGGAAAGGTGTCCCACTTTGACGTGTCCAGGACCAGGGTGCGCTGGGTGAACAGCCAAAGTGATTTAATCGAGGTAAAAAACAATCATAATCTAGCCCGGGAGGGGCTGCGCACAATCTTAAGTTTACCGCCCGAGCAAAAGCTTGAAGTTGCCGGTCAACTGCCAGAAGAGACAGGCCAAATCGATTTGCAAGAAGCCTTAGAGACTGCTTTTTCCAAGCGGCCAGAGCTGCAGTCACTTGGCTACTTAGAAAACCTCTCCGCCAGCACAGTCAGCCTGGAAAAAGCGGCCCGGCTCCCCAGCTTTGCTTTAACCTACAACTATTCCTGGCAGGGTCAAGACTGGTACTCCAACCCGGACAAATACTACAAATCCTGGACTTTTCTGGGCCGGATCTCGGTTCCCATCTTTGACGGCTTTACAGCCAAAGGGAAAATCAAAGCGGCCCGGGCCAACTTAGAGAAGGTGCAAGAATCCAAACAGCAACTCCAGGACCTCATAAACCTGGAAGTGACCGAGGCCTATCTCACCCTGCAGGCTGCCCAGGAGAGAATCAACGCTCAGAAGGAAAATATAAAGACGGCTCAAGAAAACCTGCGCATTGCCACGGAAAGATATAAATTGGGTCTGTTGTCCCAGCTGGAGCTAAAAGATGCGGAGCTTTCCCTGATAGAAGCAGAGACCAGCTACAGTAGAGCCCTGTACGATTATAGTGTCGGTCTGGCAGCATTGCAGAAGGCCCAGGGTCTGGATTGAGAAACTTGGAACACCCTATGTGCGAATCCCCGATAATAATTTCCTTAAACCTAAAAGGAGGCAGGTCAAAATGCACGGTCTAGTCCCGCTTTTGGGAAGGATTTTTCTGTCTCTTATTTTCTTGATGGCCGGTGTAAACCAGCTTGTCAATTTTCCCGGCACCCAGCAGTATATGGCCTCGTTTGGGATGCCGGCCACCGGATTCCTTTTAATCTGCGCCATCCTCCTGGAGTTGTCAGGCTCGGTTTTGCTGATCTTGGGATACCGCCTGAGATGGGGAGTAGCGCTTTTGATTCTATTTCTGATTCCAGCCACATTGATTTTTCACACAAAATTCTCTGATCCATTTCAAATTATCCAGTTTGAGAAAAACCTGGCGATTCTGGGAGGTTTGCTTCTTTTGTACAGTTTTGGGCCAGGTAATCTCAGCCTGGGGTCGCGCCAGAAATCTCCTCAGTTATGATTTAAAGGAGCAACAGATTGATTACACGGAAACGCATAGTCTTAATTTTTCTACTACTCTTGTTGATAGCTGGGCTGGGAATCATCGGCTACCGAGTGGTCTCCAAGCTTCTGCTTCAGAAGAATGAGCAGGTTACACTCAGAGAGCTCAGAATTCCGGTAGCAGTTATCCAAGTCCAGCGGAAAAGTATTGAAGAGACTCTGATTCTGACCGGAGATGTAAGGGGTCTAAATGAAGCCCGGGTCTATCCCCAAGTGGGCGGCAGGCTCCTGCGGAAGATAAAAGAAGTAGGGGATCTGGTTAAAAGAGACGAAGTAGTGGCCTTAGTTGACCGAAACGAACCGGCTCTGCAGTTTGCCGCGGCAGAGGTCACTTCTCCTTTGGACGGAGTTCTCACCCGTTACTTTATTGACTTAGGGGAGGAGGTTACATCAGCCACTCCAGTCTGTGAAGTAGCAGACATTTCTCCCATAAAGATTGCGGTAAAAGTATCGGAAAAGGATCTCCCCAAAGTCAAGCTGGGTCAGCTATCCAGGTTCACCATTGATGCCTATCCCAATCAGGTTTTTTCAGGACGAGTAGCTGAAATTTCAGAGGCGCTCAGCCTGGCTTCCAGATCAGCCCAGGTAGAAATTCATTCAGAAAATCCGGGCCAGAGGCTAAAACCAGGGATGTTTGCCAAGGTTGAAATAGTCCTTTCCGTGCACCAGGAGGCGGTGGTAGTTCCCCGGGACGCGGTGGCTGAATTAGGTGGGAACTACTATGTTTTTGTAGTCCAGAACCAGATAGCACATCGCCGGGATCTGCAAGTCGGCATCATCAAACCAGACCAACTTGAAATCCGGACCGGTCTTATTCCGGCTGAGACCCTGGTTACCTTAGGCTGGCACAATCTGACTGAAGGGACTAAAGTGGTAATCGTGGAAGAGAGCAGTAAATCAGCCAAACAGATAGAAAAAGATTAAATAATCTTATGAAATTACCAGAATTTGCAGTCCGCCGGCCGGTAACCACTTTTGGGATATACGTCGCCCTGATAACGGTTTCCCTGGTGGCTTTCTCCAAAATGAGCGTAGACTATTTCCCCAGAATTTCGTTTCCCACTATAGCGGTATTCACCACCTATCAGGGCGCCAGCGCTGAAGAAGTGGAACAGAAGATAACCCGACTGGTGGAATCTTCGGTTTCAATTGTTCGCAATCTTAAGGAGATGCAGTCAGTTTCCCGGGAGGGATCTTCAGTGGTGCGCCTGATTTTTGAATGGGGAGTTGATCTGGACGCGGCTGCCAACGATGTCCGGGACCGGCTGGGATTCTTGAGAAACCTGCTTCCAGAAGAGGCAGATGATCCTATCCTTTTAAGATTCGACTTAAACGACATCCCGATTATGTTTATTGGGGCAACTGCCCGAGAGTCCTACCCCAAGCTGTATCATCTTCTGGATACGGATGTCTCGGATATGCTCAAGCGCGTGCCCGGGGTGGGGAATGTTTTTGTAAGGGGAGCCTATGTCCGGCAGATCAATTTAAACGTCGACCGCCATCGTTTGGAGGGATATGGCCTGACTCTGGCCGATGTCTCCCGGGCCTTAAAAGAGAACAACCTGACCGTTCCGGCCGGCAACATTAAAATTGCCCGGACCGACTATCTTTTGCGGGTTCCTGGAGAATTCACCAGTCTGGACCAAATAAATAATATGCCAGTAGGCAGATACCAGGACCGGGAAATCTATTTCAAAGAGGTGGGGCGTGCGGAAGATTATCGGGCTGAAGAGACCGAACGAATTTCGGTCAACGGCCAGCCCGGAGCACTTCTATTCGTTCAAAAGCGCTCCGAGGCCAACACGGTCAAGGTAGCCGAAGGCGTAAAAAAGGCGCTGCCTGAAATCAGGCGAAGGCTGCCGCCAGATATCACAATCGAGCCCTTGATTGACAACTCCAAAGATGTCAAGCGCACCATCGGCAATCTATCAGAAACCATGTGGATAGCCATAGGCTTGATTTTTGGAGTGATTCTGCTTTTCATCCGGCACTTGCGGCCAGCTTTAATTGTCTTTACCTCAGTCCCGATTTCACTATTGGATTCATTTATGTTCCAGTATTTCTTCGGCTATACCATCAACATCATCTCTCTTCTGGCTTTGACCATAGCAGTCGGCCTGGTGGTCGATGACGCCATCGTGGTGATGGAAAATCAGATTCGGCACCAGGAAGAATTGGGAGAAGACCCCAAGACTGCCGCAGTCAAGGCCACCAGTGAAGTGGGGCTGGCGGTGACCGCCTCCACCCTGACCTCAGTGGCTGTTTTCGTCCCTATTGTCTTTGCCACCGGGGTGGCCGGAGTTATGTTTAAGCAGCTCTCAGTGGTAATTTCCATTACCTTGCTTTTATCTCTTTTTGACGCCTTACTCTTAAATCCGATGCTCTGTTCGGTCATACTCAAAAAGCGGGAACGCAAGCAAGAGGGATTGGCTGCTCGGCTTTACAGGTGGTCTGAAAGCCAGCTGGTCTGGCTGCAGAATAGCTACAAAAAGGTAATTTCCTATGCCTTAGACCATAGGACCGTAGTTGTGGTGGTAGCTGCGGTTATGTTCTTCGGCAGTATCTTTTTGGTTCCCTTAGTGGGAACCGAGTTTTTCCCGGAGGAGGATTCTGGTCAACTCCAAGCGGAAATTCAGTTACCGGTAGGAACTAAAGTAGAGGCCACCCATTTGGTCATGGAGAAAGTGGAAAAAAGCTTCTCCAGCGTGGTAGAGCCGGAATGGACAGTAGGGTATTTCTGGCGAGACGGACATAATCCCCGGATGGGATTCGGCAGCTTGATAGGACAGCGGGAGGGCTCCAACATTGGAAGATTCCAGGCGGTCTTAGTGGAGAAAAACCAAAGGCCCAAAAGCGTCAAGGAGATCAACCAGAAAATACGACAAAAGCTAGAGGATTCTCCAGAAATCTCCCGGACGGGATTCTTCAGTGGCTCTACCATCAGCCGACTCCTTCTGGGCCGGGAAAAGCCAGTGGCGGTGGATATTTACGGCTATGAGATTGATAAGACCTATCAGATTGCCCAGAAAATAAAGTCAATCATGGATAACACCCAAGGCCTGACCGATGCCGCCATATCTTTAGATCTGAGGCGGCCTGAATTTCATGTGAATATAGACCGGGAAAAGGCTTCTGCCTTGGGCATTCCGGTGAAAGATATCAGCGACGAGGTCAACTTGGCTTTTGCCCAGCAGAGAGCCTCCACTTACCGGGAAACTGGGCAGGAGTACGACATAGTAATTCGAATGCAGCCGGAGCAGCGCAAAAGTGAAGCTGACTTGGAAGGGCTGTTTATCAAATCCCCTTCCGGGGAATTGATTCGGCTCTCCAACTTGGTGACCCTGGAGCCTACCCTAGGCCCTTTGGAAATAGAGCGCCAGGACCAGCAGAGAGTCATCCGGGTGGAAGCTAATACCTTTGGCAGCAGCCTGGGAGAAGTTGCCAGAGTCATAGAAGACAAAATCAGACAGATTCCTCTGCCGCCCGGCGTGACCTTAGGTTTCTCCGGCTCCATTAAAGAGCAGAGGGAGTCTTTCCGGGACCTGCTTTTGGCTCTCATCTTGGGAATCATATTGACTTATTTGGTGATGGCTTCCCAGTTTGAGTCCTTTGTGGTGCCGTTTGTCATTATGTTCTCAGTCCCCTTCGGTTTTGTGGGGGCGATTCTGATGTTTGTGATCTTTGACCGGACTTTGAACGTGGCCACCTTTATTGGCATCATTATGATGGTAGGATTAGTGGTCAAAAATGCCATCGTCTATCTGGATTATGCCTTGCAATTGGAGCGGAAAGGGTGGGGGACCAGAGAAGCATTGGTGGAAGCGGGCCGGGTCAGATTGAGGCCGATTCTGATGACTGCTTCAGCCATGATCTTCGGTCTTTTGCCGATGGCTCTTTCTACCAAGCAGGGTTCTGAAATCTGGCAGCCCTTGGCCATGAGCGTGATTGGAGGTTTGATTGTCTCAACTTTGGTGACTTTGATTCTGATTCCGACCGTCTACTACGTGATGCAGTCTCTCAGGAAAAAGGTGAGGATGTCTGAGGTAAAAACCGTCTAGCGGCTGTATTCTCCGAAGAAGGATCCTACTTCAAAAGTTTCTCCGATAACTCAACCCGAATATCCTGAAACAGGTTATTCTTGGAAGTGATCCACTTGGACCTGGCCAGGTCAGGTTCAATCTCTACAATCTTCAGCTCCTCTTGATTTTTACTAGCCTGAGCCAAGACTTCCCCTTTAGTGTTCCAAATAGTGCTGTTGCCGATGAATCTTAATCCTCGTTCACTCCCAATCCGGTTGGCAGTCACTATAAAGTAGCGGTTGACCAGGGCGTGGCCGGGGAGACCTCTCAAGGCAAGTTTCGGAAGGACCAAGCCAGAAGGGTGACAGATTATCTGGGCTCTCTTGAGGGCCAGAATTCTCCAGACCTCTGGAAATTGCCAGTCAAAGCAGATTAAAATTCCGAGCTTGACTCTCTTGATTTGGAAAAGGGGTAAACCTAAGTCTCCAGGTTGAAAGAATTTCTTCTCATTGTAGAACAAATGCAGCTTGCGGTATTTGCCCAGATACCCTTCCGGTCCGACCAGTACCGCAGAGTTATAGAGTCTGCCTCGGTCCAGCTCATTGATTCCAGCCACCAGATAGAATTTCTTCTTCTGGCATAGTCTGATCCAGCTCCGAGTAGATTTGCCTTTGGGAACTGGCTCTGCAAGCTGCAAAGCTTCCTTTTTGTTCCTAAAGTTATATCCTGAATTGCACAACTCCGGCAGAACCATTAAGTCTACTTTTTTTATTCGAGTTAGTGTCTCCTCTATCTTGTTCAGGTTGGAGCCAATATCCCCGAACTTGGGACTGAACTGATAAAAGCCGACGCGCACAATTCTAAGTTAAAAAGTCGGGTCAGGAAGTCAAGAATTGGTCTTGACCCTGATTATCAATACGAATAGCTTTGATGTGTCATTCTGAGCGAAGCGAAGAATCTCTATAATCAAAAGCGAGATTCTTCGTCGCCCCGACATATCGGGGCTCCTCAGAATGACAGATAAGTTAGATGAATTTTCCGATAACAGAAGTGTCAGGTGAGAGTCAATGAAGATTTCTAAGCTGATTCATCCGGATTTGATAAAGGTGGAGCTGGAGACGACTGTTCCGGAGGAGGTGCAGGAACTTATCAAGCCGGAATTAAGGGTGGAGCGCATCAAAGAACTTCTGGTCAAGGAGTTTGTGGACATTTTGTATCTTTCCGGCAAGGTGCAGAGTGCGCATAAGCTCTATCTGGATTTGCTCAACCGGGAGCGGAAGGCTTCCACTGCGATTGGGGATGGAATTGCTATCCCGCACGTCAGGACGATGCATGTTAGGGAGTTTTTGATGGGGTTTGCTAAGTCTTACCAAGGGTATGAGTATGACTCTCCGGATAGGGAAAGGGTGCATTTGTTTTTTCTTATGGTTTCTCCGAATTATGATGATAATTTGTATTTGAAGGTGTATAAGGGGCTGGCAGAATTGCTTAAGTACGAAGAGCTGAGGGAGAAGTTGTTGTATGCTGCTTCGGTGCAGGAGATTATCGGGGCGATTCAGAAGTGGGAATAATCAATAACCTCAGCACGTAACTCACGCTCGGATTCTTCTTATGGTCTTGCCTTTAGAGTTCAAAAATTTCTCGGTTAGGTCAAGAGATCTAACTACAAGACGCATAAGCGTAGGCATGTCTTCTTCTGTTAGCGATGGATCTGAAAGCCTGTTTTTGTTACCGACACTTGTAAATTTGAATAATAGGTCTAATATATGTGACAAATGTTCATATTTTGCATTCTTCAATTCCCTCGATCTCCACTTTTCTCGAGACTCGTAAGGTTCCTTGGTGGGAGGTAGGTTTTCGTCTATCATGTTGAAGCAAAGTGAAGTCAATATGTATGACCTAATACTGCCACATAAACCCACAATATTGATTCTAGGAACTATTTCTTGATAGAGGTGCAAATACGTGTCTTTGTCAACGAAAGAGAGTATGCCTTCCAGATACTCGCGGACGATCAAGCTAGCGTTTGGTTGGGCTTGCGAATTACCAGATTGCGAACGACTTGCGATTATTTCGCGCATAAGATTCCTTCTGACTCGATCCACTGCCTGGTCTTTTACCACTTCAAAACCCGCCTCAATATATTTGTCCTCTAGCCTAGCTACAAATTGGTCGCGAGCCTTGATTGATTGAGCTTGATTTGTGCCACTAAAAATGAAGTCTTCAGCAGTCTTCCAAGCTAGGGTGTAGGTAGCGGCACCCGCCTCATTATCTCCACTCATTCGATAGAGGTCGCCTATGTATTCCAAGCTGGAGACTATGTAGTTTTCGTTTGTCCCTAACAATGGTGAGTACGTGGAGAAGTAACCACGATTGGAACACCTCGTTCTGGCAATATCTAAAGAAGTCGTGAAAAGAGAGATCGAGTGCTTAATTGTCTTTTCTCTCTCTGTGGTCGAAGGCAAAGAATCTGCGTAGCGGAGACCAAAAAACCCGGCCCAAAAGTAAATATCCCTTGCTGCTTCTTCGGTCCAGTCGAATGGGTCGGCGAGCTTAGAGACTAATTCATAGCAACCTTTCAAATAGCCAGTATTCTTTGACAACCAATCATGGGAAGCGACCCAGTAGTACGCATCTCTTAGGAAGTGCCATTCTCGCTCCTGTTGGTCGCGTGCAGCATCTTTATCCTCATAGTACAATTCATACTGCATATACGCATTATAAGCTGTCTCATAGTCTTCTGCACATTCAGCAATCCTGTGAGATAAAATGGATATGCCGGCATTGAGTATAGTTTTGTCTTCTTCGCTCTTAAGATGAGCTGCTGCGAGTTGTTTCAAAAACTTGACATATTCCGGCAGCGTTTTCACCGCCCATTCTCTGTAAGTCTGCCTTGGTTTCATATACTCTAAGAATCCTTCCAGGTCAAATTTGACTTGCTTTGTTTCAAGATCCAAATAAGCATTACCAAAGAGACATACATCGCCATCATAATTAACGTACAGATATCGAATCCCCGCTTTGTGATAGGTCTGATTAAGTATGTTTTCCGGTGGCATCTGAGAGTTACAAATTGGACACTTTCCCTCGTAGTATATCTCTTCGCCAGCCACGTAGTGAGGCCTCAATTCTATGAACTTCACATTATGCTCCAGGCAGCTGAGCAGTACGTCTGCATTGGGATTGAATTCGCTTGAGGGGGCCATCAGACACGTCCTTTATTACGCCAAAAGGGATTATACATTTCGCCTCTCTACAATGTATTACCAGTCATGGAGTGTGTCAAGTTGTGCCATCAGCAAGGGTTAGTAAGAAATAGAAATAGAAACAGAATGGTGACTCTAAAGCCTCGGTTATTGTCAAGAGTGCGGCAAGGTTGTGCGTAGATAAGATTGAGAAGTGACAGTCAACAAATAATACTATCTAACTAATTACACCACAAAGGATTACAATAATCTCTTAGGAGTGTCATTAATTGACCCAAATTCTCCGATAAAATACTTGACAAAAAAGTAAGGTATATTATATTTCTGTCGATAGAATACCTAACAAAATTGTCAGGATTTCGTATATAGACTGTAATCATAAGGCCAAGATGAGGATAACTAAACAGGAAGAATACGGAATCCGCTGTATTTTGCAATTGGTGGAAACCGGAGAGATTCCTCTGACCACCCTGGAAATAGCCGCCAAAGAAGGGCTCTCAGTGGAATACGTGACCAAGCTTTTGATAATGTTACGCCGATCCGGGTTGGTTAAATCTGTCCGGGGAGTCAAGGGTGGGTATCTTCTTTCCAGAAGCCCGGAAAAGACAACGGTCGGTCAGGTAATGCGGGCTCTGGGGTGGTCATTTTTAGATGAGTCTATCTGCCAGCATTATCCAGGGAAGTTAGAAAGCTGTATTCACTTAAATGGCTGTGGAATCAGGCCTATCTGGATGACTGCGGCAAGATTAGTTTACGAGCTTATGGATTCTACTAATTTGAGGCAGTTACTGAGACAGGAAAGTGAAGTGATGCAGGAGTTGAATATTAAGTTTAACAGTCGTCAATAATATGAGGAAAAGCAGATTCTTCGTCCCGATTACATCGGGACTCAGAATGACAAAGGCACTAACCCCTCCCTTCCCTCCCCTAAGAGGAGAGGGAGAATAATGAGGTAACGCTCGCAATGACAGTTGAATATAGAATGGAAAGGAAAAAAGATGAGTGAAGTGCTGCTGAAGATAGAGGACTTAAAAGCCAGGATTGAAGGGAAGGAAATTCTCAATGGGGTGAATCTGACCATTAAGCGGGGAGAGATTCACGCCCTGATGGGGCCGAATGGCTCAGGGAAGAGCACTTTGGCTTATGTGTTGATGGGGCATCCCAAGTATCAAGTCACCAAAGGCAGAATCTGGTATAAAGGAGAGGATTTGTTATCTCTCAGACCGGAAGCCAGAGCTAAGCAGGGTCTCTTCTTAGCCTTCCAGTACCCGGTTCCTGTTCCGGGTGTTACGGTTACAAATTTCCTGCGCTCGGCCCTGAAGGCGGTCAAAGGCCAGGATGTTCCGGCCCGAGAATTTCTCAAACAGCTCAAGGAGAATATGAAACTTCTGGAAATCGAGGAAAATTTCAGCAGCCGTTATATCAACGATGGTTTCTCCGGCGGTGAAAAGAAGCGCCATGAGATATTGCAAATGGCTCTGCTCAAGCCAGAGCTGGCAGTCTTAGATGAAACTGACTCGGGTTTAGATATTGACGCCCTAAAGATTGTGGCCTGGGGAGTCAATCGGCTGATGAATGAGAACCTGGGGGTTTTACTCATCACCCACTACCAGAGAATTTTAAACTACATCCAGCCGCATTTCGTGCATGTGTTAATCGACGGCCAGATCGCCCTGTCAGGCGGCAAGGAGTTAGCCCTGGAGTTAGAGTCCAAAGGGTATGACTGGCTGGAGAAGAAAGACGAAAGTTTAGCGCTTGGAGCAGGAAAGGAGTAAAACATGCCTGAGCAGAAGACCTTCGGCATTGAAGACATCGGCAAAGACTACAAGTACGGATTTAGAGACCCGGAAAAGCACGTCTTTAAGTCCAAACGGGGTTTGTCCAGAGAAATAGTCGAAGAAATCTCCTGGATGAAGAAGGAACCGGAGTGGATGAGAAAATTCCGGCTGAAAGCGTATGAGATTTTCAAAAGCAAACCCACCCCCACCTGGGGGAGTCCCTTACTTCTAACCGTGGATTATGACAATATGTTCTACTACGTCAAGCCCACTGAGAAACAAAGCACCAACTGGGAGGATGTGCCGGAGGATATTAAAAGAACTTATGAAAGATTAGGAATTCCTGAGGCAGAGAGAAAGTTTTTAGGCGGAGTCACCGCTCAGTACGAATCCGAAGTAGTCTATCACAGCATCAGAGAAGACTTAGTCAAGCAGGGAATTATTTTCTCTGACATGGACACCGGTTTAAGAGAATATCCGGAAATTGTCAAAAAGTATTTCTCCACGGTAATTCCTGCTTCGGATAACAAATTAGCGGCTTTGAATTCGGCGGTCTGGTCCGGCGGGAGTTTCATTTACGTTCCGCCGGGTATTCACGTCAACATCCCCTTACAGGCCTATTTCCGCATCAATGCGGAGAATATGGGGCAGTTTGAAAGGACACTGATCATTGCCGATGAAGGAAGCTCAGTTAATTACATTGAAGGATGCACGGCCCCCATCTATTCTACTGATTCCTTGCACTCGGCGGTAGTGGAACTAATTGCTCTCAAAGGGGCCAAGATTCGCTACACTACCATCCAGAACTGGTCTAAAAATGTCTACAATTTAGTCACCAAGCGAGGGATGGCACACCAGGATGCCAAAATTGAGTGGATTGATGGCAACTTGGGGAGCAAGCTGACCATGAAATATCCCTCGGTCTTCTTGGTCGGAAAAGGGGCGCAGGGAGCGGTGCTCTCCATAGCTTTTGCCGGTCGGGACCAGCACCAGGATGCCGGAGCTAAGATGGTACATCTGGCTCCTTATACTTCTTCTACTATCACCTCCAAGTCCATCTCCAAAGATTCAGGCAGAGCTAGTTACCGAGGTCTGGTGAAAGTCTACCGGGGGGCAGAAGGGGTAAAATCCAATGTGCGCTGCGATGCACTTTTAATGGACGAGCTGTCCCGCTCTGATACCTATCCTACGATGGAGATTGACGAAGAAAAAGTTCAGATTGCCCACGAAGCCACGGTCTCCAAGGTAGGTGAGGAGCAATTGTTCTACCTGACCAGCCGGGGTCTGTCTGAGCAGGAGGCCATTCTGATGGTTGTGAATGGCTTCATTGAGCCATTCACTAAAGAGCTCCCCTTAGAATATGCGGTGGAACTAAACCGCCTGATCCAGTTGGAGATGGAGGGGTCGGTCGGATAATGAGTACTTACAAATTTGAAGAGAATCTCAGCCAAAGCCAGTTAGAGGAGTTGTCTAAGTGTCGACTTGAGCCTGCCTGGCTTAGTCAAAGGAGGCTGGAGGCGTTCGAACGCTTCCAGTCTCTGAACTGGCCCTCTAAATCAGAAGAGGAATGGAGGAGGACTGATTTAAGCAGCTTAAAGGAGCTTGACTTTGGCTTGAGCCAGAGTCTGTCCAACCGGACCAAGCGGGTATCCGACCGAGATAAATCCAACGGTTATCTGGCTCATCTGGAGCAGTCAGATTCACCAGAAGTGAGATTCTCGGCCAGTCCCAACCTGCCGCAGACCGTAGTTTTCACAGACCTGGAAAGCGCGGTCCAAAACTACCCGGACTTAGTCCAAAATTACCTAGACCTGATAAAACCGGAAGAGGGAAAGTTCTGCGCCTTTAATAAAGCTTTCTGGAACCGGGGAGTTTTCCTATATGTCCCTAAAAATACCCAACTGGCTCTTCCGCTATACAGCCACATCAGCCTGCAGGGGCAGAACTGGGGAGTTTTTCCATACTCGCTTATAATCCTAGAAGAAAATAGCCAGGTTATGCTGCTTGATGACTACTCTTCCACTGACCAAAAGAGAGAATCATTTTCCAATGCCTTGTGTGAGATTTATCTTAGGCCTAATTCTCATCTGACTTATATCAACTTGCAGCGCTGGGGAGAAGGAGTGCAGCACTTCTTCAGGCAGAGGGCCAGATTAGAAGCCAATTCCCATCTGACGACTCTGGCGGTCAATTTGGGCTCCAGTGTCACCCGCTCAGATATTGAAACCGTCCTGGCTGGTCCAGGTGCTTTCAGCTATATGTTAGGCCTGGCTTTGGCCAATAAGACTCAATCCTTTGAGCAGCACACCCGCCAGACTCACCTCTCTTCCCAGACCACCAGCGACTTGCTCTTCAAGACCGCTTTATTTGACCAGTCTAAAGCCATTTTCTCCGGCTTGATTCAAATCGCAAAGGATGCCCAGCGCTCAGACGCCTATCAGGCCAATCGAAATTTGTTACTCTCCCCAAATGCCAAAGTAGACACTTTGCCCAAACTGGAGATTTTAGCAAACGATGTCCGCTGCACTCACGGCGCCACGGTCGGCCCGATCGATCCAGAGCAGTTTTTTTACCTGACCAGCCGGGGAATACCGGAAAAGGAAGCCCAGTTTTTGATTGTAGAAGGATTTTTTGAAGACTTATTAGGCAGAATTCCCGGAAAGGAATTCCTGGAAAACATTCGAAAGCATTTAACTGATAAGATACTTTCTTAAACTTGGCAGATTATAAAGTAGCAAAGCTGGGGGAGGTCCCTCCTGGAAAGACCAAGATTGTCACAGCCGGTAAAAAAGAATTAGTCCTCTGCAATATTGAGGGTGTATATTACTGTATAGATAACGTGTGTACGCATGATGAAGGTCCCTTAGGAGAAGGTGTGTTGGAAGGGGATGTGATAGAGTGCCCCAGACATGGGGCTCAGTTCAAGGTCACCACCGGTGAGGTAGTATTGATGCCGGCAGTTGTTCCAATCGCCACCTATCCAGTCAGACTCCAAGGGGACCAGATAACGGTAACTTTGGAGGGATAGATATGTTGGATGTTGCCAAGATTCGCAAGGATTTCCCAATTTTAAGCCAAGAGGTTAACGGCAATCCGTTAGTCTATATTGATAGCGCTTCGACTTCCCAGAAGCCTAAACCAGTCATAGATACCTTGGTTAACTATTACTCCGGATACAATTCTAACATTCATCGGGGAATTCATACCCTTTCGGAGAGGGCTACCGAAGCTTATGAGAATGTCCGGGTCATAGTAGCCAACTTCATCAATGCACCGCAGCCAGAATGTATTGTCTTTACCCACAATACGACTGAGGCAGTCAACTGCGTGGCCTACGGCTGGGGGAGGAAGTTCCTCAAGTCCGGGGATGAGATTCTGCTCACCGAGATGGAGCATCACTCCAATTTGATACCCTGGCAGATTCTGTCCCAAGAGAAGGGGGTTACCTTAAGATTTCTGCCAATTACAGCCGATCATACCCTGGATCTGAAAAAGTTAGATGACCTTTTGACCTCTCGCACCAAGTTGGTCTGCGTAACCCAGATGTCTAATGTCCTGGGGACCATTAACCCGATTAAAATGATTGCTAAAGCTGCCCACGCGATCGGCGCCAAGATTATCATAGATGGCGCTCAAGGTGTGCCGCACGCCGGTATTGATGTGCAGGAGGTAAATTGTGATTTTCTAGCTTTTGCCTCCCACAAGATGTTAGGCCCGACAGGGGCCGGAGTCCTGTACGGAAAAATGGAGCTTTTGGAGGCTATGGATCCCTTCCTGACCGGGGGGAGTATGATTTTAGAAGTGTGGAAAGAGCGGGCTACCTGGAATAAAGTGCCGCATAAGTTTGAGGCGGGAACTCCAGACATCGGGGAAGTGATCGGTTTCGGTGAAGCAGTAAAATATCTCCAAAATCTGGGTATGGAAAATGTCAGAGAGCATGAAAGAGAGATGACTTCTTATGCTCTGGAGAAACTATCCGAGGTGGAAGACCTGGTAATCTACGGACCCAAGAATCCGGATTTACAAGGTGGAATAACCTCCTTTAATTTCAAGGACATTCACTCCCACGACGTCGGCACAGTTTTAGACCAGGAGGGGATTGCCATTCGGGCCGGACATCACTGTGCCCAGCCTTTGATGCGAGTCCTGCAAGTGCCGGGTACGGCCCGGGCCAGTTTCTATGTCTACAACCAAAAGAGCGAAATCGACCGCTTGGTAGCGGCTTTATACAAAACCAAGGAGATCTTCCAAGGTGTCGGCAGTTGAAGATTTATACCGGGAGATAATCTTAGACCACTATAAGAATCCCCGCTACAAAGGGGAACTTCCTCTTCCGGCCCTCAAGGTGGAAGGGGCTAATCCTTTGTGTGGCGACCAGCTCAGCCTGTATCTGGAAGTAAGAGAGGGAAAAATTCACGAGCTGCGCATCAGAACATTAGGCTGCTCCATCTCCCAGGCTTCTGCCTCTATGATGGCCGAGGCCATAAAAGGAAAAGAGTTGAAAGAGGTAGAAGAACTAATAGAAGGTTTCAAAGAGATGATGTTGAATAAGAACGGCACTTCTATGTCAGCCGAAAAGTTAGGTGACTTAGAAACTCTGCAAGGGGTCAAGAAGTATCCGGTCAGAATCAAATGCGCCTTATTACCCTGGAATACGCTAATCGAAGCTCTTAAGTCAATCAAGAGCCAAAAGCCGGCTGAAAGGGTGGTAATGGAATGAGCTCTTGGACACCGGAAGATATAAAAGAAGCCCTAAGGCAGATCTACGACCCGGAGATCAATATCAATATTGTAGATCTGGGTCTGATCTATAGAATAGACGTAAAAGAAAACGGGGAAGTCTACATAGATATGACCCTGACTTCCCCGATCTGTCCCTTTGGGGAAGTAGTCAAAGAGGAAACCAATCGAATCTTAAAACAGTTGCCTGGCATAAATGCCGTATATCTCAACCTGGTCTGGGATCCCCCCTGGGATCCGCACACTATGGCTTCAGAAGAGGCCAAGCTGGACTTAGGATTGCTCTAAATCAAAAAGAGGAGAAAACAAGAATGGTCAATCTGACAATAAAAGCGGCAGAGGAAATCAAAAGAGTGGTCAGAGAGCAGAACATACCCAACGATGCCGCCTTAAGAATCGGGGTCACCGACCAAGGCTGCTCTGGGCACGGCACTTCGAAATCTTATTACTTACAATTGGAAGAGACTAAACTACAGGAGGATGACCAGCTCTTCGAATCCGAAGGAGTAAAAATTCTGATCAACCAGGAAAGCCTCCCCTATCTGACCGGCTTGCAGTTGGATTTCGTGGATTCGCTGGAGAAAAAGGGATTTATCTTCAATAATCCCCATGCCAGAGGCTCCTGCGGCTGTGGGCACAGCTTCACAGTGGGTGAGGAATAGAATCTAAGCCGAGAAGTTCAAGCGGGCTTGAGCCCGCTTTTTGTTATCACGGAAAAAGAATTGGTTCTAATTTTTGACGACAACCTGCTATTCTCCTCTGCCATTTCCGGACAGTTAGAGAAAAGGGGGATAGAAAACCGGGTGATTACAGCTCCCTTGCTCCAAGGTCTGAATTCTATCTCCGGCAGACCAGCTTTAGCTGTTTTAAATCTGAATGCCCAGAGTTTTGATTCCTTAAAACTGATTGGTGAGCTGAAGGAAAGAGCTCCCATGAGAATTTTAGGTTTCTGCGGGCATGGACAGACTCTTCTAATGCAGCAAGCAAAAGAGGCGGGCTGTGCTTGGGTGATTCCCAATTCTGTGGCGGCCAAAAGAATAGTACATTTTCTAAAACAGCAAGACCTCCACTTGCCGTAGCAGTCTCCACAGTTTAAGAGAGCTTGACTAAGATTTGAGGTTTGAATATCATAAACCGACTATGAGAAGAATCTGGTTTGCCCTTCTGCTCAGTTTAGGCTTGGCAGTTAACAGTTGGGCACAGCAGAACCGGTTGAAATTCTTTGAAGGGGAGTGGGAGGGGACGGTCAAGGACTTTGATTCCAAGGGGAAACAGACCCAAAGGTTCAAAGCTCGGCGGGTGTTGAAATTTGTGAGCTCAGATACTTTGAGAGGGACTTATCAAATTTTAGGGGAAAATATTGAGAGCCAGCCGGTGAGGATTGAAATCATTGAGGTAAAGGATGGATTTGTTTTCAAGCAGGCGGGGAGAGCTTACGCCGGGACCTATAAGGACAAGACTTTTACTTTTCAGGGAGAAGATGAGAATGAGGTGGAAATGAGACAGAGCCACTATTTTATAGGAGGGGACATGGAGTTTTTTAAAGTAGAACAGATAGACTCGGGGACTAAGATTAAGTTTGCCCGGCTACAAGGGGTTTTCAAGCTCAAAAAGGATTGAGCGTGGCTTTAGATTTTAACTTCCTGCATCAGTATCTGCAAAAGGTTACTCCTCCGCGAACTGCGGTCCTCAAAGAAATGGAGAAATTAGCAGAAAAGAAGGATTTTCCCATTATCGGTCCTTTAGTAGGACGGTTTCTCTATCAGTTAGTCAAATTTACCGGTGCGCGCAGAGTTTTCGAGTTGGGCTCAGGTTATGGCTATTCGGCTGTCTGGTTCGCTTTAGCTCTGCCGGAGGGAGGAAAGGTTTTTTGCACGGATGGAGAAGAAGAAAATTGGCAAAGGGCTGAGAATTTTTTTAAGAAAGCGGGTTTGCTGAACAGATTGCACTTCCAAGTTGGAGATGGAGTGGAGATTTTGAAGAAGAGCGCGGGGAAGTTTGATATTATTCTGAATGATATTGATAAAGAAGACTATCCGAAGGCACTAAAGGCTGCTATTCCCAAGCTGAAAAAAGGGGGGATTTTGGTTTCGGACAATATGTTTCGGGATGGGGAAATCTTCAAACATCCAAAAGATTCAGACAGCAGAGGCGTTATTACCTACACTAAAATGATTTACTCGGACAAAAGACTTTTCTCCAGCATCATGCCGATTCGAGATGGCATCTCTATTTCGATCAAACTCTAAATGCCTACCAACTCAGATTCAGTTGCCTCTGCCTACCGGTATTGTGAAAGACTAGCCCGTCGCAACCGGCCCTATCTCTATCAGGTGGCTCGCTATTTCCAGGACCGCGAGAAATACCGAGCCTTCTGTTCGACCTACGCCTCCATGAGGATTATAGACGACGAAATCGATTCGATTCCTTGGCGCGGCAGACTCTCCGGTTCACAAAGAAAAAGATACATCAGTGAAGTACAAAACTGGCTGAAGAAAGTAATAGCCTGTCAAGACGGAAGCCCGAAACGGACCCCCATTTTCTTGGCGCTAGAAGACACTTTCCAGAAATTTGCCATGCCGCTTTTCCCCTGGGAAAATCTGGCCCAGGCCATGCAAAAGGATGTCGGAAAAGACTCCTTTGCCACCTTCCGAGAGTTCTTAGATTATGCCGAAGGAGCAGCGATTGCTCCGGCTACAGTATTTATGTTCTTGTTGACCGCCAAAAGAGATGATACTGGCTACTTCTGGGAGTATCCCCCCAGACAAATCTATGCCTTTGCTAAGGAGCTGGCTTTGTTCTGCTATCTGACTCATATCATCCGGGATGTCTCCTCAGATTTGCGGTTAAGTCAAAGCGGGCTCTTGTATATTTCTGAGCAGGACTTAAAAAAGTTCGGCCTGACAAAGACTGACCTGAATGATTTTCGCAGGAAAAAAACTGTAAACGGTAACTTTCAGAAACTGGCTGCCCGGTATGTGGCCCGAGCCAGATCCTACCAAGCTCGGGGCAAAAGGCTTTTGCGGAACCTAAATCCTAATCTGGAAGAAGACAGCCGCTTCGCGCTGAAACTGTTGCTGGAATTCTACTCAGAAACTCTGAAGAAAATTGTCAGACTCGGCTACAATGTGTTCTCCGGCAGGGAAAAACTGACTCTGGCAGAAGAGAGGAAATTGACCAGAAGAATAGCTCGGCAGTGCGGCTTCCGTTTAAGAAATGTTTAAATTCATTCGGGAAAGTCTTCCACTTAAACAACCAAGGGCCAAAAGAATAATCTCTCGGTTGAAAAAAGATTATCCCCGGGCGGGCTGCTCTTTGGATTTCAAAGACCCCTGGCAACTTTTAGTGGCCACCCGGCTGTCAGCCCAGTGTACAGACGAGAGGGTCAATTTAATAACACCTGAATTGTTCCGACGCTACAAAAGAGTAGAAAACTTCGCCAAAGCTACTCAAACGGAGCTGGAGAAGCTGATTAAATCCACCGGGTTCTTCAGAGGCAAGGCCAAGAGCCTTCGAATGGCGGCCAAGAAGATTGTGGAGGAGTTTGCAGGAGAAGTTCCCCAGACGATGGAGGAGATGCTCACTTTAGATGGAATAGGGAGAAAGTCGGCCAATGTAATCTTGGGGAACGCCTATGGGATTCCGTCCGGTATAGCAGTCGACACACACGTTTTGCGCCTGTCTAAGCGATTAGGCCTGTCATATGCGAAGACTCCAGAAAAGGTAGAGGAAGATTTAATGAAATTGGTGGCCAAGAGAGATTGGATTTTGTTTCCGCATCTGGTGATTTCTCATGGACGCAAAATCTGCCAGGCCAGAAAGCCGAGGTGCGGGGAGTGCAGGTTGAATAGGGTGTGTCCGTCGTCGCTGGTGTGAGTTTCTTCTTAGAAAAGTTTCGGTCGAAAGCTTGACCTCGACCAGGCGGGTCCTATATTATGTTTGGAGTTGCTTCGACTGAAGAAATACTGATGACCAGAGCAGAAGCCTTTCAAATCCTGACTGAATATACCAAGAACCCTAATCTCATCAAACACGCCTTAGCCGTGGAATCCGGGATGAGGGCCTACGCCCGCAAATTCGCTGAAGACGAAGAAAAGTGGTGTGTGGTAGGTCTCTTGCACGATTTTGATTACGAAATCCATCCCACTTTGGACCTGCACCCCCAGAAAGGGTCAGAGATACTGCGGCAGAGGGGAGTCTCCGAAGAAATCATCCGGGCTGTATTATCGCATGCCAATCACACCGGCGTTCCCCGTCAGAGTTTGATGGAGAAGACGCTGTTTGCCTGCGACGAGCTGTGTGGATTTATCACCGCAGTGGCTCTGGTACGTCCCAATAAGAAAATCGCTGAAGTCGAAGTAGATTCGGTCAAAAAGAAATTCAAAGACAAACCCTTTGCCCGGCAGGTCAGCCGAGAAGATATTTTTCAAGGGGCCGAAGAATTGGGAATGCCCATCGAAGAGCATATTGACACGGTCTTGAAAGGGATGCAGGCTGTAGCTGGTGATTTGGGCCTGTGACTTCACCCATCTGCTGCGGAAGGCCAGACGTATAATCTAACAAAAGCAAGACTATGCTGAAGGTAAGAGGTATCCATCATGTAACTTTGATCTGCTCCGATATGGATAGAACTGCAAAATTCTACACCGAAATTCTGGGTCTGAAACTTGTCAAGCAGACTGTGAATTTCGACGACCCTAAAGCCAAACATTTTTACTTTGGCGATGAAAAGGGGAAGACGGGTACGTTGATTACGTTTTTCGAATACCCGGATTGGAGAGGAGGAAGAATTGGAGTCGGGATCACCCACCACATCGCCTTTATGGTAGAAAATGAGAAGGAGCAACTTGAATTCAGGAGAAAATTACAGGAAAGGGGAATCTCCGTCACCGAACAAATCGACCGAAAGTACTTCAAATCGATATATTTTAATGATCCGGATGGAGTGATATTGGAG
>Ga0209641_10001133_pt1 | contig 24119 bp, 18 predicted proteins | sample RifCSP16_1_FD_184022 | JGI IMG/M metagenome (GOLD analysis project Ga0209641, IMG submission 184022) | Soil microbial communities from Rifle, Colorado - Rifle CSP2_sed 16_1 (SPAdes) (version 2) | ecosystem: Environmental > Terrestrial > Deep subsurface > Rock core/Sediment | place: Rifle... | reverse complement strand
CCGAGGATAGTCAGATACGAAAAGACAAATAATTCCATGGAGGTGAGACCTTGAATATCAGCGGAGGTTTTAGCAAAAGGACAATTTTATTACTGGGGCTTCTTCTGATAATAGGCGGAGGGGCCGCAGCATACCTTCTATATTTTCAGGATATTGGCGTTGCCCCTCCTCCTGAACCTGAAAAGGTTGCAAGGCGGATAAAAATAGAGGTCCCTCCCCCTCCTCCGGAGGAGAAAAAGGAGACAGCAGCTCCGGCCGGCGCACAAACACAGCAGCCACAACCGCCTGCAGGGATACAGTCTGCACAGCAGCCCGCGCCAGTCCAGCAGGTTGCGGTGAGCCCGGCTGAGGTGAAACCAGAAGTTGCGAAAAAGGAAGAAATAAAGCCTGCTGTTAAAGAAGTTCTCCCTGAAAAGAAGGCAGCGGTTAAAAAAGATAAACAAGGCCTTGCGGCTGTAAAAACCCAATACAAGCCATGGGCTCTGCATGTGGCGTCTCATGCCTCAAAGGAAGAGGCGGAGGCCATGATAAAAAGATTGAAAAAGGATAAATACAACGCATATCTTACAGAGTTCAATCTGAAGAACCGACGTTGGTACAGGGTCAGGGTTGGATTCTATACATCAGAGGAAGAGGCAAAGGCGGCGGGAAAAAAGATAACAAGCAAGTATAACATTAACGGCATATGGGCAGTTAAACCTATGAAAAGCGAGATAAAAACCCATATGGACCCAGTTACTCCCACATCCTAAAGGACGGACGGGGCTTCTTCCAAGGGAACAATCTTAAATACGTCATTCCTTCCTGGGAGTAAAGGGGTGAATTAAATGTGGTGTTATTGAACGGGATATTCGCTGAAATAACGCCATATGTTTTAAAAAGTAATAACCTTACCTCAAGAATCCATCTTGCTCGCAGGTTGTCCGGCAATTGTCATTCTTAGTCCAAGGGGCGAAGAATCTCGCCGCCCTGAAAATGCAATAATAATAATAATAATAATAATAATAATAATAATAATAATAATAAGATTCTTCATGTCGCTTGCTACCTTCATAATAACAAAGATGGATAACTGGGCTTGACTAATATTCAGGAAAATCTTAAGATGTTTTCAGTATGGAATTGCAATCAGACAGAAAAGAAAAATATCTTTTCATTGAGACATTCGGTTGCCAGATGAATGAAAACGACTCAGAGAGGATAATAGGCCTCCTGAGGCATCTGAATTACAAGGTAACTGACAATCCTGATATGGCAGACATGGTTATACTCAATACCTGCAGTATCAGGGGCAAGGCTGAGCAGAAGGTTTACAGCGCGCTGGGCAGGCTCAAGCGGTTGAAAAGCGCTAAACCTGGACTGATAGTCGGCGTGGGCGGTTGTGTTGCGCAGCAGCAGGGAGAAAGGCTGCTGAGAAGGGTGCCGCATCTTGATGTTGTGTTTGGCACCCATAATATATACAGGCTCCCTGAGTTGGTTAAAGAGGTTGAGGTTAGGAAAACCAAGGTTGCTGCCACTGGATTTTCAGATTCTATAGACGAAGGGTCTTTTGAATATATATATACTGCGGATTGGACTGAAGTATCATTGCCGAGGGTTAAGGCCTCAGTTACTATAATGCGGGGGTGCGATAATTTTTGTTCCTACTGTATAGTCCCGTATGTGAGAGGAAGGGAGTTAAGCAGAAAAAGCGACGCTGTTTTGCAGGAGATAAACAGGTTGTCGGAGAATGGCATAAAGGAGGTAATGCTTGTAGGCCAGAATGTAAACTCGTACGGAAACGATGGAGGGGACATTTCATTCCCTGAACTTCTCAGCAGGGTGTGCATGGTGGAGGGTATAAAAAGGGTCCGTTTCATAACATCGCATCCAAAGGATATGTCAGAAGAGCTTATGGAACTTTTTGGACACGAGGAAAAGTTGTGCAGGCATATACATCTGCCGCTTCAGTCCGGTTCCAATGAAATACTGGAAAAGATGAAAAGGGGATATACCAGAGAGGATTACATGGACAGGGTGTTTAAACTTAAGAGGCTTTATCCTGACATTGGGATTACAACCGATATTATCGTGGGATTCCCCGGGGAAAGCGATGCTGATTTTTCAGAGACCATGGCCTCAATCAAGGAGATAGGATACGACAATATATTTTCATTTAAATATTCTTCAAGGCCGGAAACACTTGCTGCATCATTTGATGGGCAGCTCCCTGAACAGGTAAAAGAGGAAAGACTCGCCGCACTTCAGGAGGTCCAGACTGAAATAACGTTTAATAGGAACCGCGATATGATAGGCAAGGTTACGGATATTTTAGTGGAGGGAAAGAGCAAAACCGCAGAAGTGTCTGCATGGACTGGAATCAATCAGCTTGCAGGCAGGACATCCTGCAACAGGATAGTAAATCTTGCGGCAGATGATGGATATATTGGCAAGATTACATCTGTCAGGATAGAGAGCGCCTTCCAAAACTCTCTACAGGCATCTTTGGGGAATAATAATTGAAATAAGGAGAACGTATGCTATTAGAAATGAAGGTCTTTGGCCTTGCCTTAGACCCCCTTACCAACGCACCCATAATTATTTTAAAGGATTCAAACGATAAAAATGTCCTTCCGATATGGATAGGACCATTGGAGGCAAGCGCTATTGCTACAGAACTGGAGAAGATACATCTGGCCAGGCCAATGACGCATGACCTGTTAAAAGAAATATTGAAAAGCCTGGATATAACTGTCCCTAAGATTGAGATAACCAATCTTGAAGACAATGTCTATTATGCAGTTATCCATCTCGTATCCGGCAATAATCACTACACTGTTGATGCAAGGCCAAGCGATGCAATAGCAGTTGCCCTGAGGACGAATTCCCCTATATTTGTTGAGAAGAAGGTCCTTGAAAAATCAAGATATATTGATTCTTCACGGCATGAGGATAAAGACAGAGACAGGCAGGCTGAATGGCTGGATATGCTGGAAAATCTTTCTTCCAAGAACTTTGGAAAATACAAGATGTAGAGAGAATGGTGCGGGGGGTAAGTTAACTGCCATAGCTCGCCGTAAGCCCTGCCTTGTAGGCAGGGTTGAGGCGAGCGAATGGAAATTAAAGTTTTGTTTTCCTCTGCAGTCAAGAAGCCCCGCTCTGTGGACGGGGTTCTTCACTTTTAGTGTGACCTTGCTGTAAGGATGCCCCGCCCGCAGGACGGGGCATCGTCACTTTTTCCGAGGGATTGCTGGATGGCTAAAAAGATTGTTGCAATAGGCGCTTGCCCTGGTGTGGAAGAAATACTTTCCATGAAAGGATACTCAGTAGAACATGTTGAGCAGAAAAATGTCCTTGATGTCTTGAGAAAGGAAGGGATAGAGGCTGTTATCGTTGATTTGGATAATACAGCCAGGGCCAATGTAGTTATAAGCGGTATAAGGCATCTATACCCTGGTCTCTGGGTGGCGGCAATTTCTGATGATAGTGACAGCAGGCAGATTTCCCAGACATTAAAGGCCGGTGCGAGCAGCTATGTTGTAAAGCCGGTTAATGAGAAAAATCTCATTATGGGTGATGAAGAGACCGAAATACCTGAAGAACCTCCCACTGAATCAAAATCCCAGTCTCAGGTCTTTCTCGATGACTCCAGAAAGGCATTCCCACCCCGCTTTTATAATGCCTTTTTTGTAACAGAATATGGAAAACTGGAGACATTAAGGGCAGAAAGATACAATAAAAACTTTTCTGTTATACTCGCAAACATAGAGGGGTTTAACAACCTGAGAAAAAAACTTGAAAAAAATGAGCTCCTGGACTTTCTTAAGGAACTTATAAAAAACATGATGAAGGCGCTGAGAGACTGCGATGTAATTGGAATGGTGGAGGATAAAAAGCTCGTTGTGATACTTCCTGAAACAGACTATTTTGGTTCATGTGTCAGCGTGAGGAAGCTCAAAAAGGCAATTGAGCACATAACCACAAAGGGCGAGCCTTATGCATCGGTTATATTTTCCAATGTTACATATCCGAGGGATGGCATGGGTTACGGTGAACTGCTGGGGGCTGCCGAGAACAGGATAAAAGAACAAAGAGAAGGGATATGGCTGAAACTGGGATTCGAAGACAAACCTTTCTGGGAAGCCATCTCTGTGTTGTTGGAAGGAAAAGGCTACGAAGAGAAGGATATTGCTTCTTTCGACCTTGGCAAAGGACTTGATCTCCCTGTGTTTTTTATAGACAGACTGCAGGAGATGGTCCTGCAGGAGATATCTCAGGACCCCAGGAAAAAAGGCGTATTATACATCGGGATAAGAAAGATTTCGCAGAACCTCCCTATTCTAAAGGCCGTTGATACTATGGGTGATACCACTACAAAGATATTTATTGTGGGAGAGGGAGAAGAAGGGAGATGGGCTCTTAATAATGCAATACCACTGTATCTTAACGACCCCCGCCTGTTAGAGACGTTCTTCATCTTTTTCCTCAGGGAGGATTTCTCATATACGGTTGTATGCAGAGAGAGGTGGGGTGAGCAGTATTCGTGCTTTCATACAGTAGACCAGTATCTGATAGAGGGCCTGATAAGCAAATTTCAGAGGGATTATTCCCTTCAGGAACAGATATAGGAATGGATAATAAAAAGATCCTTATAGCGCTTGGTAATGAGGAGTCCCTGTCATCTGTATGCGGGTATTTGAGACAGAAGGGCTTCGATTTATTTACTGCGAATGACGGGGCGGTTGCGCTGGAGCTTGCCTTAAATGAAAGGCCTTCAACAATAGTAATTGAGATTGACCTCCCCGTAATAGATGGCGAGAGAGTATTTCAGATACTCAGGAATAATCCCCATACCACAGATGTGCCTTTTATATTTATAGTGTCTGAGGCTGTAGAAATCAAAGGCTTCCGCAGAGATATTGATTCACTTTTATTACAGCCTGCAAAGGGGGAAGAGATATTCAGGCGGATAAGGACTACATCTGCCGGCAAAGGGGGGGGCAAGGCCGTTATCGGGGACAAGGAGATTGAAGGCAGGCTTTCTCATATTTCGCTCGGAGACCTGCTCCAGATTCTTCACCTGAACAGGAAAGAAGGTGTGTTAAAGGTTTCCAGCGAAGATAAAGAAGGCTTTATCTATATTAAGGGTGGCGCTATGTACAATGCGAGTTTGGGGAACATGGAGAAGGAAAAGGCGCTTTTCAGGCTCCTTACATGGCATGATGGCAAGTTTGAATTTTCACCAAGGCCGATTGACATCCCTCAAAAGATAAATCGTTCAGCAGGTAATCTACTAATGGAAGGGATGCGGCAGTATGACGAGTGGAACAAGGCAAAGGAACAGCTACCCAAACCGGAATCACAGATAAAAGTAAAGGTCGATGTCTCCAGTCTGCCAAAAGGGTTAAAGCCTATAATATATGAAGTGCTTTTCCTTGTGGACTTCTATCCAGTGGTTGGCGATTTGGTAGACCACTGTACATTCCCGGATTATGAGGTTTACCAGACCATCGCCGGCTTGATGCGCAAAGGGGTGCTGGAAGAGGTTAAGGGTAAGAGGGTTGAATCAAGGAAGGCATCTGCTCCATCGGAAATAATCACATCAGCGCAGGCATTGAAGGTAAGGGAAAAGGTAGTTGCTAAATGGAAGGATATGGAAGCGGTAAGTTTCGGGAAGATATTCGTACTCTACACGAGTGATAACATGGTCATGAATTTTATTGATTGCTGCAAAGACCTTCCTGGTTTTTCAGTAAACCGTCAGTTTATCACATCTCCGGTTCACAGAAAAAAACCCCTCGGAGAATTGGCAACATTAAAGATATACGGTGGAATGGATATAGTGCTGTTTGCCATCCCTTTTAATGTAAAGATGAAACCACTGTGGAAGGCATTTTCCAAAAATATGATAGGCATGATGATACTGTGTGATGAGGAAGGGATGAAAGATGTTAAGCAGCTTGCACTTATTAAGAATTATATACTTTCCATAAGGCGTGCACCGGTGCTCCACATCCTTGGTGCAGACCATGGAAGCGGCAAAAGAGAGGAAGAGGAATTCAGAAAGACGCTGGAGATAAAAAGGGATGAGCGGATATTTACATTTGAGCCAGCGGATAAGGACAATATCCCCCAGATTTTTACTTTATTCTTTGGCTATCTCCTGAAGGACGAGTATATATCGACGTAAAAAACAGGCAATGGGTTATATGCGATAGGGGAATGGGAATAATCTAAAATCTATAACCTATAACCGATGACCTGTATTTATTATGATAGATCTCCATACACATTCTTTGCTGAGTGACGGCGAATTGCTCCCTTCTGAGCTTGTGAGGCGGGCAGAGGTAATAGGATACAAGGCAATTGCCATAACTGACCACAGCGATGCCTCTAATATTGATTTCGTGATAGAGAGGATAGTGAATGTCTGCAATGAACTGAAGGCCGCCATACCGGTTATCCCAGGCGTGGAACTGACACATATACCCCCGCGGCAGATAGGGCAGATGGTAAAAAAGGCAAGGGAGTTGGGGGCAAGGCTTGTCCTGGTTCATGGCGAAACAGTGGTGGAACCTGTAAGCCCGGGGACAAACAGGGCAGCCATAGAAGCAGGGGTGGATATCCTGGCGCATCCGGGCCTCCTGACTCCAGAAGATGCAATGCTTGCGGCTGAGAAAGGTGTGTGCCTTGAACTGACAGCAAGGAAGGGGCACAGTCTTTCCAACGGTCATGTGGCTTCAGTAGCCAAAAAGATCGGCGTGAATATTGTCCTAAACACGGATACACATTCCCCTTCAGATCTTATAAGCGATGATATGGCAGTCAGGATAGTTGTCGGTGCTGGGCTTACAGAAGGGGATTTCAGGGTAATCACTAAAAATGCGGAAAAAATACTGCAGAGGGTTTTATAAGATAGGCTATAGGCTATGGTATAGAGGCTATAGGTTAAGGATTTTCCTATTGCCCATCGCCTTTTGCCTATTGCCTGTTTTTGTCAACGGTTGTGCCGGCGCAAAAACCGCCAGGGACGATATTAAAACCCTTCCGTGGGAGACATATCTGCTCAACAAAGAAAGACAGGGGAGGACTGAAGATACAATCATTCCCCCTCCGCAGTTACATGCATACTTCTGGATTGCCGGCAGCATAAACCTTCATCTGCTGTATGAGCCCGAGGAATATTCCTCCCCCGCAGTAGTTGACAATAAGATATATGTAGGTAGCGCAGATGGGTACTTTTATGCCATTGACCTTGCAAGGGGGAGGGAAATATGGGAGTTTTCAGCAACAGGTGCGGTCGAGTCTTCTCCTACTGTCGCGGACGGCAGGGTGTACTTTGGCACAAACAACGGTAAACTGTACTGTCTTGATATTGCGGACGGCAGAGAGATATGGCAGTTTCAGGCCGGGGCAGAGATTATCTCTTCTCCTGTGGTAGAGGCCGGGACAGTTTATTTCAGTTCCGCTGATGATAAACTGTATGCATTAAGGGCTGAAACCGGCGAGAAACTGTGGCATTACAGCAGAGGCTATGTGAAAAAGGTAGTCAGGCGGGTATTTGCCTCTCCAGCATTGTCAGGCAATAACATATACTGCAGCTTCACTGACGGTTATATTGCTGCTATTGAAAAATCTTCAGGCCGTGAAATATGGAAGAAAAAAATCGTGAATTCAGCAGAGGGATGGGCAGGGGAGGATGCGGGTATTGCAAGATTTACCCCCACAGCAGATAACGGTCTTATTTACCTTATTGACGGTAATAGATTTTTAGTTGCCATGGATGCAGAGAACGGTGAGGAGAGATGGAGGTTTAATGTAATAAAGGCATCTGAATTTGCAGTGGGGAAGGAGAGTATATTTGTTGCAGGGTATGACGGGAGTGTGCTCGCGATTAAGAAAGGGAGCGGCGAGGCGATATGGAGGAGAAAGGTCAGCCAGGGCATCCCTGTTTCTGCTGTGATTGCGGATAAATATCTTATAGTCGCATCAAATTATAAAAACGAAACTTTTCTGTCCACCAACACCGGAAGCTATGTAGATATGTTTACCACAGGTAAAGGCGAGAAGATATGGAGTGAGAATATTGATTCAACCACATCTACTTCCGTAGTAACGGCGTATAACCATCTTTTTCTGGTGACCGATAATGGTTACCTCCGCATTTATAAATCAGTGAACAGTAAACAGTGAACAGTAAAAACAAAAACTGCTAACTGTTAACTGCTAACCGCTAACTGAAATGAAACCACTTAACATAGCCTTCCTCTGGCATATGCATCAGCCCCTTTACAAGGACCCCTTTACAGGCGAATATATCCTTCCGTGGGTAAGGCTCCACGCCATAAAAGACTATTATGACATGGCTGCAATACTTGAAGATTTCCCATCCATTCATCAGACCTTCAATATCGTCCCGTCGCTGATAGAGCAGATAAACGACTATGCAGATGGGAGGGCATCAGACAGGTTTCTTGCCATGACACTGAAACCCTCATCAGACTTGACCCCGGAGGATAAGACATTCATCCTTAAGAATTTCTTCCTTGCAAACTGGGAGTATATGATAAAACCGTTCCACGGCTACTGGGACCTGCTTAAAAAGAGGGGGTTTTATCAGGCTGATGAAGATATGTATAATGTGCTGCGTTATTTCTCTGAACAGGATTTTCTGGACCTTCAGGTGTTGTTTAACCTTGCATGGATAGACCCGAGTATCAGGGAAAGTGACAGGTTTCTGAAGGGCCTTGCAGAGAAGGGCAAGGGGTTTACAGAGGAGGATAAGAAAAAGCTTGTGGCAAAGCAGGAGGAGATAATCAGGCGGGTGCTCCCCAAATACCGTGAGTTGGAGGGAAAGGGTATCATTGAACTTACCACCTCTCCGTATTATCATCCTATACTTCCGCTTCTCTGCGACAGCTATTCAGCAAAGGATGCCATGCCGTGGGTGGAACTGCCCCAGAAAAGATTCATCTATCCTGAGGACGCTGCTGAGCAGGTTAAAAAGGGCATAAGGCTGCATCAGGATACATTTGGCAGAAAGCCAAAAGGTATGTGGCCGTCTGAAGGCTCTGTGAGTGATGCGATTATCCCCATAATCGCCGGGGAAGGGGTGAACTGGATTGCTACTGATGAAGAAATATTATCGAAATCCCTGAAGATTGCCATAAGGCGCGATGAAAACGGCAATTGCCTTAACCCTGCGACATTGTACAGACCGTACTATGTTACAGGGGATGGGAAGAGCCTTGCTATCATATTCAGAGACCGCATACTCTCAGACCTCATGGGGTTTGTATACTCAACATGGGATGCAGAGAAGGCAGCTGACGATTTTATTGACAGGCTCACAAGAATACACACCTCCCTTGAAAACCCGGAGCACTCTCTTGTAAGTATAATCCTGGACGGAGAAAATGCCTGGGAGTACTATAAGAATGACGGCAGGGATTTTTTGAACGAACTTTACAGGAGATTGTCAGACAACCAGCTTTTCAGGCTGGTAACAGTGAGTGAATATCTGGATATGTGTCCCAGCGGGAGTAACCTACCCGCGCTATTTTCAGGGTCATGGATAAATCACAATTTCAAGATATGGATAGGCCATAGTGAAGACAATACAGCATGGGACTATCTTAAGGATGCAAGGGATGCCCTTGTTGAATATTCCGATGCGCTCAAACAATCGGGCGAGTTAAGGAATTACATGGATAAGATAGAGCTTGCGTGGAGAGAGATATATGCGGCAGAAGGGAGCGACTGGTTTTGGTGGTATGGCGATGAGCACACATCCGCAAACGATAAGGAATTTGATGAACTGTTCAGGAGGCATATAAAAAAGGTATATTCTATCATTGGAAAGGAGCCGCCCCTCTCCCTTGATGTCCCGATAATGCTTGAAGAAAAGATATACGAGCCGGCAGTAAAACCAACCGCATTTATAAACCCTGTCATTGACGGGGAGATTTCAGATTACTTTGAATGGCTTTCAGCCGGCAGGCTTGAAAAGCAAGGTTACGGCGTTGCCATGCACCGGGAGACAAAGAGCGGCGTGGTTGACAGCATATCATACGGTTTCAATATCAGGTCGTTATTCCTGCGCTTTGACTATCTTCATGAAATAATTCCGTATAGGCAAAAATGGAACATGCTCATAAATTTTCTCCAGCCCAAGACCATGAGGATCAAGATATCTGTAGAAGGCGAAAATATCGATGCAAGGATACTGGAGAAGGATAGCATATCCGGTGATTTGAAGGAAAAAGAGAGGCTGAAGACTGTTGCGGCAAAGGATGTTGTGGAGTTCGGCATGGACTTCAAAAGGCTTGGTGTGAAGAGCGGCGAAGAACTGAGATTCTTTATAACAGTGGACGGAGGTGAAAGGGGAATTGAACGTTGGCCGCCAAAAGGATGCATAACGATTACAGCACCGTCAGAGGATTTTGAGAGCTACAACTGGTGGGTGTAGAAACGGGATGTAAGATATGAGATATGGGATAAACAAAAATCGCCGATTGCACATTACATATCGCAAGTCATATATCGCAAAGGGAGGCATGTATGATAGTCGGGATTCCAAAGGAGATTAAAGACAACGAATACCGTGTTGCCATAACGCCAGCAGGTATTGATGTCCTTGTGAAGGCAGGCCACAGGGTAATAATTGAAAGAGGCGCGGGTGCCGGGAGCGGGATTGACAACGAAGAATATATAAAGGCAGGCGCAGAAATAGTTGATACAGCCCCGGAGGTATTCAAACGTGCTGATATGATTGTTAAGGTCAAGGAGCCTCTTCCGCAGGAATATCCGATGTTAAGACAGAACCAGATACTCTTTACATTCCTTCATCTTGCACCCCTGCCGGAATTGATTTCTGCTCTGATAAAGAGCAATGTCATTGCCATTGCCTACGAAACAGTTGAGCTTGAAGATGGAAGTCTTCCCATACTTACGCCCATGAGCGAGGTTGCAGGCAAGATAGCCGTGCAGGTTGGCGCATACTATCTTATGAGACCTCACGGTGGAAGAGGTATCCTGCTTGGCGGGGTGCCAGGGGTTGAAAGAGGGAAGGTTGTAATCATAGGCGGCGGTGTTGTGGGGACAAATGCCGCAAAGGTGGCGCTGGGCATGGGCTCAGAGGTTGTCATTATGAACCGGAGCCTTGAGAGGCTGCGCTATCTGGACGATATCTTCGGCGGCAGGGCAGAGACCATGGCATCCAATCCCTATAATATTGAAAAGGCTGTGATACATGCTGACCTTGTTATAGGCGCAGTCCTTATCACCGGGGCAAAGGCGCCCCATCTTGTTACAAGGCAGATAGTCTCAAGGATGAAAAAGGGCTCTGTGATTGTGGATGTCTCAATTGATCAGGGCGGGTGCGTGGAAACAATAAAAGCAACAAGCCATTCAAACCCTGTTTATGAGGTGGACGGCATCATCCATTACGGTGTTACAAATATGCCGGGGTCTGTGCCGAGGACATCTACCTTTGCCCTGACCAATGCAACCATGCCGTATGTGGTAAAACTGGCAAATTCAGGCCTTGAGGCATTGAAACAGGACCCTGCCCTTGCTAAGGGGGTGAACATATTCAAGGGAAAGATTACCTACAAGGCTGTGGCAGATGCCGTAGGAAAGGAATTTACTCCGGTTGAAAGATTATTATGAACAATAAAGCAGAAAAAGCCCGCCCTTCCTTTTCTTTCATAGATAAGAGATAAGCAAGACGCTTCAGAATAATAATCGTCAAGAAAATCCTTTGTGCGAGGAGATGTTGATGTCCAGCCGATTTCATCGTGTTAATTTTCAAGGCCCCTCGTTCACTACGGAAATTAAATACGGGAAGCGTCCCCCTATTTCTAGACAAGCTCAGTGTCCCTCATTTCCCCCTGTCCCCTTTTTTTGCCGTATATTTTCACTCTTTCGTCAATTCATAGGATGTATACCATCGACCCTCTGTCTTGAAAAAAAACATTGATATGATATTCCCTTTATCTATCAACAATTGCATTTCCTCATTAGCCAGTGGAAACTTTGGTCTAATTTTATCCTCGTCATAATAATAAACAGAAACCCCACTTCCATGTTTTTCCAAGCTTTTATGTTGTACCATCACTATCTTTAAGCGTTTTGCACTTTTCAAGATGTCATAAACAGAATGACTTCCCTTTTGCTGGTTCCATCGACTATCGTAAAAAACGCGATATAAATTTGACCTCTTGTTTTGTAGATTATCTCTGACATATTTTTGTGTCTCTGGTAGTGCATAAGATACCATTACTTCTATATCTTTTTTTAAAACAGCATCTTTCCATGTCGTTGCAATAGGCATAATCTCTCTGTAAAGAATTGATTTTTCTGACAGTATCTCACGGTCAGAATTGCCATAGCATATTCGACTTACCATTATCAAAATACTAACTATACCAAACCAATATTTACTTACAAGGTTCTTTCGCATCTTTTAAGTGCTCCATAGGATCAATCTTTGGACAGGTTGGACACGGTCTGTATGTATAATGCAAATGTGGTGCTCCGCTGCCGCTATCATCCGAATAACCGATAGGCTGACCTTCTGTAACTCTCTGCCCTTCTTTTACGTTAGGAGTAGTATGTGCATAACCAGACACGGTTCCATCATCATTTAATATAAGAATTTGGTTACCACCTCTTGAATCATGCCACGCTTTGATGACTATCCCGCTGTCAACTGCATATGTTGTACCCCCTGATGGATTTCTGATATCGATACCACTATGGAATCCACCACCTCTGGGACCATACGGACCCGTTACAACTGGATAGTTAGTAGGCCATGTCACTAACCCCCACGGGTCCACCCAATTCACCGGATTATTTCCCACATACCCATACAAATTCACATCCCCGCCATTAAATCCAATCGGGTCTTTGCTTATAAACCTTCCTGTCCTTGGGTCGTAGTATCTATTCCTCAGATAATAGAAGCCTGATTCTATGTCATACTCCCTTCCTGTATACGCGTATGGCTGGATGAGGAGTGGGTTTGATAGGGATTTTATGTTTCCAAAGGTGTCGTATTTTATTGTCTGCACTGTATTTCCATTCTGGTCTGTCATTCTTGTGATGCTTCCGAGTGCGTCTGCATGGTAGTAGTATGTCTTGTTGTTTCTTATCATGGACAGGGGCTCGTCTATGCCCGGGCCGTGGATGTATTTTGTTGTGATATTGGTGTTTGTGGGGATGATGGCGGCATATTCCATGATAATGTCTTCATTGTCATAGAGGTATTTTGTTGTTATCTGGCCGCTGATGTTTTTTTCAATCCTTCTTCCAAAGGGGTCGTATTTGTATTCTGCTGTTATGCCGAGGGGTAGGTTTATTTTTATGAGTCTGTTTTCAAAGTCGTAGGTGTATGTTATGGCAGCCTGAGTTATTTTGTGTATTTTCCGGATGAGGTTTCCGTTGTTGTCATATTGGTAGGTGTAGTTTGCATCTTCTGTGAGTCTATTTGCTGCGTCTACGGTTGTGTTTAATCTGTTTCCTGTCTGGTCATAGGTGTAGGTTTCATCAGGGATGTTTGTGTGGTCTGCGCTTACAAGCTGGTATATGGGGTCATAAGTATAGGTGTGGGTTGCATTTGGCTCTGTGTATGATGTCCTGTTTCCTGTTTTATCGTATTGATATGTCTGTTTATATGTGCTTATGGCCTTTTGTGTGGTGATGTCTATGAGGTTTGCTTTTGCATCATAGGTGTATGTTGTTTTCATGGCATTGGGGTAGAGGAGGGTGGTGCGTTTGCCGAGAGCGTCATACTCAAAGCTGAAGCTTTGAGTTACATCTGCTGTTATCTGGGTGAGACGGTTGTTTGCATCGTATGTGTAATTGGTTATGCTTCCATCGGGCATGGTCATACGGGTTCTGTTGCCTGTTGTGTCGTATTGATAGGTTATTACCCTTGCGAATGTGTCTGTGACGCTGGTTATTCTGCCGTTGTTGTCATAGGTATAGGTGTAGGTTATGTGCTGGTTGCTTGCTGTGATGAGGTTTCCCATGGTGTCGTAGGTGTATAGGGTCTTGGTGGTGTCAGGGTAGTTTTTTGCTATGAGTCTATTGAGGCTGTCATAGGTATAGGTTATGGTGTTGCTGTTGGCATCTATCTTTGTGATGAGGTTTCCATTGGCATCATAGGTGTATGCTGTAGCATTGTTTAATGGGTCTGTCTCTTTTGTGAGTCTGCCTTTATCTGTTTTAGATAAGAGATAAGCAAGACGCTTCAGAATAATAATCGTCAAGAAAATCCTTTGTGCGAGGAGATGTTGATGTCCAGCTGATTTCATCATGTTAATTTTCAAGACTCGTCGTCCACTACGGAAATTAAATACGGGAAGCGTTGTCCCCCTATTTGTCCCCTGCGTAATTATTTTCCTGAAATAAGTTTCTTATAGCATGAAGTATTTCGAATATTGGCTAAATCCTTATCTTGTTTTATGCTATCCCAGTTATTATATCCGTTTTCTATAGCCTTACTTAACCAGTTGCAGGCTTCTTCAATGTTGTTCTTGATAGAATAAAGACAGGCTATGTTGTAATAAGACAGGGAAGCTTTCGGATTTAACTCAATGGCTTTCATAAAGTCCACCATGCTTTTGTCATATTCCCCTATAGCATAATAGGCCATCGCTCGGTTATCGTATATTCTGAAGTCATCAGATTTTAACTTCATTGATGTTGTGTAATCAGCAATAGCCTCGTTATACTTGCCGATAGTCTGGTAAACAAAAGCGCGACCGCTATATGCATCAAATGATAACTGGTCTAGCTCTATTGCCTTTGTATAATCAGAAATAGCCTTGTCGTATTCCTTTTTTTCATTATATACAATACCACGCCTGATATAGGCAACAGCCAATGTTTTTGTAAAAACATCGATTGCTTGTGTGCAAATATCTATTGCCTTATCGTATTCTTTTTTTTCTATGTAATAAAAACATAAATCCTTATCACTTTTTGTAATTGTAGAAGTTGCATTTGCTATTGATGCGGAAATAATCACGGATGTAAACACACAAACAAATACGCAAGTAAATTTTTTCATTTAACCCCCTCCTATTTAAATCTCCATTCCCATCTTAGACCCCAGATAGTTTCATTTTTAATCTTTTCTATGGCATTGTCTGGATTCAGCAAGTCCTTTGGAGAAATGCTTGGCGGATCAATCCAGGGTGAAAGTGTTCCAGGCCACCATTCAGTATAAGGAATGTCAAATTTAGGTTGCTTCAATTGATCGGGAAGAAGTGGTGTATTTGGTGGTAGCTTCCATGGCCTACATTCAAGCAGTCCCCACGGATCCACAAACCTTGTAGGTCTGTTATTTACATAACTATAAAAGTTTATTCCGCCTGCAAACCCAATCGGGTCTTTGGTTGTAAATCTTCCTGTCTTTGGGTCATAGTATCTATTCCTCAGATAATAGAAGCCTGATTCTATATCATATTCCCTTCCTGTAAATGCATAGGGCTGGATGAGGAGGGGGTTTTTTATTGATTTTATGTTCCCAAAGGTGTCGTATCTTATTGTCTGCACTGTATTTCCGTTCTGGTCTGTCATCCTTGTGATGCTTCCCAGTGCGTCTGCATGGTAGTAGTATGTCTTGTTGTTTCTTATCATGGACAGGGGCTCGTCTATGCCCGGGCCGTGGATGTATTTTGTTGTGATATTGGTGTTTGTGGGGATGATGGCGGCATATTCCATGATAATGTCTTCATTGTCATAGAGGTATTTTGTTGTTATCTGGCCGCTGATGTTTTTTTCAATCCTTCTTCCAAAGGGGTCGTATTTGTATTCTGCTGTTATGCCGAGGGGTAGGTTTATTTTTATGAGTCTGTTTTCAAAGTCATAGGCGTATGTTATGGCAGCCTGAGTTATTTTGTGTGTTTTTTGTATGAGGTTGCCGTTGTTGTCGTAGGTGTATGTGTAATTTGCATCTTCTGTGAGTCTGTTGGCGTTATCTACCGTGGCGGTTAGTCTATTGCCTACCGGGTCATAAGTGTAGGTTTCATCAGGGATGTTTGTGTGGTCTGCGCTTATAAGCTGGTATGTGGGGTCGTAGGTGTAGTTTATTATGGCTCCATCTGGCATGGTCATCCGGGTTCTGTTTCCTATGGCGTCGTATTGATAGGTTATTGTCCTGTGTAATTCAAGCTTAAATATTTTGTAACTTGACCTAAATCAATTGAAGCATTCTGGATACTATGAATTCCTATTGGTACTATTAATGACTTTGTTCTATTATAGCTATAAGCCAAAAAAATCCCTAATAATATTATTCCTATATATCCACCTATTGAAAAAGGGTGTATCAATGCCCACATAAAAGAGCTTATGATTGCTGCCAGTTTAGTGCTTATTGGCCTAATCTCAGAATATATAATTCCTCTAAAAATGACCTCTTCTCCAAATGGCGCTAGAATAATAGATCCAAATATGTTTAGAAATATTAGCGGTGAACTTGCCGTAAAAACACTTAATTCCTTTCTAATAATTGAAGGTTCTAATATGTTGGTGTGATATTTTAGGTAAGATAATAAGGAAAATAAAATTGTTATTGCACAAAAGGTTTTTATAATAAATTTTTTAGAATCTTTCAGCGCCGTTTCATCAAAGAAAATTTTTAAAATATCCTGCTCTTTCCAAATTAAAAGAAAACCTATTATAGTATAAAGTATTGAAAAACTAAATTCTTCTAAAACTAACAAATCAATAGCGTTTTCAGGTATCCTTATCTTTAACAACATCATATAGTCTTGTATTGGTGGTAATAATAATACAGAGGCAATCCCAATAATTATTGTCACATACAAAGTCTTTTTAATTTTAAGATTTTCTGATGCTTTTTTATCCTTTACAATTTGTGATCCTAAAAAAAATAGTACTGGAATCACAATTAGTATTATCATTTGAACTATGTAAATCTTTGTAGCGCTCAAATATTTCTCCAGGATTAGATTGGTTTTTTAATAGGTTTACCCTCGACACATGCCTATCTACAATTTAAAACAATTATTCTTACGATTCATCTCCTCTCACACCCTTCGGGGGGCTTAGTTTGTCTCTTTTCTATCTCGTCCTCTATTCTCTTTTTCTCCTTTTCAAGGTCAATATCAGGCCATTCAATAGGGTTTTTTCCTCTACTTTTAAGGTATTTTTTGAAAAGTTCTAAAGCAAGCTCACCTGTTTTTTTCCCAAAAGAGTTAATAAATTCTTTATCCTGACTACCGGCAGGTCCATACATACCTGTCATATTATTTGGATTAACCTGTCCCGGATCAATCATGGGGCCAGGCGGCAAACCCATTTGAAAACCGTAAGGATCCACCCAATTCACCGCATTATTCCCCACCATCACATAAAAATTCACATCCCCGCCCCCAAACCCTATCGGGTCTTTGGATATGAACCTCCCTGTCCTTGGGTCATAGTATCTATTCCTCAGATAATAGAATCCTGATTCCAAGTCATACTCCCTTCCTGTCCATACATAAGGCTGGATGAGGAGGGGGTTTGATATGGATTTTATGTTTCCAAATGAATCGTATTTTATTGTCTGCGCTATGTTTCCGTTCTGGTCTGTCATCCTTGTGATGCTTCCGAGTGCATCTGCGTGGTAGTAGTATGTCTTGTTGTTTCTTGTCATTGACAGGGGCTCGTCTATGCCCGGGCCGTGGATGTATTTTGTTGTGATATTGGTGTTTGTGGGGATGATGTTGGTGTATTCTGTGATTATGTCTTCGTTGTCATAGAGGTATTTTATTGTTATCTGGCCGCTGATGTTCTTCTCAATCCTTCTTCCAAATGGGTCGTATTTGTATTCTGCTGTTATGCCGAGGGGCAGGGCTATCTTTATGAGTCTGTTTTCATAGTCGTAGGTGTATTGGGTTATGATCCCTGTTGTTTTGTGTGTTTTTTGTATGAGGTTGCCGTTGTTGTCGTATTGGTATGTGTGGTTCTGGTCTTCTGTGAGTCTGTTTGCGTTATCTACGGTTGTGTTTAATCTATTTCCTACCGGGTCGTATGTGTAGTTTTCATCAGGGATGTTTGTGTGGTCTGCGCTTATAAGCTGGTATGTGGGGTCATAAGTGTAGGTGTGGGTTGCATTTGGCTCTGTGTATGAGGTTCTGTTTCCTGTTTTATCGTATTGATATGTCTGTTTGTATGCGCTTGAGGCCTTTTGGGTGATGATGTCTATGAGGTCTCCTTTTGCATCATAGGTGTATGTTGTTTGCATGCCATTGGGGTAGAGGAGGGTGGTTCTTCTGTTGAGGCTATTGTATGCAAAGTCAAAGCCTTGCCCTACAGCAGGGAGTATCCGGGTTAATCTGATATTCTGGTCATAGGTATAGTTTGTTATGGTTCCATCGGGCATGGTCATCCGGGTTCTGTTGCCTACTGCATCATAACTGAATGTCTCTTGCTTGTTTTCCTGCTCTTTGCCTTTTAGTTTTGTCAGTCTGTTTAAGTATTCACAGAGAACTAAAAATACTACGACTCTTTGAATCAACAGGCATCTGAGCATCTTCTTTTTATAATCACTCTGTATCATTATGTCTCTCATTTAATATTTAATAGAACCCTTTTTCTGTCTTACGAAGTGTCCTTGTGTCAATTAAATAAATCTGTCCCCCTTTTCCCCCCTTTTCCCTGCTACCCCCAAATAGATTCTATTATTTTTAACAATATAATTCCCAGTATAGCAAAAATAATTGTTCCTATTATATAACCTAATATCTTTTTGATTGTTGATATCTCTTTTATGCCTTCGGTATCTTTAAAATAACCAAGCAGATCAAATATGAGGTCGATTATCATGGCAAATAAAAAGAGACCGGCCACAAAAAAAACTGAAGAAATTTCATTTTTTAAGACCCATATTGTTATTGAAGAAATCACCATTAAGGCAAAGTAAATGAGATATTTATTTTTACTCAGCCCTTTAAAATTAGCAACTAATTTCCGTTTGATACTGTAATCATTCATTGTTTTTTTGTTTTTAGTGTTGAAAAAAGATTATTTACATTTACCTGGTATTTGCTCCTCAGGAAATTTGTCACCTGGATTAACTGGCGTTCCATCAGGCCAATACCATTTTCCATCTGGCCCCAGATAAGGATCTGACAATGGTGAGGGTGTAAGTATCATTGATACTGTTCCTATTCCGGGTAGTGGTTTTAACCATCCAAAACCCTCAATATATACTTTGACAGGTCCAAATAATTTCCAGTAACCTGCTGCAGTAATAAATAGCCTTTCTCCCCATGTTCGTTTGAAAAGTCCAAAAGGATCCACCCAGTTCACCGGATTATTCCCCACCATCACATAAAGATTCACATCCCCGCCCCCAAACCCTATCGGGTCTTTGGTGGTAAATCTTCCTGTCTTCGGGTCGTAGTATCTATTCCTCAGATAGTAGAAGCCTGATTCTATGTCATACTCCCTTCCTGTCCATGCGTAGGGCTGGATGAGGAGGGGGTTTGATATTGATTTTATGTTTCCAAATGAATCGTATTTTATTGTCTGGACTGTGCTTCCGTTCTGGCCTGTCATCCTTGTGATGCTTCCCAGTGCGTCTGCATGATAGTAGTATGTCTTGTTGTTTCGTATCATGGATAGGGGCTCGTCTATACCCGGGCCGTGGATGTATTTTGTTGTGATATTAGTGTTTGTCGGGATGATGGCGGTATATTCTGTGATGATGTCTTCGTTGTCATAGAGGTATTTTGTTGTTATCCCCGATAGGGACACTCGGGGACTTATCTGGCCGCTGATGTTCTTCTCAATCCTTCTTCCAAATGGGTCGTATTTGTATTCTGCTGTTATGCCGAGGGGTAGGGTTATTTTTATGAGTCTGTTTTCAAAGTCGTAGGTGTATTGGGTTATAATTCCTGTTATTTTGTGTGTTTTTTGTATGAGGTTTCCGTTGTTGTCGTATTGGTATGTGTGGTTCTGGTCTTCTATGAGTCTGTTGGCGTTATCTACTGTTGTGTTTAATCTATTGCCTACTGGGTCATAGGTGTAGTTTTCATCAGGGATGTTTGTGTGGTCTGCGCTTACAAGCTGGTATGTGGGGTCGTAGGTGTAGTTATGGATGCCGCTTGGCTCTGTGTATGAGGTTCTGTTTCCTGTTTTATCGTATTGATATGTCTGTTTGTATGTGCTTATGGCCTGCCCTGAGCCAGTCGAAGGGGCCTTTTGGGTGGTGATGTCTGTGAGGTTTGCTTTTGCATCATAGGTGTATGTTGTTTGTATGGCATTGGGAAAGAGGAGGGTGGTTCTTCTGTTGAGGCTGTCATATGCAAAGCTGAAGCTTTGAGTTACATCTGCTGTTATCTGGGTGAGACGGTTATTTGAGTCGTAGGTGTAATTGGTTATCTTGCCATCAGGGGCTGTCATCTTGGCTTTATTTCCCACAGTATCATATTGATATGAGATAACTCTGCCGAATGAGTCTGTTACACTCGTCATTCTGCCATTATTGTCATAGGTATAGGTGTAGGTTATGTTTTGGTTGCTTGCTGTGATGAGGTTTCCCATGGTGTCGTAGGTAAAGGTTGTTTTTGTAGCGTCAGGGTAGTTTTTGGCTGTAAGTCTGTTGAGGCTGTCATAGGTATAGGTTATGGTGTTGCTGTTGGCATCTATCTTTGTGATGAGGTTTCCATTTGGGTCATAGGTGTATGTTGTAGCATTGTTTAATGGGTCTGTTTCTTTTATGAGTCTGTTGTTTAGGTCGTAGGTAAAGTTTGTTGTGTTTGTTTTTGCGTCTTTTATGGAGGTGAGGTTATTTCCAGTTCCGCATCCACTGCATGATTGACCGTAGGTAAATGCTGTTATTTGGCTCAGGGCATTGGTAAGGGCTGTGAGACGATTGAGGTTATCATAGGTATATGCTGTCTGGTTTGCATTGGCATCTATGGTTTTCTTGAGATTGCCGATTGTGTCTGTTTCAAAGGCTGTGGTGTTGTTTAGCTGGTCTTTTATGTTTGAGATGTTGCCGTATGCATCGTATGTTATTGTTACGGTATTTCCCATGGCATCGGTTATGGATGTAATTCTGCCTCTGGCGCTGTAGGCAAGGGTTGTGGTGTTTGCTAACGGGTCTGTGATTGTTATGAGATTTCCCTTTGCATCATAGGTAAAGAGGGTCTTTCTCCCTAATGGGTCGGTTATGGATGTTATCTGGTTATAGTTGGGCTCATAGGCATAGGTTGTTGTGTTCCCTCCCCTGTCTGTAAAGGTGAGGGGGTTGTTGTTGGTGTCGTATGTGTAGGTTTCTGTTGCAGCGTCAGGATGGGTGATTGTTAAAAGATTACCCTTTGTGTCATAGGTGTATGCTGTTATGTTTCCGAGGGGGTCTATGTTTTGTTTTATGGTGTTCAGGTCTTTATCGTAGGTGTATGTAGTTATGCTGCCGTTTCTGTCTGTGATTATGGCCTTTGATTCTGTGCCTATATATTGTATGGATTTTGTGTTTGCCAATGGGTCTTGAGAGGAGAGTATCCTCCCCTGGGTATCATAGGCATATGCGGTTATGCCGGCATTTGGGCTTTGCACAGATATTATTCTATTGTTTGCATCATAGGCGTATGTTGTCTTTCCTGCCTCAGGGTCAGTTATGGATGTAAGCATGTCTCCGGTGTAGGAGAGGGTATATTCTCTGAGTAAAGGGTCTTTTATGGATGTGAGTTTGCCTGATGTATAGGCAAGGGTGGCTGTCCTGCCATAGGGGTCTGTGATGGATGTAAGCTCGCCGTTTGTGTATGTTAAGGTTGTAATATTATTGTTTCTGTCTGTGATGGATGCAAGTCTTCCATCAGAAGAGAATGTAAAAACTGTGCCGTTCTTTTTTCTCAGAAAAAAGGTGTTGTCAGGATTTTTTGTTATTTTTGATGCATCGCCAAACCTCTCTTCCGGGGTATAGGTTACGCCATCTGGAGAGAGATATTTTACCCTCTTTCCATCGCCCTCTGTTAAGATGAGAGAGGTATTTGATATGTAGCTTAAGGTTATGGTGTATGTGTGGTTCCACCCTTTGCCGAGGGCGCCGATAAGGCTGTCAAGGCTGTTGTATGAGAGGGTAAGGTCTAAATATCCAGAGGATATGGCATAGTCTTTGTAGAGATTTCCTGTGGAGAAATTGGCTGTGGAGAAGCCGCATTCTGTTGCAGGATTGGTCTTGTCATTACCGCTTCCGAGATTTTTCTTTAATTCCTCAGGTTCGCACCCCTCGTCTATCTGGCCGTTGCAGTTGTTGTCCTGGTTATCGCCGCAAATTTCGGTTTGCGGCGTCACCTGTCCCTGACATGATCCAAACCAACCGTTAGAGCAGGTTTGGGTGCCAGCGCGGCAAATGCCTACGCCTTCGGTGCCTGCCGGCCCATCATAGCATGACTTAGTCTCGCTCCCGGTGCATGGACATTTCCATTCGGATTCAGAATATGTTCTTGTTACATATATATCAGCTGTTATTATCGGTTGTGTGCAATTACAACTTGCTGCTGCCGGTGGTGGAGGAGGACAAATTGGTGGGTTGTAAACAGTCTGCCATTGGCATCCGTTGCAATATATTTCATAATATGCTTGATTCAGCGCATAGATGGTTCTGAAATAAGTATAATTCTTTTTTATAGATCCTGAAATTTCTTCATAGGATAAAAGACCAGTGCTACAACAAGCAGCAAGACAAATACTTGTTCCACAAGGATAACTTGGGGTTCCATCAATCCTAACACCACCATAACCACAAGATGCTACTTGAACCCACGTCCCACCCGGACAGTTCAAATCAACGCTCCATGCAGAAGAGGCAAAAACGAGAATGAGGGAAAAAATAAAAAATAGATGTTTCATCCTTTGCATATCTCTGTAACCTCCTCAACCCAGTTAATACATCCTGATGGCGCAGGGTTGGCATTGAGGAAACTCTGGACATCCTGATAGGTGTAGGCAGAGGCAGTTGCAGGGATAAGAACAGTAAGCAGAAGGAAGTAAGCAGTAGGCAGTAGACAGGAAAACGCAAGCTTAATCTTCTGCATGAAGGGCGTCTCTCTGCTTGAAAATAAAAAAGCCCGTACTGCCATAAAGGCAGCAACAGGCCTTAAGAAGTTTTTTGTTTGCCAAATTCCTATGGTTATCTTAACCACTTCGGCAACCCTCAGTTCAGGCGAGGCTAAAGCCTTGCGCTACAAGAATCCATAACTTTTATCGGTGGTACACTAAATTCAACGACAAGTTAGCATGGCGGTAAACGGTTGTCAATGGTTTAAAAGTTCATTTCCCCTTGACTACCCGCATTAAATTAAGATATTGTAAATGCTTAAAAATTTTGCTGGAAAAGGATTGTCTGAATGGAAGAAAAGACTGGTGAGTTTCAGCAGAGGCTGGGCAAACTTGAAGGACTGCGGCAAAGGGGCGTTAACCCCTATCCCAATGATTTTGCAGTAAAGGATACGGCAAAGGAGGTAATAGGGCGCTGCGGCGGGCTGGATAAGGATGGGCTTGAGGCAAGGAATGAAACAGTTAGACTTGCAGGCAGAATCATGGCCTTCAGGGATTTTGGCAAGGCATCTTTTTTGCATATTCAGGACAGGACAGGCAGGCTGCAGGTGTATGTCAGGAAGGACTTAATCGGTGAAGATGCATATAGGAATTTCAGGAGCTTTGATATCGGGGATATTATAGGTGTTGAAGGAAAGATTTTTCGCACCAAAACAAATGAACTCACCATAGAGGCTAAGTTTATAAGGCTCCTTTCAAAGTCATTGCTGTCCCTTCCTGAGAAATGGCATGGCCTTACGGATGTGGAAATACGTTACCGGCAACGTTATCTCGACCTCATAGTAAATCCAGAGGTCAGGGATGTCTTTGTAAAAAGGACGAGGATAATCCAGCTCATAAGGGAATTTCTTAATAAGAGGGATTTTATAGAGGTGGAAACACCCATGATGCAGCCTATCCCTGGCGGGGCTGCCGCGAGGCCTTTTATAACACATCACAATGCCCTTGATATAGATTTATACCTCAGGATTGCGCCTGAGCTTTATCTAAAGAGGCTTATAATCGGAGGGTTTGAAAGGGTTTATGAAATAAACAGGAATTTCAGGAAT
>Ga0209641_10001132_pt1 | contig 24127 bp, 21 predicted proteins | sample RifCSP16_1_FD_184022 | JGI IMG/M metagenome (GOLD analysis project Ga0209641, IMG submission 184022) | Soil microbial communities from Rifle, Colorado - Rifle CSP2_sed 16_1 (SPAdes) (version 2) | ecosystem: Environmental > Terrestrial > Deep subsurface > Rock core/Sediment | place: Rifle... | reverse complement strand
CGAATATGAGCAACAAGTGCGCCAGCGCGAAGTCGCGCATCTCAAAAAGAAAGCGGCTAAACTCGGATTCACGATTGTCGAAACACCTGCCTAAGCTCAACGAGACGCAAGTTTCTGAGCAGGAGCGTCGTTTGCGACGAAGCAATCTCCTGGCCGCCGGGGGATTGCTTCGCAAAACTTGTCCTGAGCGGAGTCGAAGGAAGATGCTCGCAATGACGTTGGGCTGAGTAGTTACCGACTCGCTTTGTTTTTGTCCACACACGCGGACGATTCAGTACTGAATCGATCGCCGCGCGCAGGGCAACCAGCACGTCCAGGCTGAACAGAAATGGGATTGCCGGCAAACGAAGCCACATGCCCCGCGACGCCCGCTCGCCGATAAAGACTGCCACGATTTGCGCCAGCGGCATTAACAGTGAAATTTTCAACACGCTGCCGAGCAGCCTGCCACCTGCCCTCGCGCTCGCCCACTCCATCGCCTTCATCCCAATCGCTACCAGCAGCGCCAAGCGATCGAGATAACCAAGCGAAAACAGCACCAGCTCAACGCGCAACCGGAGCGGCAGGCGTCGATCGGTCAGCGCGCTGACTGCGTGGTTGCGCGCCACGTCGTTGAAGCCGCGCGCCCACCGCACGTGCTGCTTGAAGTAGCCGTCTATCGATTCTGGAACCCGATGCCGCGAGATTGCGCCTGGCACGAAGCGCAGTCGATAGCCCAGCCGGGCAAATGCGAGCGTCAGGTCGCTGTCTTCGAGCAACGCGCCGGGGCGAAATCCACCCGCTTCCGCCAGCGCGCTGCGCCGATACGCGCAATTCGAGCCGAGCAGCGCCGGCGCCAGATCGAGCCGATCTTTTGCCCGCATCGTGATCATTTGATGCACCAGGCTTTCAATCGTAGCGTAATAGGCCGGCAGGCTGGCGATGGGATTGAGCGGGATGGTGCGCCCGCTCGCGCCGACGACCAGCGGATCGTCGAAAGCGGCTGCCAGCCTCTTGAGTGAATCGCGGTCGGGCCGGTGGTCCGCGTCGTACACGACGATCACGTCGCCGAAGTCGACTCGCGCCAGTGCTTCGTTCAACGCCTGCGCTTTGCCGCGACTCGAACCGAGATGTATCGCGCGCCAGTTGGCGCGCGATGCAGCAGCCTGCTCGATCAGCGCACCCGTCTCGTCGCGCGACCCGTCGTCGACGAGCGTCACGATCATCCGCTCCGGGGGATACTCCAGCCGGGCCAGGCACTCGATCAGGCCAGGCAGTGTCGCAGCTTCATCACGGCACGGCACCAGGATTAAGACGGAATGATGAATGCGGAATGCAGAATGTGGAATACGGCAATCTTTTCGAGTCAGCGCCGTTATCGTGAATACAAGCCGCCGCAGGTTGAATATGACAAGCAGCGCCGTGACCGGCACGGCCGCCCATCGCAGCGCGCTACGGATCACGCCTGTCTCCCAGGCTGGGCCAGGCGGGTCAGCGCGCGCGCGAAGGGCCGCAGGGTGCTGGCTGTCTGGCTCATCACATACGGCATGTAAAACGGAATGGCCTGCCAGCGGCGCCGAAGCCCGTAACGCCCCATGATGAATTCGCGCGGGGGCAGCAGTGCGTAACGCGCAATGCCCAGCCGCTCGCCCAGGGACTGCGCGCTCAACCAGGTCAACACGTAGGCGACGCCTTTGTCGGGCCGGCGATAGTCCATCAGCGCAACATCGGCGGCGGCGTATTGATCGATCCACCGGCGCAGCCCAGGTGGACAGGCTTCACACAGGCGATCATCGATCGGGATGGGAGGCCGTGGCGTGTCCAACACGATCCGAGCCACGCGCAGCGCAGCGTCGATCCATCGGGTGACGCGAGCCGTATCGCCGATCCGGAGAATCGTGTGCCAATCGAGTCGATCTCCAAACCGGCGCACGAAGCGATCCAGGTCGACCAATTGAGCCAGCCGCGCTTCGCGCTCGATCCAGTGACAGGCCCAGTGCACGCACAGGTGAACCAGCGTGTCCTCCGGGGAGAGCACCTGCATTCGACAGCCTGCCGTCTCGACAGGGCGGCTGCGCGCCCACACGCCCGCCGGATCGCGCACGTTCAGGCCACGGAAACCCTGCTCCCACAGATGCACGTGAATCTCGACCGGGCGTGGATGCTGGGGGTCGAACACGTTGGTGAGCGGATACGAGGGCTGGCGCCCGTTCACGCGCCACCAGGCCGGCAGATGTTTCCTGACCCAGGCGTCGCGATTGCGCGGCAGCGGCTCCAGCCCCGCCGCCTCCAGCGCACGCAAGCCGTCGTGCGCCCGATCGGGCCAGGCGAGCACATCCATGTCGGCGATCAGGCGCAGCGCGGGCGACGCGTACAGCATCTCGGCGAGCGGCCAGCCCTTCAACACAATCGCAGGCACATCGGCCGCTTCGAGCAAGCGCCAGTACTCGCGCACCTCTCGCCGGACGTTTTCATTGCGCTCGGCGTTATCCCGGTACGCCCGCTGTAGCCGCTCTTGCGCTTCGGCCGGAATGCGATCCAGCAGGCCGAGCGCGCGCCAGCCATCGGCGATGAGCGGCGTCAGGCCGTGCGTGTCGGCGGCGGCAAAGAAACGCGCCCAGCCCGCCTCGTACAGCGTCGCCGCTTGCGGCTCGAGCGCCGCTCGATTCGCATCGACGCGCACGCTGTCGATGATCAGCCGGTGAACCACGCCCAAGTCACTCATCATGAGCCAGTCATCAGTCATCAGTTATCAGTCATCAGTCATCAGTTATCAGTAATCAGTAATTGGTGATCGCCCGTGACTGCTCACTGCCCACTGATCACCGTTCACTGTTCACTGATCACTGTTCACTGATCACTATCGCCATGTCCGGCGGCGCCACCTCGATCCACGTCGTGCCGGGCTTGAAAAGCATCGGGCGACCTGACGCGTCTTTCAGCTCGAAGAACGCATGCGCATCAGGCAGTGACCACATACCCTCGTACGCCTGACCGTCGCGCAGCAGGATGGCTCGACCGCCTGCGCTCAAGTCGATGAAGATCGAGCGCGATCCCAGGCTGTCTTCAACGATGTCCGTCTCCGTGTGCGGAGCGAAGATGATCAGCACGTTGGCCGCCGCCAGCGGCGCGCCGGTCGAAACGTCGTTGTGTGGGAAGCCTCCCATGCTGCGCACGTACGCGCCAACCGAAGGGTCATACGTGTACGACACGTCGCTCACGCCGTGCCCAAAGGGCAAGGCGATCTGCACGGCCGGGCTACCCGAGTCTGGCGCATCGCCGAACGGCAAGACGGTGTAGCGCGCACCGGGCGCCCAACCGCGCTCGCGCGCCGCCGACCAGATCGCGTCGGTCGACGCGTGAAGGTTGAAAGGTGGCTTGCGTTCCCCGGCGCGCTTGAAGCCCGGATCGCCGGCATCCGAGTACAGCATCGCCTGCTTCAGTTCGGAGGAGAGCACGCGCGCCAGAGCGCCGTCACTCGCGCCGGAAAAGGCAAAGACCGCGTTCATCATCGGCACGTTGTACAGGTTAATCAATCGTGCGCTGCGCACCGGGCCGATGTTGTGCGCGTCGCGGCAGAGATACACCGCCGAGAAGCGCGTGATGCCGCCCTCGGTGAGATGCTCGAAGACAATGTCGGCGAGCGCCAGCTCCGACTGCGGTCGCTCCGGCGGCGAGTTGCCGATCGGCACGAGAACCGCCCTGCGCTGCGTCCAGTCGATCCCGGCGAAGGGCAAACCGGTGAGCGGACAGAACTTGGGATCGAACGTCGCCGCCGGTGAGGATGCGGGTGTCGCCGTCGGCGGCGCAGGTGATGCCGTCGCAGGCGCGGGTAAGGCAGCCGCACCCGCCGTCGCTTGAATCGGAATAGCACCCGGCACGTCTGTCGCTTGAGGCGCGACGCCGATCAATGGTGGCTCGGGTGACGAGCAGGCGCTTACCGCGATGAGGGTTAATACAAGGATCGGGCCAGCAGCGAATCGGCGGATCGACCCGGTCATCCTCTCCTCCCCAGACGGCTTGTAATGGCGTAGCGGGATTATACCGTCGCGGCACGCATGTACCAAATCACGAACGGCGACTTTAGGAGATACGGGCAGTCAGAGCCTGTTTCTTAAAGGCACTTCTGCCGCTACATCTGGCGGTCAGTGGGCATGGCTACCGCCACATGTTGGACGGTTTTCGCATTCACAAACAGGCTCTCAGGCAGCCCGGATTTCACCTGTTCCACCCGCGCGCGCGGGCTAACCCCAATGCGAGAGCCGAGGGCGAATCTAATCGAGCAGGCTGCGCACGGCCAGGCCGCCGCGCTGATCGCTGTGACTTCCTGACACGTGAAGACGAGCAGGACATGGCACGAATCTTGATCCAGCGGCTTGGGGGATTGAGCCACGGATGTCTCCGCGAAGTGGGCCGGCGATTGACAGCCGATGTATAATGAGGCACATGCCGTTCAACTGGACATCGGTACATTGGGCCATTTTGGCCCAAATTATATGCAGTGTATCTCTTGGCGGTTTTGTCGGAATATCCCCATGATTCAAGCCTAAACGCGATCAAGCACAAGCCGCCGACTGCATTTAATTCGGGCAATGTACCGAAGTCCAGTTCAAAGGCAATTATCGGCGGATTTGCGTCGTATTACCCGAATTGAGGAATTATTTCACTGTATGCGGGTGAATAACGAGTTGGGCGGCTCTCCGCACCAAGGGCGTTGCATTAGAAGCTCAACGTCCCATCGGGAACAGATTGAACAATGAGATAAACGTTCATTTAAGGAAAAGAAGGATGGCAACACGAAAAAGACCACCACGATCATGGGACGTTGATAGTCTTCTGCTTCTCGGAAAGAGAGAGGGAGCAAAGTCGCAATACTTAAAGGCAGTACCGGTCCTCATTCTTGAAAAATGGGTGAAAGAAGGGAGAAAAGAACGTGAAGCAAACTGGGTAGAGACCACGGATCTGAAGAAGCGTCTAGAAAGTAGCGGGCTGAGGTCTTTCAAGCTGAAGGGTAGTTCGGTCGTCCTTGCTGCTCTGAGTAGGATACAGACGGCTCGAAACCTAACCCGCCCTTCTCTTATAGAGTACCAAAAAGAGGGATTGTTTTTTGAGATCAACCTACCACACTATGAGCCGCTGCTCCAGGAATATCGCCAAAAATACCGCGAACTCTATCCAGAGGACTATAAGAAGCTCTTCCCAGAAAGGGAGCCAGAATGGGAACTTCCGAGCTTGCCGAAAGGGCCGAGAGAGGCTGAGGCAGCGCGCGCAGAATCAGAAGTGCAGGAAGAGATACAGAGACTACTTGCACCGGTAGAGCAGGCCCTGCGCGACCAACAGCAGGTTGTAGCAAGATTAACAGAAGAGAACCAGCGATTACAGACAGAGTTGGTCGCTTTCCGAGAAGGAACCCGAGGATTCTCCTTTGTGCATACTTCGCCTGATTTCCATGACTCTAGCTATAAGGCGAAAGTCGCTAGCATAAGAGATACCATCGCGGCCATGATACAGAGAGCAAGACACTCCATTAGAATCTCGACTCGCCAAATGGATATGTTTGAGGACGATCTTATAAGGCTCAAAGGGAGTATCCCTGAACTGGAGATCACTGTTCTTTCCAGAGGCCCAGAAAACGCTGAAGGTCCTCGAAAGCAAATCGCACGCAGGGCCCATGAGCGAATGATGGCAGCGGGCATCAAACTCCCTGTCGAGCAAGACCTCCTCCATTCAAGAATGGTGATAATCGACGATCGCGAGCTACTCGTATCTTCTGCAGATCTCGACTATACACAAATGGAAAAGGAGTTCAACTCCGGGATTTGGACAGACAGCCCTCAGGTGATCGCTGAAGCGATGTACTTCTTTGATAATCTGCTCAGATCACCTACTGTCCGAAAAACGGACGCACGCAAGGGCTAGCCGGGTAAGTGTAATCGCCATCTATGCGACGTAAGAGACCAGAGGGAATATGTCACATCTGCGGCCAATATGGGCCACTCTCGTTTGAGCATATTCCTCCGAGTGCGGCCTTCAATGATCGGCGTGTCATTGCGGTCAAGTTTGAAGAAGCTATCCAGCTAGGCCCTGATGAAGTAGCAAAAGGCCCCATACAGCAACGTGGCGCAGGTAGTCATACATTGTGCGACAAATGCAACAACGATACTGGCTCTTGGTATGGAAACCAATTTGTGGCGTGGTGTTACCAAGGCATGGATATTCTCATCCGATCCGGCGGCAGTCCGTCCTTGATTTATCTCAACTACTTGTTTCCTTTGCCAATCCTCAAACAGATCGTAACCATGTTCTTCTCCATAAACTCAGAGCAGTTTAGGCTCCCGAATGAGGAGTTGGTGCACTTTGTGTTAAACAAGGAAGCGAAATATCTCTCGCCGAGATACCGATTCTTTGTCTATTACAACACGGCTGGCAAACTACGATATGCCGGTGGTTCAGCCGTGATGAACGCCTCTACAGGCAATGTAGTGTTCATGTCTGAGATCACCTTTCCACCATTCGGGTATGTGATGACCCTGTCCTCTGACCCGCCAGACAACCGGCTCTTCGAAATTACTCACTTCGCAAGGTATGATTACGACGAGTTTGCGGTAGTGCCGCTTAGGCTACTAGTCCTTCCAACATATACGGCCTTTCCGGGTGACTATAGAGACAAAGACCAGATATGCAAGGAATCGAGAATCCCGCACAAAAATGAAGAGTGACGCGCCCAGCTACGGTCATTGCGACACGAAGCCGTAGATGTAGCTGTGATGCTCCATCAGGAGACATCACCTGCTGTTCTGCCAGCAGTATCCGACCGGCACGCGCGTCACTGGTAACGGTAAGGCGCGAAGCGGCTGGGACAAGGTAGCCTCATCCGGCTTGGCGCCGCGCCCCTTTTCGCCCTTGCACTCCGCCACATGCTGACCAGGCGCGTAGCGTAGGGCGACGCGGTCGCTTGTCCGCCTCAAGGCTGAGAATTGGCGGTTACCCTCCTTTCGATGTATCATCGCACTCAGTTGGACACTCAGTTGTCGGGTCACGCACCTCCGCGTGCAGCCGATTTGCTCCGCTTCGCTGCGCAAACGGCTGATGCGCACAGTTGGGCGGCTCTGACTCAATAGCAAGGGCACTATGACTCAGACATCAGAACAAAATCAACGATTTCCTCTTGGTGGCTTGGAACGGCATCACGTCGGCTGGTTTCCGATCACCCTACTGAAGCGACACGAAACTCTTGAGCATACTCTCGACATGCTCAAAGCAGACGATCCGTGGGGTACTAATCTAAACGTTTTGACTGGAGCTACCCATTTATACAGAGCCACTTCTGACAGTTTTGAATTGCTCAGGCAAGCCTTGATGAGAAATCGCGACTTTGTTCAAGTCGAAGTCTTGCATGAATCATCAGATTTAGGCATTGGTTACAAAATACTCGCACGAAACAAATCAGGCGAATCAATTTACTATGATGGAGTCCTATACCGCGTAACCGAACCAGTGTGCGAGGGCAACTTTGAAATCGAACGACTTAACGAATTGGCTGGATACCCTAGGCGCGCTGACGATATCGTAATCACGTTCCAGAACTCTTTGCGAGAGGTTATCACTAATCTCCCTGAATACAGCCATACCATCTTTTCTTTTTACACAGCGAGACATACCGATTGGAATGCTTTGGGGCTGCAAAACCAAGATAATGCAAAGTTACGCCTCATTTGCAACGATCCCCATATTCTGACAATTACAGCAATTATCTTTTCGGAAACGGGTAAAGACTACGATGTCTATCTGGGCGAACGAGATGCCATATTGCAGATGATTGCACACGACTTCTGTATTCAAATCGAATTGGATGGATTCATAAATTACTTCGATAAACAGCGAGCCGAGGTAGCGAGAATTAAGCGCACGGCAGCCACGGAACTTAGAGGAATAATTTCGCCTTTCTACAGTCTTGTTCGGAAGCACCAGCAATGGAGCAGCGTTAAAAATAGCCTAAATTCTCTTCTCCAAATCACTTCAGACATATCTAAAGGCGAGCTATTCATTCAAGCGCTGGCTCAAATGGTTGAGAAGCGATGGGCATACTTTAACGGGCCACGCCAAATATGGCTAGAGGGCGAAGAGCGTGACGAGCAAGTGCAAATTCAGCACCCATGTAACAATTTTTTCGAGGCGCGATTAGAGAACGGCAAATTGCAGAATCTTTCCGACAAGCCATCACTGCCAATGTACGCGGCTTCTGTGGAAGGATTTAAAGAAGAAAGTCAAGCTACTTCGAGAAGAAGCGGATGCAGCATTCGGCAATGAAAAGGACTTGCTTACTGCTTTTCAAACAGAGTTTTCGTTATATGCCGTCTGGTTTGCTGTTTTCGCTTTGTTAATCTCCTTGGTATCTATAGCGATTAGCGCGCTGGGCAGATAACGCACGCCGCTCAACCACGGCGTGCAGCCGCCCCCGGTGGTTTCACATGCCAATCTGGCTGAATAATTCCGTAGTGGTGGTTCCACAACGGAGTCATCAAGGAGCGGACTATGCCTACCCTCACTGTCAAAAACATCCCCGACGATCTATATGCGCATCTGAAGCAAGCTGCTGCCGCGAATCGTCGGAGTATCAATAGTGAGATCATTGTGTGCCTCGAACGCGCCCTCCATAGCCACAGAATTTCCCCTGAAACCGCCTTGACACGGGCACGACAACTGAGAGAAAAGACGCGCTGGCGCCTCATTACCGATGCGAAATTTACAAAAGCCAAGGCTGCAGGCCGACCATGATCGTCGTCGATATGAAGTGGTTTCGTCACAGGTGTTGAGACTGGCGGCGCAGAGTTCCTGTTCTGCGTATGACTGTGAGTCCGCTGCATTGGCGCAAGATTTAGGTGTTCCGCTGATCACCGTAGACAAGCAGGTCTTGGATCAGTTTCCCCAGGTGGCCGTATCGCTTGATAAATATTTGGCGTCTCGAAGTAAGTAGGGACGGCCAACACGCGTTACGCACTCGCTACGCTCGCGCCGGACATAACGAAAACCGCGTTCATCATCTCGCGCCGATCATTTCCCCTCCCCCACGGATGACTTCGCGCTTCGGCGTGCAGGTTGAGATAATAACTGACCACAGGGCGAAACGAGAAATGGTGGGTTAGTCATCACCTGCCTCATTTGTGCTTCTTGCTGAACGATTGTCGGTATGCTACAATCCTCGCAAACAGGAGCAACGGACAGCAACATGACCTCCGGCGTAAGGTGGTCTGTTCAAGACAAAAATGGACGTTCTATCTACCTCACTGAGGATCGGTGGCAGCACATTGTCGAACGTCACCCGGAAATGAGCGATCATGAAGAAGACCTCCAACGCACAATCCGTGTGGGACGACGCACCCAGGATTCTCTGTCGCCAAATAAGTACTTCTACCGAGAGGCTGCCTCGAATCTTCCCGAAGGTAACACGCACATTGAGGCGATTGTCGTCTTCCGCTTCACGCTGGACGAAAGTGGTGCTACAGTCCCCAACAACTTCGTAATTACAGCATACCCGATCTTTATGGGCCAAAGGAGATGACTGCCATGCAAGAACCCCTTCTCAGTTATGATGTAGAAGGTGACATCATGCACATCGTTTTTCGACCAGGCGAGAAGGCAATGAACGTTCACCTGACAGAACACATCCTGCTGCGCCTGCAGCCTCACACCAAAGTAGCAGTAGGATTGATGCTGTTGGACTTTTCCGTTTTGATGCAGCCAACTGAAGCAGGTCCCCGCAGCTTTCCCTTGACTGAACTAAATCAGCTTCCAGGCGATTTGAAAGAGACGGTTCTGGAATTGCTAACTTCGCCGCCGGTGAATCGCTTCTTGACCACCTCTCTGTACGTACCCAAGATGGGTGATCCGATTCCCCTCGTTCATTTGGAGTTATCCTCATTCAGCGTTCCGGCTTGAGTAGCGAGAGGCGAAATTCTGGCTGACCCCCATGGTTCGGCTGGCACGTGCTAAACGGTTTCGCCAGCATGAACTTACTGAAATTGCCCGTCGTTGCTCATTCTCCGTCGTCCGCCCAGGGTTGACCACGTGCATGTAACCGATAGCACCTTGAATGTCTACCTGCAAGATGGCCGCATGTTGTCCTGCCCGCTGGCCTGGTTTCCGCGACTGCTGCACGGCACACTGGCTGAACGCAATCACTACCAAGTGCTTGGCGATGAACGTGATTCACTGGCCGGATTTGGACGAAGATATGGAGCTTTTGCGTCTGCTGGAAGGAGGCAAAAGCGTTGAAAGCGAACGCTCGATTTCATCACTCAGGTGATCTGCTTAAGGAGGTGCTTCGCATGAAGATTCCGCAAGAGGTCCGGAAACTCATCGAATCGGGAACACCGGCGCACTTGGTCACCCTCAATCGAGATGGCAGCCCGCAGCTTACCCTCGTCTGGATTGGCCTCGACGGGGATGACGTGGTTGCAGGACACCTCCCCGAAAACCAAAAGGTCAAGAACATCCGCCACGACCCACGCGTGGCGATCTCCCTTCAGGCGAACACCAAGAGTTCAATGGGGCTAACCGAGTACGCCGTGCTCTACGGTGAGGCTCACATCGAGGAGGGCGGAGCGCCCGAGCTGCTACAGAGACTAGCCGGAGTGAAGTTCCCGCCGATGGATAATCCTCCGCGGGGTTCATTACGCGCGTTCGAGTCAACAGAATCGAGGGGGTGGGCCCATGGACGGGCCGACCTGTCTGAGCCTGGCCCGCCAGGAACGCCCATACTTGCACCGCGCTTGCGTGCAGCGCAAGTGCAGGTGTGGCGGCGTGGTACTGCTGCTGAGCCGTTTTGTCCATCACGTGGGCGTAGCGCTGCGTCGTGCGCAAGTCGTGATGGCCCAGCAGGCACTGGATGGTCGTCACCGGCACGGTGACTTCGGCGCACGGCTTGGAGCAGGCGTGCTGGAATTTCCGCACATGGCTGACGTAGTGCACGGGCGGCGGCTGTCACCCGCTCCAACGCGGGCTTGTCGACTGACCCGCGCCGTATCAATCCCTAACACATGAGGCGGCGCTGTCCTGTAAAATCCTTGAACCGTACTTTTCCACGGGGACATAAAAAACCAATTGAGAGGGATTCATGGCCGAGAGTGATAAGAAGCAACACGATGCTGATGCACTGATATGACAGCACTCATGGGCAATGCGCATATGCGACAGGCGATTATCCATGTGGCCTTGGTCGTTCGAGACTACGACGAAGCTATCGACTACTACTGCAAGAAGCTCCATTTCACCCTGGTCGAAGATTCCTACCAGCCCGAACAGGACAAGCGCTGGGTGGTCGTGTCTCCTCCCGGCTCAAATGGCGCCAGCCTGCTGTTAGCCCGCGCCTCAACACCCGTGCAAGAAGCGTTCATTGGAAACCAAACGGGAGGACGCGTCTTCCTCTTCCTCAGCACCGATGACTTCTGGCGCGACTACAATGAAATGCTTTCGGCGGGAATACACTTCGTTCGGGAACCCCAGAACGCCGCTTACGGGACAGTCGCTGTCTTTGAAGATCTGTATGGGAATCTGTGGGATCTCATCCAGCCAAATGACCCACTGTGGGCGAAGTAGACCTGCCAGTAGAAGCCTATTTCTCCAAAGTGGTCATAAGGATGTGCCAGGCTCGATCCAGGTTGATCAGCAGGTAGCACAGAGGATACAGGGGTGAGGCGGCCAGGCGTGGGTAGCGCTTGACTAGATTCCAGCGGCGCGGGAATAACGAGCGCAGCCACATGCGAGCGCGCTCGACGCGGGAACGGGCCAGCATGCGCGCCATGTCCAGGCCGATGCCGCTGCGCGAGCGTGGGTTCGATTCGGATGCTTCGACCAGAGTCACGCGCGCACACCATTCGCGAAGCGCCGGCGCGAGGTGCGCGGCCAGCGCCGATAACACGGCTTCAGGAATGGCACCGGGCGCGTATCGCTCTGTAAAAGCCAGGGCCGGATAGACGAAGCGCGCTCCGTGCGGTGGAACCGCTGAGAGGAACGAGCTCCAATCCTCCTGCGTCATGCGCGACGCGACGATTTGCACATCTCCAATCTCCATCAGCTTGCCGCGCTGAATCAGCAGATCGCTCGTCATGTGAGCGCACAGGTGATGCAGCAAGACCGGCCGGGAAGGCGCGAGCGCCTCGCTGCCCCGCCAGTAGGGGTGTTTTTCTGCGGAGGACCATACCGCCTCAGTCAGATCGTAAGCCAGTCCGGCGTATTCCTCGCGGATCCTGAAATGCAATTCTACCGGCTGCACGTTTTCGGGGTGCCACACGTTGGATCGGCGCGTGCCTCGCAGGTACACAAAGTCCTCGGCTGAACGCGAATAATAGGCGTAGCCGAGTCGCTCCAACACGGCAAGGCCCTTCGCTACGTCGCGCTCGGCAATCAGGACGTCGAGGTCGGCCAGCGGGCGCAGCGTCGGGTCAGGGTAATACAGCGGCGCGAGCAGTGCGCCCTTGAACGGCACGGCTTCGATGCCACCGGCGTGCAAGGCGTCGATCAGCTCGACTGCCGCGTCGAGCATGTGGACGGTGCGTTCACGGCTGAGCGCGGCGAGCGAGGCGAGACTCCTCTGCGCAGTATCCGGTATCGAAGCCTGGGATCGCGCAACCCGCTCGTGCAGCCACGGAATCGCGTTCTGCCAGTACGCCATCCATTCGGCGGCAAGCCACTCGTCGCCGCCCCAGCCCCGTGGCATCAATGCCTCGCCGCCGGAGGGCAGCCAGCGGGCGAGTGTCTCGGTGACGGAGGCCATTAAGGAATAAGGGAGAGCAGGTCGAGTCTCATGCATGGATTGTGTGGCATCTATGCGCCTACTTTGAGGCACTCGGTGGACAGAAAGGGGCCGAATGGGAATCGATCTCGCGCGAGTTGGAGATAGGCGAGACGATGATGCTCGGCCTGCGGCTACTGGAAGAGGGTGTGACGTTTGAGCGGTTCGCGGCGAGGTTCGGCGTGGACGTCCGATGAGCTATGCTAATCCCAGCTTGATCCGCACTACGGTCCGCACATTTTCCGCTATCCTCATGGCGTTTGCTGCGGCTTGTCTGTCCGCCTGTGCCCCCGGATAGCGTGCGGCTATGCCAAAAACACTTAGTTCCAGACAGGATCGGTCGCGTGCATCTCTCGCTGCGCGACTTTCCAGTCGCCGTCGGCTTTGTCAACCCATTCTTGGGCCTCGGGCTTCATACAGGATGACCCCTTTCGTCATCACCTCTGTGGCAAACACCCCTTTGCGCTTCAAGGATGCCTCCCACTCGGACGGTCTGAACACGACGATGTCCAAGGGAAAGGGATGGTCAACGGATGCTGCAACCTGGGCGGCAATGTGAAGCGGCTGTTCGTCCCCCCCATCACGACCAACAGATCCACGTCACTATCCCCGGTTGGCGCGCCGGAGGCGTAAGAACCAAACAGGATTATGTTCTGTGGTCGGAAACGCTCCACAATCTGCCGGACGATCTCTTGAATGCCCTCTGATTTGACCGCCGTCGTAACCTCAGCCATTTTGGCGAATCTCCGGTAAGAAAAATACGCATCGTCATTTTTGCCCGACTTGATTATACACCCATATCTTGGCTTCGGCTGTGAGGCGCACTCGCGGTTCGGCGGGCGGCGAGCTTGAAACGTGGGGCATGCGCGAGACGAAGAAACGTTCAATGGTGCGTGGCGCTACAGCTTCACCAGTCTGGCGTCGTAGACATCTGGCAGCCGGAGCAACTGGTCGAGCACGTCTTGTGGGCACGGCCAGTCGAGGCTGACGAACGACACGCCTCGCCCGCCGGGTCGATCGCGGCCGAGTCGCCACTCGCCGATGTTGTCAGTTGTCAGTTATCAGTTATCAGTTGTCAGTCTTCAGCGACCACTGATCACTGGTCACTGATCACTGAAACACTGGTCAGTACCCGATCGCCACGCCGTCTTTCCTCGGCTCCGTGCCGCCCAGAAGCGCCCCGCTGTCCTCGTCGATCGCCACGATCTGCCCGCCCCCGTAGGTGCGACGCGGATCGTCTCTTGGCATCAGGTCATGACCTATCTTCGCCAGCGCCGAGCGCACGTCTTCGCCGATGCCGTCCTCCACGTCGACCAGCGCGCCATCGTGCCACACGAAGCGCAGCGCGTCGAGCGCCTGCTGCGGATTCATGCCGAAGTCGATCGTGTTGCACGCCACCTGCACGTGTCCCTGCGGCTGGACGAAGCCGCCCATCACGCCGAAGGACATCCACAGCTTGTCGCGCTCCAGCGCCAGCGCAGGGATAATCGTGTGATACGGTCGCTTGCCCGGCGCGATACAGTTCGGATGGCCCTCCTCCAGCGAAAACAGCGCGCCCCGGTTTTGCAGTGCGACGCCCTCTGCGGCCAGGCCCGAGCCAAAGCCACTGTAGTTGCTGTTGATGAGCGAGCACGCGTTGCGCTCCTTGTCGATCACGCTGAGATACACCGTGCCCCCCTGCGGCTTGCCGGGCACAGGCGTCGACGCGGCGCGCGCCGGGTCGATCGACTGGCGACGCCCGGCGGCGTATGCCTTGTCGATCAGGCCCTCGATCGGCATGCGCGCCATGCGTGGGTCACCGACGTAAGCGAAGGCGTCGGCGAAAGCCAGCTTCGTCGCCTCGATCAGATGGTGGTAGTAAGCCGGCGTGCCGTATCCCATCGCAGCCAGGTCGAAGCCTTCGAGTATGTTGAGCGCTTCGAGTGCGACGATGCCCTGCCCGTTCGGCGGGCACTCCACGATCGTCACGCCGCGATAGTCGGTCCGGATCGGCTCGTCCCACGTCGACGCGTGCGCAGCCATGTCGTCGAGCGTCATCAGACCACCGTTCTCCTGGATGGCCTTCACAATCGACTCGGCGATCGGCCCACGGTAGAAAGCGTCGGGGCCGCCCTCTGCAATTGCACGCAGCGTGCGGGCGAGCGCGGGATTCTTGAAGACTTCACCCGGCCGGGGAGCGTGACCGTCGATCAGATACGTCTGCGCCAGCGCCGGGAATTGATCGGCGCGGCGTTCCAGGCTCGACCAGTGCCCGGCAATCACCTCCGTCACCGGGAATCCCTGCCCGGCAAGCTCGATCGCCGGCTGCAGCACGTCCGCCAGCGTCATGCTGCCGTGTCTCTTCAGAATATCGGCCCAGCCTGCCACGGCGCCCGGCGCGGTGACAGTCAACGCGCCGTGCGTCGGCATCACCCTATGACCGCGCCGGCGCATCTCGTCCAGCGTTTGCGCTTTCGGCGCGCGGCCGCTGGCATTCAGCGCGGTGACCTCGCTCGTCTTGCCTACGTACGTCAAGGCGAATGCGTCGCCGCCCGCGCCGGTCGACGTCGGCTCGACGACGTTGAGCGCAGCCGCCGTTGCCACGGCGGCGTCGACGGCGTTGCCACCCTGCAGCAGCATGCGCAAGCCAGCCATCGCGGCGAGCGGCTGGCTCGCCGCAACCATGCCATTCATCGCCATTGAGACGGAGCGGCGCGTCTGGAAACGGAAGGGGGCAGATCTCATGACAAGGCTAATGCCGAATGGGAAGGAATAGCTCGCGTGAAGGAGAGGAAAACGAGGCCCCGATCACTTCCGACTGGAGCGCAAGGTCGCGCAGGTGAACTGCATCGTGCCCACGAACACGGAGGTACTCTGCTGTGCTGCGCGCCAGGCCCATGTCTAGCAGAAATCTCACGCTGCCGATCCTGCAGGAACGTAGACCGTCTCTTCGGTCGCCCAAGCCGCGTAGTGCAGCGCCTGCCGGATATCTTCTGGCTCCAGATCAGGATACTCGCGGATGATATCCTCGGTCGTCATGCCGTTTGCCACCAGATTGACGATGAGCGACACCGAGATGCGCATGCCACGAATGCAAGCCTTGCCACCTAGAATCTGGGGGTCAGCTGTGATGCGATCAAAACCGAACACTGAATACCTCCTGCCGCTGGATGTGGATATTCTAACACGCTTTCGCATTCTCGCGGCGACGATTATGCTATAATCGCCGCACACGATACTCCTACACTCACCTACGAGAGAAGCGATATGGAAATAGTAGAACTCCGCCAAAACGGCCCCAACCTCGAGCTGACCGAAGAGCACAAAATGATCCGCGATGCGGCGCGCGAGTTCGCTCAGAAAGAGATCGCGCCCATCGCCGCGCATTTCGACGAGACCGGCGAATTCCCAAAGGAAACGGTCATGAAGATGGGCGGGCTAGGGCTGATGGGCGTGGAAGTACCCGAAGAATACGGCGGCGCCGGCCTGGACACGCTGGCCTACGTGCTGGCCATGGAGGAAATCGCCAAGGCCGACGTCAGCCACAGCACGATCATGTCGGTCAACAACTCGCTGTACTGTCACGGCATCATGAAATTCGGCACGGAAGACCAAAAGCGCAAGTATCTCGTCCCGGTCGCGTCGGGCAAGGCCATCGGCGCCTACTCGCTGACCGAGCCGATGAGTGGATCGGACGCGGGCAATATGAAGAGCCGCGCGGTGCGCGACGGCGATCATTACGTCATCAACGGCCGCAAATCGTGGGTGACCTCCGGCCCCGTCGCCGATTATCTGGTCCTGTTCACGATGACCGCTCCTGACAGAGGGCACCGAGGCATAACGGCTTTCATCGTCGATACGAAGCGGCCGGGTTTCGTCAAGGGTAAGACCGAACCGAAGCTGGGCATCCGCGCCTCGGCCACGTGCGAGATCGTGTATGACAATTACCGCTGCCCGATCGAGAATCGCCTCGGCGAAGAAGGCGAAGGCTTCAAGATCGCCATGCATGTGCTCGACGCGGGGCGCATCGGCATCGCCGCGCAAGCGCTGGGCGTGGCCGAGGCCGCCTTCGAAGCCAGCGTGCAGTATGCCCAGACGCGCGAAGCCTTCGGCCAGCCCATCGGCCAGTTCCAGGGCATCCAGTGGATGCTGGCCGACATGAAGACGCGCATCGAAGCATCCCGCCTGCTCATCTGGAACGCCGCGCTGGCTAAGCAGCGATCCAAGCACGACGGCCAGCGCTATACGCTCGAAGCCAGCATCGCCAAGCTGCACGCCTCTGAGACCGCCATGTGGGTCACCGAGAAAGCGGTGCAGATTCACGGCGGCATGGGCTATAGCAAGGAGATGCCGCTGGAGCGCTACTTCCGCGACGCGAAGATCACGGAGATTTACGAGGGCACCAGTGAAATCCAACGCCTGGTCATCGCGCGTCACGTGCTCGGCTTCAAGTAGGGGGGCCTAAGCAGAATGTGCCTTACCGGCAATTTCGGGGGTCTCACGCCGAGCCGCGGCATCGCCACACGATGACGGCTCGGCGTGAATCTTTTCGCGGCGCTCCACGCATCCTTTCCAGCCAAGGAGGTGAGGCAGTGCCCACCCGGGTCACGTCGTACCTTTCTCCCAAGGTCGAAGTGAAGGAGCACGTCGATAAGGGCGGCTATGGCGTATTCACACGCGAGCCGATCGCGGCGGGCGAGCTGCTCGCCGTGTGGAGCGGCCAGATCGTCACATTGGAGCAATGGGAGCAGTTGCCGCCTGACATTCAGCGTCACACCGTCCAGGTTGAAGAGAACCTCTATCTGGCCTCGCTCTATCCGGACGAGCCGGCCGACTTCATCAACCACAGTTGCGACCCTAACGCCGGCATGAGCGGCCAGATCGCCGTCGTCGCCATGCGCGATATCGCCCCGGGCGAAGAGGTGTGCATCGACCACGCCATGTGCGACGGCACGCCGTACGACGAGTTCGACTGCCAGTGCAGCGCCCCCCACTGCCGCCAGCGCATAACGGGCGACGACTGGCGCATTCCGGAGCTCTGGGAGCGTTACGATGGGTACTTCTCGCCCTACTTGCAGCGCCGCATCGAGCGCCTGAAACTGCAGCCGGCCGCGTGACCTGGTGCTATACTAACCACGGATGACACGGATAACACAGATATTGAGAGGCCGCCATCCGTGACATCCGTGTAATCTGTGGTTGAAAATCCTTGCGGCCAGGGTAGTTTCTGAGAGGCAATGCTAGAGAGGACCTTGCATGAAAGCACTATACTTCGACGAACACGGCGGACCTGAAGTGATGCAGTACGGCGACCTGCCTGATCCGACGCCTGGTCCCGGCCAGGTTCGGGTGCGCGTGAAGGCCGTCGCGCTGAACCATCTCGACCTGTGGGTGCGGCGCGGCGGGCCGGCTTTCGAGCGCCTGCCCAAGCCTCACGTCGGCGGCTGCGACGTGAGCGGCGTCGTCGAATCGTATGGGCCTGATGCCAGCGGCCCGCCCGTCGGCGCGCGCGTCGCCATCGACCCGGGTTTGAGCGCCAAAGAAGACGAGTGGACGCGCCGGGGCGAAGACAGCGTCTCGCCCGGTTACGTCATCCTGGGCGAGCACTCGACCGGAGGCGCGGCCGAATACGTCGTCGTGCCGGCCAGCAATTTGCTACCCATGCCCGATCACGTCGCGCACGAAGCGGCGGCGGCGGCATCGCTAGCCGGGCTGACCGCCTGGCGCATGCTCGTGCACCGGGCGCAGTTGAAGCCCGGAGAGACGATCGCCATCGTCGGCGCAGGGGGCGGCGTCAATCATCTCGCCGTCCAGGTTGCCAAATACCTCGGCGCGACGGTGTACGCCATCACGTCGAGCGAAGAAAAGATGGAAAAGGCCAGGGCGCTCGGCGCGGATTACGCCATCAACTACAAGGCCGAAGACTGGTCGAAGGCCGTGTTCGTGGCGACTGGGAAGCGCGGCGTCGACGTCGTCGTCGACAACGTCGGGCAGGCGACGTGGATGCAGAGCATCCGCGCGCTGGCGCGCGGCGGGCGGTTGGTGACCGTGGGAAATACCGGCGGCTGGGAGGCGGTCACCGACGTGCGCTTCGTGTGGGCCAAGCAGATTGCGATCGTCGGCAGCACAATGGGCAGTCACCAGGACTATCGCGACGTGATGCAGTTGGTCTTCGACGGCAAGCTGAAGCCAGTGATTCACACTGTCCTGCCGCTCAGCGAGGGGCGCGTCGCCCACGAGATCTTGGAGCGCGGCGAGCAGTTTGGCAAAGTGGTCCTCTTTCCTTGATCGATGAAGCGTCCCTTTCGGATTACCCTGATCGCGCTCGGCGTGCTATCATTGGCTGCGTTCAACGCCTGGCGAGCGATTCTCGTGGTCCTGCGGTTCGAATATCTCCGTGGACTGAGCCTGGAGGGGCCTGCGCTTGCGCTCGCGCTGACAGGCATCGTGTGGGCAGCCGGGTTCGGCGCGGCGGCGATCGGCTTATACCGGCTGCGGCGTTGGGCGCGGCTGTGGAGCATGGCGGCGATCGCGCTGTATCAGGCCAACCTATGGCTGATTCGCCTAAGTTTCGAGAAGTCGCCGGACGAGCCGCTCACCCGGCCTGCCGATGCGGCGATCGCCATCCTCAGCATCGCCGTTGTCTGGGGCGTCTTGTCGTGGCCGTCGCTGCGCCGGATGTTCACCTGACGATCGCGGCGCCACTCAAGCGGACTGGAGTGTGGAGCAAGATATGGTAGTCGATCCGAAAATCCAGAAGCTGCGCGACACGAGAGAACAGGCCAGGCAGGGCGGCGGCCGGGAGCGCATCGACCAGCAGCACCACAAAGGCAGGCTCACCGCCCGCGAGCGGCTCGACCTGCTGCTCGACTCCGGCTCGTTCCGCGAGCTGGACATGTTCGTCACGCATCGAGCCGCCGACTTCGGCATGGCCGACAAGAAAGTCCTGGGCGACAGCGTCGTCACCGGCTGGGGCACGATCGACGGCCGGCTGGTGTACGTCTTCTCGCAAGACTTCACGGTGTTCGGCGGCAGCCTCAGCCAGGTGCACGCCCAGAAGGTCTGCAAGATCATGGACATGGCGATGAGGAACGGCGCGCCGATCATCGGGCTGAACGATTCGGGCGGCGCGCGCATTCAGGAGGGCGTGGTGTCGCTCGGCGGCTACGCCGACATCTTCCTGCGCAACACGCTCGCCTCCGGCGTCATCCCGCAGGTCAGCGCGATCATGGGGCCGTGCGCGGGCGGCGCGGTCTACTCGCCGGCCCTGACCGATTTCATTTTCATGGTAAACAACACCTCGTACATGTACGTCACAGGACCGGACGTCGTCAAATCGGTGACGCACGAGGAGGTGACGCACGAGGAGCTGGGCGGGGCCACCGTCCACAACACCAAGAGCGGCGTGGCGCACTTCGCCGCCCCCAGCGAAGCCGACTGCCTGTTCATGATCCGCCAGTTGCTGAGTTACCTGCCGCAGAACAACATGGAAGACCCGCCCCTCGTCCGCACGCAAGACGATCCGCTGCGCATGGAAGAGCGGCTGGACACGATCGTGCCCGACAGCCCCAACAAGCCTTACGACATGAAAGAGGTGATCCGGCTGGTCGTAGACGAGGGCAGGTTCTTCGAAGTGCACGAGCACTTCGCGATGAACATCGTCGTCGGCTTTGCGCGGCTGGGCGGGCACAGCGTCGGCATCGTCGCCCAGCAGCCGCAGGTGCTGGCGGGCGTGCTCGACATCGACGCCAGCGAAAAGGCGGCGCGCTTCGTCCGTGTCTGTGATTGCTTCAACGTGCCGCTCGTGACCTTCGAGGACGTGCCGGGGTTCCTGCCGGGGGTCGCGCAGGAGCACGGCGGCATCATCCGCTCGGGCGCCAAGCTGCTGTACGCCTACTGCGAAGCAACCGTCCCGAAGATCACCGTCATCACGCGCAAGGCGTACGGCGGCGCCTACGACGTGATGAGCTCGAAGCACATCCGGGGCGACCTGAACCTGGCCTGGCCGTCGGCGGAGATCGCCGTCATGGGGCCGGACGGCGCGGTCAGCATCATCTTCCGCAAGGAGATTGCCGAGGCGGAAGACCCGGTCGCCAGGAAGGCGGAACTGGTGGCGATGTACCGCGAGAAGTTCGCCAACCCGTACGTCGCCGCCGAGTGGGGCTACATCGACGACATCATCGAGCCGAAGGAAACCCGACCGCGCCTGATCAATGCGCTGGAGATGCTGCAAAACAAGCGCGACAGCAACCCGCCGAAGAAGCATGGGAATATTCCGCTTTAGACGAACTCAGAGTGCGTTTGCTCAACGTTATGCAACGTGCGCCGTCCCATAGCCAACGAGGAAAATTGGAAGGCATGGAAATGAACAAGCCAGGCCTTATGCTACGCAAAATGATTCAGTGTAACCCTGTGTTGGCAAACTGGCCGCGTTGGTTATTCGTGATTGTCATGGCGGCGGCGTTACTGGTTCTGTATCTGGCGGCACTGTACCACTTAACCCCCGCATCAGCCGCCCCATCGCTTAGCACCACCACACGAGAGCCGACAGGCAGCGCGATGCGCGCACTTGTAGCCCCAGACCATCAGACCGGATGGATAGATGATCGATACATCACTGCCGCGGCCCCACACACTCCATGGACTGGATTGACAAACACGTCGACAAGTCCGCGTTTTTGGGATACGCCGTTGCGCTCAGGCGCTATCGCGTTCTTGAATGACCAGCAAGTCGTGATACCCGGGCTAGGAGATCAAGTGCGGGTAATCATACAATTGCGCAATGAACCTCTTGCCGTGTATCTCAGACGGATGTTTCCTGCGCCTCGCCCTCTCACAACCTCGCAAGCCGAGGCCGTGCAAAACTATGCCAATCAGTTGGCCGCGGGCCGCCGCCAGTTTCTCGAAAAGGTCAGGAAGCAGGGCATCGAGATCGAAATCAGCCGAGAGTTTGGCTATTTGCTCAACGGTTTTGCATTGTCGATACAAATGCACGATTGGCATCGCCTGGAGAAATTACCGCAAGTGCAGGCCGTTTCCCCTGATTACGAAGTGCAAGCTGCCCTGAGCGACAGCGTGCCGTTGATCGGCGCTCCCTCCGTTTGGACATTGACCGATGGCAGTGGCAACCCTGTCACGGGGCACGGGGTGCGCGTAGCAATTATGGATACGGGAGTGGACTACACCCATCCTGACCTGGGCGGATGTCTCGGCGCGTCTTGCAAAGTTATCGGCGGCTACGACTTTGTCAACAATGACGCCGACCCGATGGATGATCACGGGCATGGCACCCATGTAGCCGGCATTGTGGCTGCTAGCGGCGTGGTAACGGGCGTAGCGCCCGGCACTCGCTTACTGGCTTACAAAGTGCTGAATGCCTATGGGTCTGGCTGGTCGTCGGCAATCATTGACGCGCTCGAACTGGCCGCCGACCCTGACGGAAACCCGGCGACGGATGACGCTGCGCACGTGGTCAACATGAGCTTAGGTGGGCCGGGCAACCCGGACGATCCCCTTAGCCAGGCGGTGGACAACGCCGTGGGCGCGGGTCTCGTCGTAGCCGTCGCCGCGGGCAACAGCGGGCCATGGTACGAAAGCTTGGGGTCGCCAGGGGTGGCCCGTAAGGCGCTGACCGTCGCGGCGTCGGACAAAGGCGATCAACTTGCCTGGTTCAGTTCGCGCGGCCCGATCCACGGCTTCTACGACGTCCTCAAACCGGACATCACGGCCCCCGGAGTTTCGATTTCCGCAACCGTGCCCATCTCTGGGGAATTGGGCAGCCCGGATCGCTACCTATTCCTTAGCGGCACAAGCATGGCCACACCACACGTTGCCGGCGCTGCCGCACTCATCAAACAACTGCACCCAGATTGGACGCCGGAGATGATCAAGTCCAACTTGATGAACACAGCCAAGGACCTGGGAACAGGACTATACGATCAAGGCGCGGGGAGAGTTCGTCTGGCAGAAGCAGCATTAGCACCACTCGTGGCTGTGCCAGGGAGTCTCGGTTTCGGGTTGCCCTTTTTGGGTGGAACGACATCGGCTCGCTTGACACTGATCAATGTCAGCACGGCCACGCTAACTGCTACAGCATCTATCTCGACTGCCCTGCGGTACGACGGAGGATTGACTCCGCTGACGACAACCGTGCCTGTCACGTACGCTCAACTCAGCGGCAATGATTTCACGATCTCAGCGGGCATGACGAACGCCATTACGGTCAGCCTTAATATCCCCAACAATGCCCCGGAAGGATATTACGCCGGCATGATAAGCCTGCGGGGCGCGAACTACACGCTGACGGTGCCTTTCGGTTTTGCTCTTCTTTCCAAGGTGACTGTGCATCTCCTAGATGAAGAGGGTGTGGAATGGCTCAAGCCCTGGGACAACTTCGTTGTCCTGGTCGGAGTGCCTGAAGTAGATGTGATAAGGAGCAACGGGTGGGATGGTCAGTTACCGGCAACGTTTTACGTTCCCTCTGGCGCTTACAACGTTCATGGCTATGCCAGGTGGTGGATTAACAATTTCATTCTTGGATGGTCGGCAACACAGCAAAAACCTCTCGTTCTTGCGGCAACCACAACGATTAATCGGAATGCGACCCAACACATCTATGTAAGCGCCACAACGGCCCGGCGATTCACCCTGGACGCTACCACGTTTGCCGGCGATCCCCTGTTCGTCGGGCAGTGGCGGGCGGGTCTCAGATATCAGAACGCCGGAAAGCAATATGTTACAGGGCTTGGAATAGATTCTGGGGCCAAGGACACTGACGTTCTCGCCCCTTTACCGGCCAGCTTCGACTTTTACATTTCCGACACCCCTGACCACCTCAGCTTCGCTTTTGCCAGCATGGGCTATGGATATTCACCGCGCTACCGACATTTCAGGGACCTTAACTCGCCTAGGTGGTATGAAGGCCCCAACGATCAGGCCGGTTTTAATCTGGCACAGAACGCGGACGAAGTTCACTGGTTTGCGTGGCAATACCCCAGAATCGACGCCTCCACGCCGGTGACGTTCAGTTACAGCCGAGACCAGGTTAGCCACTACCGCGTGAAATACGACTTCCCCGGCACAATGAACAACCCATGGTTGGGATCCGGGTACAGCTTCGCCTCAGGCGGCGAGGTTCTATTCTATTTACCCACGGACTTCGGGGGGGGCATTTATCCGCTCTCGGCCGGGCTGGAGCGCGACATCTACGTGAACGGGGCGTTCGCCTATCGTTACTTCGCGGATGATATCTGGAATAATCAGACCACCGAAATGGAATTCTACAGGCGCGATTGGACAAAAGCGTACACATTAACCTGGGACACAAATCTTCAAATGGTCGAGGGATGGGACCTGCAACCGTTGCCGGTCCCATCC
>Ga0209641_10001131_pt1 | contig 24146 bp, 37 predicted proteins | sample RifCSP16_1_FD_184022 | JGI IMG/M metagenome (GOLD analysis project Ga0209641, IMG submission 184022) | Soil microbial communities from Rifle, Colorado - Rifle CSP2_sed 16_1 (SPAdes) (version 2) | ecosystem: Environmental > Terrestrial > Deep subsurface > Rock core/Sediment | place: Rifle... | reverse complement strand
CTTTCTGATAATGACATTGGAGCGGTCAAGCAAGCCTTCGCCCGCCTGCTTAGAGAACCGGAATTGGCTAAAGAGTATGACCGATGGCAAAGACAGAATCATATTGCTACAGGTTTTCCAGGTTGGCTGGCAGACAGGCTGGAAGGAAAGAACTAACCGCAAGAGAGGAGAAAAAGATGAAAAAGCATAAAATAAAATTTCACAAAGTCGATGAAGGCGAATGGCAGGTTTTAGGTACAGATGACCTCGGAGCGGATATTCAACTTGGAAACATCGCCATTTTTAGTGCTGAAAATAATCCAGATAGATTGATGTTTAAGCCCAATACAACTATGGTCTGGGACTGGCAAACCTTACAAACCATTGCGACTTTTTTGAAAAAACACGAATGACCTCCCTCCCAGCAAAGTCCTACTGGAAAGACAGCAGAGGAAGGAAAGAATGAATTGTCCTAACTGTGGTCTTAAAGCCCGTCTTTTGTATGAAGCGGCACAAGTTAGTTTATCAGTAAATATCAGAACAGAAGAAATTTGGATTTGTGATAATGGATGCAAAGATTCTTGTTGGGGTTTACCCGCAACAGAAGATTTTGAGCCAGACCCAGATTGTCCAGGGATGGGTATTAGTTACAAACCGTTAACTTTTCTTAGCAATGGAGACACAGTTTGTTAACCTTCCTTTCGGAGGAGGGGAAGAAAGGAGAGAAGAATGGAATCTCATCAAAAATATGAATTGCAGAGGTTAATCACCTTATGTGATAAAATACTCGATAGATATTTTGCGGGACAATCCCTTACACCAAAAATGATGCAAAAACTTGAAATATCCTTAGATAATGTAACCGCACTATTTAGTGGGTTAACTCAAAAATTCAGATGACTCTTCCCCCTAAAGCTCGCTGGCGCAAAGAAAGAAGAAAATGGTAGAATTACACTGTCGATTCTGTGGCAGAAATTGGACACCCTTAAATCAAGAGAGGTTGCCGAAAAGTTGTCCAAGTTGTAGCCGGTCTGATTACGGAGTAAAAATGAACTGCAGAACGTGTGTAGGACGTGGCTATATAACTGTTGAGATAAAAGAACATAAGATACTATTTCCAGAAGAATGGCAACTATGACTAAAATCCCCAGAGGAGCTTACGTCCGAATCGGTGGCCGGAGACAAAAACTAAGTCCTGGCCGAGCCAAATATAATACTGCCCTTGAGAAAAAGGATAAGCCAACTGAGGACGGCTTTATTTTTGATAGCCTCGTTGAGTTAAAATACTATCAGGAACTCAAGTTGAGAAAGATGGCGGGAGAGATAAAAGAATTTGAAGTGAAAGTCAAGTATTACATCTATACAACTAAAACTGGTCAAATAGGACGGATTAACTTGTTAAGTTTGGGTTGTACTACTAATTGGACATTTCTTTCGGGTAAAAAACCCGAAGATGTTTCTTTGCTCTTTACCTATACCCCAGATGTTGTAGTCGATGACGAACTGGTCGATGTCAAAAGTCCATCTACAGAAAAAAACAGCACATTTCGGCTCAAGGCTCGGATGCTGAAAGCACTCGGTTTGCCAATTAAAGTGGTAAAATGAATCTCCAAGAGCTTGAAGGGTTGCTGGAAAAATATGGAGAAATTTGTGGATAAGAATTCAATGCTTTACTGGTATCCCAAAGTTGAGACTATGGGTATTCCCCAACCAATTACATACTTTACAACTAAGGGTGCAGGCTGGGATAAGTCTGGTAACTATCTTACTTGGAGCAAAAAAACTCAAAGAGAAATCGAGAGTGCAATTAGAGTTTTTGGTTTGCCTGTTTTTATCCGCACGGATTTAATGTCCTGTAAGCACAAATGGGAATATACTTGTTTTGTCAAAGACTTATCGAAACTCGAAAGACATCTTATGGCTTTAGCTGAAGGCACGGTTAGCTGTGATATTATCGGTCGTCCCGTTAATGCCTTTGTAATTCGTCAATATATTCCTATGCGTAATCTTTTTACCGCTTTCTGGGGGAAAATGCCAGTCAATCCAGAGATAAGATTTTTTATTAAAGATGGTGCTGTATTATGCTGGCACTGGTATTGGATTGAAAATGCTTTAGAAGGTTCTAATCCTTCTCTTCCAAATTGGAGAGAAGTAATGGCTCAAATTAAAAAAGAATGTTATTCTGAAATTACGGGGCAACTGACTCAATACGCCGAAGTTGTAGCCAAGAAATTCAAAGATGAAGGAACTTGGTCAGTAGATTTCTGTCAAGCTAAAACTGGAATTTGGTATTTAATTGATATGGCACTTGCAGAAGAAAGTTGGCATCCCGAAGATTGTGAACAACGTTAGGTGTTAAACCTTTGGTTTGCTGGAAAAATTTAGAAACTAAGGAGGAGAGATGGAAACCGAATTTTGTGAACTATGTTCAGGTTTGTTAGATGAAGGAACCAAACATTTACTAGTTGGATGTCTTAAGGAATTAGTTCGGAGATTAGAATCTATAGAAACAAAATTAGAGCCACCACAATTTATTACTGGGTTCTCCCCTCAAAGACAGCCCCGAATAAAGATGGACAGAGAAAGATTGATAGCTCTTATTCACGATGAATCGCAGTCTAAGAGAGGACAAACGTCTTTATGGAGTGAAGTAGTTCCAAGAATTGCTGACCAAATTCTTGCCGAACTTGCTTCCCCTCAGAGAAAGACTCAAGTAGGGGATGAAGTAATTGTAGAACAGGGATACTATGGTCAAGATGAAAAATATGTTGGTAAACGTGGTGTTGTAAATAGATTTACCGATTCTGGCATTCCAGTTGTTTTGGTTTCAGTGATGCGAAAAGAAGAAGTTATTGCCAACAAAGTCCGCCTGCTTGAGCCTGAAGATTCTTCCAATTCAGAAAAGATTCTTATGACCAGAGAAGAAGTAGAGAATAAACTTAAGGTGTGGCAGGGTTATATATTTGAAGGTAGGCCTTTAGATTTTCCCGCAACTACTGAAGGAGCTATTGCTCTTGCCCAATCCTGGCTACAGAAGGATAAGGAACTGGGAGAATGTAGAAAGATTTTATCTAATATGAAAAAGTGGGCAGACCATTTTTGGGTAAGAGCAGAAAAACTTTTAAGACCACAAACAGAAATAGGCGATTTCCTAAACGATAGTGAGCAAGCCCGCCAACTGTTAGAGAAAGGAGAGAAGAAATGAAACAATCCGAATTCCAAAAATGTGGAAGTTGCGGAAATGGGATGGCTCACAATGGGCAGATAACTTTCTGGCGAGTTAGTGCGGAGCGGTTTATGTTAAACTTAAAAGCTGTTCAACGAAAACACGGACTGGAAATGTATTTTGGTGGTGGCCAAGCTGGTGCTACATTAGCCAATGTAATGGGGACAGATGAGGATTTGGCCGTAATCCTGTTTCCTAAAAGAGATTTTCTACTGTGTGAAAAATGTGCCTCTGAAAAATCAATACCCTTTGCCGAAACGATTGAAAGTTTAGCAGAGCTTTTATCCCAGTCCCCGTAGCAGAAGAAGAGATGACCAAGATTAGAATTCCAATATGGCCAACTGCTATCTCAGAATGGTGGCCAAAAGATAAACCTTTTGAGATTATTATTTGTAATACTTGGGAGAATCTTTGTAAGGGAGCGACCAATGCCAGAACTGACTGACCGAGAGAGATTGGAAGAGATTAGGGAATATGTAGAACCTTTAGGGAAGGTGTTTAGTGTTAGAATGTATGCCGATACTGCTTGGCTTATTGGTCAAACGTCCGCCTTTCTCTCCCTAAAAGAAAGACTGGTAAGCGGAGAATTATGGACTCAATTCTATAACGACTGGTTGAAAAAGACCGGAGCTTATCATACAACGCAAGATTTCATCGCCTGGCTTCTAACCTATATTCAAAAGGAGGTAAAATGAGAGAATACCAATTTTTAAACCTTGTAGTTTTAAGTTTTGGAAGTGCTGCGGGGTTTTTCCTAACTGCTCTTTTGCTTTCAAATTGGCAACAAGTTATTGCTAACCATCCGCCTTACTGGATGGGCGTGTTTACAGGTATTCTATTATTGACTCTGGGAATTTTTTGTTTAAGGTTATTATTTGCCATCAAAGTTTAACAACAAGGAGCAGTAAGTATGTCAATAATAAATCAAGAGTTATGGGATGACCAAATTAAAAATAACCAGGATGATTACGGCAAGGCAGTGATAGACACAGCCAGAAAAGTTATGGAATATCTTGACCGATTAGCTCCTGAAAATTCCAACTACGATGTTCACGATTTAATCTGTAAAGCCGATGACGAAGTGGATGCTGGAGGTCTGTCAGGCTTTCAGGCTGGGGCTGTCGCTCATACTATAGTTGAGGTTCACAGTAGAGGACAAGAATTTCAAGAAAAGTGGAATCTGAGTTGTGGTGGAACTGGTAAGGAAAAAGGAACTATTAACCCAGCAATCTTAACAATAGAGAAGGATTAAACCAATTTGGTCAGATTGCCAGCTTCCGGGGTTGGCTCGCCGGAGTCTACGTCTGAGCGGATGAAATCCAACATTCGTCAAGAAGTTGCCTCGTTCGACTACTCTCAGGCTAATGTCGGGTTCGAGGCTGGCACTGATCTTAATTTGGAGATTGTGTATGAAAAGAGAATCTTTCTGGAAAGAATTGAAGTTAAACTTTAGGAGGAAAGATGAATCGTCTAATCTTACTTTTTCTTTTTGCTCTCAGTATTCCCTGTCAAGCGTGTGAAGAGAGAAAAGATAAGAATGAGTGGGTAGTAAAGAAGCTCAATCCTGACAGTATCTCTCTACTGAAAACTATGAAAGAAATGTATCCAAACCGAAAAGTTTCAGTTCATAACGAACACGGACACTGGTATGGTGAAGCTGAAATTCCTACTGACTCTTTGTATGATATTGGATATGAGAATGGCTGGAACAACGCCAAGAATTTCTATAAGTCCAAGCCAAAAGCTGAGACGGTCTACTTAGAGCTTTCCCCGGCTACTAAAGAATGGATTGATTACTGTCAGAGAGAAATGATTTCGATGCGCTGGTATTATCATACTCCCGAATCTCTCTGGACAGCTTTCATCAAAGGCCAGATTAAACCGTGTCCTAAACCTCCCTGGTGGGAATACATTCTAAGTAGTTTGATTGGGTTATTAGTAGGATTTATTTTTGGATTTACAGTTAATCCAGAAAGGAAGCTACGGTGATTCTATGAGCAAAAAAGAAGAAATCGAACTGGCAAAAATTAGAGTCTGTTTAGAACTGATAGGAGATACTCTTATGACTTTAACAAGACTTTTCACTATTCAATTAGAACATCAAATAGCCCCTCACGGATGGGATAAAGTAGAGCCGATTGAGTGGGATGAAAAATATAGAGAACGGAGGGTAAAATGAGGTGTTGATTTTAGGTTTAGCATTTGTAGGCTGCGGTCTGTTGACGGCTGGTTTATATATTTACTGGGTTCTAAAGAATGAGAAAAAATGAACACCATTGGATTTACAACTAATCCAAAAAGAAAGGATAAAGTGATTCTATGACAGCAGGCCGTTTCTCTCCTTCACGGCAAAAACTACATAGCTTGGGGAATTGCGAAATTCTCTTAGGCAGTTTGGATAGAAAGCAAGGGGATAGTGGATAACAAGAGTTTACTCCACCTGTGAGGAGACTATCACAGGACTTTAATTCAGGCTGGGCGGGGTATCTTTAAGGATCGCTGGGATACCCTGCCCAAATTAAAAAGGAAACTGATGACTGGCAGACCCAAAACCCCCAAATTCAACCGGAATCGTTTAGGTATAGCTCCGGCTAACTCTATAACAAATTGGGTAGTAGATGACGAAATCTGGATAGAAGAACAAATAGAAAGAATGAACTCTTTACCAGGCTATAAAGTAAAAGCTACTCAGCACTTAAGACTTGAACGGGTCTGGGGTATTGAGAAGATATGAAGCCTAAATGTAGAGCGTGCGGCTTAGCAGTAAAATAGAAGAAGAAATATCAAGCCAAATTTTGTGGCAGGTACTGGTGTGTTGCTAAACGGATTAAAGTAAGACAGGCACGTTATATAGAACACCGAATTAGCCTGAAAGGCAATGTACCAAAACCCAAGAATAAAGTGGTTCAAGTCAAACTTAACGCTGCCCGAACCACTCCGTTAGCCAGACTCCGTAGTCTAAGTGGAGACTCCTTTGTAAGAATGGCTAATCAAATTCTGGCTGAACAGAACTAAGGAACTAAAGTCTGCGCTCTTAAAATAAAAAAGACACCAGAAAAGAAAGCTTGACAAATTGCTACCTACCTACGTAATTATATCAAATGGCTAAAAAGTCTGGAAAAAATTCATCGATAGCCACACGGAATAGGCTTGTAAAGCTGGCTGTTCCAACTACCGGAAAGTCTAAAAGCAGATTTACCGTTGGCAATAAAAAAGCTAAGGGGGGAGCCAGGCTGGGCGCTGGCAGACCCACACTCAAAGAAGAACAGGCTAAAGCCGAAGTATTAGAACAACTTCGACTTGGTAGCCCTGATGATTTAGCGAAATTGAACGACCTAATCGAAAGTGAAGATTCCTCTGCGGAATTGAAAGCCAAGATTTTGATGTGGAAAATGAACAAGGTCGTCCCGGACCTAAAACAACTGGAAGGAGGGGACACCATAATTGTCCAGATTCTTACGAATATGCCTGGTTTTGTCGGTAGTGCTATTAGTCATGGCAGTAGTCAAAATTGATCTACGACTTAAGCCGCATCAGTTAAAGGCTGCTTCTCATCCGGCCAAGACCAAATTTTATCAAGGCGGTGTTCGGTCTGGCAAGACACATACCGCGGCAGCCGAAGTGTTCCGGGTCTGCAATAATTATGCCGGCACTCGGGCTTTCGTAGGACGGAAGGATTTTACAGCTTTAAGAGAGTCCGCACTTGAGACTTATCTAAAACTTATTCCCTCAGAAATCAGAAATTACAATCAGCAAACTCACACCATTACGCTGAGAAGCAATGGCTCACAAATTATTTTTGCAGACCTAAAAGACTGGCGTAAATACGGCTCTTGGGAATTGGGAATCTGCCACTTAGTCGAAGTGATGGAGCTTTCCAAACAGTGTTACGATATGCTGGATACCCGGCTGTCCCAGAAAGAAGTTCCTTATCAAGAACGAAAGATGATTTTGGATAGCAATCCAGTGCATCAATATCATTGGGCTTACAAACTCAGGCAAGAACGCAAGAATGACTCAGACTTCTACTTCCAGATTTTCAAGACTTATGAGATGATAGACATACTCGGTGAACAATACATCGCAAACCTGGAGAAGAAAGGGCCCCGATTTGTAAAGATAATGCTTGAAGGCGAGACGGGCTTTTTAGCCGAAGGCGATCCCGTATTCAAAGAATTTTCAGAAGCTCGGCATATGGCAGAACAGCCTTTTCAACCGATCCCCGGGCTTCCTATTCGGAAAGGTTACGATGTGGGCTGGGATTGTCCGGCTTGCGTCTGGTTTCAGATTGATCCGAGGGACAGGATTTTAGTATTGGCGTGTTTGGTGGGAAGCGATATGAGCACTAACGATTTTGGCAATGAAGTACTCAAGTTTGAACAAGAGCATTTCGGCTCAGTTAATCCCTGGATGGGAATTGACCCATCAGGGAAGAGCAATCTGCCGGCTGCTGATCAGACCGATATTGAAATTTTACAACAACTGGGATTTAAGTGTTACTGGATGGCCTCTACTCCGAAACAAAGACACGGTTTTATCCGGCACAAACTAACTACGGATAGAATTCTGCTCAATGCTGATGACTGCCAGGAACTCTACGAAGCCTTTATGGGAGGTTACTGTCTGGCCAAGGAACCGGCTAATGAGGATGACATCAAGCACCCTAATCATCCTTACAAAGACGTGATGGATGCTTTCGGTTACGGATTGGTGAATGCGGGTGTACCCTTAATTGATAAACCTAAAGAGGCAAGAGGAAGACAAAGAGTAGATTATGCTCCCCCCCTGGCCAGCATAATGAATCCGGGAGTGAGAAGCTAAATGCCTAACAAATTAAATGGCAGGAAGTGGACAGGAAATTGCGATACTTATGAGATTAAAGGTAAACCCTGGACTTTAACTAGTGATTCAGATGAATTTAGGGTTTTCTTGTCTAAAGTGGCTGGGATATTTTTGACTGTTCAAGTATCTTGTTGTGATGCCAACTTGGGCTTACGATTTAACAACTCAGAGAAAATCTTCAAGGGAACTTGCCCCTGTGGTAATGAGTGGAAAGTCCCAATAGAGAAACTTTATGGCTAACAAGTATTCTCCCACAGTCGAAAAGTGGCGTAAGCGCGAAGAAGTCTCCCGCACTTTTATGACTCTGTATTATCCTATGTGGAAGCGCTGGACTGGCTGGATAGAGGGTGAACTACCCACAGAAATTGCACAGGAGTATGCCAAGCCGGAGAATAGAGACAAGTCTGCCAGACTGCCGCTTCTGCCGGCTGATGTTTATGAAGATATGGAATCAAAGGTGCTGGGCGGCTCGGTTTTCTCTATCGACAAATTTTTTGACTTTGCGGTCCGGACTGGCTTAGATGAATTGGAGCAGTACATTGAAAAGAACCAGACGTTGCTTCAATTACAGTTAGACCACGATGAGTTTAATTTCAAAGAAGACATCAAGCCGGTTTTCAGGGATTGGTGGACTAAGGGAGCCGGTTTGATGTGGCCGGAATGGGTGACCGATGAGCAGACTGATTTTGAGGGATTTCACGCTATGCCCTTTGATCCTTATCGCTGGTTCCCCTCGCCGACTACGGACCATAAGGGCCAACCGGCTTATCATATCTTAAAAAAAGTGGTTTATTATTCTGACATAGTGCGTGATGTTCAAGCCGGCTTTTTCGAGCATACCCACATGAACGAACTCAAAGAGACTTTAGCTGGCTTTGATAAAAGCTGGGTAGATGCCTCAGTCATTGACTTGGACTTGGATAAGGCTGACCCGAATGACAAGAAAGACCGTTTCGGCTATCCAGTTATGCTCTGGTACTGCATTGATTCCGAAGAGATGGTGATTATTGCCAATGAAAAGTACCAGATGCGTAAAGAGGACCGCAGAGTCGTTAACCGGCGCAGTGGCAAAAAGGAACTCCTAAACCGAGACCTGCTTTTAGAAAAGCTGGATTTGATGCAGAGATTTGGCCGGATAATTGGCAAGTGTCCGATGGGGATGATAGAGAGTTCCTGCATCGAGTATTTCTTCAAGCGCAACAGAGAGACAGACGTACTCAACTTGGTGGGGCCACAATGGGAGACTGACGACTCCGATTACGCCAATTCCTCCTATGTGCAGATGGGCCCAGGCAAAGTCCATTCTCATAGAATGGGGACTAAATTCAGTCCAATTTTTATGCAGGATACTTCGGGTGTAATGGCTCAGTCCTCGGCCCGGGTAGAGGGCGAAATCAGGCGTTATCTTAACCTCGACTTGATTTTCACCGGAGACCGGCCAGATAGAAAAGACACTTTAGGCCGGGATATGTTGATTCAGCAAAATGCTCAGGGCAAGCTTTCCTACACTATCTCCCGCTTTGAGAACGTCTTTATCGCCAAGATTCTAAGGAAAGGATTGCAACTTAACAAAGAAAACTGGCCGGAGCATTATCACCGCAGTTACTACGGCGGATTCACTATCAAGCGAGAAGAAATCAAGCCGGAACTTTTGCCACAACTTAAGGGATTAAAGAATGCTACTTCTCGCCAGTTATTCGCCGCCCAAGGAGTAGAGATTGCAGAAAGGTTTTCCAGGATTCCACAGATTGCGCAGTTCTTGAATTACGGCGGGGGTCGGGGCTGGCAGATACTGGGTAAAGGTATTGTGCACGGTATGGGTTATCAGGATGCAGACGAACTCTTTCCAGAGATGGATGCTATTAGAGAAGAAGCTGACAAAGAGAATTATATCTTAGCCAGTCTTGCTAATCACGAAATGGAGATGGGCAGTCCTCTGGCGATTGATGTTCCAGTAGGAGATTTTGACGACCACCAAATTCACATGGAGGTTCATGGAGAGTATATAAAAGAGATTCTGATGCAGATTCAGTCCGGCCAGATTGACCCGGCTTTAGGTCAGGCGATAGTGGCCAGAATAACCGAGCATCAATTAGGCCATCAGATGAAACTCAATCCGCAACCAACCGCACAGCCTGGTCAGAACGGAAACGGGCAAGTGCCGGCTAACATTATGGAGATGCTTCAAGGATTACAACCGAGGCAACCACAATCAGTAAGAGAGAGAGTAATGTGATATACCTCCGAGATTTTAAGCACCGATTTCAGAAGAATTGGATTAAGTATGAGGATGATTGCTCGGAATGCGGAGAAATCTATCGGACTTATTGGATGTCTCGCTGGAAAGCATTCTGGCGAACTCTCTTTCGCAGACAGACCATTGCGGAAATTCAACGAATTAGGGAAGTAGAAGAACATGAGAAGTGGTGGAATTCTTTATCTCCCCAAGAACAGGAAATGGATAGACAGCAAATAAAGATACTCTCAAAGTTGGTAGAAGATAGCATAGGCTTGGAGAGTGAAAAGCCTTGGTTTGAAAAATTAACTGAAATGGGTGGATTGGTTCATTTTACAGAAGAGAGGATGAAGTAATGCCACTTAAAAAGGGGAAGTCCAAAAAGACCATAAGTCAAAATATCAGGACTGAAATGGCTCATGGTAAGCCCCAGAAGCAGTCCATCGCCATAGCTCTTGATACTGCCCGCAGGTCAGGAGCTAAGATTCCTAAGAAGAAATCCAGCTATCACAATCCCGGCCGTTCCCCTATGGGAAGCCAGATACACGACTGCGCGAAGGAGAGGCAGAAACAGATGAAGGGGATGCACAAGTGAGTGCTAAACAGACCAAGAAACCAAAATCACCCGAACTGGTTTTAATAGAGTGGGTAGATTGTCATGGGCATAGTTACAATCAGTGGCGCAACTTAGATGAACTGAAAGAACGATGCGAAGAATTACATATCCGTTCAGCTGGATTCTTGATAGAAGGGAAGAAGGGGTGTAAGCTCATAGTGCCCCATATTTACAATGAAGAAAAAATGAGTCCGGATTGGTCTATTCAAGGTCAGGGTAATTTCGTCATTCCTAACTCGGCCATCCGCAAGATAACTCGGCTGAAATATAAATGACAATACTCGGTTGCGAAGTAAGCTACAAAGAAAAAGAGTTTAAGGCTGCACCCAGTATGAGTGCCAAAGCGATGAAGAGGATGCATAAGAGATGACCGATTTGGTTAGTTGCTTCGACCCGATTCAAGCAGAGAAACTGGGATTCTTGCAGTGTAGCATCTGCAAGAAGTGGGGCGATAGTTTTTATCGAGAAGGGAAAACTCTATTTTGTCCGATCTGTATTGATTTATTGGCTGTCATTTCAGAAAAGAAAATACAGCAAGGATTTAATAGCCTTGCTTTTCTTACTGCTCAACTGAGACGTAAAATTTCGATGTTAAGCTTAAGCCATACAGAACGGGATGCTCTCTATAAAGATTTGAGAGGGTTTAGAAAACTCTTTGATAAACTATCAAAGGCTATAAACCAAGCCAGTGGAATGCGATTTAAGTAATGTTTACCATTCAGCCACCCTTAGAAGTCAAAGAGAAAGTGGAGCATCTGGCGGAAGAGATACAGAAAATTTTGGGCTTGACAAATGGCCAGATAAGAATTAGAATAGTGGATAGAAAAGTGAAGATAGAAGACTTGGAAATAATGGTGAAGGCAAGATGACCCAGTTTCAAGAAGGCGATAGAATCAAAGTAACTGAAACGCCCGATTTAAGCACTTGCGGTCCTGAACTTAGTTCGGTTTTGCGGAAATATGCGGGCAAACAAGGAATGGTAACTATGGTTAACGGAGACCTTATTGGAGTGAGATTCAATGATGGGGGCTATTGGTCGGGCCTCTCTAAGTATTTCATAAAAATCGAGGCTGTATCACAGAATTAAGAAGAGATCCAGGTAAAGAGCAGATGAGTGAGCCAATTCAGTGGTTCGATGACGCAGTAGAAACTAAAAATCGTCCTACCTGCCCAAATTGTAGTCTGCCTATGTTTTGGATGATAAGGGAACCGGAGAAGAAGAGCATTCGACACTTTATCTTAAGGAAAGTTTTTAGAAAAAGAGAAGCGTTATTCCGGCCCAAGTGGGTCTGTCAGCATTGTTTGGCAAGAACTTATGAATTAGTTCTTTAACAGTTAAGTTTTAACCAGCGAGTTTAATCGGGCTGGCCAAACTCTGAAAACATCGGAGTCGGTCAGCCCTTTTTATTTGAAAAATGAAGATACAAGTACCGCAAGTCAGAGACATCTATGAAGAGACTTTTGGCCAGCCCAAAAGAGCCAGGGACTTAGAGCGCTTCAAAGATTTGCCCTTTTTGAAAGAACTGCAAAGGATCACTGGGACTCTGGCTTGGAAGAAATATGTAACTGAATTTTTCAGCCAAAAAAAGGAACGGGCGCTAACACAAATGGGCAACCGAATCGCAGAAGTCTTTTCCTTTCTGCCCTGGTTCCAGAACTCCATCATCCGACGCTCCCAAGAGAAAGCTGACGTGGAAGAATTCTTTACTCACATCAATGGCAAATTAAAACAGCTCAAAGAGCTGGAAGAAGAACAACAAGCAGTTTCACAATTAAGGCAATAAACAGGAGGATTAAGCAATGCCAGAACCACAAGGAACGCCGACACCGTCTGGGTCTCCGGCTGGAACGCCACAAGGGTCTCCAGCACCGGCAACGCAGTCTGGTCAACCGGGGTCGCCTATAGTAGAGAATTTCGAGGAGAAATTCAAGGGTTTACAGGGAACTCACCAGAAAACAGTTGAAGAGCTTAACGCTATGAAAGGTCTAATTAGCCAAGTCCGGGAAGCTAACCCCTGGGCCGTAGACTGGACTGATGAGCAAATCCTAAACTCCGTTATCAGGACTGGCGGGAGAAATCCTTCACAACAACCCGATCCTGACAATCCCGAACCTGACCCTGACGACCCAGCCGAAGCAGCCAAGAAACAGATGCAAAATGTGCTGGGTGTGGCTTTGGGTTCAAGTCTTCACACCCGGAAATACATCGACCGGAACCTATTCCTACAGCAAAATCCAGACTTAGCCAAGCCTGAGAATTCGGCAGAGTTGGAAAAGCTGGATAAGACTGTGCAGGAGGAAATGATCCGCTCAGGAGACCCCAGAAGACTGGGAGACTCCAATTTGTATGTCCGGGTTAGAAACCGGATGATATCTGAAAACCCGGCTTACGCTGAGAATTATTACAATCAGCGTAAGGCTAAGGAAGACCAGGAACGGGCAGAGAAAGAGAAAAACAAAGGCGCTTCACCTGCTGGGGGCCTACCCCTTACTCAATCGGGTGAAATTAAATACAAGGTTGAGACCAAGGGTGGTCCCAAATCGGTGAAAGTCTTTGTAGACGAAGTTGAATAACTAACTACAGGAGAAAAACACTATGGGCGTAGTCAAGAACATGGCCTTGTCGAACATCGGTATCACCGACTGGTTTGCCAAGGACATTTCTAAGATCGTCATTCAACACGCCCTGGAAGAGCAACGACTGTTTGTCCTGTTTTCCAAAATCTCGGAAAAACAGACTGCAGCCCAGACCAATATCTGGTTTGAGCAATTGGCTCAGGCTACCAAGCTAATCTATACCGGTGCAGACGAGGCCACCGCTGGTGCGACTCTCTTAATCGGCGCAGATTACCTGATGTGTCTCAAAGATACAATTCTGGTCGATACCAGGACTTTTGAGCATATCAAAGTCTCAGCTGATGCTACTACTTCAACCGTAGCCTGTGCTTCAGGCAGGGATTTCACTGGTGAACAGCCAGGAGCTTTGCTGAAGTCAGGTGATGAGCTGGCAATCCTAAACCAGTCCCCGGAAGAGCTTTTGGCTAACACCACTGGCGTTTACCGGGAGCCCATCCGCAAATACAACCTTACTCAGACCATTGAGAAGAGAACTCCACTTATAGATATTCAGGAAGTTTATTCTGATTTGGAAGTGGAGGGGGAAGGCATGGTTGACCGGGCTTTGAGTCAGACAGAGTATGCTTTCAGGGAGATGATTGAAAATGCTTTAGCCGTTCAGGGGAGAGTCCAGGCGACTGGCGCTACCCTGAAATATACCCTATTCGGTGGATTGAGATTCTTTTTAACCGACCACACTTGGCCGATGATTGGAATCTCAGAATTCACCGAAACGGCACTGGACGACTTCTTCAGAGCTTGCAACCGCAATTCCAGAGGTCCGAAAGACCGCTGGTTTGTGGTCTCAGAGTATCTGAAGTCAAGGATGTCCAACTGGGGCAGAAACAGGCTGACGTACAACGACAAGGTTTCCAGCGATATGGGCTTTGAGGTCATGGACCTGCACGGCTCAACCGGCGGGACTTTGAAAGTTGTCGAAGCTCCCATTTTCCAGGGCAACAACATGGGGTACTGGGGATTTGTCTTAAATATGAAGTTCATCAACCTAAAGTGGATGAAGAAACCCACTTTAGAGATGAACGTGCAGACCCCCGGTGCCAACTATGTTCAGCACAAGACATGGGCAATCTTAACCTTAGAAGTAGGTAACTCCGCATCGCAGGGGTTCATCTACAAAGCCGCGTAAAGGAGGCGAGCAAAAATGGGAAATGACTGGACTCAGGAAGTAGTAAATACGACTCCTTTTAGGCCGAAGAGGTACACGGAAGATACTGCCCCGATGATTGTGATTCGGGCCAAGCCTGGCGCTCCGGAAGCCTATTATAGTCTAACCGTAGCCACAACCAACATCACTTTCAAAAAAGGTGCCGATGCTGGCTCGGCAGCGGTCGATGCCAATGTGGGAGCTGCCGGTGTTATCGACTTAACCGCTGCGGCTTACAATACCTACGGAGAGCTTTCTAACTATCTGAATTCGCTGGATGATTACGAAGCCTACTTAGACGGTGCAAGGCCGGAGGATAATACCTACGCCACTGCGGTCAGGATTATGGCTCAGGCTGAAATTGCCATCAAGAACGCAGCTGGGGTGGCTTTACTCTCTGATACCTCGGCGGATTTGTTTATGTCCTTGGCAGTTCGGAACCAGAGTTTTGTCTTTAGTTCTGAAGACGGCGTAGTGAACCAGCTTTCGGATGCACTCCTAAATCTGGGTGGAACCGGAGCCCGTTCCTATGCAATCTATGAAGTCAAGGGCATCACTGAGAACTCAGCCGGGAGTTCTACCCTTCGAGCCAGCATCACTTCAGCTACTGCGACTGGTACAGCCGACAAACTGTCAGCGCTGATAAGTATGTTGCAGCCGTTGGGATTCGAGGATGCGAAACTCATCATCAGAGCAATTTGGGCGACAACTGCAACAACTGGGTCGGTAGAGATTTACTACCGGACTCTGAAGTTTCAGCCCAAGCGTTTTACCTAAACCTTAAACTCTTTTAGGCCCCTGCTACATAGGCCGGGGCCTAAAGGCCAAAGGAGAAAAGTATGGCACAAGTAGCCACAAAAAGAGAAAACAAAGTTGAGGCGGAAGGAATAGAAGTTAGAAGGGGAGACTTCTTTCCCGAAAACAGGAAGAGCTATGTCTATCATTTCCGGGAACCAGCTCCGATGATTACCCTGCGGGTAGAAGAGCCTCATCCGACTATTGAAGGCAGGCTTTTGAAAGAAGCTTACCGAATCACCCCCAATCGGAATTTCTACGTCTGCACTGGTAGCCAAGAACACAAAACCACTGCCAAAGAAGAGGCCCGGCTTCTGTGGGACGATCCCCGTAACTGGGAGATTTATCACCTATTGGGTGGTTGTGAAGTCTGCAGCAAGGCTGAAGTGTTTGGACAGACGGGAGTTGTCAGGGTATTGACTGCTTCTCAGGAGAAGTCTTCCAATGAGAATCCCCGGGGATGGCACGTACCCAAAAAACCTGAATACGTTTAGGAGAGATGATGTTTAGAGTCGGAGACAAAGTCCGCATCAACAAGTCCACGGAAAAACTGGACAAGCCTGATTATCGGCCCTATTTCGGCCAGACCTTAACTATCCAATCTCAGCCGTATATAGGACGGTTTACGATGCAAGAGGTTGGCACTCTGATTTTCTGCGACTGGATGCTGGAACCTGCTTCTGGAGATGAGACTAAGACCAGAAGCAAAAGTAGGACTAATAAATGACTACGGTTCAAATCATTACGGTTATTTTTCTGGGTTTTGCCTTTGTTAATTTATTTCTAATCAGTTATCAGACGCATAAAATAATGAAGGAGCTTCGAAGGATATTTGTTAATTGGCAAAAGTTAAATAAATGAGCAGAGAGTCAGACTTAATAGCTGAGATAATCGGAGACTTGGAAGTTGCCGATAGTCCAAAGCTGCAAGCTCAGATTAAGAAAAAGATTGGGAATGTAGCTAAGATTATTCTCTACTCTTATACCTGGAACTTTCTGAATGAAGAGTGGACTATCCCGGTCGCATCCGGCACTGCACGCTACAATTTACCAGATGATTTTGACTATCCTATCCCCAATTCTGCCGGCCACAGTCAGGGGTCAGTCGAAATCATTACCTCTGACAAACTTTCCTATCTATACCCAGGCCTGGCTAATTTGACTGCCGGACCACCCAAGTATTTGATTTTCCGGGGCAAGACCAGAGTCGAAGTTCGTCCTAATGCTGAAGCCTTAAACATCACTTTTACCTATCAGCGTGTTGGCTCAATTGAAGATTTGAATGAAGGTTTTGATGAGCTGATAAAGATTAAAAGTTTAGAGCAAATGCTGAAAGTCAATCCCAGCAGTCCGAATCCCCTGATGCTGGAGGCTAAGTCCGAATACAATCGGATGTTCTATTCTGGCTTGGCCCTGAAAGCCCAGAAATTGGCAGCCAGCTTTGGCAAAGTTCAGATTCAAGGAGTCCCTGACAGCCTAACCAGAAATATCCTGCAAATCGCAAGGAGTTACGCTTAATGAAAAACTTAGAAATGAGCAAAAAAGTCGTGTTAACAGTCCCCCTGTTAGCTCCTTTGATACCCAAACCTCCAAGTGGCAGGAATTTGCGACTGTTCCTGCCACTATTTATACTTCTCCTCTCTTGGATGACTTCCTCTGCTTGGGGAGCTAAGAGCCTCTATCAGATTAAACAGGAGGCTAAGGAAATTTACGCCGCTGAAAATGACGTACTCTCTTTCCCGGATAGTATTGTAAATCGGTTCACTAACCGCTGGATTGACATCTTTGCCCGGGTAGTCCCCTGCATCGACAGTCAAATTAGTGTGGTTCTCACTGTGGGGACTAGAGAATTTGCTCTACCCTCTAATTTCTTGAGGGAATACACCGTCAGGGATCAAAACTTCGCTCTCAAAAAGATTGACCAAAGAGACATCGGAGAAGTTAGGGCTGAAGTGAAGGGAGCTTACTACATCCGCAGGGGAGCAACGAAAACTTTGGGGATAGATAAACCAGCTACCGCTACCGGAGATACAGTCTGGGTCTCTTATGCCAAAAAAGCGAAAGTGCTGACTACGGATACTATGGTTCACAATCTGGACGAATACTATGAGAATGCGCTGCCCTATTTTGTGGCTTATGAGATGGCTAAAAGGGACGCTAATCCCATCGCTATTTCTATCCTGGAAGATGGCAACCGAGTCTTAACTCTGCTTCTGACTGCTCTGGGACAGCCCCCTATAGACATAATGGTGAAGGTCAAGGAGATTACCAACATTGATTAAAAAGATTGCTCTAAGGGCTTTATTAAGTGTCGCACTCCTACTTGTGTGGCAGATTACTCCTTCAAGGGCGTGGAGCCAGACTACCCCCCCTGGCTCCACTGCTAATCCTTCAGTCAATTCTGTCCCCAGGCGGGTTACTGAGACTAATTCTCCTGGCTCCACTGCTAATTCTGGCTCAGTCAATTCCGTTCCCAGGCGAGTTACTGAGACAAAATTTCCGCCTTCCTACAATCTGAGTCCAATTTTAAGTGCTACCAGCCAGGGTTTTAATTCTCCCTGGGAGGTCTATCGCTTCATTCCCCAGCCTGGTTTTTCCCAGCTTTCTCCTTATACACTCCAACCTGGTCAGGCTTGGTTAATCGAAAACGGGGAGATTAGAGCTGGTAGATTTGACAAAAGAAAAGGCTATCAAGCTTACAATGATGACTTGGATGGCGTTACTTATGAACGCCCGATTATCGGCTTATTCAAGTGGCAGAGAAAAGCAGACTCGCTTCAATTATTAACCGCAGCTCAGAATCCAGCAGGAGTTACGAATATATTCTATGACAACCAATTAGACGGCACTTTTGCCAAGGATACTACCACACTTAAGAGCTCGAACTCTTTTAACTTTGTAGACATAGATAAGAGACTAGTAGTAGTCAATGGGGCTGACAGTGCAAGAATATGGTCTGGCAGTCAACTCAGTGTATGGGGTTTGATTGATGAGGGGATTTCGGCTTTTCTGGATGCAAGCGTTAAGGGCAAGCTTTATGACCCGAATAAAAACTGGCCTTTCCCAAATGAATTACGCGGGTTTTTTCTTCATTATCCTGATGTTTCACCTGAGACACGCTGGGTAACTATTTTGAATAATACGGACGATACCCTGAAATTCGATACTATTACTCTTAGTTACAGCTATAAAACCAGGTATCAAATTTGGAGTCTTCCGATTGCAGGTGCAAATTTAGACAGCCAAAGCTTAGACAGCATCAAACTCATTTCAGGAGTGATCTGGAAGCTCTTTGTAGGAAATCATCCCTTTACTGCCAGTCAATATCTGGGCAAACCTCTCTTTTTACAGGTAGTCTCTGGTAAAGGACATAGCTTTGGCGATTTCATTCAGAACACAATCAGAGGGGGAGATACGGCAGACTATTATCAAATGGTGATTGACACTAGCCGGTGGAAACCTGATACCAGTTCAGTTCTCATTGTCTATCTTTTGGGAACGCCCAAGCCCCGCTATGTAGTTCGAGCCAAAGGCAAAGTGTTCTATGCCTACAATGCTTCACCTGCCTTTAAGAATCATATTTATTTTACCGAAGAGGATGACCCCGCTACTACTTCCGATGAATTCCAGATGATGAAGACGATTAACTTTCTCTCCGTTGAAACTCAAGATGGAGACGAAATCACCGGCTTGGCCAATCAGTACGCCGAGCTTGCCAATCAGTTTATTAACCTCAACATTTTCAAAAACTCCTACATCTTTGAACTCTCCGGCAATGATATAACCGATTTTCAGCTTTTAGAAGTCTCCTCCAAGGTTGGCTGTGTCGCCCCTCGGAGTATCGCCAATTACAAGGATGGGGTTTTCTTTTTAGACATCACCGGCCCCTATGTCAAGCAGGGCAGCCAGCTGACTTACTTCGGCGCTGACATTCGGCCTATCATCGACTCAATTAACAAGAAGTATATTTACAAAAGTTCAGCCGTAGTCTGGAAGGACAACTATTACCTTTCTTATCCGGCTGGTTCAGATACGTTTCCTTCGGCTACTCTGTGCTATAACATTCCTTCCGGCAAGTGGACCGGCAAATTTAATTTCGGCAGTTCGGTCTGGATTACTTCAACTGTTCCTTCTGATACCTTTGAAGTCCAATTCGGAGATCCAACTCAAGGTAAAGTCTACAATTACGGACACGCTCTCACCGATACCGGCTTACCGATTACTTTTTCCTGGCAGTCTTATCTTGATTTGACCAAACCAGAGTTCACTAAGCACTGGAGAGAAGCTTGGCTGGATTACTATTCAGCCGATAGTGCAGTTACGCTTTTAGCCAAGAATGATTTTGATACTACGACCAAGGTCTCTGCCAGCTTAACTGGCTCAGGCAGACAATTCAAAGTTCAAGATTTAGGCTCAAAACTTTTTAACCGCAGGCTCTTTTTAGACTTAAGAACCAAAGCCTCCTCTATCGAGTTAGGGCAGGTAGGAATAAAAGTCAGAAACGTTAGAGAGCCGAGATAGGAGATAATTATGGCTATTCCCTGGGGAGCCGTTGGTATGGGTGCTCAAGCTTTAGGTGGAATCTTGGAGGCTTTCGGCATTGGCGGTGGACCGGATTACAACTATGCCGTGAATCCAGAGAATCTCCGGGAGGCTTTAGGCAATTTCTGGCGTGTAGCTTCCAGTGGCAAGGTTCCTGGTTACGGTGCCGATGTGGTAGGCCAGCGTTTTTCTCTGGCTCAACGGAAATTAGCTCCCGCTTTTGAAAGAAGCCGGAAATTTGCCTTGACCGGAGCAAGACAGAGACTCGGTAATCAGCCTAACGTGGCTGCCTACCTGAATGCCACTATGGGCGGTCAACAGACTCAGCAGTTAGGCGACATCTACAGTCAATTTAGCATTGAAGATGAAACGGCAAAACGCCAAGCCCTAAGAGACTATTTGCAGGGATACTTAAGTCTCTTTCAAACGGGCTACACTCAACCTCAGATAGATTGATATGCCCAGAGACGGCGGATACGGTGGATACGGTGGATTCAGACTCAGAAAAACCGGATTATACAAAGCCGGAACGGTTCTCTCTGGTATAGGAGACTTCATCGGTGGTATGGAGGATTACAGGGAGAAAAGACGGCAGCAGTATTTGCAGGAGCTGATAGCTTCGGGATTTAATCCTATTGCTCAAGGGCTACCAATGCCCCAGGGGATGGAAGAGGCTCCGGGGACACAGGGGAAGTATGGATTCAGGATCGCCAGACCACAAGCTACTCAGGAATTCGACCTCAATCAATTTTTGGAAGTAAACCCAGACTTGTCAATCTCCAATGTCTCTGTCAGCCCAGAGGGAAAGAAAAGCTACGGGTTCAAACTAAGGGAACCTCAGAAACCCAGAACTCCGGGGACTCCTCAAGAGGAATTTGAATTATTCCGGGGAGCACAACAAGAAGTGGGAGTCCCCGAAAAAATTGCACTAAAAGCAGCCGAAGAATCCCCCTTTGGATTTCCGTCAGAAGTAAAGGTACACAGGCTAAAACTGAGACAATTAGAAAAGCCCGCAGCTGGAGGGCCGACTCAGGCAGTCTTAGATTCTCAATATATGCAGGATTTGATGAAGGAGGGAATGACTCGTAAGCAGGCTTATGAGAAGTTACAAGGGATGAAAAGAAATCGATCCCTTGATGCTTACCTCGATTCTATTCTTGGAGAGGAGACCCCTTCAGCCTTCACTCCTCCTCCAGGTTGGGAAGAACTGACACCAGAAGAGCAGGCAGAGTACAAAAAACTTAAAGGAATCCAATAGTGCCAGAAGTTTTAGACGCTAAAGCCGAATTAGAACAACTCAGACGGTTAAAGTACTTAGAAGATAAAATGAGTGGAAAGATTTCTGTGCCACAAAAAGTCGGTCGGGCTTTTGAAGCGGTTGGCAGAGGATTGGCTGAATCTCCATATACTCAACCGATAGAAGCAGGTTATGCTGGTGATATTTCTAATGTCATAGCTTCTATTGAAAGAAACTTGGGGCAAGTAGCCAGTATTCCTTTTACTGGTGGTGGTCAAATACTGCAAGGCAAACGAGAGACTACTCAGGTTCCAGAAGTAGGGGAAGCTTTTGGTGAATTAAAGGGTGTTGCAGAAGAAGAGGGTTGGTGGAAAGCTGTTACGAAATATGGACTCGATACTGTAGTCAGGGAGGCGGTTGCTATCGGTATTACAATACCTCAGCCAGTTTTACAGTCTTTTTTAGGTTCGCTTAGATTGCCCTCTATCGAAGCATTGAGACGTCCAAAAGTTGCAGTTGAAGCCCCTACCGATGTTGCTCCGCAACCATTTACTAAAGCACCAGCCGAACCTGTAATTGATTATAGACAATTTATTCCTGAAAAACCAGCAGTGCCATTAAAAGGTCTGGGTACTGAAGTTTTACCTACAGAATTACCGAAACCGATAGTGCCAGCTAAAAAAATCGTAGTCGGCCAAGAAGCCCTGAAGATTAAAAGGGAACTGGGAGCAAGGTTAGAATTAAAGGCTCAAGAGGCTGCAAAGGCTAAACTCAAACCACTTGAGCAAATAGAAGGATTGCCCGTTCGCAGAGAAGTTCCGAAAGGATTTATTCTCCAGAAGCCTTCTGGTTTAACAGTAGAACAGCAGTTGGGTGAATTTGTACAAAAACCTGCAAGAGCTACGCCAGAACTTTTTGGCAAAGAAGGTATAGGTAAGTTTAGTGCTACTGACCCACCCAGAATCGGGGAGCGATTTGTGGCTGATAATGACTGGCAAATCTTAGGCAGAGAACCAAGAGACGTTCAATCGGCCATAGACTTTTTGAGTGCTGAAAGTGGCGTTAAATATAGAGAAGTTATTGATAATCGGTTGGCTGGGGAAAGTCTGGCTGAGGCTAAAAAGAGATTCTATAAAACTGCCGTTTCTAAGATTGCCCGACAAGAAATAGAACGTGGACGTAATAACTTTCAATCTGTCCAAAGAAGGCTCAAACCTTTAACTAAATGGGGCTATGAAACAGCCCTTGGCACAGAAGTAACCATTGATCCACTTACCGGCGGTCAAATTGGTGGCACGACTCTGTATTCGGGGATACCCGTTGATGAAATGGCTAAAATGCTGGCCAATGTCTCAAAGGAGGGTGCGGCTGCCGTTAAGTTTCTCTTAGAAAAATATGACATCCCCGAAGCCTTCAGAATTGCAACTGAAAGAGGGCTGATTAAAGCTCCGATAACAGGGGGCAGGGAGCGGGGTTTTATCACCAGCGCTAAAGAGCAACTCCCCGGAATAGCAACCAAAGTTCAGGGTCAATACATTCCCAGACCCACTGACCCATTAGCTCAGAAAGCAAGGACTTTAATTCAGACCGATTTCGTTCTGGCTGATAGAATAGCCAGAACCGGAACGGATGAAGTAGCGGTTGCCACCACCTCAGAACTAATGAAATACTATAATGATTTGGCTCAAAAGGCTCCTGTAGAACAAGCGGATGTATTTTATGCCAAAGCGGGTGAGTATGCGAATATCATTGCCCCTAAATTAACCGACTTAGGACGTGCCGTTCAGGCCGCCTCAATACTTGGCAGATTGACACCCGAAGGCCAGTTAAAGTTCGCCGCCAGAGAAATCCAGAGATACAATGAAAAGATAACCGCCAGGGGCTGGGGTAAAAAGATTCCAGAGCTTACAGGCGAACAGTCGAAGTATATTTTGCAGGAATCAAAGCGGATAACCGAAATGCCCGATGGTGTAGAAAAGGCAATGGCTTTCAGGAAACTTCAGAACCATATTTCCGATTTAGTCCCTTCGCCACTTTATAGAAAGCTAATTAACGTCTGGAAAGCGGGACTTCTCACTGGAATCAAAACAACTGGATTGAATACTTTTTCAAACTTGTTTCACGGCGCAAGCGAAGTCATAAAGGATATTCCGGCTGCTGGGGTTGAGAGGGTTAGTTCCCTTTTTACAGGTCAAAAACCGACCATTGGGCTTACGGCAAGGGGACCTCTTGGTGGTCTGGCCGAAGGTTTTCAAAAGGGCTGGCGTTATCTCAAGACTGGATTTGACGAAAGAGATGTGGGAGCGAAACTCGACTACAGAAGAATTAACTACGGTAAATCGAAATTTGCTAAAGGTGTTAGAACCTACGAACAATCTGTTTTCAGGATGATGGGAGCGGAAGACCAGCCTTTTTATTACGGGGCAAAAGCAAGGTCGCTACAAAGTCAGGCAATAGCTCAGGGGAAAAACGCCAGATTGAAAGGTATAGAACTTAAAAAGTTTATTGATAATCTGGTGGAAAATCCTACTGATGAAATGGTAAAGTATGCGGTTACGGATGCCGAAATAGCAGTCTTTCAGAACCAGACTCTCTTAGGAAAAGCCGCCAAAGCAATTCAGAGGATCCCAGGAGGAGAATTTGTTGTTCCTTTTGGCAGGACCCCTGCTGCGGTGGCTATGCAGTTGGTAAATTACAGCCCAGTGGGAATAGCTAAAACCATAGTCGAAAGCATAGGTAAGGGAAAGTTTGACCAGAGATTATTCTCGCAAGCTATGGGAAGGGGAATAACTGGCACGGCAGTTTTATTTATCGGTGAGAGATTATTTGAAAAAGGACTGATGACTCTTGACCGTCCCAAAGGGGAAAAAGAACAAAAACAGTGGGAATTAGA
>Ga0209641_10001129_pt1 | contig 24159 bp, 26 predicted proteins | sample RifCSP16_1_FD_184022 | JGI IMG/M metagenome (GOLD analysis project Ga0209641, IMG submission 184022) | Soil microbial communities from Rifle, Colorado - Rifle CSP2_sed 16_1 (SPAdes) (version 2) | ecosystem: Environmental > Terrestrial > Deep subsurface > Rock core/Sediment | place: Rifle... | reverse complement strand
GGAGTTTTCTGGCAGACGCAGGGAAGCGGGAAGAGCTACTCCATGGTCTTTTTCTCCCAGAAAGTGCTTCGAAAAATTCCAGGCAATTTCACGTTCGTTATCGTGACCGACAGGCAGGATCTCGACAACCAGATCTACAAAAACTTTGCAGGCGCAGGCGCCGTGACCGAGGAGCAGGTGCAGGCAGAGAGCGGAGAACACTTGAAGCAGCTGCTTCGTGAAGATCACCGCTACATCTTCACTCTTATCCAGAAATTTCACAAAAAGAAGGGCGAGACCTATCCCATGCTTTCAGCCCGCAGGGATATCATCGTAATCACGGACGAGGCGCACCGCAGCCAGTACGATGCCCTTGCCCTGAACATGCGCAATGCCCTCCCAAATGCAGCATTCATCGCCTTCACAGGCACTCCTCTCATTGTGGGTGAAGAAAAGACAAAAGAGGTTTTCGGAGACTATGTCAGCATCTACAACTTCAAGCAGTCAGTGGACGATGGCGCCACGGTTCCGCTTTATTATGAAAATCGCATCCCTGAGCTTCAACTCACTAATAAGGAACTGAATGAAGACCTGCAGCGCCTCATCGATGAGGCTGAACTGGATCCAGACCAGGAGAATAAACTTGAGCGCGAGTTCGCTCGTGAGTACCACCTGATAACAAGGGATGACAGGCTGGAGAAGATAGCCAGGGACATTGTCGCTCATTTCATGGGACGCGGACAATTCGGGAAAGCAATGGTGGTCTCCATTGACAAAGCAACTGCTGTTCGGATGCACGATAAGGTGCAGAAGTACTGGGAAATGTACCTGAAGGATCTACAGGCTGAACTGGCAAAAAGCAAAGAATCCGGGAAAGAGGAACTTGAAAAGAAGATCAAATTCATGGAAGAGACCGACATGGCGGTCGTGGTATCCCAGTCGCAAAATGAGATTGAAGACTTTAAGAAAAAGGGACTGGATATCGCTGCTCATCGCAGGAGGATGGTAAAAGAGGACCTTGACAAGATGTTCAAGGATCCTGATGACCCGTTCCGCATTGTATTCGTGTGCGCCATGTGGATGACAGGCTTTGATGTACCATCCTGTTCCACCATCTACCTTGACAAACCCATGCGAAACCACACGCTTATGCAGACCATAGCAAGGGCAAACCGGGTGTTCAGGGAAAAATTAAACGGTCTCGTGGTGGATTACGTTGGAGTGTTCAGGAACCTGCAGAAAGCACTGGCGATCTACGGCTCAGGCGGGGGAATAAAAGAAGGTGAAAAGCCGGTAAACGACAAGAGTGTTCTCGTTGAACAGCTAAAAAATGTTATTTTAGAAACCACAGCGTTTTGCACAGAACGGGGCATTGACATCTCAAAAATACAGGCAGCCTGTGGTTTTAAGCGCGTCAGATTGATTGATGATGCGATTGATGCAATCCTGACCAGTGATGAATCAAAAGCAAAGTACCTTTCGATGGCATCTAATGTGGTCAGAATATACAGGGCTATCCTGCCAGATCCGGCAGCAAACGAGTTCGGCCCGGCACAAGTACTTATCGCTAACATCGCAGAAACGATACGTTCTCTGGCGCCGGAAACCGACATTTCAGAAGTCATGGAATCAGTCGAAAATCTGCTGGATGCGTCCATCGCCACTGAAGGATATGTTATCCGGGAAAGCTCTGATGAATATCGCCTTGTGGATTTGAGCCAGATCGATTTTGAGGCATTAAAGGCACAATTTGAGAAAAGCCGTAAGAGAATTGAAGTTGAAAAACTCAGAGGCGCCATCAATCGCAAACTGGTGCAGATGGTTCGCCTGAACAAAAGCAGGGTTAATTACCTGGAGAAATTCCAGAGACTGATAGATGATTATAATTCAGGCTCCTGTAATGTGGAAACATTCTTCGCCAATCTTGTGGAATTTGCACAGGGTCTCAATGAAGAAGAAAAAAGAGGAATTTCGGAGAATCTTACCGAGGAAGAACTGGCAATCTTTGATCTATTGATAAAACCTGAAATGACCCTGAGCGAGCAACAGGAGGTTAAAAAGGTAGCGCGGGATCTCCTGGCAACACTGAAAAGAGAAAAACTTGTTCTCGATTGGAGAAAGCGGCAGCAATCGAGGGCAGCTGTAAGGCTATCTATCGAAGAGATTCTGGACCGCCTGCCTCGGAGCTATATAGCTGAATTGTATCAGCATAAGTGCGATATGGTGTATCAGCACGTATACGACTCGTATTTCGGGCAGGGTCAGAGCATTTATGCTCCCGGGTCATAGAAATGAATCAGTCTATTAATATCAATGTATACTGTTTAGGTATGCCATTTTCTATCGGGAAGTCTGGAAGTGGGATTTTCAGTTTTTCAAGTGTTTTATCGAGTCGTATGCCAAGCCCCATCAGGCATGGCCTGCGAATAGTGGGATGGTGACATTCAGTTTTAGACCTGGCGCAATTGACATCTGAAAATTCGCTGTTGGCACACCACGTGCACATCCCCGGAAAAGTGGCCAGGGAGGTATTGTACCCAAGGGTCCAGGCCAGCTTTTCAAGTTCCAGACTCCCGGGCTGTATTTTTTCTTTTCGCTCTTTTATTACTGTTTTCAAAGCACGCTGATATTCTTCATTTGTTTCAATGTTTTTTGATGGAGATACACCGTATTTAACAAAATTTTCACTTATTTCTCTGGAGAGTATATTCTCAGATTTCCAGTCCACAAGCAGTGCCCACCTGTACTCGAACAGCATTTTTCTAAACTCTTCGACAGTGGGTATGAAAGGCGGACAAACACGGCTGCCCCATCCGTTGCATCCAAAGATACATTTTAGAATGGTTCTGTTCTCAACCACGATGCTGGTTGCAGGGATCAATATGGCTTCGTTAGCTCCAAGTTCTTTAGATTTTTCCTTAAGGAGTGTGAGATCAGTATCAGATATCATTATTAAGCATGATATCGAGGAAGATTATAATAAGAATTGAGCCAATAAAACAGGTTCATGTTCATAAAAGATCTGAGAGAATGCGAGGAATTCACAGCAGGGGACGATTCTCTGCTGCGTGAACTTTTGCACCCGGCAAAAGCAGACCTCAAAATCAGGTACAGCTTTGCTCATGCGATCGTAAAACCATTCCATACCTCAAAGCCCCACAGGCTTAAGACCTCTGAGGTCTATTATATACTGGATGGGGAAGGCATAATGCACATAGACGGTGAATCCGAAAAGGTAAGCCAGGGTCAGGCGATCTACATCCCCCCGCGCTCAAAGCAGTACATCCAGAACACTGGAAGCTCGGATCTGGTATTCCTCTGCATCGTGGATCCTGCATGGAGGCGTGAAGACGAAGAGGTGCTATGAAGCCAACGGGTTCAGGGCTTTCATGAATCTCTGCTTGATCTCACCTGCTGGCATGGGAATCTCCCTGCATTTCGCATACACAGGTCTTGCGATCACATGAATGAATTTCACTCTCCCAAGCAATGCCTCTTTTAACTCCTCCTGCGTATGAGCTTTTGCAGTATCTTCTATCCCGCTTGCCTTTGCAAGAAGTTCAAGATCGATCCTGGTGCGGGTGCATGTCTCCTGGTTGCCTGTAGAGCCATAAGCAGCGTTATCGATCGCGATAATGCTCAGGTTCACATTGTCATGATCCCCAATAGCTGTCAGGGCATTCGGGTTCATGAGCAGACTTCCATCCCCGTCTATCACATACACATGCCTTTCCTGCGCAAGAGCCAGCCCGAGCCCGATGGATGAGGCAAGCCCCATCGAGCCCAGCATATAGAAATTGAGCTCCCTGTCCCTTATCTCATACAGTTCTTTTGCAGGTACTCCCAGGTTTGCAACTATGATATCTTCATTCACCAGCGCAGCAAGGGTCTTGATCGCATCGTATCTCGTCATCACAGGTTTCCCTATCTCTGCTTTTGAGCACATCTCAGAAGTCCGGGGAGCTATCTCAAGCGGCTCAGGAACATCGCTGGAAGAGCTCTCCCATACGGCAGGAGATACAAGTGCAACATGAGGTCTGGAGTTCTCAAAAGAATCTTTGATAGCGGTATCTATCTTATCCAGCTCATCGCTGCTGTTGATCATGGTAAATGCTATTCCAGCGGCGTCCAGGATCGCTGGCAGTCTCTTTCCAAGATGCCGCTGTGCCTCTATCGATTCCTTATAAACTCCGCGCCAGCTTGCAAGTACCGGAAGCGGGATCCCGTAGGTGAGATTCAGCGATCCGAGAGCATTTATCATGTTGCCAAGACCCGTGCTCTGTATCACCATAACAGGTCTTTTTCCTCCAAGATAAATACCGGCGCATATCCCGATACCGTTTTCTTCTCTTGTGAGAGGAATAGAAAAAATACTCCTGCTGATCAGAGGAAGCAGCGCTTTTATTCTATCGCACGGCAGTGTTGCAGCGAAATCAATATTGTTTTCCTTAAGTATCCTGACAACCTTCTGTTCAGGACTTTCCATCAGGCCATTACCTTTTCGCCAATTATCTCTTCAAGAGGCACACTGGCATTTTCTGCATGTACGGCCGGTTCGATTCTGTACATGCGATAATCCATCTCAAGCCTCTTTACTCCACCGCCTGTGATATTTAACAAAATATAATCCTCTGCTTCCACTTTTTGATTGTTCACAGCCTCTATCAGGGATGCTACTGCCACAGCAGCGGGCGGGAAGATGTCAATCCCTTCATAGCTTTCGAATAACTGCTGCGCTGTTCTTGCATCACTGTTTGAAATGCCGTACATTGTACCATTGGTTGAGCACAGTGCATCATATACCCCGCCGCCTATGAAGTATGGCGGTTCCCTGTTGGAAAGGATATCTGCGTACATTTCATGTATGAGCTTCTTCGGATTCGGCATATCAAGATCCTTGATGATCTCGCGCCTGCCAGCCTTCCAGGCATTGTACATGGGCGCGAATGGCAGATTCTGTGAAAGATGCAGTTCAGGTAGTCTCATCCCGAACCTCCCGTCCTCAAGAAGTCGAAGCGATGCTTCCCATGCCGCAATTCCTCCTGTTCCGCTCCCTATTGCCTGGAAATAGTGGTCAGGCATCCTGTTCATGCTAAAAGCTGCATCAAGCATCACAGTTCCCATCCCATCCCTGCGCGCCACGTTCCTTGCGCCGCCCTCCGGCTGCATGCCCGGGAGCGAGGAAAGCCGCTCAGCAAGATGGATCGAATCTGTGTAATCGCAGTTCTTTCCCATCTGAATGAGATGGATGGAATCCGTGGGTTCCTCGGGCAGCCACATCCTTGGTTTCGCGCTTGCAGGCACCACGATATATACGTCGATACCGGTTAGCGCAGACGCATGTGCAAATGCCCTGGCTGTGTTGCCTGCTGAAGCCAGAACAAGGGAGCGTCCCGAACCTCTTGTTCTCTCGACTGTTGGAAAAGCTTCGAGTTCCTTGAAGCTGCACGTTTTAATAAATGCCCCTTTTTCAGGCCAGTAGCCATTGAAACAAATGTGTAGATTATTCAGACCGAGTTCAGCCGCAAGTTCTGTGCTTTTATATGTGACGGGGCCTGCATCTGATGTGATTATCTTATTCACAGGAAGCCAGTCATGGAACCTTCCCATTCCAGAGACGTTTTTTAGCTCGATCTGTCTCTTACTGTAAAATGTCCTCAACAGAGCGCTGTCCCTTACGCACTTCATGCGATCGTCGAAATAGACGTCATTGCATCCTGAACATACAAGGTGATATTTCATATCCTTTGGTATTGTGATGGTTTGATAAAACTGAGAAATACTCCCGCCAAATGCCGCTTTAGTTTCTGTCATAATTAATAATCAATTTTTGAGGCTATTTATGCCTTTCCGTTTGAAGAAGATTTTCTTCCTGAAAAGGAAACTAAATTACATTCAATATACTTTTGTACATACTGCAAATCATTGGAGAGTATTTCCTGTACGAAATGATTTCCGGACAATTCGTGACATCCTCCCCCCGCTATCGCAGGGGGCTTCCTGCTTCGACGATTACCTTTTGGAATCTCCGCAGGTGCGAATTCCCCACAGTCCGTAGGTACTGCGTTTCGGTTCCCATCTCGGTTCGGCTTTACATGATTCCAAGCAGAGAACTAAGTTGTATTTCAAGACCGTTTGAGCCTGAAGGTGAACGACTTATTCATATTATTGGTTTCAAGTTATATATACTTGATCAGTGCATAATGAAAGTAATTGCAAAGGGTTCGCCCCTCCCTCTCGGAAGGGGTCTTAGCTCACCCTTTGAACCCATTAAGATAAAGCAACAGGAAAACTTATTACCCTTCTTATTAATAATACATTGATGAACGGGACAATCTTACCTGTAGCTATAAAGGGCGTGTATCTGATTGAAAAAACAGGGGGACCTGTACCTCTTGTGCTCCTTGAAGACGATACAAAGCGCATAATGCCGATCTATATTGGATTATCAGAAGCGATATCCATCAACGCGGCTCTCAATCATGAGATCCCGCCCAGACCAATGACCCATGACCTCTTCATCTCACTGCTTGAACGCACGAGTTCACTGATAGACGATATCCTGATAGATGAACTGCACGACGGGGTTTATTATGCAAGGATGTGCGTTTCTATGGATGGAAGACATTTCGAACTCGATGCAAGACCGAGTGATTGCATAGCGATTGCTCTTCGCTGCAATGCACCCATCCATGTCAGGGAAAGCGTGCTTATCGAGACTGCGATCACCAAAGAAGAACTTGAGGGGATTCTGTCGCTTGATACATACCTATCTTAATACTTTCACATCGCTATGGCAAAGCAGATAATTAGAGAGATCGAAGTAAAGTGTTATGTTTTTTGAAGAGAAAGGAATCTATACCGTGCATGAGTTCACTCAGGCAATAAAAGCGGTGCTCATATCCGGGAATTTCAATGATGTCTGGATCAGAGGCGAGGTATCGAATTTCAAGAACCACAGTTCAGGTCACAGATATTTCACCCTGAAAGATAAGAGCAGTTCTGTGCAGTGCGTGATGTTCAAATGGTATGGTCAGAACCTCAGGTTCGAGCTCGAGCATGGTATGAAAGTGCTCATTCTCGGGGATCTGGATGTGTATGAGCAGAAAGGTCAGTATCAGCTAAAGGTAAGGATGATCCGTCCAGATGGGATCGGGGAACTCTACAAGGCATACGAGCAGTTAAAGAACAGACTTGAAAAAGAGGGGCTCTTCTCTCCTCTGCACAAAAGACCTCTTCCTGCATTCCCTGAGAAAATCGGAGTGGCGACCTCGGAAACCGGAGCCGTGCTCCACGACATACTCACTGTTTTGAACCGCAGGTACCCGGTGAGCGTTCTTTTTGTTCCCACAATAGTGCAGGGCGAATATGCTGCACAGAGCATCGTTCGTTCCATAGAGCTGCTGAACAGAACAGATGCTGACCTGATGATACTTGGAAGAGGAGGAGGTTCTATAGAGGATCTCTGGGCTTTCAACGAGGAAATAGTGGCGCAGGCTGTTTATAATTCCAGAATACCTGTAATATCTGCTATCGGTCATGAGACAGATTACACGATCGCTGATTTTGTGGCAGATAAACGCGCTCCCACACCTTCTGCGGCAGCTGAGATCGCGGTGCCTGAAAAGAATGAGCTGCTCGGCAGGATCAGCATGTACAGTAATAGATTGATCCAGCACCAGAGGCGCTATATCACCGACAGAACCTCGTATGTTCGGGAATTGAAAAAAAGGGTTGATCTGCATTTATTCCGGGAACGTCTGGTTAATTACATGCAGTATCTTGATGAAATAGTGCAGCGCCAGACACAGGGCATCCAGAGGATGATCGAGATCAAAAGAGCGATGTTCAGCGCACATGCTGGAAAGCTTGATGCTGTAAGCCCTCTCGCGACGCTTTCCCGCGGGTACAGCATAGCATTGAAGCTACCTGGTAAAACTCTGGTGAGAAGTGTAAACGACGTTGAAAAAATGGATGAAGTCCAGATCATTGTGAACGATGGAAAAATCAGGTGCGATGTAAAAGATAAGGAGGCATGCATATGGAAATGAGTTTTGAAGAGAAACTTCAGGAACTTGAGAGCATAGTGGAAAAACTTGAGAACGGGCAGCTTTCCCTTGATGAGAGTATTGACCTTTTTGAGAAAGGGATAAAACTGGTCAGAGAGTGCGATGCAAATCTGAAAAATGCCCGCATGAAGGTGGAGAAGTTGATAGAAGAGAACAATGAACTTCGGTCTGAACCGTGTGAACTGCGGGATACAGGATAAGAAACCAGCTAACTGAAAAGCTCTTCCACAGCAGAGAGTGCTGCAGGCAGAGTGAAGATCACAACTTTGTCCTCTGGCAGGATCATGGTGTTGCCATCCGGTATTATGACTTCCTCGCCCCTGACCACAGCGCTTACTATGGCACCGCGCGGGAACTTTACATCTTTCAGTTTCTTATTGATGATCTTTGATTTATGCTTCGCTGTAATTTCAATGATCCTGCCCTTTTCGCCTTCGATCGTGACCAGGGATTCGACGCCTATTCCCATCGTGAATTTCAAAACCTCGTTAACTGTTGCCTGGATAGGACTTATTGCAACGTCAACGCCCACGATCTCAAACAGCTCAGCATAATCAGGGCGGTCTGCTCTTGCAATCACCTTTTTAGCACCCAGCCTCTTTGCAAGAAGTGCGCATAACAGGTTTTTCTCATCGCTGTTCGTTACCGCTATCACAGCGTCCATGGAGCCTATGTTCTCCTCTTTCATTATGGATAGATCTGTTCCATCGCCATTGATAACAAGAACATTAGGGAGAGACTGGGCAAGCTCTTCGCTCTTTTTTTTGTTTATTTCAAGAAGCGTTAGCTTGAAACTCTTCTTGCCAAGAAGCTTGATGAGATAATAACCAACCTTCCCTCCCCCGACCACTGCTATTCTATTCGAGTTCTTCTTTCCTTCTTCGAACAGCTTTCTCGTGGCCTCGATCGCCTCTGGTTTTCCAACAAGCACCACCCTGTCATTTTTCTGGATCACATCATCGCCGTGAGGGATTGTCAGTTCTGACCCTCGAAAGATGGCTGACATCAGGCAGCATTCAGGAAGATCTGACTCTGAAAGCTTTTTCCCTGCGAGTGGATTGTGCTCACCCACTTTGAACTCCATCATTTTTATTTTTCCACCTACGAAATTCTCTACATTTATCGCCTCTGGTATGGAAAGGATCTGATTTATTTCAGAAGCAAGCGAGAGTTCTGGACAGATCATGGCATTCATCCCCACGGTTTCTCTCACAGATACCGGTCTGTCAATGTAATCAGGATTGCTCACACGAGCAATGGTTTTCACTTTATTGTTCAGGAGCTTGGAAGCCATGCACGTTACTATGTTTACCTCGTCCACGCCTGTGACAGCAACCACAAGTTCGGCTTTATCTATGTTTGCCTTCTTCAGGAGTTTGACATCTGCCCCATTCCCATGCAGTACCTGAACATCGAGCTGCTTTGCCCTGTCGCAGGCTTCTTCGTTTTTTTCGATTATTGTAACATCATTGTTTTTGCACAGCGTTTTTGCCACATGATACCCTACTTCCCCTGCGCCAACGATGATTGTTCGCATAAAATCTCAGAGACAGAATTATTCTAATAAATTTTTTGCTTTGAAAAAACCAAATAATGAGGCTGTTCCTATAACTAATAATATAAGAATCAAAGAGATATATATTGTGGTCACCCGTTCCAGGTTCTTTAAGACCAAACTGTAGAGAAGGTCAGCTAACCATATGCCCATAATCAATCCCATGAAACCGAATACGACCGCGTAAGCAGATCTTTTAAGCGTGTCGGATATTGTCATAATTTGTATGGATACGGCATTTTGATATAATAAACATATCGAATGCTTTGAGCAGGATCGGACTTCATAACACTTATGACAGAGAAGCAACAATCTATTTATCATGGTTCGAATAGGCGGTCTTGTCCTGAACAGATCGGTTGTGGCTTCAATAGGAAAAACTGCTGATTCTGCAATGAGAGCAAAGGAGCTTGGCGCTGATCTTCTGGAACTGCGCATAGACCTGCTGGAATCTGATCCAGAGGAATCGCTCATGGAATTAAAGAGAACAGACATGCCCGTGATAATCACGAATCGAATGAGAGAGGAAGGGGGCTCCTGCACCATGGGCGAAGATGAACGCATCGCGAGGCTGATCTCTTTACTGCCCGGGGCTGATGCAGTGGACATCGAGCTGTGTGCTCAGAAAAGGGATGCTGTGGTTGAAAAAGCAAAGAGCATGGAGAAAACGGTCATAATCTCAACTCATGATTTCCAGAAGACGCCTGAGCCTGATGTGATGGAGGAAATAATCAGGGAATCCTTCGAAGCAGGGTGTGATATAGCCAAACTCGCTGTAATGCCTCATTCGCTCGAAGACGTGCTTCGTTTACTCAGGGCCACCCTGCAATCCAGAAAAGCGGTCTGTACCATCGCAATGGGTGAAATAGGTAAACATGCGCGTGTCATGGCGCCGATCTATGGTTCTGTCATGACCTATGGATATGTGGGCGAAAAAACTGCGCCAGGGCAGCTGCGTGTGGATGAACTTGGAGCCATCCTGAAGCTGCTCTCTTAGCTCATACAAGCCTTATCAGATTCTCCCGCCCTTTTCTTATTTTTTGAATTATGTTTTTATTGCGCAGTCCGTTCAGGGCTGAACTCACAGTTGACTTGGGAAGATCGAGCTTTTTCCCTATCTCAGACTGATACATGGATCCGCCGCTGTCTTTTAAGAGCTTCACGATCCTGTCTTCCAGGTTCATCATCTCATTTTCTGTGATAACGCCGGGTGGGGATTTTCTAAGATGCAGGTAAATGAAGCTTCCTGACAGTATAGAGATGATCAATATGGCGATCAAGTAGGGCATCCATTCTGTTGAAGTTTTCAACAAACTGACCTCTGGTTCGCCCGGGTTGAAGGAGCGGAGCCCGTACCAGATCAATCCGTCCCTTGCCTCGTCTGGCCGGGGTGAGGCATGTTCCACCGCGAAACCTGATGGATACTGGATTATCAGTGTATTATCCTTTGAGAGGTAAAGTCCTCCAACAAAGACATCGCCTATCCTGATATTCCCATTGCTGATTTCTGCAAAATCTGTCCAGGTAAAGGAATACTGAACAATACCAAATGTCCCTGTGGGTGCGGACTGGATTTTTGCGCTGCCTGTAAACCCTCCAGCCACCATTTTCCTCGATGTGGCATTTGCAGCTTCCAGGACCGAATTCTGCATCAGGTTCTTAAACTCTATAAGGTGTATTGAATTTAAGTCCGAAGTATAATTTTCAAATGAATTGAAATCCTCTTTTGTTATAAGCTGAGTCCTGTATTCAACGTTCCAGAAAGCAGTGCCTTCATTGTTGACATCTATGGTGTAGGTGATCTTATAATCGTTCTGGGCAGCGGCTGCGGAGGCTGATAATAAAAGGATTATGAAAAGATAAAGTATCCTTCGAACCATATTCTCTGATATTTATATCTTATACTATAAAAAACTCGACTCTGATGGAAATAAAAAAGATAGGTGAAAATTCACCTATCTGGGATTTTTCCTGAGATCAATCTCTGTCCTTTTCTCCAGAGCCGCCTTTTCTATCGTTATTCTCATTCTTTCTGCTGTTTTTCTCTTCTTTTACGGATTTCTCCAGTTCTCCAGGTCTTTCCCTGACTTTGATCTCCATAGCATTGAGTATTTTATCAGATGTCAGTTCTGACAGCTTATCATTGATACCTTTGATGATGCCGTCCCTGTCTGTTGCATTGAGGCGGAATTTGTATTCTACTTTTACATCGGTTGTTTTTCCTTCAACACTTGCCTTTATATCAAGTCTTTCTTTGGATTCTTCCCTTGATCCTGGCTGCGCGGTCAATGTTGCCGTGGGTGTTCCAGTGACTTCTATTTCAGGTTTTTTGTCGCCATCCTGTGCAAGCCTTAATAGATCACCGAGATTGTTTTTGATCTTCTGGAGTTCCTTCAGGGTATCCTCTGTTATGTTTTTCTTATCTGTGCTGTTGGTCTGGAACCTGAGTTTGATATACACCTGTGAACCGTTGGCAGTGATCTCTGCTTTCACCTGTGTTATCTCATGATCCTCAATCTCATCCTTTTTTTCTCTGATCTCTTTCAGGATCTTCTTGCCAGCCTTCGTTGTCATGCGCTCGAACCTTACTTCGGTCTTTTCCCCGAACTTTCTCACAAGGTCAGCGCTGTTATTATGGGCTCTCTGAAGTCCTGTGCTGTTGGGTGTGGCATTGAGAAGCTGTTCAAGGACATACTGGTACTTCGCGATCTTTTTCTGGGCATTGAGAAGCCCTGTGTCATTATCTCCGAACCTGGAAATGGTCTTATTTACTTTTTCCATTTCTTCATCATATTTCCCAAGGGCTATCTCTGCAGCTTTCCGGTTCTTCTTATTAAGTTTGGCTTTTGCCTCTGCTATTCTCTGGCTCGCATGTTCTAACTGTTTTTCAAGTTTCTTATCCTGATCGAATATGAAAGCCAGGCTGAGATCCTCGAGTCCCAATCTAAATCCGTATAAGGCATTATCCGGACCTATCAGACTGTCATCTTCGGCTATATCATCTTCCAGCACATCACCGTTATCAGACGATCTCAATGCGCTGTCTGTCTGGGAGGCTGTGCCATTGTCATCAGCCATAACAGTATTTACAGTGAATGCCAGCATTAGCAGAATCGCCAGCATTATATTTCTCAATCTCATAATTTCACCTCATTTGCGGCTTTTGCCGTTAAACCTACTTTGCCCGATTGGGAGATAAGCATATTTTCAGTCTGAATGGAGTTCAAAGGTTCAATATAACTTTAAAAATAGTAGGATCGTTCAAGAAGGTTCTGATTACTTTAGATAATGATAATAATTGAGAAAAACAATGTATCAATTATCATAATGCTTTTCTTGAACAAGATCACTATTGAGATTATCACTGAACCCATCCACTAATTAGACGGGAAGACGGAATAGGTTTGATTATCTTTGGGTTCATCAAAGTCGCACTAGAAAGCATTCGCAACCATCCCTGCTGTAATCACCCCGGCGATTTTTCTCCGTTCAAGCTTCCACCTCATGACGGGGTGTCGCCAACCTTCAAGGTACCATTGGTCATTTTGGCCGGTTTTATTGCCACCACCCCTTCTTCAGGCAGACATATGTACTCTGCATGAGCACCAAGACTCATCCCGGTAGATGCAAAAACCTGGTCACCTTTTCTGAATAGTTTTACATCTTTGCCTACTGATTCAATTTCCCCGGCCAGGGCGCCCCCAAGTATAGTTTTTCTTGGTTTTATAATACCAATCATTATTCGTGCGAAGAGCCAGAAAGAGGGAGGAACCTTCAAACTTCGCATCCTGGCATCTCCTGATGATACTGTTGTTGCAAATATCTTGATGAGTACTTCATTGTCCTTTGGAGGAGGTTTTTCTACTTCTTTAAGCTGAAGAACATCAGGAGGTCCGTATTTTGTGTATACAATCGCTTTCATAAGTACTCAAATGATGGAATTAACCATAATCCCATGATCTTTTCCTATTAATTTATCGACAATATTATGCCAATCTTTAATTTTTCTTTCAGCGCTGTCAATTGCTATTTTGCTATTAGAAAATGGCTTATTTTCACTAATAAATTCTAATATTCTTTCGATTGCCTGCGTTAACAAGTAAAATGCTGCAAATATACTTATTTCAGCCATACTCCTTCCTCAATTATTATTATGACCCAATGTACTAAAGAGTTTCCCATGAGATTTTTTTTTCATTGCAGCGCAGGCCAATTGAAAAGTAGAGCCAATACCTGGAAGAGGAATCCAGGTGGATGTTTTGTTTTTATTGTGCTTAATGAACATGAATCAGATATCGGTGGCTTCCGCCATTGTCATCTCATCGAACCGTGCATGCCGATTTCCAGTGATGATTTAGGTGAAAACAACCCCATTTTCTCAGGTTCAGATGTGGGAAGTGTATGCAATAAGACCTTCCAGGTATGTCTTTTAGCTCGAAAGCTTCTGCTTGAGCTTCTGTTTCGTGACGGAACATCGCATCATGTCAAGGCCACTTTTGGTTCGCTTTTGCTAAAGGCTGTGGTTTCCGATACTTGGAAACTCCGCACAATGCTTCGCAGCATCGCACTTTCCGTTCTCTTCACACGGGAGAAGAACCGTGTGGAGGGATTTAAACCCATGGCGGACACACGCTGTGGATTGCGTTTTTCCAGCGTTTTCTTCAGGTGTCCTGTTTGTTATTCTTTCTCTCTTGTGTTTCGAGGCACGCCAGTCACAAACCCCGGACTTATGTACGAGGCCTGTAGCTAGCGTTTTTAGCATGATGTACATCCTGTGTTTCAATATATTTGCTCACTACATCCCAGCCATTCCCAACGCTTCCATGAAAACAGCTTGGAGCCGGCTGATGTGTTATCAATTACTTTTATACCATTGTCATTTGATAAACTTGAATGACGAATGGAGTTGCAATAAACTCGGGGAAAACCATGACGGTCACAAAACACATCTCGCTTGATGAAGAACATATAGAGAAGATGAAGCCGTACCTTGAGAGCAACAATGGTAACTTCTGTATCGCATTAAAGGAGATCCTGAACAGGGAAGGGAGTTCTCATCTGAATTCATCGGCTATGGATGCTTCTCTGTTCAACTGGATGATCACCGAGATGGAAGGGAGACTTATCCAGGAAAACGTGCTGGATGAAATCATGGATCCAGGACTGATCAATTCGATGTCAAAACTTGAAGCACAAATCAGGCGCAGGCTCAGCGAACTTGAATACGATATTGACCTTGTCCTGAAATACGACGCGGACAGATTTCCATCAGATCTGCTGATTGAGATGAGCGGAGCTCTTCCAAAAATAAGATTTGTTGCATGCATGCTGTCCCAGTACCTTGTGAAGAACTCACTTGACCAGGCGCCGCTCGGCATAAAGTACGTGGTCAATATTAATAATTGTATAAAAATCAAATTATCAGGATCTACCAGGAAAGAAGCACAGAAAAGCCTTGTTGATTTTTTTGGAGGAATGGATGAGGCGATAAAAGCCGTAAAGACCCGCCCTGCCTTCTGGAAAGACCTGATCAGGAGGCATCTTTTCAGTAACTACAACATGGTGACGCTCCACAGGAACTATCTTGAGGACCTGTTCGCTGATAAGATCACAGCAGGTGAAATAATGATAGAAAATCTTGTAAGAAAGCCGATCCAGGAGATCACGTTGAAAGAGATGCTCATTCTGATAAAGGAGGTCTACGAGACATCCAGGATCGCAGATCGGGTGGACATAGACAATGATACGCTCACCATTTCTCACCCCTATCGAAACAGGGCTGCGGTTGAAAATCTAAAAAAGAGCCTTCTCATGCTTCTCGAAGCCAGCGGTCATCTGTATCATGCAAAATCAACAAGCAATATGATCGTGCTGACGCACAGGCAGGATGTGGGCATAAAGATCAATGAAATCGTTGGCAACATCAAGATGAGCAGCAATAGCGTCGACCATGAGCTGATAATGTTCATGGCTTTTCTTCAGGGGCTCAAGGAGATCCCTGATATACCCTTTTCATTAACAGCTCTTGGCAGAAGGATAGGGAGATCCTTAATGCAGGAATATGAAAAAGAGAACAATATCAAGAGCTGGGACCTTGAGACATTCCAGAAAGTGATGGAGATCATAGATTCCAGGCTTCAAAGAGTGAGCGAATGGAAGATGGATGGGAAGGATCTGCTCTACACGGTCAGGAAATGCCATATAGTTTCAGAAGGCGATGCCTTTGATGCCTATGTATGCCATACTTCGCGAGAGGCATTCAAAGGAGCGTTGAATTATGCTTTTGGAAATAAAGCAGAGCTTAACATTAACAAACTCCTGACGCATGGGGATAATTTCTGTGAAGTAGTGATAAGGATCAGATAAACTGAGTTTTATGACATAGATTGGCAAGATCTTTGTTTTTTTGCCAATCTATGTCAAATTCTGGCTTTTTTGCTAAATTCATGTCAAATATTCTTTTAGACTTGGCATTTGATAGATAAAATTGGTGATCAGTTATGAAATCTTGGATAATGTATGCCGCGACAGCCATAGTTGGTGCAACTGTGATGGGAGCAGCTTATTATCTCCCCACAGGAACGTTCCTTACCTTCGTGATAGGATGGTTGTTCCTGATCCCTGCGACATTTGGAGTTTATATGGCGCTTGGATTCAGGGAATACATGAAGGAAAGGAAGAACAGGATCATTGTTTCGGTTAAGCCGACAGAGGCAATAAAAGCACTTGCCCGCAGGGAAGCTGAACTGAAGAAGGAAAAGGAAATCCTGTTTGAAGAACTGCAGAAATAAACATTGAGAGGGAGGAGCTCTGAGAGAAAAGATATGATAGTCACAAGACATATCTCACTTGACAAAGACTGCATAGATAAGATCGAGCCGTATGTTAGAAGGCACAATGGTAATTTCAGTGCAGCGGTCAGAGAGATAATAGAAAGAGCGGGAAAATACAGTTCGCTGAAGAATTCGTCAGCAATTGACAGTTCACTGTTCAAATGGATGCTTGCAGAGATGGACGGCAGGCTTGTTCCAGACAGCGTGCTGGATGAAATGATAGATCCAGTGCTGATAAATTCCATGAGAGGACTTGAAGAATATATAAAGCACAGGATCGGCGAACTTGAGTGGGATGCTGGACTATCATTGAAATGCGATAATGACTCCTCTCCCTCTTCTGCACTGATAGAAATCAAAGGGACGCCTCAGAAAGTAAAATTCGTTGCATGCATCCTTTCCCAGTTCATCGTAAAGAACTCGCCTGAACATGCATCACTTGAGATCAAGTCATTCAATAATGTGGGTGACTGCATAAAGATCGAGTTATCCAGATCCAGCAAAAAGGATGCGCAGAACAGCCTGATCACTTACTTCGGCGGGATGGATGAAGCAATAAGAGCCATAAAGAACAAACCTGCTTTCTGGAAAACCGTGATCTATGAACATCTTTTAAGTAATTATAGCATGGTCACAGTTCACAGGAATTATTTCGAGGACCTGCTTGCTGGAAAAGTGCCGATGGGTGAAATAACCATCGAGACCATGGCAAAAAAGCCGATCCAGGAAATACCTCTTAAAGAGATGCTCTCCCTGATAAAGGAGGTCTATGAGACCTCCAGGGTTGTGGATAGAGTTGAGGTAGACAGGGAATCTCTGATACTATTCCATAATTACAGGAATGCGGATGTAATAGACAAACTGAAAAAGAGCCTTGTGGCGCTTCTGGAAGCTAATGGTCATTTGTATGATGCCAAGTCCACAGCCAACATGATCGTGCTGACGCATAGACCTGACGTCGGGATAAAGATAAACGAAATAGTGGAAAATCTGAAGATCAGCAGCAGCAGGATGGATCAGGAATTGATAATGTTCATGGCTTTCCTGAAAGGGCTCAAGAACATCCCGGATATACCATTGTCCCTCACATTCCTGGGGAGAAAGATCGGAAAGTCGCTGATGCAGGAATACGAAAGTGAGAAGTGCATCAAGGTCTGGAATTTAGAGACCTTCCAGAACGCAATCGGGATCATCGATTCAAAGCTCCACAGAGAGAGCGAGTGGAAGATGGATACTAAAAACCTTCTCTACACGGTCAAGAGATGCGATATTGCTGGAGAAGGAAAAATGTACGACAAATACGTCTGCCATGCCATACGTGAGACTTTCAAGGGAGCAATGAGCTATGCTTTCGGGAACCAGGCAGAACTCGATATTAAAAAATTGTTATCACATGGAGACAATCTTTGTGAGGTGTTGATACGGATACCATGAAAGCAAAGAGCATCAGAAATCAAAAAACGATGGACAGGGCAGGAAAAATATGTTCAGTAAATAAAAGGAGGAAAATATGGAAACTCTTGTAGAATACCTGACTTATGTGAAAGGGATCGGATATCTCGTGGTAGTGGCATTTCTATTTGCATTCATCACTTTCTGGCTGCTGGTGCATACGAAGAATAAAGATATCATAAAAACCGTACCAGTAGTAGTGATGATCTGGCTGGCGTTTGGGGTTGCGTCCGCACTTGTCTCGAACGGTCATAATACGAACGGCCACGATGCGAAAGATGAGACTGCACTGGAACCTGCAGTGGAATTCCCCGAGTATTATAGCAACGGCAGCCCAGCTACCATCACAGCACACAGGGTCGAAAAATGGCTTGGCGTGAACAATACAGAATACCTCGCCATCAGCTACGGCTCGGCTTCAAATTTCCACAAAGTGATGAGCGAAAAGATAGCATGCACGGACTGCCACCATAACAGCAAAGATGAGATCCATGCATGCAGTGACTGTCACAGTGCTCCCTTTGACCCTGAGGACTTAAGCAAGCCGGGGCTAAAAGCCGCGATCCATACAAGGTGCATGTACTGTCATAAAGAGGTGTTTGGCGGGCCAGAGGACTGCAAGTTATGCCATACAATGGACACTTCGACTTCAGTGGCTGTTGCTGCTCCCGAAAGACCTCATGCATTGACATGGGAGGACTGTGTCAGATGTCATAAAGATGGAATCCCCGGAGGTCAGAAAATCAAGATCGTGTATCATGATTTCTGCATAAAGTGCCATACAAAAGGCATCGCAGACGCTGCAAAACTGCCTGAGGATCATGCAGGACGTGCAGGCGATACATGCAAAGGCTGTCATAAGCCTGCAGGAGGATAGATTATGAAAATGAATAGAAGGGACTTTGTAAAAGCAGGAGGCTCTCTGATCGCCCTGAGCCTTCTTGGAAACACTGCATCTGCTGCGCACAGTTTCACAGGCTATCCTGATCGCTTCGGGATGATGTCAGATCTGACCAGGTGCATAGGATGCAGACGCTGTGAAGCCGCATGCAACAAAGCCAACAATCTCCCGGAACCCAAGACCTCTTTTGAGGATACATCGGTCTTTGAGGAAAAGAGGCGTCCGTATGCTGCTGATGTGCAGTCTTATACAGTGGTCAACAGGTACAAAGTGGGCGAAAAGACGGTTTACCGCAAGGTGCAGTGCATGCACTGCGAAGAACCGGCATGCGTCTCTGCCTGCCTTGTAGGAGCGCTCAAGAAGACTCCAGAAGGGCCGGTAGTATGGAACGAGAAGGTATGCATCGGCTGCAGGTACTGCATCACTGCCTGTCCATTCTACATACCTGCGTTCGAGTATTCAAGCGCTTTTGACCCAAGGATACAGAAATGCTTCATGTGCCACCAGCGGATCGTAAAAGGCATCGTTCCAGCATGTGCAGAAGCATGTCCTGTGGAAGCGATCACGTTTGGCAAGAGAAGCAGTCTGCTCAAGCTCGCCTGGACAAGAATATGGGGCGAGCCAGACAGATATATTGACCATGTTTATGGAGAGCGCGAAGCAGGAGGCACTGGCTGGCTGTACATCTCAGGAGTTCCATTCTCACAGCTTGAATTCCCGATGGACATCGGCACAAGTGCATTCCCTGAACTTACCAAGGATTTCCTTTCAATGGTCAATCTCACGCTGGTCTCATGGCCAGCTGTGTTCGGAGGAATCTATCTCATGACAAAGAACAGAGAGAAGCCTTTGCATGGAGAGGAAAAAGAAGAGGAGGATAAGCTATGACAGAGATTATTGAAGTAGAAAACCTGAGAAAAACAGAGACCACGGATTACTGGATCAATGAGATCCTGTTCAACAGGCTCACGATAAAAGAGTACATAAGATCGCTCATCACCCCTTTCAACATGATTGCCGGACTCATAGTACTGGCAGGGCTGTACTTTATTTTCCTGCGTTTTACACAGGGTCTTGGATCAATAACTGATTCCTCGAATACACAGCCCTGGGGACTTCTCCTGAGCGTAGGTCTGTTCACAGGTGTTCCTTTCTCAGCAGCAGGGTTCGTGCTCGGGACTGCGGTGTATATCTTCGGTCTGAAGAAATATCAACCAGTTGTCACAAATGCAATCCTGCTTGGACTCCTGGGCTATTTGTTTGCTGTCATCTTTCTCATGATAGACCTGGGGCGTCCGTGGAGGATCTATTATCCCATGATGATATCGTTCGGTCCTGCCTCTGTTATGTTCCTGGTGGCATGGCATGTTGCCCTGTACCTGTCCGTTCAGGCGATGGAGTTCTCATCGTCGGTCTTTGAATGGTTGGGGTTGAGAAACTTCCGCAAGATCATTCTGGGAATGACGCTTGCTCTCACAGTAGCGGGCATTATGCTTTCCACGCTCCACCAGTCTGCCCTGGGTGCCATGTTCCTGCTTGCTCCTGGAAAGGTGCATCCGCTATGGTGGACATCGTATCTGCCCTGGCTCTTCTTTGTGTCATCCCTCGCAGCCGGGCTTGTGTACGTGGTGCTTGTGGGAAAGCTCACCCAGGTCTTCATGAAAGATAAGGCCGACTCACGCTACCTCTCGAACCTGGACGGCATCACGCTCGGAATAGGAAAGGCTGCAGCCATGATCCTCTTTACATATGTCGGGCTCAGGCTTGCAGCGATCACGTATGAGAATTCCTGGGGCTATCTGAATTCGCCATACGGTCTCTGGTTCCTCATAGAGTTCTCGCTGTTCGCAATAGCGCCTCTTCTGTTATTCTATGCGATCCAGAGGAAGAACGTTGGTCTTGTCCAGGTAGGCGCTCTTGTAACGATGGTCGCCATTATCCTGAACAGGCTCAATACTGTATATATCACGTTCAACTGGCAGTTCCCGCACCACGAGCTCTTCTACTGGAAGGAGGTAATAGTGGTCATAGCGGTTCTCACTATTGAGATACTGCTCTACCGCTGGATCGTGAACAGGATGCCTGTACTGAGGCAGCACCCTGATTATATTGGGGACGAGCACTGAACACGCATGGTTCTTCCATGCGTTAACTCTTTTTTTTCATGACTTTTTTTTGCACGACAGGGTCCATTGTGCTGAGTTCCCGCATCGACAGCCCGAAACAGCAGGTGAACCAGAAGCAGCCTTATGGCGATGTGACGCTTCTGTCACAAATGGTAAGGAAGCGATGGCGGAAGCCATTGCCTTACTCCAGTGCGGGTGATGGGACTCATACTCTGTGAGGCTAAGGAATTGAGACAACATCGGATTCAAATTACAGTGAAATTAAAGCCTTATAAGAATGTATGGTGCAATACGATTTAATAAATCAACCTCTTCAACCCTCAGAATGGTTGACCTGCAAAAGTTATTCGCAGGCATTCAAGTATTAAGATGGCTTACGATTTCAGATTTGCCTGCCCATGTAAAAAACTGCTTTATCCTGACTTTGCAAATTTCAACTGTTCCGATTGAACATTCGTTATGCTTTTCCATAATGTACCTATGAACATCGGTTTTATCCCAGTTTTCGAGCGACTTACGCCTGTTGATGTTCTTTAAAAATTTACCATAATCCGCGATAGTTTTCTCTGCCGTGCCATTGATTTTGAGTTCTTGAAGGAATTGGTCGATTATTCTAATCATATTTCTATATATGTAATTGCTAAGCAATAAAGCCATGACCTAAAACAAATCCTCATAATATCTTTTTTTAAAATAAAGAATAATTTTTATTCATATTCTTACAAAATATTAGTTTTCAAGCAATTAAACACCAAATTGTCTTTAATAAGCTATTTAAACATAAAACAAATCTTTGAAATTATCGATTTATTTACCGGCCATTTATGAATGGTGTAACGATTGTGAGCAGGTCGCTGGACCTTGAAGAGATCTTCAATGTGGCGACCTGCATGGAGGAAGTGCATGGATCGAGGATAATCCAGAAGGCGGAACTATGTTCTGTGTTGAGATTCCAAAGATGGGAGCATAGCAGATTCTGTTTCTTTCATTCACCAAAAAATTTATTTATTGTTAAAAACATCATTAAATCAGTGGGAAAATGGTTAGAAACAAGAACTGTGTGGAAACAAAGAGGTGCTGAAAATGAACTCTGAGCTGGAGATCGGAAGCCGCAGGCCCCGGCGACTCAGCGAGATCTGGAAACTTGACCGTGAGACGAACATGGTAGTCGCCCTTGGACTGAATGGTACTGTGCAGCTTAACGCTGTGGGTTCGGCGATATGGCTGCTGCTGGACGGTGAGCATACCATTGAATACATCATAGAAAAATTGGCCGGGGCTTATCCTGACCAGGATCAGGGTCAGTTAAGAAAGGATCTCATATCATTCATCAGCTATCTGAGTGCCAGTGGTCTTGTGATTCTTGACTGGCGTCCTCTGTATGGGGAAGGATCAAAAGAACTTCTGGAGAGTGCGCCATGACCGAGGTTCTGCTCATTCAACCACCATCTCCGACACCCAACAAGCTGCACGTCAAAGAGAGCTTGCTGTCAGCTCCACCCATAGCGCTCGGATATCTGGCATCGATCATGATCGGAGAAGGATACTCAGTGGAGATCGTGGATATGGAGATCTTGGAGATGGGGGCAGCGGGCATCCGCAGCAGGCTGGAGGAAGAAAAACCCGGTCTGGTGGGTATATCAACTACGACCCTGACATACAGGAATGCGTTGCGGATCGCAGCGATCGTAAAGGAGGTCAATCCAATGACGGTAACCCTGCTTGGAGGTCCACATGCCACGTTCGCGGCAGATGATGCATTGTCCCATCCTCAGGTGGACTTTGTGATCCGCGGTGAAGGCGAACTCGTACTGCTTGAGCTTGCTCGCTGTGTACTTGAGGAAAAGGGGGACCCGAGCAATATCAGAGGACTGAGCATGAGAAAACCCGACGGCAAAGTCGTCCACAACCCGCGGCGACCATTCCTTCATGACCTTGACACACTGCCGTTTCCTGCGTGGCATCTGTTGCCTCTGCATCTCTACTCTGCCCCCGGCCTGATAATCACAGGAAGGGGATGCGAGGGCAGCTGCATCTTTTGCGCGGCCCGGGGGATTGCTGGTGGTCGCTATCGAATGCGATCTGTGGATAATGTTTTGCGCGAGATAGAAACCATGATCTCTGCGCTGGGTTTACACTTCTTCTTCTTTGCAGATGACACATTCACAGCCGTGCCTGAGCGGACTCGGGCTTTTTGCAATGAATTGAAGCAGCGCGATTTGCATACTGCCTGGATGTGCGAAACCAGAGCCGATACAGTGGATCGGGCTACACTTCAGGCAATGGCCGATGCTGGCTGTAAAGTGGTTCAGTTCGGCGCCGAGTCCGGTTCGCAGAAAATCCTGGATTCAATTAATAAGGGTATAACAGTAGCAAAACTGCGGGAGGCGGTTCGGACTGCCCTGGAAGCGGGACTGTCTCCGACCTGCAGCTTTATGGTGCCTCATCCTGAGGATACATGGGAGACTGTCGAAGAGACGAAAGCATTGATCCGTGAACTGAAATCCATGGGTGCACGAACGGCTGTGTCACTTACAACTCCTTTTCCAGGCACATATCTTGCAAGCCATCTTTCAGATCTTGGAATGACCCTCATATCCGATGATACGGATCAATACAATTTCGCAACACCTGTGATCGAGACCAGCAACTTTGACGTCTGGGATATTCGCGAGATATATATGGACATGGTGCTGCTCTGTCTGGAAGGTTCTGAGGGTTCAGGCAGACATGATGACCAGAAAATACGGGATGATCATATCAATGTGATAGGAGGTGATAAAAGTGAAAGAAGTAAGTTTTGAACGATGCCTGCCTGAGGAATACGTAAAACCGCTGGCGGGTATGCTCAATCGCTTTTCGGAGTCAGCCCTGGGTCCGGGATCGGTCGCCAGTCCTGCAGCGGTCGCTGTTGCCGTGGCAATCGTCATCGTCTTATGGGATCGTCGTCTGGACGAACTAATCGTGAACCCCGAGGACAAGGCAGCATTAAAATTTGCGGTGGAGCAAATCCGGGCGAAACCCGAAGTTGTAAGGCAGGTGACTGGTATTGAACTGACGCGAGCACACCTGAAGCTCATGGATGTGCTTTCGCAATAAATATCAGATACGGGTTTTATCTCAGTGGAGCCTGTTTGCCACTGGATGCTCCAGGAGGTATCTGAGCGACGTGTCTTGCAGGGCACGTCGCCGCTCATGGAAGCAGCCGTGCACCTTCTTGGGCTTCTCCCCTCGGCCGGGTTGC
>Ga0209641_10001126_pt1 | contig 24183 bp, 19 predicted proteins | sample RifCSP16_1_FD_184022 | JGI IMG/M metagenome (GOLD analysis project Ga0209641, IMG submission 184022) | Soil microbial communities from Rifle, Colorado - Rifle CSP2_sed 16_1 (SPAdes) (version 2) | ecosystem: Environmental > Terrestrial > Deep subsurface > Rock core/Sediment | place: Rifle... | reverse complement strand
AGAGCAGATCATGGTGCTGCGCAAGTTGTGGACCGAGCCCCTGGTGGAGTTCGCCGGTCGCTGGGAGCGGATAGAGGACGCCGGGCTAAACCCGATGCCGATCCGGCGCCCGATCCCGATCTGGTTCGGCGCCAGGTCTGAGCCGGCCGTGCGTCGGGCCGGCCGGCTGGGCGATGGCTGGATCATGAACTACGGCGACCCCAAGGATGCTCAACCCGTTCTGTCGGCCCTTGACCGTGGTCTGGCGGAGTCGGGCCGGACCCGGGACGACTTCGTGATCCAGGCCCGCCTGCCGTACGGAAAGGGAGAGCCGCAGGTCTGGGAAGATTTGGTCCGGAGATGGAGTGAGTTCGGGGCGACGCAATTCTCGTTGAACACGATGGGCGCTGGGCTTCAAACGCCGGCGGAGCACCTGGATGCAATTCGCAGGTTCGCTGACTCGATGAGTCTAGAGGGAGACTGATCCCCGATCGTCGATTCAAAGTCCTAGTCTGGCGGATTGCGGCATAACCGGCAACGGGATATGCCGGGCGGGCGCTCGCCGGTGGTCAGCGGTCTCGGTCCTCGAGACGATAGGTGAGGCTCAGAGGGACCACATTCCGGAACATGGCGATCGCCGGGCAGTAACGCTCTTCAGACAATTGGATGGCACGCTGAACGGCTGTCTCGTCAATTCCTTGTCCAGACACGACGTACTCGATGCTGATTTCGGTAAAGACCTTCGGATGATCTTGAGCTCGCCTGGCGTGCAAGAGGACCTCGAAGGCTGAAACGTGCTGGCGTTTCTTCGTCAAGATCGAGATCACGTCCATCGCCGTGCAGCCGGCGATCCCGATGGCAATCATCTCCATCGGACGGAAACCATCGGCGGCTCCTCCGACGGACAAATCACCGCCCAGGTTGACGCCGAAACCGCTCTCGGCCTCGGCGACGAACGACAGGCCATCGATCCATTTCACACTCACTTCCATCTCGCGTTCTCCTGGTTTCTGGCGATCCACATGATGGGCCAGCGCTGGGTGTCAACGCATCGATGTGGGAGGACCCGGAGGGGGCCGGGGCTTGATGACTCAAGCTTGAAGGTATCGAGTGTTGCGGGATTCACTCAGTTTATGAGTTCTATGCCGAGGCGCGAAATCCTCGATATGCGCGAATGCCAGCCGGTCGGCGGCACTGAGCGCCTACACTGACAGTGACTGGGCAAGTTGCATGAGGTCCCACTCAGGACACCTGAGAGTAGTCACGCTCTCCGCTATTGCCAACCCGATTCGCAGATGAGTGGGTTGCCGGGTCGAGGCGGCCGCGTTACAGTATACCGCCGGCCCGGTTCGCGCATTCCAGATCCGCCGCGGGGCTCGAAGCGAACGTAGGCTAACGTGGCGGCAGAAATCACAGATCCCCTGCGGCTTAATCGGAGGAGGGCGATTAAGCCGATGCCCGCAGAGTGCAGATCACTACGAGTCGAGCCGGGAGCATGAACCTCGAAGTCCAGTCTGAAGACCTCCGCATGGAACTCGCTTTACCCTCCGGGACATGGTCGATCAAGGATCTCGCCGGCGGCGGCCACATCATCGAAGGCCTCCGGTTTGGTTGTGGCTGGAGGGTCGGCCGGTTCCGGCGCACCTGGCGCGGCGAGATGGGCCGAGGCCGGCCGCGCGAATCGAGTATCGACGATCCGCCATGTCCCGATTGCGACTCCCTGATGGTCGAGCTGGAGCTCTCCGATGATGTCCGCCTGTATCTCGACGCCTGTGTGAGTCAGAAACATCCCATCCTGTACTGGAGGTTCCGCCTCGAGAACCGCTCCGATCGCTCAGTAGAGTTGGACCAGGTGGAGATGCTCCGGCTCGATCCCCGGCCCGGCGGGGCGCTCGTCTTCGACACGCCACCAGGCGAGATGGGCTTCTTCTCGAATGGCTGGCAGAGCTGGAATATCACGGGCGCGCTTTTCGCGGAGGATCGGTTCCCTCGGACGCAGCTCGGCCCGCTGACGTTGCCTTTGCGGCTGGGGGCAGCCGCGGCCCAGCCGCACGGCCGGGGTGCTTTCACATCGGAGATGTTCGGAGTGCTGGGAGACCGAGTGAGCCGGTCCGGGATTCTCATGGGTTTCCTCTCTCAGCGTCAGGCATTCGGAGGGGTCGAAGTCAAGCTTGCTTCCTCCGCACCTTTCATTCGCATGTGGGCGGATTGTGACGGCGTTCTCCTTGTGCCTGGGGACAGCTTCGCCACCGACTGGGCCTGTCTGCAATTCATTCGGCTCGATGAAGAGCAACCCCTTGCCGGCTATCTCGAAGAGGTTGGCCGATTCAATCGGGCCAGGATCCCGAGCGAGGCCCCGACCGGCTGGAGTTCGTGGTATCAGTTTCTCGAGTCGATCACTGAGGTTGACCTGTTCGCTAATGTCGATTGGGCAGAGGCCCATCGAAAACAGATCCCTCTGGATGTGATCCAGCTCGACGACGGATTCGAGGCAGAAGTCGGTGACTGGTTTTCGACAAAAGCCGGTTTCCCTTCCGGGTTAGACGGGGTCAGCCGCAGGATCCTTCGGGCCGGCTTCGTCCCCGGCTTGTGGCTCGCTCCCTTCGTGGCTAGGCCGGGTGCACGGATCCTGACGGATCATCCAGGATGGATCTTGAGGAATAGGATGGGAGCCCCGGTCAATGCCGGGTTCATCTGGGATGCCTTCACCCGCGCTCTGGACGTGACTCATCCGCAGGTCGTCGAACACGTTGTGCGGCTTGTGACGACGGCGGTTGGCGAGTGGGGCTTCGAGTATATTAAGCTCGACTTCCTCTATGCTGGTGCGCTTCGGGGGAAGCGTCACGATCCACGCCGGACTCGGGCGCAGGCGCTTCGATCGATCCTTGAGCACATCCGCAAGGCAGCTGGGGACGGGACGACGCTCGTCGGCTGCGGGTGTCCGCTTGGGTCAGGAGTAGGTATCTTCGATGCCATGCGCATCGGGGCGGACGTCGCCGTTCGCTGGAACCCGGCCTACAAGGGGCACGAGACGCTATTGCGTCGCGAACGCGACATGCCGTCCGTCCGCAATGCGATTCACAACATCATTAGCCGCGCCCCCCTCCACCGGCGCTGGTGGATCAACGACCCCGACTGCCTGATCTTGCGGCAGCCGCAAGCCCTTCGGACGCCAGGCCATGACCCCGATCCATTTGGGGGAGGGGCAGAGATTGCATCGACGGCGGAGACTCTGTCCCGAATGCGGTCGCGACTGACACCGGACGAGACGATAAGCCTGGCGACCATCATCGCTCTATCAGGTGGAAGCTTGTTCGTTTCCGACCACTTGCCCGATCTTTCAGCCGAACGTCTGGATTGGCTGGCACGCCTGCTGCCTCCGCTCCCGGCCGGGCTCCGAGCGATGGACTGGTTCGATCATACACAACCGTCGATCCTCGTGCTTCCTTTGGAAGGGGCGGCAGGTAAGTGGGATCTGGTCGCCCTCTTCAACTGGGCCGAGACAGCAAACGAAGGCTCGCTGAATCTGAATCTCCTGAAGAGACAAGCAGAGGACTTTCGGGCGGTGAGCTTCTGGGGTGGAAAGTATCTCCCGTTAGAGAGTCCGAACCTGGTGTCATCTGCGATCCCGCCGCATGGCGTCCGGCTGTTCTCTGTCCGACCCGCAGGACCGGGTCCGGGTTGGATCGGGGACACACTTCACATTTCTCAGGGCTTGGCCGTCTCGACCGTGGAAGTGCATGCCAGGAGCCTTGCTGTGGGGCTTGATCTCGGGCGGAGGGCATCAGGCACGGCCTTTCTGGAACTCCCATCTCTGCCAAGGCGGTCGACGCTCGATGGGGTCGCCATCGAATCAGTCCAGGTCGGGTTGAATGTCCATGCGATGCAGCTCCAGTTCGACGGCGGCGCAAGGCTCGAGGTCGAGTGGTGAAGCCTTGATATTTCGAAGGCCGCGCACCGTCGAGCCAAGCCGGACAATCCTGTGGCGGGGATTCTTGGAACTCCCCAGAATTCTGTGCCTATTCCCATTTCTCGCCTGGATCCTGATCGGCTGCTCGGTCATTCCCGAGATTCATCGAGTGTCCGTGATTTCCACCCCGCGGGCCACTCTGGCCCTGTCGCCCTCACCCCGCGGTCCGATCTTCCCCTATCCGGCCGCTCTGCTCTCATTCAATGAGGCGAACGGGGAGCTGGATCTTCTCAGCGAGGCAGGTCAATCGCTCGCCGAGCTTGGGACCATCTCGTGGGCTGATCCGGATCTACTTCGGGGCGCGCCAGTGGGTCTGCTCGGAGGAGACCCTCAGAGCGTGCGCTTCGCTTACCTGTCAGATTCCGAGAAGGGCCTCGGTCTCTTCGTGCGATCCGCCGTTGGCCCGGTCAGACTGGGTGAATTCCCAGCCGGCTCCCTGCTGGCGGGCAGTGAAAGGGCGAGATACATCGCTGTTAGCGCGCCGCGCTCGTCGGGAGCTTCCGGCCAGACCGAAGGCACCATGTTCCTGATCGACCCGATCCGCCGGACAGGGTTGGATGACCCAATGGCGGATGGCCTCGATGTCGGTATCATCCCGTTGCGGGTCCAGGTGGAACAAGACCAGCCGACCGGAATCGTGTATTGCGTCGGACATGCCGAAGAACGATCTGGCGGAGACCAGAAGTGCGCGGGCCTCTTTAGGATAGGGATTCCCTCCCTGGAGATAGAAGAAATCATCCCCAAGGACCTGGACATCCTGGCACTCTCTCCTGATTTGCGGTTCGTCGCCCTCGTCAGCACGGATCGGATTCCCCCAGAGGTCCGTGTTCGAAGTCTCGAGACCGGGATTGAGCTGGTCTTCCGGTCAGAGCCTGGCGTCCGGGAGGTGCGCGCCGGAACGATCTCCCCGTCTGGGAAACGCATTGCCTGGGCGAACGAGAGCGAGGGCCCGGGAGGGGAAAGCGTCCCGGGAATCAGCCTCGCATCCACCGCCGGCGGGCCGGTCACCGAGCTGGCGAGCGCGTCATTCACAGAGGCCGTGGGGGCGCAGATGTCCAAAGTGACTCCAGTAGGCTGGCTCGACGAGGAGCGCCTGCTGCTCGAGATGATTACTCCCGGCGGACCGGCCCTGTATCTCCTTCGCATGCAGGAGGGCCGGCTCGATCGCCTCGCTTCCGGCCGGTTTGCCGGGTTTGTCTACCAGTAGACGACCCTATCGCGGTTACACTTAATCGAGGACTCGACTGCGCACGTCACAGACCAGCCGGCCGGCATCGCGACCGGTGCCAGGCTCGCTCTCAGCGGCCCACCATCAGGAGTCATGGTGCCGGATCTGACAATCGACCAATCCGTCGGCCTGATCTCCGTCCTGCTGCTTGCCGGGCTGATCCTCGCCATCGGGATCGGTTGGCGGGAGCTTCAGGCGGCCAGTCGCCTGCCTTTTTTCCTGCTCCGCCGGGAACGGGTGACGCGCGCCTGGCGTTTGCTGTTGATCGGGCTGGTCTTCGGCTTTGCAGCGGTGATCGTTCATTTCTTCGGGCGTCAGGCGGTCTATCAGGTTTTGCCCCCCACGGCCTCCATCACCCCGACCCCCACTATCACCTTGACGCGCACCATTACTCCAACTGCGACCATCAGCCTGACCCCGACCACTACGGTCTCGCCGACTATCACTCCGACGGCGACGATCACGCCGACGCCGCGCATCCCGGAAGCGCTGATCGTTCTCTTCCGCGAGACGATAACGCCCTCGCCGGAGGCCGCGTTCAGTCCGATTGAAGTCGCCATCAGCCTTGACACCCTGAACCGCGCCATTCAACCAGAGGCCGAGCTTGAGAATCCGTTGGGGAAACTCTACGGCGCGTTCACCTACAACGACATGCAGGATGGGGTGAGGTGGACGGCCATCTGGTATCACGGATCGACCGTTGTGTGCGTTGAGAGCAATCCCTGGGATGGGGGAACGGGAGGCTACGGTTACACCGAGTGCCAGCCGTCCGGCGGCTGGGAGGCGGGGGAATACGAGATCCAGATGTTCATCGGCGAAACGTGGAAGGTTTCGGCCCGATTCACGGTAATTGGTGAGGCCGTCTCGCCGACCCCGACCGCCTCGGCTTCCGCGACAGCGACCGTCAACACTCCGACACCGACCGCCTCGGCTTCCGCGTCGGCGACCGTCAATACTCCTTCCCCCTGAGGCGCCTCAGACTGTGTGTCGTTCGCCGAGTTTGAGGGCGGCGTGGGTCAGATCGAGGACCGATTTGTACCCACGCTCCACGGGCCGAATCTCGACGAACTCCTGCAAACTGTGCGCTTCACCGCCTCGCGTGATCCCCACACAGATCCCCGGCAAGCCGTGGCTGAGGGGGATACTCGCATCGGTCGACCCCATCTCGAGCAGGACCTGCGTTTCGCCCGCGTCGTTCAGCGCCCGCTGAGCCGCCAGCACCAGAGGATGGCCATGCGAGATCCCGCCGCCGGGTCTCTCTCCAATTGTCGCCACCTCAATCGCGACATCATGGCCAGAATGCCGTTTGACATGTGCGTTCACTTGTTCGGACAGCGCCTCCAGGGCTTCTTGGGACTCGGATCGGAGGTCGAGCTCCATCCAGGCCGAATGGGCGATGGTGTTGATTGTGGTTCCCCCGGAGATTAGACCCACGTTGAACGAGGAGCGGCCGTTGCCTTTCCTGGGGACGGTAAGCAGGTCGGAACCCAGTCGCAGAAGGGTGTGTATCGCCGAAGCCCTCCCTGCATGGATCCAGGCGTGTCCGCCGCTCGTCTTCGCAGTGATCCGGTAGCGGCGGACCGGCAGGGCCCGATGATAGATGTGGCCGAGGGCCATCCCCTCGAGGCAGATGTAGGCGGCGATGTCCCTCCCGAAGCGCGAAACAACCCGGCGCATTCCCTGCAGATTACCCAGCCCTTCCTCGCAAACATTTGCCACAAGCCACACGTCACCGGGAAGCTCCGGGCTCGGCAGGTCCTCGGCAAGTTCGATGAGGGCGGCAAGGGCAATGGCGTTATCACCTACGCCGGGCCCCACCAGCCGATCCCCTTCGAGCCTCGCTGCGACATTCGCCTCCTCTCCGAAGACCGTATCCAGGTGGGCGGTGATGATCACCGGCAGCCCGGCTCCGCCGGGGACGACTCCATACAGATTCCCGGCGGGGTCGATCTCGACACGCTCGAGCCCAGCAAACCTGAACTCGGCCTCCAGATATGCCGCCCGCCGGCTCTCATGAAAGGTCGGGGATGGGATGGCCTGGATTGCCAGGGTGCGTCCGATTAACCGGCTAAGATCCATGGCTAGATCCGGGTGACGAGGGGCCGGAGCGCGTTGAGCCGCGCGCTCGCCAAACCTGGGTGCGCGCCGACCGCGTAAAGAGCGCCGTGGCCCTCGATTGTGAGCGAGGCGGAGACCGCCCCGCGCAGGCAGGCATCCACCAAATCCCCAGTGTCCGCCAAGCCGGCCAAGAACCCGCCGCAGAAGGCCGCTCCGGCCCCTGTGACGTCTCGCACCTTGGCCGGGTAGGCCGGAACGATCCACCGCTTGCCGGACCCCCGATCCATCGCATACGCGCCGCCCGAGCCGCACTTGATGACCGTGAAGTGGCAGCCCATGCCGCACAGCGCTTCCGCCATGTCCCAGAGATCCATCGTCGCTGGCCGGAATAATGCCCGGGCTTCTTCTTCATTCGGCAGGAAAGCGGTGACCCCGTTCAGCAGGCCCGGCATGGCACGCAGGAACCCCGGTTCCATGTAGGTCTTGGACGGGTCGATGGTGACCACGCCCACACCCAGCTCTCGCATCCTGGCCGGGAGCAGACTATGGCATTGATAGTCGGCCGGACAAATGTGGGCTCCCTGGATCTTACCGGCGGAGGCAGGGATGTCATCCGGCCTGACGGATAGGGGATCATACGCCTCGCCCTCGGCCCTCCTTCGGGCGAGCGGATCGAAGTTGATCAGCTCCTTAGGGAGGGGTACGTTCATCCTCAGGAATTGCGGCGCAGGCCTGACTTCGGATCGAACTTCTGGAGTGCTGTAGATGAAGAATCGCCGGGTTTCAAGTGGCTCTTCGACAATCCGGACCCCTTGGACATCGATCCCCGCACGCGAGATCTCGTCAAGCCAGCCACCCGGGAAATCGGATCCGATACGGCTGAACAGGCGGCTCCGGGCAGACCAGACTATCGCGCCAGTGGCTGAATAGATAGCTTCACCCCCGAGCACGCCCAGGAAAATCCCACCGTCGTGCGTGATGTAGAAATCCTGGTCCAGACTGCCCAGGAATGCGCAATCGCTGCCATCGGACGCCATCGGTGCTGATTATAGCGGCGCCGAAAGGGCGCGACAACATCAGGCGTCGGCAGCCGGTCTCCCAGCAGCGCCCGACACCCCAGGGGTGGCTACCAAGGGGAGCGTGAGGGCTCCCCTGCCGGTTCAGGGTGAGCGGGGATTGCATTCATCACAGATCGACCCTGGAACCTAGCCAGAACGCCGGGACTGCTCACTCCGAAGGCGATCACAATCTCGATCGGCAAGGCTGAATCTCCGGGCTCCTAGGGAAGCTGATCTGGATACCCGGTCGTGCGCAGGGCGCCGATCTCCAGCTTGAGATGCCGGTTCCGGTTTCACTTGACGCTAAGTGAAGTCCACACACCTGATTGCCGGCGTCCGTCTTGCCGCCAACGCAGTCGGAATTTGGAATACGGGGCAGTTCCCCACCCATAATGCGGTTGGAACAACCAGAATCGGACCGATCCTTCTCACGGTCCGACAAAAGTGTGTATAATACTGGCACAAGGCAGCTGCGAATGTGACGAGCTGCCAAGTTCTTTCTCGCGGGGTCTCCTTCATGTCGACGGCGAATATCTTGCTCATTGAAAGCAGGCGTGCAAGCGCGCCGTCCTATGCTCCCGCACTAGAGAGAAAAGGATACGAGGTCAGCGTGGCCCATAAGGTTGATGCCTCGCTGAACGGGATGAGCCCGGCACAGCCGGATCTGGTCATCTTAGATGCAGCCTCGATGCAGACGACGGGGACCCGCATGTGTCGGACAACCCGATCGATGCTGGATGGCATCCCGATTATCCTTGTCGCGCCTCAGGGGACTCTGCCGGATGCCGGATGCGGCGCCAACGTCACTCTCATTCATCCCTTCACGCCGCGCAAGCTCCTCAACCGCGTGGCCCGTTTGCTACCGGCCGACGAACGGTTTGCGCTGGTAACTGGTCCGATACGCCTGAATCTGGCCCAGCGGACCGTACGTTGCCACGGCCGCGAGTCGCGCCTGACACCTAAGCAGGCCAAGCTTCTCGAAGTCTTCATGCGCGGGCCCGGGAGACTGATGACTCGCGAGGCGCTCATCCGCCAGGTCTGGCACACCGACTACACGGGTGACACCCGGACTCTCGACGTCCACATGAGCTGGCTGCGGCGGGCAATCGAGCCCGATCCTCTGCGCCCGCGCTATCTTAAGACGATCCGTGGGATGGGGTATCGCCTCGATCTTCCCGGGCCGTCTTGAGCCCGAGGTCGGTCCACTGAGATATCCTTACGCCGCCCCGAGGGGCGGCGTTCTGATAATTCGCCCAGGACCTCGATGCCAATCCCCGGAAACACCCCTCAGGTGCGAGAGCCCTACCCTGACTCGTGGATCGCCGTTGGCCCGGTCCTGTCAGCGGATCTCGACTTGCCGGGTCGTGAACCACACCCGGCCGGAAGCGTCCGTGACCTGGACGGCGATGGTGCGTGACCCACGAGAGGCGTACTTCCAGGTCAGGCGGAGGGGCAGACTCCCTTCTTGCCACCCACGCGCCTCGTGCGACCGGCTCCGGAATATCCCCCCATCGTAGGCCCAATCCACTTCCCAACACGCGATATCGTCGGGAAAACGCAACGAATCGGCCTCATCGACACCGGTCAGGCTGGCGGTCGTCGTCCGCCCTTGGACCACAACGGAAACCCTGGCCCTTCCAGGCTTGACCCCGGGAAACCCACCCCCGTCCAACAGCATGTAGGCATGAGTTGCCGGCTGGAGAAGAAGTCGCCGGTGGGTGACATTTACGGCGAGAGGCAGCCGATCACAGGTGATCCACCGACGATCCAACTTGTCGGCGACGACGGCGGTCGTCCCTGACCCGCAGAAGAAGTCGGCCACTCGATCGCCAGGATTGCTGGAGGCAAGGATGATCCTTTCCAGGAGCGCTTCTGGCTTCTGTGTCGGAAAACCGGTCCGCTGACGGTGGAGACGCGCCACGACCGGAAAATACCACCAATCTTCCGGGACCTTGCCTCGCTCAAGGTCAGGCAATTTCCCAAAACCGGCTTTTGGCGAACTGGCGAAGGTACGCAGGGTCGAGGCGTCGTAAGGGATACGCACGGCGTCGGCATTGAAGGTGTATTTCGATGACTTCGCATAGACGAGGATCGTATCGTGCTTGCGTTTGAACGCCCGGCCGATCGGGGAGGGGCCGTGATAGACCCAGGCGATCTCGTTAAGCAGCCGATCCGGGCCGAAGATCTCGTCCAGCATAACGCGGGCGTAGGCTGCCGCATGCCAGTCCAGATGCAGGTAAAGCGTCCCTGTCGGCGAAAGGAGTTGGTGCATAAGCAAGAGTCGCGGGTGGAGCATGTCCAGGTATTCGGCTCCATCGCGCCAGATGTCGCGGTACCCTTGGACGGTCCGCCAGCTTGCAGGGCGACGTGAGTCCTCACCCCGGCCAACCCGAGCCGCATAGGCCTTACCGCTGAGAAAAGGTGGGTCGGCGTAGATCAAATCGATACCCCGCGCGTGCTCGGCAAGGAACGCGGCCATCACCGCCAGGTTCTCGCCCAGCACCAGGAAGTTGTCTGTCTTCCGGCGACGACCGTGGGATCCGGAGGGGAAGACTTCTGCGACGCGAGTCAGCTTGGCCGGGGAGTTGCTCTCCGCCTGCTGCTCCGACCAACTCAACCAAGCAAAGGGCTTACGGCGGCGATCTGCTTTCATCGACTGACGGCGAGGGTCATCTGTGACCGAAACGCTCTCCCAGCACATCCGCCAACGACGGATGACCGATCTCTTCAAGTTCATAGCGGACGCGCTGGGTGGGTTTGTTCAGATCGAGGATGCGGGCGAGGTCGATCGGGGTCCCAATCAAGACCAGATCGGCCGGAGCGTTGTTGATCGTCTGCTCGAGCTCGCGGATTTGTCCGTCGCCGTAACCCATGGCTGGCAGGACCGCACCTGTGGTCGGGTACTTCTCATAGGTGGCTGATATCGATCCGACGGCAAACGGTCGGGGGTCGACGATTTCGGCTGCACCGAAACGCTGAGCGGCCACCCATCCGGCCCCAAAGGCCATGCCGCCGTGTGTCAGGGTCGGCCCGTCCTCCACGACCAGGACACGCTTGCCCCGGATCAGACCGGGATCGTCGACGGATATCGGAGAAGCAGCCTCAATCACCTGGGCCTTGGGGTTGAGCGTCGCCAGGCTCTGCCGAATCTGCAGGACGTTCTCGGGAGTGGCGCTGTCGACCTTGTTGATCACCACGACGTCCGCCGCAATGACGTTGGTCTCACCCGGATAGTAGCGAGTTTCGTGACCCGGACGCAGAGGATCCACAACCACGATGTGCAGGTCGCTCTTGAAGAACGGAAGGTCGTTGTTGCCGCCGTCCCACAGGATGATGTCGACCTCTTGCTCGGCCTGGCGAAGGATCCTCTCGTAATCAACGCCGGCGAAGACCGTGATCCCCCGGGCAAGGTGTGGCTCGTACTCCTCGCGTTCCTCAATCGTGCAATCGTTTGCTTCCAGGTCGTCGTAGCTGGCGAAGCGTTGCACGGCCTGCTTGTTCAGGTCGCCGTAGGGCATCGGATGGCGGATGGCTGCCACACGATAGCCCAGGTCTACCAGGATGTCTGCCACCCGGCGGCTGGTCTGGCTCTTGCCGCTCCCGGTGCGGACGGCACAAATGGAGACGACGGGCTTCGTGGCCTTGAGCAAGGTGGCGTTGAGGCCGAGCAGGCGGAAGTCGGGCCCGCAGGCCAGGATCAGTGAGGCCCGGTGCATGACGTACTCATGCGATACATCACTATAGGAAAAAACTACTTGGTCGATGTTCTCTCTGCGAATGACATCGACCAGGTCGCTCTCGGGGAAGATCGGGATTCCTTTGGGATAATACTTGCCGGACAACTCAGGAGGGTAGAGACGACCCTCGATGTTCGGGATTTGAGTGGCCGTGAAGGCGACCACTTCGAATTCCTGATTGTCCCGGAAGCATACGTTGAAGTTGTGGAAGTCGCGACCGGCGGCCCCCATGATGAGCACGCGTTGACGATACATAAGTTGGAGAGTCCTCCTGTTCGGCATCGACGGTCCGACGATCGACCGCGCTTCTGACAGACTGCTACATTACATTCGGCGCCTTGATACCCAGCAGTCCCAGGCAGTTGGCGAGGGTTTGGCGCGTGGCCGCCGTCAGGCGGAGTCGCGCCTCGCGGATATCATCACGATCTGCCTGGAGGACCGGCACGGCGTGATAGAAGCCGTGGAACGATTTCGCCAATTCAAAAGCGTAACCGGCCATCAAGAGCGGCTTATACTCACGTGCCGCTTGTTGGACGAGCATAGGGAAGCGCGAGATTAGATTGATGAGGGTGGTCTCGTGCTCCGAAAGCCCGTAATCAAAGGAGACGGCTTCGGGTAACCGGGCTACCTTTTTCAGAATACTGTTCGCCCTCACGTGTGCATTCTGGATGTAGGGTGCGGACTGGCCGTCGAAGCTCAGGGCCGTCTCCCAGTCGAAGACGATGTCCTTCGTGTTGTCGACGGACAGCATGGCGTAGGTGAGGGCGCCCAGGCCGATCTGACCTGCCACTTCCTCCCGGCTTTCGGCGGAGAGTTCGGGATTCTTCTCAGCAATGATGGCCTTCACTCGGCGAACGGCCTCCTCATAGACATCCATGAAGTAGATGACATTCCCTTTACGTGAGGACATTGCTCCGGCTGGCAAGGTGACAAAGCCGTGGGCAAGGTGATAGCACTTTGCTGCCTGAGGGAACCCCCAGAGCTCGAGGATCTTGAAGACCTGCTGGAAGTGCAGGCTCTGACGGAAATCGACGACGTAGATCGAACGATCGACGTGGTACTTCTCGAACTTGAGCCTGGCCAGCGCCAAGTCGTTGGTCATATACAGGGCGGTACCGTCGCTGCGCAAGATTACTGCCGTCCGATATTTCTCCTTCTTCATCCCGAGCTTCTCGTCGATTTTGACAATCACCGGCCCATTGTTGGCGCGTTCGTCTTCGGCGATCCCTGAGGCGACGAGTTCTTCGACAATCGATTTCCCCAACTCGGCTGCCTGGCTCTCGAGGAAGAAAACGTCAATGGAGATCCCCAGCAGTTTCAGGACCTCCAGCAGCTCGTCGAGGCTCCATTGCCTCGTTCTCTCCCACAACCGGCGGACTTCCGGTTCGCCGGCGTCCCACCTGCGCAGCAGCTCTCTGCGTTCGGCGTCGTAGGTTTGACGCTGTCTGGTCTCTTCGGGCGTCTCGTTGTCTTTCGGTGTTACCAGGGCAGTCGCCTCGGTGTAGATGTTGGCGAGCCAGCGGCCGCGGGCGAACACGCCTTCCGGTTCCTGGCCGCGATGGAACTTGTCATAGGCCCAGATGCATGTGATGACACCCAGCCCGATATCCCCGGGGTACGAGGCGCGGATGGTTTCGTAACCGGCAAACTCGGCGATCCGGGCCAGGGCCTCGCCGAGCACGGCGTTGCGCGCGTGTCCGATGTGAAAGGAATGGTGGGTGTTCGGCTGAGCATACTCCACCATGAGCCTGTCGGGCTGCGGCTCGCCTCTGCCAAAATCCGGCCCGCTCTGGAGGCAGGCGTCGACGACTCGCGCGGCGTAATCGGCCGTCTCGAAGTACGCATTGATGTAGGCGTTTTCGGCTGCAAAGCGGGCGAAACCAGAAACAGGCTCGAGTTTTCGTACGACCTGCTCGGCGAGCTCAACCGCCCTGCGCTTGACCTGGGTGCCAGGGTTGGCGCGGGCCTGGGCCGCAGCCACCTGGAAGCACGCCGCAGTCCCGTAGCCCCATTGCCCGGCGAACGGGATCGGCGCCCAAACGATCTCCTCCGGGGAGGGCAGGCTCAGCCCAGCAAGTGCCTGCCGAATGTGCGATGTGGCTTCTTCAAGCTCGCGATCGAACATGGATCGCTCTCGTCAGCGGGGGATTATAGTGCAAGGGGCTCGGTCGACAGAAGGCAACACGACGCACCCGGAGGTGCGTCGTGAGTCCGACGCGTGAGAAGCCCTTATTCAGTCGTTCCTGTGTCAACCTTGGGCTGATTGTAGACGCTTCATCAGCCGCCGCTTGCGCCGATCGGCGTTGTTCTTGTGGAGCACGCCTTTCGCCGCCGCTCGATCAAGCTCGCTGATGGCCTGGCGGACTGCGTCAGCGGCGCCCGCCTCGCCCTCATCGACAGCCTGTCGTGCGCGCTTGAGGTAGGTGCGCGCGCGAGTTGTCACGGTCCGGTTCATCAGCCGGCGGCGGGCGTTCTGGCGCATCCTCTTCTTCGCCGATGCAGTGTTTGCCAAGTGTTCCTCCCATTCAAGTCGCATGTGGTGCGACAGATGGATGTTAGCTCAGCTTCTACGGATTGTCCAGGGACAAGATCATGCGAAGCGGTCCCCCCGGCCGAGGGGACGGCCAGGATCCAGGCGAGCGGGGCTCACCGCTCCGGCCCTCGAAGAGCGGTCCTAAGGATCGAGGTCAAGGAGTGCTTGTCGGGGAGGCTTTCGCCGTCCCAGCGCCGGAAGTAGGGGCAACGGTAGCGCTGGAGGCAAGTGTCGGGGGGGTCGGCGATCGAGTGGAAGTCGGACCACCGGGTGGCACGGTCGCTGTCCTCGTAGACGGCGGAGGGATCGAGCCGGTCAATTGCAGCAGATGCTGCTCGGCCAATGCTCGAGTCTCCGGCGCGGCACCGGGAAGCTGCAAGATCCACTGCCACCGGAGGATGGCGTCGTTGACGTTGTCGGGGTTCGTCTCGAAAATCAACGCCAGAAGCGCATAACCCTCAGCCATTTTGCGCTCGTCCGTAGTCATACTGATGGCCGTGTTGAGCGGCCGGATGGCGCTCGGGTAATTGCCCAGTAAGTAGTAGACCTTTCCGAAACCGAAGGTGAGCCGGTAGCTATCCGGGCCAAAACGGACGGCCTGGTTGAAGTCGTCGAGCGCCTGCGGATACTGTCCGAGCTCCATCCGAAGATACCCTCGGGCAAGATAGGCCGGTGCATAGCGATCGTTGATCTCCAGAGCCCGTTCGAGCGAGATCGCTGCCTGCTCAAGGTCCCCCACACCGACTTGGGCTTCACCCAGGTAAGCCCACCCACGCTGGTCTTCCGGGGCGTAGGCGACGTACGTCATGAGCGGCCAGAGGGCGGCCCCGTAGTTCTCAAGGGCGTCGTAGGCTCGGCCCAGGGCATAGTATCCATCGAGCATGCTCGGGTCGTCTGCGCTCCCCTCGATTGCGCTTTCCAGGGCCTCGGCAAACTTCTCGCCGTTGATTTGCGCCTGGCTAAGGCGGATGTACAGGATCGGGCTGCGCGCGCCCGAGTCGATGGCGGCCTGAAGGGTTTCCTCCATCGTCTTCCATAGGCGTTTCGAGGCGTAGTAGTCGGCCTTGGCGAGGTGGGCGTCGATCAAACTTGGGTCGTATTGGACCGCCCTGTCAAAGTCGGCGGGGAGGTCATCGGGATTGATCAGTAAGATCGCCAGGCCTCGACCGAGATAGGCTGGAGCGAAGTCCTGCTTTGCCAGAATCGCCTTGTCGTACTCGGCGATGGAATCACCCACTCGGCCGGAGAGTCGCAAGGCCTCGCCGCGCAAATAGTGCGCATCCGGCAGGCCGGGATCGAGCCCGATTACGTAGTCCATGTGGCTGATCGCCTGCTCATAGTCGCCGCGTTTGAGAGCCTCCACACCTGCCGCATAATCTTCATAGCTCGGGTGAGGCGTCACTCCCAGGAGCGGCGTCGGGGTCGGCGTCATGGGAACGAAGAAGACCAGGGGAGTGCCTGCGAGCTCACTCGGGATCGGCGTTCGCAAGATGCGGGTGGAGGCCGGGATGCGGGTCGCCGTGGCTGGTGGAAGGCTTGGCGTCGCCTGCTCGGTGGGGGAGCGCACCGGAGGCAAGGTGGGGGCCGGCGGGACGGAGGCTGGCGGACGCAGAATGAGGTAGACCCCAACGGTTCCCAAGATTCCGATTACGCCGAGCAGGCTCGCGCCGGTCATCACCCAATTGACGTGAACCCCTCCCATCGAGGCCCCCGTCGCGACCGAGGCGATTTGCCGTCTCCGAATCTTGAGGGGAGGTGGGGCCTGGGACTTGTCGAGAGGCCGTGCTCCGAGGACAACCAACCCACGCCTGGCGGCTTTGGAATTCGGATCGAGCTTAAGGGCCGACTCCAGGCAACGGATTTTTTCGCTCTGGCTTTCGGAGACGGCACTCATCCACACCCAGTATTCGGCGTTGCTCGAGTCCGTGCGAAGCAGACGGCCGAGGAGCTCGCGCGCTTTGGTGCGATCCCCCTTGCGGATCGCGGCGATGGCTTCATCGAGGGTGGAGTGCGCGGTTTGAGCCAAGAACTAACCCTGGAGGACTGGATCCGAAGTCTAGCACAGCGCCGTGAGGCGCACAATGCGGGGGAGATTGGTATAATCGCCAGCCGTGGCCCTGGGGTTTCGAAGAATGTCCGCTCTCGTGGTGCTTGCAGCCGTCGGATGCTCCACCACGGTCATCACACCCACGCCGGCAGCGACCGTAACACTTCGTCCATATCGACCAGCTATCCCCGAAGCGACAGTCACGCCTCCTCGAGAACCGTTTGTCCCAGAGGTGACACCTCAACCTACCGCCACACCGTTCACACACACGGTCGAACAGAATGAGACCCTGCTGATCATCGCTGCCCGCTATGGGATCAGTCTGGAGGTGCTTCTCGCATCCAATCCTGGAATCAATCCGAGACTGTTGAGCATCGGGCAACAGCTCACGATCCCCGGTGCCGAGGGCGGGCAGTTGATCCCCGAGCTGCCGACGACGACCCCGGTGCCCGTCCTGCTGTCAGAGGCCGCTTGTTATCCGACCATCAGCGGCGGCCTGGCTTGCCTGGCCGCCGTCTCGAACCTGACAGACGAGGCGGTAGAAGGGGTGATGGTCCAACTCACGCTCTTCTCTGCCTCCGGCGAGACCTCGGGCTCGACCCAGGCCTACACCCCTCTCAACCTCCTTCGACCGGGAGGCACTCTGCCGGTGGCGGCCACTTTCCCAGCTCCCGTCCCACAGCCCTTCATCGTGCGAACGAAGCTCTTGGGCGCGATCCCGGCCGCCGATCCGAGTACGCGCTATCACGAGGTCACTTTGGGGCAGGCCGCGACCGAAGCCTCGTTCGATGGCATGGTGTGGACAGTATCAGGGGATGCGCAGATCACTCAAGGGGAGGAAGCGGTCGTGGGTAGGCTCGTCATCCTGGTGATGGGGCTGGACCTGAAAGGGCAAATCGTTGGTTTCACCGAAATCGAGGTCGGACCGGAGGACGTCTCTGATGCTCCGATCCCATTCACTGCTCGCGTTTTCAGCCTCGGACCGAAGATCGAGGACGTCCTGCTCGCGGCAGAAGCCCCGGCCAACGGTGAGTGAGACGACCAGGCGCGAGGGCCAGCAGGTCGGCGAAAATCACGGCGTACCTTTGACGAGACCACCCGCGAATTCCCCGGTCGCGTACCCGATCCCGGCCTCTCCCGCGACTGCCACATCGTAGGTCACGATCTCGCCTGCGGCGAGCCCGTCCACTCTTAGGGTGACCGCAGTCAAGCCTTCAGGGTTTGTCAGCGGGACCGGCGGGTAGACCTTTCCCTCAGGCCCGTTTACCACGATCACCGGCGCGACGCCTGGCCACGGCGACCTATCGGGTCGAAGGATTTCCACGAAGATCGTCTGTTCCATCCCGGGCGGCAAGATTGGTTTCTCGACCCACGTTCTGAGGAGAGCCACTCCGGTCGCATCGTACTCTGCAGTCGGTGCTGCCGGTGAGGGGCCGAGGGGAGCCGGGCTAGGGGAAGACCCGATGGGCAAACGATTCAAATACTCTTCGCCCAGTGGGGCAAGTTGTATCGCCAGGCTCGGGGGGAGATCGAAGCGGTATTGAAGGATGGCATTCTCGAATCGTTGGCTGAGGACTCCATCGAGGCTGTCGGCCTCCGCCAGCGGGAGCCCCAAGACCTCCTGACCTCCATGGCCGACGAAGAAGCTGGCGAATGCTAACCCCAAGGTGTGCCCGGTCTCCGAGAAGTAGAGCGCTTGCGGGTCCGCTGGTCGAGGATTGGGGGGATCCGCTGCTCCGAACGCCCGCCCCAGGGGGCGAAGTCGGACTTCCGCCGGCGTACCACTGGGTGAGAACAGTGCCGCTCGTTCGTAGATCTGCTCGAGTGCCCCGTCCGGAGCCAGGTGCGGGTCTGTTAGGGGGACGCCGAAGACCGCTTCCCCGCCATATCGATCGAGGAACGGGGCAAAGGGCCTGGGTCGTGTGGCCGGCGGCAGGACCGCCTGGAAACCCGGAGGAGGTGACTTGTCTGGCCCCGACCTGGCCGCCAGGCCGAAAGCGAGCATGTGCACTTCGGTGGGGGCGGCGGACTGCTCGCGGTAGAGGCCCGCATTCTCGAAGTACTGGACCACCAGACCGTCCCGGAACGCGACCTCGGAGATCGGATCACCTATCGTCGTCTCGCCGCCGAATTGATCGAAGGCTTGGACAAAGCCTGTGAACAGCGTGTGTCCTGTCGTCTTGAAGTAACGCGCGCCTGACTTTGTCGGGGCGGGGGCGGGCGGCTCCGCCAGGCCGAGGCTTCGTCCGAGGGGCGCCAGGTAGATCTGCGAGGGCGTTGTGGCTCGCGTTTCGAAAACCAGCTCGACGTTGAGAAAGGTCTGGCGGAGAAGCGTGTTATCGTCATGAGCTGGTTCGAGTGGCGGGCCAAACGTCGCCAGGCCCCCCTTCTCCGTCCAGAATGCGTCGAAGACATCGGCCACGGTCAGGTCGTCGTTGTCCGTGGAAGAAGCGGCCGGGGAGCCGATGCTCGAACAGCCCCCCAGCTGAGCGGCGCCGAGGAGGAAGATCATTGAGACGGCAAGAGTCGTGAACGAGAGCGCGCGGCGCATCGCTGGCTACTATATCGGCTTTGGGAGGGCCCGGCAAGGTGAGGCTTGGCGACGAGACGGCTTGCGGCTACAATCCCCGCTCGATGGCACAGGTTCGGCCGATCGCCCCGGAAGACCGCATGCAGCTGGCCACTCTGCTGGACCGTCGCTCGGCGGCGGATGCAACGGCGGGCTACTACGCGCTGCACCATGCGGCCTCGAAAGTAAAGCTCTTTGGCTATTACGCCAATGACAATGCGCCGAGTGGGTTCCTGGCCCTGGCCAACACCGGTCTCGACCTTTTCCGCCCGGTGGCGCTCCCATTTGCCGGCCAACCGTACCCCTTGATCGCCCTCTTGCGCGAGGGGCTAAGCTCCGGTAGACCGGCCCTGCTCCATCTCCCGGTCGATCAGAAAGGCTGGGTGGAAGGTGTCCTTGAGGTGGATGAGCCCCAGGTGCTTGAACTCTTGCGCCTCTCGCCGCAAGAGTTTGAGCCTCTGATCAATGTGCTCGTCGTCGAGGCCCTGACGCCGACCGGATGGCCGCGTTATGAGATCCGCTCGCGCGACAACGTAGTCGCCGCGGCTGGGCTGAACTGGATGGGAGAGTACTTCGCCGAAGTCTATCTCGAGGTCCAGCCGGAAGCGCGCGAAAGGCGCCTCGGCGAGTCGGTCCTTGCAGCGATTGTTGCACGACTTCTGGGCGAACGGCGGGTTCCACTCTACCGCGTCGAATCAGGCGACAATGAGGCCCAACACGAAGCGGCCGCGCTGGGATTCCGCCCGACGGGCGTCCGCACAGTTATCGGTAATGCCGTTCTGGCCAGCGGCGCCCCGTGAGCCGACCTCCTGTGCGAGCCACCTACTCATTCCCTCCCGGCTTCCGGTGGGGAACGGCGACAGCCTCGCATCAAGTCGAGGGTGGCAACACCAACAATGACTGGTGGGCCTGGGAGCAGCAGCCAAGCCGGATCGCCCTCGGCCAAAGCTCGGGCCTGGCCTGTGATTGGTGGGGCGGCCGGTGGAAGGAAGACTTCGATCGAGCCGCCTCCGGAGCGCAAAACGCACACAGGCTATCACTCGAGTGGAGCCGAATCGAGCCCACGCCGGCCACATGGGACGAGTCGGCGCTCGGTTTCTACCGTGAGCTGCTGCGCGGGGCGCGCGAGCGCGGCCTGGTCCCAATGGTCACGCTCAATCACTTCACACTCCCCATTTGGCTGGCCGAGCGGGGAGGGTGGACAAACGAAGCGATCGTCGGCCACTTCGAACGATTTGTCCGCAAGGCCGTCGCCGGGCTCCAGGACCTGGTCGATACATGGGTGACCATCAATGAGCCTAACCTGGTCGCCTTCCTGGCTCACCTGACAGGCGTCTTCCCGCCCGGTCAACACTCTCTAACGGCGACATTCAATGCCATTCGCAACATTGTCTTGGCGCATGCTGCCGCCTATCACGCGATCCATGAGATCCAGCCCCAGGCGCAGGTCGGGCTGGCACATCACTATCGCGGACTCCGGCCGGCCAACCCGAGAAGCCCGCTCGACCGCTGGATCGCCCACTTCCGGGAGCAGATCTTTAACGACGCCGTCGCCATTGCGGCTCACGTCGGGAGCCTTCGGCTTCCGGGCGCGACACAACGCGTCCCCAAGGCGGCACGCACGCAAGATTTCATCGGATTGAACTACTACTCGACAGAGCAATTCGGATTCAATTTGCTGCACCCCGCCCGTGCCCTGGCTGTTGGCACATACCCGCCCGGTTCGGACTTGAGCCCATCCGGTTTCATCGCCAATGTACCGGAGGGGTTCTGGCATGCATTGCGTTGGGCCAATGGATTTGGCATTCCGATCATCGTGACCGAGAATGGGATCGAAGATCCCGACGACTCGATTCGCCCGCGCTATCTGGCAACTCACATCCGAGTACTCTGGCGAGCGGTGAATATCAATTGGCCGGTCCTCGGCTACTACCACTGGAGCCTGGTTGACAATTTCGAGTGGGAGCGCGGCTGGACCCAGCGCTTCGGATTGTGGGAGCTGGACGCCGTGACGCAGGAAAGGCGCGAGCGACCGAGCGCGCGCTTCTACGCCGAGATCTGCCGCGCAAACGGGCTTTCGTCGGACATGGTCGAACACTACGCCCCAGAGGTCCTGGCCGATCTCTTCCCGCCGGCAGGAGAGCCGGAGCTCACGCGATTGGTGAAGCGGTGACGCCGGTCGCACCACTGCCTTCGCCGGTTGGCTGGCGCCGGGCCGCCTCGAGGCTGAAGGTTTGGCCGGCGTTAATGCTGCTCTTGGCCGTCCATAGCCGGGCAATTGCTGCTGCCGCTCCGGCCGATGACGGCCCACCCTTCATCCTTCCATTCACCACCCCTCCGGGGCCGAGTACTTGGCTCCTGATCCAGCCCTATGGGAACACGACCTTTGCCTATACCAATCGGCGATCGATATACCCCGCCGGGCAGGGGATGCATTTTGGGGTTGATTTCGCCGCCCGCTGCGGGACTCCGATCGTGGCCATCGGGGATGGTGTTGTTGTCGGTGTGGACAATGCCTATCACGGCGCCGCCCCGCACAACCTGATGATCAACCACCCTAACGGATACGCCTCATTCTATGGACACCTGCTGACCCGGCCCAACCTCAAGCTCGATCAGCAGGTCAAGGCAGGCGAGGAGGTCGCACTGGTCGGTGATCCCGATCGGACGTGCGTATCCCGGCCACATCTCCACCTGGAGATCCGAAACGTCCCTGGGCACCGGATCGGCTACAACCCGCTGCTGCTGATCGACGCCGACTGGGATCAGATCACTCTCTTTGGAGCGAGCATGCAGGCGTTTCAACAAGATCTGGAGGATCCTCTCCGCTGGCAGAACTTGCTGGATCAGCCGGACGTGATCTTCGGCGGCCCGTTGCTCAATGAGTACTCGGAAACCTGGCCGCCCCCGCGATGGTAGCCTGATGCACCGTTCGATCACCATCCTTGCTGTCGTCGCATGTGCTGCCGTCGCCCAGCAGGCCAGCGCCCAACCGGCCGTCGTCGAGGAGCAGGTGGCGATTGACCAGCCTTCCAATTTGCTTTCAACGGCTGAACCGACGGCGATGCCGACTTCCACCCTCACACCAGCATTCTCCGTCGCGCCCACGGCCAACCCGACGTCATGGGATCCGATCAGTCTCACTCATGGCGGCTGCTGCCCGGGGGTCTTCTGGTCCGGCGATTCTCAGGAAGTTCGATTCATCGCCCGCCCCGTTCCAACTCAACCGGCCTCGATTTACGGCGTCCCCAGGACTGGAGGATCTGCAAGGCTGGTCGTTCGTGGGCCTGTCTGGTACTCGGCTGACGATGCCTATCGGGTGACTCCCTCGGGGGAGAATGTCGCGATCGAAAGGGTCGAAGACGGCCAGCAGTGGTTGATACCGACCAGCGGCCGGGCTATTCACTTCTCTCACGGCGCTCAGAAGATCGCATGGACGGAGTCATCAGAGAAGGTCGAGAATTTAGATCTGATACACCGCTCAATCTGGATCAGCAACGTGGACGGGAGCACGAGCACGAGCACGAGCGTCGTCACGGTTGTCGGCGGGGGATTTCTTGGATGGACGCAGAATGACGAAGCCATTCTGGTCAGCGGCGGTCTCCGAACGGGCGGGCCGAGAGGCGTCTGGCGAGTCCCCTCGCAGGGCGGCGAACCGCAACTGCTCATCGAAGCGCAAGAGGTCGAAGGCGCCCTTGTCTCTCCGACCGGAGGCTGGCTTGCTTTCTTCATTGCGTTTGGAGATGACCCATCCCGTAACGGCGTGTGGGTGATCCCGACTGGCGAGGGCAGCGCCCGGCAGTTGGAGCTGTTCGGGTCTTACCGCTGGCGTAGCGAGGGAAGGCTGCTGGTTGTCCCGCTCGAGACGAATAGTGCCGGGGATGGGTTGTGGGAGTTCGATACGACCGGCGGGATTATGACACGCCTCTTTGCGCCAGGAGAAGTCGAATTCGAAATCGCGAACAATGATTGGTCAGTTTCACCGGATGGGATGTACATCGCGTTTCGCTCGGCGATCGATTACAACATCTGGACCCTGCCGCTTCCGGCCAACTGAAGCCTGCATGTTATAATCCCGCGGCCGCCGGGGGAACTCGGGTGGCGAATTGGAGAGGTTGCGTAGTCTGGTCTAACGCGCGCGCCTGGAGAGCGCGTGAGCCGAAAGGCTCCGTGGGTTCAAATCCCACCCTCTCCGCCTTTGACTCTCGGGCTGGGTTCGGGCTCGTGGCTGCCTCCGATATCTCGTGTAGCCTCAGCGTCCGAAAGCACCGCTGAACGATCGATGTCGGGAACATCTGCTGTAGGTCACAGAGGCTGACACACTTGACACGGGTTGGACGGCCCAGTATGCTCGAGGCGAGCGTCCGGGACGGCCCGGCGCGGCGGAATCCCTCCGAACCCCGTCAGGGCCGAGAGGCAGCAGCGGTAAGGTGGGCCTCCGGGTGCCGCCGATCGTCGCCCCGGGCGTTCGTGTTTCCCTCAATTACCGACCTCAATCGAGTTCGATCCGACTTTCGCGATAGGTTCTCGCCCGGGCGAGCATTCCCGGGCATCTTTTGCGGCTGGCGACACGTGCATCAAGTCCAACGCGGCGCCCACTGGTATACTGGCTAGCCATGACCGCCGTTTACACATGGCTTGGGCATGAAAGGGCGAGAACCCTTGCAGTCACCCTGGCACTCACAGGGATGGCGTTCATCTACTCGTCATCCGCCAAGAACATCACCGTCGTCGTCGACGGGGAGGACGAACGCGTTTCGACCCACGCCCGGACGGTGGCTGGGGGCTTGCACGACGCTGGTTTGGCGGTTTCTCCCTCCGATCGGCTCTCCCCGGCATCCGACGCCCCGCTTCGCGACGGAATGGTCATTGAGCTCACCCGGGCAAAACAGGTCCTGATCGAACGGCCCGTCGGCAAGTCGTGGTTGACTACGCCCGAACGCGCTCCGACGGACATCTTGGCGGCGGCGGGGTTGCGCTTCTACCCTGGAGATCGACTATGGG
>Ga0209641_10001120_pt1 | contig 24241 bp, 19 predicted proteins | sample RifCSP16_1_FD_184022 | JGI IMG/M metagenome (GOLD analysis project Ga0209641, IMG submission 184022) | Soil microbial communities from Rifle, Colorado - Rifle CSP2_sed 16_1 (SPAdes) (version 2) | ecosystem: Environmental > Terrestrial > Deep subsurface > Rock core/Sediment | place: Rifle... | reverse complement strand
CAGAGCGGTTTTGCTACCCCTACCTCCAGCCACTTTTCGATTGTCAAAGCGGCTCTGGGTAAAGGTCTTCATGTACTGGTAGAAAAACCGCTCTGCAGTTCTGCCCAGGAGGCAGAAGAACTGACCCAGCTAGCCCAGAAGTACAAGCTGGTTTTACAGGTCGGGCATATCGAAAGATTCAATCCAGCAGTGCTTTCCCTAAGACAGATACAGCCTAATCTGGAACCCAAGTTCATTGAGTCTCACCGCCTGGCAGCTTTCACAGAGAGAGGGACCGACGTAGCGGTCATCCTTGACCTTATGACTCATGATTTGGATTTGATTACCAGCTGGGTCGATTCTGAAATAGTCGACATTCAGGCAGCCGGGGTTTCGGTGGTCACTGACTCGGATGACATTGCCAATGCCCGTTTAACCTTTGCCAACGGCTGTGTGGCCAACCTGACTGCCAGCCGGGTCTCGGCCCGGCCGATGCGGAAAATCAGGCTGTTTCAGAAAGACCTGTATGCCTCTCTAGATTTGGCAGAAAAGTCTTTAGAGCTTTACCGCTTAATGACCGCCGAGCAAATGAGCCAAAACAAACCCGAGCTAACCGGCTTAAAATTTCAAATACCGGTTGAGAAACTCGGTAAGACCATTGTCTATGAGAAACCACCGGTCTCCAGTCAGGATATGCTGACTCTACAGCTGGCTGCATTTATTGATTCGGTCCAGACCGGTCGAGCACCTCTGGTAGACGGTGAGCAGGGTAAAAAAGTGGTGAATCTCGCATTAGAAATTCAGAGAAAAATCAAAGAGCACCGTCGGAAAATTAGCCTGTGAGTAAAAGAATCCTGATAGTAGCCGGAGAGGTCTCAGGCGACCTGCATGCGGCCGGACTGATCCAAGAAATGCTAAAACTTCATCCAAATTTAGAGTTTTTTGGAATCGGCGGGGAAGAGATGAAAAAGAAAGGGGTCAGGCTCCTCTATCACGTCGACCAGCTATCTTTTATGGGGTTCTGGGAGGTGCTTAAACATCTAAAATTCATCCGTCAGGTCCGAAGGGGTCTGTTGCAGGAAGTGGATTCCAATAATTCTAAACTGGCGATACTGGTTGACTATCCTGGCCTAAATCTTAAGCTAGCAGAAGACCTAAAGAAGAGATCCCTAAAAGTGGTTTACTATATCAGCCCTCAAGTGTGGGCCTGGGGAGAAAAGCGGATACAAAAGATAAAAAAATACGTGGACAAGATGATTGTCTTCTTTCCCTTTGAGAAGGAGCTATACGAAAAGCATTCCATTAAAGTTGAATTCACAGGACATCCTCTGCTACAGCTGGCCCGACCCAAGCTGAGCAGGACTGAGTTTTACCAGAGACTCAACACCAACGGAAATCAGAGATTCATTGGTCTTTTCCCTGGTTCACGTCCGCAAGAAGTAAAGCAACATCTGCCAATTATGCTGAAAGCAGGCGAGAAAATCCGGGCTAAAAAAGAAGAGGTAGAGTTTCTGATTGGATTAGCACCCGGGATTCCCTCTGACCAGGTGAGAAAGTCGCTTCCCCCTCGCCTGCCGGTTCAGGTGTTAAAAAACTTTACCTACGAGATTATGAGTTACTCTGAGCTGTTACTGGTCAAATCCGGCACCTCTACCCTGGAAGCAGCTTTGTGTGGAACACCCTTTGTGGTAATGTACAAAGTAAACCCTCTTAGCTATCTGGTGGCTAAACGATTGGTTAAGATTCCTCATCTGGCTATGGCCAACATCCTGGCAGGCAGGAAAATTGTGCCAGAGTTTATCCAGAATCAGGCTCAGCCAGACAAAATAGCTGACGAAATCATAAGGCTGCTTGAGGATCAGAAGCGTTACCAGTCAGTTAAATCAGAATTGAGTCAGATTCGCAGTAAACTCGGCGCTGGCCAACCCTATCATAAGGCAGCGCAAGCAATTGCAGAATTCCTTTAAAGTGCTATGAGAGAGGAAGCAGGATTCAGCCCAAAAGAGAGAATATTATTTCTACTAGTTTCGCTTTTAGGTTCTGCTCTAATCTGGCTTTTAGGTAAGAGCTGGAGGATTACCTTTATCGGGCAGGAGAATGTGGAGAAGGTCTGGAAACAGGGTAAGAAGGTCTTATACTCATTCTGGCACGGAAGACTCTTGGCGCCGGCCTACAGTCACCGCAGACAAGGGATAAGGATTTTGATCAGCCAGCACAGAGATGGTGAGTTCATCGCCCGGATTGTGGAGAGACTGGGATATGTTCCGGCTCGCGGCTCTTCCAGCAGAGGTGGGGCCAGAGCGATTCTGGAAATGGTCAAGGCTAGCCAGAATTTTAATATTGCCATTACCCCGGATGGGCCCAAAGGTCCCCGACACCAGGTTCAGCCAGGAGCGGCCTATTTGGCCAGCCGGGCCGGGGTGCCCCTTTTACCCCTTACCAGCTCAGCCAGCTCTGCCTGGGTTCTAAACAGCTGGGACAGGTTTATGATTCCCAAGCCCTTTTCCAGGGTTTTAGTTTCAGTGGGGGAGCCGATCTGGCTCTCTCCTAAGGCTAGCACCCCAGAACTGGAGCAAAAGAGTAAACAGTTGGAAGAAAAACTTTTGGATTTAACCGCTCAGGCAGACCGCTATTTCAACTCAGATTGATATGTATACTATCTACAACTTAGTTTTCAGCCTATTTTTTTTTCTTACCTTCCCTTACTTTTTTTTACGCGGAATATTAGGTAAGCACGGAGTTAAACAGCGCTTGGGTTTTCTCCCTAACGAGCTGCGAAGAGCTGTTCATTCCAAGGATCCGATCTGGATTCATGCCTCTTCAGTGGGGGAGGTCAAACTCATCCCCATCTTAATTGAGTCGCTAAGACAAAAGGACCCTAAACTTGATTTTCTGATTACCACCACTACCAAGACCGGCCAGCAAGAAGCCAAAAAGCTCTTGGGTAAAAAGGCCTTGTTCATCTTCTATCAGCCCGTGGATTTAGCTCGGGTTACCAGCAAAGTTATGAGTCTGATTCGCCCTCGATCTCTACTTTTAGTAGAGACTGAATTCTGGCCCAACCTGATCAGAAGTGCCAGAAGAGAGGGGGCAATTGTGGGCCTGGTCAATGGCCGGATCTCCTCCAAGTCATTTGCCCGTTATTCGGTGATAAGACCCTTGGCTCGACAGGTCTTGTCCCAGCTGGATTTCTTTGCGGTACAAACTGAAAAGGATCTGGCCCGACTGAACCAATTAGGGGCTCAGATTAATAAAATGAAAATAGTAGGGAGTCTGAAATTTGACCAGAAATTCCTGGTCACCGGCTACCCCAGAAAGATAGAGAAGCAGAGCCTGGGGATAACCGGCCAGAGAAAGGTTATGGTTGCCGGCAGCACACGGCCAGGAGAGGAAGAAATAGTACTCTCAGTTTTTCGCAGTCTACAAAGACAAAACCACCTCTGTCTGATTCTGGCTCCCCGGCACTTAGATAGAATTGCAGAAATAGAGCTTCTTCTGCAGCAGAGAGAATTCAACTATCTAAAGAGAAGTCAGTTGAAAGAAAGGTCTGGGATCAGCTTCGAGGTCCTGCTCTTAGACAGCATGGGGGAACTATCAGAAATCTACTCCGTGGCAGACGTGGCCTTTGTAGGAGGCAGCCTAGTACCGTTGGGAGGCCACAACCCTTTAGAGCCGGCGGTCTTCGGAATACCGGTTTTATTCGGCCCCTATATGGAGCACAGCCAGGCCGCGGCTGAACTTCTGTTAGAATCCGGTTTAGGATTTAAGGTCAGAGATGAAGAAGAGTTTATACGAAAAGCCGAGTTTATACTCTCCAACGGCCTGGATACAGCCAAGCTCTTGGCCAAATTCCAACAAGCCCTACAGCAGAAATCCGGGGCAGCCCAGAAGACAGCCGAGATTTTCTTCAACCAGCTTTCCCGAAGTTCTGGCTGATGCTTTTCCAGCGGCTTGACAATTATCTGCAAAGCTCCCATAGGCCTAAGCTAATCCGCCAGACCTATTTTCATATTTTGAGATTTTTGTCCTGGCTCTTCTTTCTGGGATATTGGTTCCGGAGAGGATTTTACAGATTTGGTTTCTTCCAGGCGGTCAAGTTAAACACCCCAGTCATCAGCGTAGGCAACCTCACCTGGGGGGGAACCGGCAAGACCCCTTTCGTGATTTACTTAGCCTCCAAATTGGAAGAATCAGGCCAGAAAGTAGTCATACTCACCCGGGGATACAAAAGAAGATCAAAAACCCAGATTCTCCTTATCACCAAAAATCTTTCCCAACACAATTGGCAGGACTGTGGGGATGAGCCTCATTTAATCTGTCAATCCTTAAAGGAAACTGCAGTGATAATAAATCCAAGGCGAGCCAAAGCTGCTGGGTGGGGAGAGGAAAACCTAAAGCCGGACGTTTTCATACTGGACGATGGGTTCCAGCATTGGAAACTGGCCCGAGACTTGGACCTGGTCCTGGTTGATAGCACTAATCCTTTCGGCAACAGACATCTTTTGCCATTAGGGATACTAAGAGAACCTCTTGGCGCTATCAGCCGGGCTGATTTGGTCGTCCTGAGCAAAGTCTTGGATGTTAACTCCTGCCAGGAGGTAAAATCTATCCTGAACCCATTATTCAAAGGAGAAATTATTCAGGCCAAATACCGGTTCAGTTTAATTCGTGAACAGGAGACCGGACGAGCCATCCCTTTGGAGTCCCTGAGGGATAAGAGAATCCTGGCTTTCTGTGGCATCGGCAACCCGGAGTCATTCTACCTTCTTTTGGAAAAAAGTGGATTGAAGATAGAGAAGAAATGCAGTTTTCCAGACCATTACCCCTATGCTCGGCTGGATTTACTTTCCTTGGAAAAGGAGGGCTTAAAAGTGGGGGTCGATTACTTAGCCACTACTGCCAAAGATGGCCTTAAGATACCCTCTAACTTGCAATTGAAGTTGCCGGTGCTTATCTTTGAAATTGAAGTAGAAATAATCTCAGGAGAGAAGACTTTGTGGCAGAAAATCGAGCAGATCCTCCAGAGGTAGTCTCAGACTTCTTGGTGATTGGCTCCGGGATAGCCGGTCTTTCCTACGCCTTAAAGGTGGCCCAGTTTGGGACCGTCTCCATCATCACCAAGAAACAAGACACTGAATCCAATACTAACTACGCCCAAGGGGGAATTGCCTGCGTGCTTTCGTCAGAAGATTCATTCGCCGAACATATAACTGACACATTACAGGCCGGGGTAGGACTCTGCCGTGAAAAAGTAGTAGTCAAGGTGGTGGAGGCAGGACCAAGGTTGATAGAAGAACTCCAGAAAATGGGGGTCTGCTTCAGCCAGGACCAATCCGGCCAACTGCATCTGACCCGGGAAGGGGGACACTCCCGAAATAGAGTGGTGCACGTCCAGGATGCTACCGGCCGCACTATAGAAAGAGTTCTTTTGGATAGAATCTCGGAGAAGAACGATATCAGAGTTTTTCAGAACCACCTGGCAGTGGATCTATTGACCCAGCACCACCTGCCCGGACCTAAGATCAGCCCGGGCCAGAAAATCAGATGCTGGGGTGCATATGTCTTAGATGCCTCAAGTGGTGTAGTAAACAAATTCCTGGCCAAGGTAGTAATGTTAGCCAGCGGAGGAGGCTCCTGGATCTACCAGCACAGCACCAACCCGGAGATTGCCACCGGAGACGGGGTGGCCATGGCATACCGGGCCGGGGCCGAAATGGCCAACCTGGAGTTTTTTCAATTTCACCCCACTTCTTTGTGCCACCCCCAGGCCAAGAACTTTTTGATTTCCGAGACAGTCCGAGGAGAAGGAGGTAAACTCAGGCTCAAGACCGGCGAGACCTTTATGCCCAAGTACCATCCCCAGGCTGACCTGGCTCCCCGTGACATAGTGGCCCGCTCCATAGACTTTGAGCTTAAAAAATCCGGAGAGAGCTGCGTATATTTGGACATCACTAATCTGGACAAAAAGTTTGTAAAAAGCAGATTCCCCAACATTCACGACTACTGCCTCAAACTGGGAATAGATATTACTTCCAGCTGGATCCCGGTGGTGCCGGCTGCCCACTATATGTGCGGCGGAGTCCTGACTGACGAATACGGAAAAACCAGCCTGGAGAATCTGTATGCCTGTGGAGAGACCGCCTGTACCGGTCTGCACGGGGCCAACCGCCTGGCCTCCAACTCCCTTTTAGAAGGTCTGGCTTTTGCGGATTTTGCCGCAGAAGACTCCTTAAAATTGCAAAAGGGATCTATGACTTCTGAATTCCGGCATTTTCCAGACTGGAGTGCCGAGGGGGTCTTTGACCACAAAGAGTGGATTGTCATCTCCCACGATAAAGAAGAAATCCAGAAGCTGATGTGGGACTTCGTGGGCATAGTCCGGTCTAACCGGCGTCTGGAAAGGGCTGCGGCCCGGTTGGCCATTCTACTTCAAGAAGTAGAGACCTTTTACAAGCAGAATCCGGTTACTTACGAGCTGATCGAGCTCAGGAATATGGCCACCCTGGCAGATTTGGTAGTGCGCTCGGCTTTATCCCGGAAGGAGAGCCGGGGGCTGCACTTCAACCAGGATTACCCGGAGAAGGACGACCAGAACTTTCTGAAAGATACTGTCTTAAAAAACCCCAACCTGTAAATGGATACCATTCTTATTTTAGATTTCGGTTCCCAGTACACTCAACTGATAGCCCGCCGGGTCAGGGAGCAGAAAGTTTTTTGTGAAATCTATCCGTATAATTATCCCATTCCGGACTATCCCAAAAATCTTAAAGGCCTAATACTTTCCGGAGGGCCGGCCTCGGTCTTAGACCCCCGGGCTCCAATTGCCAGTAAACAGATTTTTGATCTGGGCCTTCCCATTTTAGGAATCTGCTACGGCCTGCAGCTGATAGCCCACACCCTGGGAGGCAAAGTCATCCGCTCCAAAAACCGGGAATACGGAGCCGCCACTTTCAAACCAGATCCAAAATCAGTCCTGTTCAAAAGCCTTTCTTCCGCAACTCAGGTATGGATGAGCCATGGGGATACGGTTGTTCAGGTTCCTCCTGGATTCAAAAGGATTGGCAGAACCGAGTCAGTGGATTTTGCCGCCATCGAGAATCCTGCCAGACAGATTTACGCGGTTCAGTTTCATCCGGAAGTAATCCACACTAAACCAGGCAAGACCATTCTGAGAAACTTCCTTTTCAAGATTTGTGGATGTCAAAAAGAATGGACCACCGAAAATTTCATTGCTTCACAGGTTGCTTCGATTCAAAACCTGGTACAGGATGGTAAAGTCCTGGGTGCCCTGTCCGGTGGGGTCGATTCCTCAGTCTGCGCCGCCCTGGTCAGCAGAGCAGTTGGAAAGAATCTCTCTTGTGTTTTTGTGGACAATGGCCTGTTGCGAAAAGATGAAGCCCGAGAAGTGGAGCAAGTTTTCCGAAGTCTGGATTTGAATTTCATATCAATAAACGCTGCGGATGAGTTTTTAAGCCAACTGGAAGGGATCACTGACCCGGAGCAGAAGAGAAAGATCATTGGCCGAGTCTTTATTGAAATTTTTCAAAGAGAAGCTCAAAAGATTGGAAACGTGCAATATCTGGTGCAGGGCACTCTCTATCCAGACCTGATTGAAAGCCGCTCCTTTAAGGGTCCTTCGGCTACCATAAAATCGCACCACAATGTGGGGGGTTTGCCAGAGACGATCTCTTTTAAGCTGATTGAGCCTCTCAAAGAGCTCTTCAAGGATGAAGTCCGAAAACTGGGAAGAGAACTGGGACTGCCGGAAAGTTTGATTGACAGGCATCCTTTTCCCGGCCCTGGTCTGGCGGTCAGAGTTGTCGGTGAAGTTACCCCGGCTCGACTAAATCTTCTGAAAGAGGCCGACCGGATCTTCATAAATCATCTGAAGGCCTCGGGCTGGTACGACAAAGTCTGGCAAGCTTTCGGTGTGCTTCTGCCGGTGCAGTCGGTGGGGGTAATGGGGGATGAGAGAACTTATGAGAATGTCTTAGCCCTGCGGGCCGTGACTTCTCTGGATGGAATGACCGCGGACTGGGCCAAACTACCGCAGGATTTTTTGGCCAAGGTATCTAATGAAATAATAAACAAGGTCAGGGGGATTAACCGGGTGGTCTATGACATCAGCTCCAAACCTCCGGCTACGATTGAATGGGAGTAAAAGAAACAGAGCAGGTGCTTCGAGAAAAGTCTTTCAGGAGTCCTATCTCCCTGCCGGGGAACTTAGGCCTTGCGATTCCGGCTTGCTGATGAGCATACTTCTGAAGGGGGCCACTCACTCTGCCGGCCGGACGTTAGACCCAGCCGTTGGCCGGTTTGTTACTTGCTCTCCTGGGTAAATATAAATATTGTGCTCGAATTATGATAAATAAATAGGATTGACAGCATGACTTTCCAATTCAAGCTGATTTTTTTTACAGTTGCATCCGTAGGAATTGCCTGGGTATCACGAGCATCACTAGGTAATTTCCGCTCTCACGGCTTCTATCGGTTTTTCGCCTGGGAAGCAATTGTGGTTATGTTCCTGATTAACCTGGAGTACTGGTTTTATGAAGCGTTCAGTATCCACCAGATAGCTTCTTGGCTCTTGCTAATCGCCTCTGGTTATTTGGTTGTTCACGGAGTGCAGTCATTGCTTAAGGTGGGGAAACCAGACAGCCAGCGGAATGACTCCTCATTGATTGGCATAGAAAAGACGACGAAACTTGTAACGGTGGGGGCTTATCGATACATTCGGCATCCGATCTATAGTTCGCTGCTGTTTCTGGACTGGGGAGTGTTTTTCAAACGACCTTCCTGGGAAGGAGTTTCCCTGGCCTTGATTACCACTTTTTTTCTCACGATGACTGCCAAAATAGAGGAAACTGAAAACATACGTTTTTTTGGCACCGCATATCAAAGCTATATGAAACAGACCAAAATGTTCTTCCCTTTTTTATTCTAGGATGGCTTAGGGGCTTGGCATGAGTCGATACAGTCATCGAGTAGAAGTCCTAGGGACCTGAAAACGCATGGTTCGCAAATCGTACGATTCGGAGACTCAGAAACGATATTGCGCTGGCACGGCTTCCACAGAGTCGGCCTCAACAAAACATATACTTTCCTCGAATCGTTGAGAAGGCATCTGAGTTGACATTTACTAAAGAAAGAAATATTTTGAAAATTATGGACTTATCTGCTATACTAGAGCCTATCCGATCCGATTTAGAGGCCTTTGAGAAGCGCTTCCAGGAAGTGCTGGCCTCTGATTCTTCGATGATCTATGAGATTACCCAGCATCTTTTACAAAAGAGAGGCAAGAGACTTCGGCCGGCGGCAGTTTTGTTGACCGCCCGGGCCTGTGAGGATGACCGACTCTTTGGTCTGGAGCCAGCCGTGGCGATTGAATTGATCCATACTGCCACTCTGCTGCACGATGACGTGGTGGATGAATCCGAGCTGAGGCGAGGTCAGTATTCGGTCAATCACAAATGGAACAACACCGTCTCGGTTCTGATGGGGGATTATCTGTTTGCCAAGGCCTTTAAGACCCTGGTGGGCCTGAAGTCCCCAGCCCTGTATTCAGCCATCTCCCGTGCCACGGAAAAAGTCTCCATTGGCCAATTAGACGAAATTCGGGAGATGCGCAATTTTACCCTGGCAGAAGAGCGGTACCTTCATATCATAACCAACAAGACCGCTTCACTTTTTGCCGCCTCCTGTCAGGCGGGTGCCTTAAGCTCTGCTGGAGGAGAAAAATATGAGGGTAATTTAAGAGAATTTGGTGAGACTTTAGGGATTGCCTTTCAGATCACAGATGACTTGCTGGACTACCTGGGGAGTACCCAGCAGGTGGGCAAGGAAGTTGGCAAAGACTTGCAGGAGGGCAAGGTGACTCTCCCCCTGATTTATGCTTTGGCCCACTCTCCTGCTTTAGAGAGAGAACAGACACTTGAGTATCTGCAGAACGGTTACTCTAAGGAAAGTTTCCAGCAGATTCTGCAGTTCGTAGATAAATGGGAGGGGCTGGAGTATTCCCGCAGAAAGGCCCGAGACTTAGGAGAAAAAGCTCTGACGTATATCCGAGATCTGCCAGAAGGCCAGTTCAAGCAAAGCCTGACAGGACTAGTTCAATTTGCGGTCAGCCGGGAAAAGTAGATTCTGACTCTAGCCGGCTCACTTTTTCACAGCTTATTTTAGCTATATGGTCGATTTCCAGGAACCCCTGACCCTACCTCTGGCAATTCTGGTCCTGCTTTCAGTAGTTTGTCTATGGGTATACCGCCGGACTAACCCGGTTCTACCGTGGCCTATCAAAACTGCTCTGGTCCTACTCCGGATATTAGTTTTACTGCTTCTGGTAGCGGTCCTAATTCGTCCCTTGTTCGGCCTAAGTTATGTCTCTAAACTTTCGCCTGAGATTGCGGTTTTGGTCGACAATTCTGCTTCCATGAAGCTGGAGGATGCCACAAAATCCAGGGCTGAAGTCTTGGACTTGCTTCTGGCCTCTGGGATCTGGAAAGAACTGCAGAAAAAGGCCCAGGTCAGTTTTTTCAGCTTTTCTGACTCCCTCCGGAAAACTTCATCTGAGCCGGGTCAGTTGGACTTTGCCGGCAAGTCGACTTCCTTAAGTACTGCGCTTTTGCAGCTGCAGAAAAAATCACCGGAGCTATCCCTAGCTATAATCCTCAGCGACGGGGGGCACAACTCTGGGCCGGATCCAGGATCAGTCGCGGGCCAACTTGATTTCCCACTTTACACGATTGGAGTAGGTAGCGACCAGATCCCCCTGGATTTGGCCATCTCAGATTTAGAGTATCCGCCAGAAGTCTATCTGGGAACTCCTGCCGTAATCAAGCTATCTGTCAGCGGCTCCGGTGGGCTGGATCAAAAACTCAAGTTAGCCATCACCGAAGATGGCAAGACTGTGGAAGAAAGGGAAATTGCCATCTCTGGTTCCGGAAGGAAACAATCGGTCCGGGTGGAGTTGACTCCCCAGGCCGAAGGGGTAAACCGCTATCAGGTCAGCCTTCCCAAGCTGGAAGGGGAGATTACCCATCAGAACAATCAGCGCAAGTTCTCCCTGCGGGTGGAGAAAGAGAGATTAAAAGTTTTGGGCGTGGCCGGCAACCTGACCTGGGAGTATCACTTTCTAAAAAGATTTCTGGATTCCCAGGAAAACCTGGACAAAAGCTATGTAGTCTTTGACAATCTGCGCCCCCTGGAAGGGAGATTTCCCAAGAATCTTTCTGAGCTTGGGGCCTATGACCTTCTTGTTTTCGTAAACCCTGGCAGCGAGCTTTTTTTAGGTAAGGAAAAGCTTTTAGAAGAGTTTGTCTTAAGCCAAGGCCGCCCCATTCTCTTCATTCTTGACGATAATTTTATTAGTTTGGCCCGGTCCAGGTTAAAGCTAAAAATCCTCCCATTTGAACCGGCTGATCTAAGTGTTGACTACAGCCAATTTAATATCTTCCTGGCTGAACCAACAGAAACCAGTCCGATACTTAGGCTGTCGCCAGACCGAGAAGAAAATCAAAAGCTGTGGCAAGATCTACCCCCGCTTTTGGGCTGTTTGGTTCCCCAGGATGTAAAGCAAGGAGCAAGGGTTCTGGCCACTTATCCTTCCACCCAGGCGACCGATGGGAGTCCGGCCCTATTAGTCCAGGAGTTTGGCAGGGGGAAGGTGATGACCACTCTGGCATTTCCTTGGTGGAGGTGGGACTTTCTCTTGGCTGGTCTAGAAGGCAAGAGTCCGGTTTATTCCAAGTTCTGGAGCAACTCCTTACGCTGGCTGACTGCTCAAAAGAAAGACAAAGGCCTGGAGCTGGTTACAGATCAATTGGTCTATCAGGCGGGAGAGAAGGTCAATTTCAAAGCCACCTATAGAGATGAGCTGGGGGACAAGCTGGTAGGGGGGGAGATGAGATTACAGGTTAGAAACATTACCACGGCCAGTAAGTCTGATCTGGTTTTGAATCCAGACCAAGAAAAAGATTACATCGGTCATCTAAGTTATCTGGAACCAGGGGATTATCTGGCAGAAGCTTTTTACTCTTCAAGTGGGAAGATCTTAGGCCGAGCTAGAAATGAGTTTCAAGTAGAAGAATATAGTCTGGAAGACCAGTCCCTGACCCTGAACCGGCAGCTATTGACCCAGCTGGCAGAGCTTTCCGGAGGGAGGTTTTACACCTCCACAGATTGCCAAAAACTAATTGAAGATTTAGTGCTTAAGGAGCGAGTAGTGGAAAGACACAAAAGTTGGGAAGTGTGGAACCAACCTGGTATTCTAATTTTGGCTGTTATGTTGCTGAGCCTGGAATGGTACTGGCGGCGGCGCCAACAGCTCCCCTGAAATGATATCCGGCCTCTTTTTAGGCCTGACTCTCTCTTTGGCTGTAGCTTTATCATCCCGGCGCTGGGGGATGCTTACCAATAGCGGGACATTTGTTACAACTATTATCGGAACTCTGGTCTTTGGCCTGGGTGGTTGGAAATGGACCCCGGCCATACTTTTTTTCTTCTTCAGCTCAAGTCTTTTGTCGAAACTGGGCAAAGCCCAGAAGGGCAAATTAAAGGATACCTTTCAAAAAGGTGAAAGACGAGATGGGGTCCAAGTTCTGACCAACGGTATACTGCCGGCAGTCTGCGTTTTGTTTAATTATCTGAATCACCAACCCCTCTGGTATATCTTTTACTTGGCATCCTTAACATCAGCTACAGCTGACACCTGGGGGACTGAAATAGGAGTCTTATCCAGATCTGCACCAATCTTGATAACTACAGGAGAAAGAGTACCGTCTGGAACTTCTGGCGGGATTACCTGGGTCGGAACCGGAGCTTCCCTGGCCGGGGCCCTGGCTTTGTCTGCAATCGGCCTATTTGTACTACCACTTCTTTCTCTTCAACTAGAATTCCTCTTTGTTCTGATCGCGGTGGGATTCATCTCAGCGCTGTTTGACAGCTTCTTAGGAGCTACCCTTCAAGCTCAATACATCTGTCCTAGCTGTAATAAAGGAACCGAAAGGAAAATCCATTGCCAGCTTAAAACCAAAAAAATCTCAGGCTGGAGTTGGATGAATAACGACTGGGTCAATTTCCTCTCTGCCTGGGTGGCAGTGGCTTTGACTTTTTTCTTGATAAACAAGTAATTTCAGATAGATTGTCCTCTCGAACCGGGAGAGAAGATGCCAAAGATAGTGTACTGTCGTGCCAGAGAAGTTTTAGATTCCAGAGGGAACCCCACCCTGGAAACAGAAGTTGCCTTAGAGGATGGCTCGTGGGGCCGGGCCGCAGTCCCTTCCGGAGCTTCCACCGGAGCCTCAGAGGCTCTGGAGCTTCGGGACGGAGACAAGAACAGATTCTCCGGCAAGGGGGTCTTAAAGGCGGTCAAGAATGTCAATGATTTCATCGCCCCTCCCCTTTTGAGTAAAGAGTTGGACGCCACCTCTCAGGCTGAAATAGACCAATTCCTCTTAGAGCTGGATGGGACCGACAATAAGAGCAAACTGGGGGCAAACGCCATCTTAGGGGTCTCTCTGGCAGTCTGTAAGGCTGCGGCTGCCTCTTGTCAGCTCCCTTTGTTCAGATACATAGGGGGGGCCAATGCCAAGGTTCTGCCAGTTCCGCTGATGAACCTGATAAATGGGGGAGCCCACGCGGACAATAATCTGGATTTTCAGGAATTCATGCTGGTGCCGGCCGGGGCCTCCTCCTTCAAAGAGGCTCTGCGGATGGGTGCGGAAATCTTCCACAGCCTCAAAAAGCTTTTGAATCAGAAGAAGCTGACCACAGCCGTAGGAGATGAGGGGGGATTTGCACCCGAATTAGATAGTAACAGTCAGGCCTGGGAGGCAATAATCCAGGCCGGCAAAGACGCTGGTTACAAGCCCGGGGAGGATTTCTATCTAGCCTTAGATGCGGCTGCGTCTCAGTTTTTCGACCAGTCTCAGAAAAAATATCTCCTTCAGGCAGATGGCAGTAGTTTCTCTACCCTGGAGCTGATTGCTTTCTATGAGCAGCTCATCACTAAGTATCCCATCATCTCAATAGAAGACGGCCTAGCCGAAAATGACTGGGAAGGATGGCAGAAGTTGACTGCTCGGCTGGGGAATAAGATTCAAATTGTGGGGGACGATATTTTCGTTACCAATCCGAAATTGCTGCAAAAGGGGATTGAGAGAAAGGCGGCCAATTCTATTCTAATAAAACTGAATCAGATTGGGACCCTCACCCAGACCCTAGACACTATCGAACTGGCCCGCAAGGCCGGGTTTACCTATATCATTTCGCACCGCTCCGGGGAAACCGAAGATACCAGCATTGCCGATCTGGCTGTGGCCACCAATTCCGGACAGATCAAGACCGGCTCGGTCTCCCGCACGGACAGAATCTGCAAATACAACCAGCTCCTCCGGGTAGAGGACGAATTAGGCAAGCAGGCTTTGTTCTTGGGTCTGGGAGCTTTTAACTATCAGAAGTGAAAAGAATGGTCGCCAGAGCTTACATTCGCAAAGTACAGAAGACTATCTCTGGATTGATCCCCAAAGAGTACTTCAAGAAATTCGTGATTCTGGCCGGGGTAATTTTTTTCTTGCTTACTTTTGGGAGGGGTGATTTTGGCTTTGTGAGGATCTATAAGCTCAAGCATAAAAAGCAGAATCTCCAGCTGCAATATAAACAGCTCCAGGCCGAGGTTCTGCATCTGGCCCGGGATAAAGAGCTATTGCAAGAGGATTTCTTCTATCTTGAAAAAATTGCCCGAGAAAAGTACGGGCTCTCCCGGCCAGACGAGAAAGTTTACCGCTTTCTGCCTGCTCCGGAGAGCGCCCAAACCCGGCCATGAATATCTGCAAGACCAAGGGAATTGTCCTAAAAGGAAGACGATTTCGGGACAGTTCCCAAATCCTGACTCTCTTCACCCAAAAGTTTGGCAAGCTCCAAGTCTTGGCCAAAGGTGTAAAATTACCCAAGAGTCGCCTGGCCGGAAACGTTCAGCAATTCTCTATAATAGAGGTGGTATTCTACAAAAAGGAACAGTCTGAGTTACACCTGCTCTCCCAGGTAGATTTGATTGATCCTCAGGAGGAAATCTACAGAAATCTGATTAGGCTCTCCTATGCTTCGGCGGTGCTGGAGTTAGTGGATAGATTGACCGTGGAAGAAGAAGGCCATCCCGGTCTATTCGCTTTACTGCAGGAGACACTGGAGAAGTTTAAAGCTGTGTCAGAAGAAAAGCTCCCTCTTTTGGTCTGGAGTTTTGCTTTAAGACTGGCTGCTAACTTAGGGTACCGCCCCAACTTAGCTGGGTGTGCAGTTTGCCGAAGGAAGGACTTAGATAGTAAATTAATCCTATTCTCAGCCGAGCAGGGTGGATTAGTTTGCAAGAACTGTACTGAGCCAGGCTCTTTTTATCTTAAGCTTACCCCGGGCAGTTGGGAGGTTATGAAAAGGATGCTGCAAGCTGGAAGTTTAGATCTAGAGAAAATCCAAGCAAATTCAAAACAACTGCAGGAGATTTCTGACATTATATTAAGTCTTTTAGAATATCACGCCCAGACCCAGAAGAGCTTGAAATCTTTAGAATTCCTGGAAAAACTGAAAGTCTAAGGGAGGAAAGTTGGCTAAGAGCAAAGAGCCGGACTTAATGGATAAACTCAATTCACTCTGCAAGCGCCGGGGCTTTATTTTTCAGTCTTCCGAGATCTATGGCGGAATCAATGCCCTGTGGGACTACGGTCCCATGGGGGTGGAGATGAAAAAGAATATCAAAGATTCCTGGTGGGAATCGATGACCCAGCTGCGAGACGACATCGAGGGAATAGATGCGGCCATCATAATGCACCCCAAGGTCTGGGAGACTTCCGGACACATCCAGAATTTCACCGACCCTCTGGTGGACTGCAAGAAATGTAAACAGAGATTCAGGGCTGACCAGAGCGTTGGCAAAAGCTGCCCCAACTGTGGCGGGGAGCTAACTGACCCCAGACAGTTCAACCTGATGTTTAAGACCCACATTGGCCCGGTGGAGGATGAAGCCTCGGTAGCCTTTCTTCGTCCGGAAACCGCTCAAGGGATCTACGTCAATTTTCAAAATGTCCTAGGCCCCTCCCGGCAGAAAGTACCGTTCGGTATCGCCCAGATAGGTAAAGCTTTTAGAAATGAAATCTCTCCAGGGAATTTCATTTTCCGCTCCCGGGAATTTGAGCAGATGGAGATGCAGTTTTTCATCCACCCTAAGGAAGATAAAAAATGGATGGAATACTGGATAAAGGAGCGCTTCGACTGGTATCTCAATCTGGGAATTAAGAAAGAAAACCTCCGCTTCCACCAGCATGAACACAAGGAGCTGGCCCACTACGCCAAAGAGGCCTACGACATCGAGTATAACTTTCCCTTCGCCTGGAAAGAGATTGAAGGAATTCACAACCGCACTGATTTCGATTTAAGCCGGCACTCCCAGGCCTCAGGCAAAGACCTCTCCTATTTTGACGACCAGACCAAGGAGCGCTTCATTCCTTACATTATTGAGACTTCTGCCGGAGTTGACCGGTCGCTCTTAGTTTTCTTAGTAGACGCATACCATGAAGAAGAAGTCAGGGGAGAGAAGAGAGTCGTCTTGAATCTTCATCCTAAAATTGCTCCGGTTAAGGTGGCTGTCCTACCATTGGTTAACCGGGACAATATGCCGGAGATTGCCCTGCGCATCTTCCACGACTTAAAGCACTACTTTAAGTGCTTCTACGACGACGGAGGAGCGGTGGGGAGACGCTACCGGAGGCAGGATGAAATCGGGACTCCTTACGCCGTGACAGTGGACTCTCAGACCCTGCAGGATGAGACGGTAACTTTGAGAGACCGGGATACAATGGAGCAGATCAGGGTGAAGATTGGGGAGCTGGTGGAGCTTGTGAAGAAGAAGTTAGCTTGATTGACATTTTCTTGAATTAACCGTCTTCACAATCTAAGAATGCTTATGGAATTGCCCAGGATAATCCGGCCAATGACTTTTTCCGATATTGCAACCTGTATTAATATCTCCAAATCAGTCCGCCAGCAAACCTACGCCCAGTACGAACAAAACTTCTACAGCCGGGACCTCTTTCAACAAGAGCTGGGGCTTTATTCTACCGAGACATTTTCCAAGTTTATATCCGAATCTGATAAGCTAGCCTTAGTCGCAGAACAGGAAGACAAGATTGCTGGATTGGCAATTGGGAAAATTATGGGAGCCGGCTTGTTTGACTTATCCTGGATCTGCACCGGTTTAGATTTTCAAAGAAGGGGAATCGGAAAGAAGCTTCTGGCAGAACTGGAAAAACAGTGCTTGACCCAAAATTGCCACAAAATCTTTGCCTATACTTTCCCCTGGCTGGTATCTACTATTGAGTTCTATAAGTCCTGTGGTTTTGTGCAAGAGGCGATTTTGAAACAGCACTGGCATAAATTGGATTTTGTTCTGATGTCTAAGCTGCTCTAACTATGACGGTCTACAAAGTGTATCTGGAGGGGAATAGTTCTGGCTGTATGGCTCATATCCTGTCTCTGCCGGGTTGCTTCACTTATGGTAAAACAGAAGCGATGGCTCTGAGGAATTTGACGCAAGCAGTCAAAATCCATCTGATTTGGTTGAGGAAAAACAAACTAATCAATACTGTCCCTCAGGGAATCGTTTTCCAGATAGCCGAGAGACAAACTGGAAATCCCCCTTGGCTTTCTGGTTCTACCGCGGCTTTGTTTCTTCCTGATTTAATACCTCCCACATCGGCTGAAATCAATAATTATATCAGGTTGCTTCGTTTTTCTCGTTCAGAACTGCTAAGGCTGGTTACCAGGCTACCGGAAGAAATCCTGGACTACAAAAGAAAAAAGCGCTGGACTATCCGCCGCAATCTCAATCACGTTGCCAATGCGGAGTGGTGGTATCTCTCCAGGATCAAAGACTGGAAGGAGCTGGAGAGTATTCCGCAAAGAGTTCCCCCTGGAAAAATAATTGAGCGGATGCAGAAGACTCGCAATTTGGCTTACCGGATTTTGCATAGATTGGCTGATTCCAAATACCATCAGGTTTTCATCCCGACTAAGTACTGCAACCGGAGACTAAAGGAGACCTGGACCGCCCGCAAGGTCTTGAGGCGGTTTATCGAGCATGAACGAGAGCACTACTTAAACATAAAGGATATCCTAGCCCAGATCAGCAAACACTCCAAGCATTGACTTGCCGTCCAGAAAAAGGAGTCTTATCTTTAGTCAATGATGGTTCAAGGATTACTTAAGAAACTTAATTGCTCGGTAATTCTGATTTGGGCTTTCGCCTGGGGTAGCACCGTTTTTTCTCAGGATTTGCAGGTCTTCCAAGAGAGGCGGGAACTCCTTAGGCAAAAGATGGGAAAGGGGCTAGGTCTGGTGTTTGCCGGCGAAGAATATTCAGGAGAGCGTTTCAGTGTGAATCCGGATTTTTACTATTTGACCGGAATAGACGATGAACCGGCTGCCATTCTGATTCTGGCTTCAGCCGAGAAGCGAAGAAAGGAGATGCTGCTTCTCAATCCCAGAAATCCGGAAATAGAAAGATGGGAAGGGGAGAGATTACCAATCGGGGAAAAGCTTCGCCAGCAGACCGGTTTTGAATATGTCCGGCGCACAGATGAACTGGGTCGCTGGCTGAATCGCTTCTTAAATAATTGCGACACTCTCTGTGTCTTATCCAGGCCAGTTTCGCACACGGCACCGATCCCGGAAGATTTGAACATTTTCCAGGAGCTAGAGTCCAGACATATGAATGCCACTTTGAAAGATTGTACCAAGCTTTTAACCAAAATGCGGGGAGTCAAGTCTGATCTGGAGCTACAATTGATGCAGCAGGCGATAAGAATTACCGAGAGCGGACTCAAACGAGTGTTTTCACACGTCAAACCAGGTATGACCGAAGAAGAGGCGCAGATTATCTTTGAAAATCACTGTCGGGAAAATGGAGCCAGGTACTTAGCCTTTCCCTCTATAATAGGGAGCGGGCATAGTTCCACGGTGCTGCACTACACCCGCAATACTGCCGAAATTAAGGAAAAGGACCTGATGGTCTTAGATGTGGGTGCAGAGTATAAACATTACGCCGGAGACATTACCCGAACCATTCCGGTCTCAGGAAAATTCTCTACCAGACAAAGAGAAATCTACGAAATTGTGTGGAGGGCTCAAAAAGAAGCCTTGCAGAAACTCAAACCCGGAGTGACTATTGACGAAATCTACGAGGCGGCTTTGGAGGTCATTTCCAAAGCCGGGTACAGAGACAACTTTATACACGGCCTGTCTCACTTCATCGGCCTGGAAGTACACGATGTCGGCTTGTATGACGAACCCTTAGAGCCGGGAATGGTCATCTCAGTGGAGCCGGGGATTTACATTCCAGAAGAAGATTTAGGGGTGCGGATTGAAGATGATGTTTTGATTACTAAGGAGGGATACAGGGTTCTGTCGGACGGGATACCAACTCATCCGGATGAATTGGAAAGTTTTATACAAAGGTTAAGAAAATAGAATTTAAGGAATTTAATCGGACTACCGTGACTCAGAGAATTCCCCTCCCCAAGACCGAGCCAGTAGATTTTACCGGGCCGTCACATTTCGGCTTCTATCATTTTCCCCTGACTGAGGACGGGCTCTATCGGCTAAAGAAAAGCAGGCTCTTCACGGTGATGCTTTTGACCTTCAGTATGATGATAGTCGAGTTTGTGGCTGGCCTTTTGACCAACTCCTTGGCCTTGGTCTCCGACGCAGCCCATATGCTGACTCACTTCTTTGCCTTGGCTTTAAGTTATCTGGCAGTCCTTTTTGCAGCCCGCCAGACCAGCAAGGAGAGGAGTTTCGGCTTTTATCGGGCTGAGAGTCTGGCCGCTTTGATCAATGGCTTGACCTTGATTTTAATTACCTTTTTTATCGGCTACAAAGCCTACCTGAAGATTATCCAGCCCCAGCCCTTGGAAGAGATTCAAATGCTGATTGTGGCTGTAGCAGGTCTTTTGGTCAATCTGATTTCAGCCTTTATCTTATGGAAAGTCAAAGAAGCGGATTTGAACGTCAAATCAGCCTTTCTGCATCTGCTCACCGATACCTTTTCCTCGGTCGCGATTGTAGCCGGAGCAATCGTAATTCACTTCACCAGCTGGTATGTGATTGACCCGATTCTCTCGGTGCTAATCTGTCTGATCATTTTAATCTGGGCCAAGAATCTGCTCAGAGACTCTTTCAACGTCCTGATGGAAGCTGCTCCCAAGCATATCCGGGTGGATGAAGTGATCCGAACCTTAAAACAGAACGTCTCCGGCCTAGAAGATGTGCACGATGTCCACATCTGGGAGATTGCGACCAAGATGTACGCTATGACCGTGCATATCGTGGTCAAAGATGACAAGCGGATCAGTGACTGCTCCGGGATTAAAGGGGAGATTAAGCGGTTGATGAAGGAGAAGTATCATATTCTGCATACCAATATTGAATTTGAGTGCCCGGGCTACGAGAGCCGCTGACATATATCCTGATCAAATACGGTAGACCCAGCTTGCCTCAAGCTGGGATAGCCAAAGTTTAAGGTCATTCTGAGTTTTTGTTCCCTCTCCTTTTAGGAGAGGTAAGTCCTAACGAACCTCGTAGGGCGGGATCATTCCCGCCCCTTTCTTTTTCTGGCCGAGGAAAGGATCCTCGGCTACGGCGATGCCGTATGGTTCTAGAAGTCATTACAAGCGTAGCGAAGTAATCCCATTAAACTACCACTAGTCCCTCCCCTCTTAGGGAAGGGTTGGGGAGAGGTAAGTTTAAACGAATCTAGTAGGGCAGAATTCTTATCTACCCTCTTATGTGGTAGCCCCCCGTCTTGCCTTTCAGGGTGAACCCCTTAGAAAGAACCCTCAAGGTAGGTTAATCGTCCCCAGGTCAAGGCAACCTGGGTCTGCCGAGGTGCGAAATAGCCATCACTGCGGGCAGTGAAGCGATGTGGCAATCCCACGGGATGGACGCTGCGCCGTGAGCGAGGCTCCTTTCCAATTGACAAATCCCATCCAAATGGCTATTATATTCTGTTATGGCTGATAATCTGTTGAATCGAGTAATAGCCACCATCAAACGGCACGACCTGTTGCGGAAAGGTGACCGGGTATTAGTGGCCTGCTCTGGTGGACCAGATTCTGTTACACTTCTACGAGTACTTTACGCAATTAAGGATATCTATAAACTGGACTTATACTTAGCACATATCAATCATAAGCTCCGTGGAAAGGACTCAGACCTTGACCAGTCCTTTGTCAAGGACTTGGCTACCGAGCTAAAACTCCCCTTTTACTTAAAAACTATCAGTGTCAGAAAGCTCGCAAAACAGAAATCCATGAGCATTGAGGAAGCTGCCAGAAATGCCAGATACCGATTCTTAGAGAGTCTGGCTTCCAAGCTCAAGCTGGATAAGATTGCCACCGGGCATAACCAGAATGACCAGGCCGAAACTGTCTTGATGAGGCTTCTGCGGGGAACTGGTCCGGCTGGTCTTGCCGGCATTCCTGTTAAGAGAGGAAAGATCATCCGCCCTCTCCTAGAAGTTTCTCGAACCGAGATACTAGATTACTTGAAGCGGAACAAGATTAAATATAGAACCGATAAGAGCAATCTAAAGTCGGACTTTCTCAGGAATAAGGTTAGGAATCATTTACTCCCCCAACTGCAGAAAGAGTACAATCCGAATTTGGCTCTAATCTTAAGCCAGACTGCTTTGGTTACCTCCCAGCTGAATGAGTTTGTTCAGAAGAGGGTCTCCTTCCTGGCAAAAAAGACCATTAATAAGCTCAACCAAAACGTTGTTATTTTGAATTTGAAAAGTTTAAGAAGAGTACATCCAATTTTGCAGAAGAATCTCATTCGCCTGGCCTGGGAAAAGTTGGAAGGTCAGGTTCACCCACCCGATTTCAAAGAGGTGGAAAGAGTACTGTACCTGGCTAACTCTGGCACAAGCGGGCAGAGAGTAAATTTGAAAAAAGGATGGTGGGCGGAAAATGGTAAAGACAGGCTTTTTCTCTTCCGTCAAAAGGCTAAGAGAGTGAACTTGAGAATCCCAGTGGAAAAAAAGGTGACTGTTCCAGGGCTAGGTTTGGAGATCAACTCGGAAGTCTTAGAAAGAAGTAAACTGCCCAGAAGAATTTTCTCTCTGACCGAAAATGTTGCTTACTTGGATTACGAAAAATTCACTGCCAGACCTCTACTCAGAAATTGGCAAGTGGGAGACAGATTCAAACCCTTAGGGATGAGCGGGACCAAGAAGCTTTCGGATTTTTTTGTCGATTTGAAAGTACCCCGGCATCAGCGAGACCAGATTCCAGTTCTCTCCTCCAATGGCAAGATCGCCTGGGTAGTGGGATACAGAATCAGCGAGGATTTCAAAGTCAGGCCGGAAAGCTGCAAAGTGCTGTTACTGGAGGCCAAGAAGCTAAACAGGAGTACTTAAGTTTTTGGGAGAATTCACAAATTCATTGAGACAAAAGTCGAAATTGCTTTCAGTTGAAAAGGAGAGACTGTCAAATCGGGAAAGATCTAAGCGGCGAGAATCAGGTGTGGCACGTATTGATAATGGATGAAGTCACTTAACCAGCAGATTTTCTAAAAGATCTCTGGAACAATCCCAATATCAAATAGAAATGACAGAAATTTCAAGGGACAAAGACTAGGATACCGATAACGTATATTAGATTTCACAGACTTAAATAGCTAGCAGGTTAAGTCAGATAGAAATGGAAGAAAATTAAATGAGCGAAGAGCAGAAGAAGCCAAATTCCCGCTCTGGCGGCCCGAACCGGAGAAACTATCCTCCCCGGCGCCCACCCGGCAAAATCCCGCCTGGTCCCAGAGGAGAAGGCCCCAAGAAGACCAATCCCAAGGCTCTATTCTTCTGGTTTTTGCTAATCTCCCTGGCGGCGGTCTTTGCCCTGTTTCTGCAGAAAACTAAGCAGACCCCTTTGACTATTTCCTACAGCGAGTTCAAGCAGGAACTAAATCAGGATAACGTCAAATCGGTCCTGATTATTCAAAAAGAGATCAAAGGGGAGTTAAAAGAGCCTATCACCAAAGAAAAGGGGACTAAAACCCTTCAGTTCGAAAAGTTTACTACTGTGATTCCGTTTGAAGACCCGGAATTGGTCAAAGAGCTGGAGCAAAAGAATGTGGAGATAAAAGCCAAACAGGAGGGGAGCAGCCTCTGGAATGTGGTCATCGCTTTCGCTCCCTGGATTTTGCTAATATTTCTGTGGCTCTTCTTGATTCGCCAGATGCAGGGAGGAGGGGGAGCCAAGGGTCTTTTCAGCTTCGGCAAAAGCCGGGCCAAACTGATAACGGAAGACCGGCCCAAAGTAACCTTTCAAGACGTAGCCGGAGTGGATGAAGCCAAGGAAGAACTGCAGGAAATAATAGAATTCCTAAAAGAGCCCAGCAAGTTTCAAAAATTAGGGGGCAAAATTCCCAAAGGGGTGCTGCTCTTAGGTCCACCTGGCAGCGGCAAGACCCTTTTAGCCCGGGCCATTGCCGGAGAGGCCGGGGTCCCTTTCTTTTCTATGTCCGGGTCTGGCTTCGTGGAAATGTTTGTAGGAGTAGGGGCCTCCCGGGTCAGAGACCTGTTCGACCAGGGAAAGAGAAATGCCCCCTGCATCATATTCATCGACGAAATCGACGCAGTCGGCCGGCACCGGGGTGCAGGTCTAGGAGGGGGCCACGATGAGCGGGAGCAAACCCTGAACCAACTCCTGGTAGAGATGGATGGCTTTGAGACCAACGAGGGAGTTATCCTTTTAGCGGCCACAAACCGTCCGGATGTGTTAGATCCGGCCCTTCTGCGGCCAGGCCGATTTGACCGCCAGATCGTAGTCAATAACCCAGATGTAAAAGGCCGAGAAGGAATTTTAAGAGTCCACACTAAGAAAATAAAATTATCCGAAGACGTAGATTTACAAGTATTAGCCAGGGGAACCCCCGGACTTTCCGGGGCAGACTTAGCCAATTTAGTCAATGAAGCAGCCCTTTTAGCTGCCCGAAGAAACCGAGAAGCGGTAACTATGCCGGACTTCGAAGCCGCCAAGGACCGGGTGATGATGGGGCTGGAGCGCAAGAGCCTGGTCATAAGCGAAGAGGAAAAAAAAGTAACCGCCTATCACGAGGGTGGTCATGCCCTGGTATCCAAGCTGATTCCCGGCTCAGACCCGGTCTATAAAGTCACCATAATCCCCAGAGGAATGGCCTTAGGGGTCACCTCTTATCTGCC
>Ga0209641_10001118_pt1 | contig 24252 bp, 22 predicted proteins | sample RifCSP16_1_FD_184022 | JGI IMG/M metagenome (GOLD analysis project Ga0209641, IMG submission 184022) | Soil microbial communities from Rifle, Colorado - Rifle CSP2_sed 16_1 (SPAdes) (version 2) | ecosystem: Environmental > Terrestrial > Deep subsurface > Rock core/Sediment | place: Rifle... | reverse complement strand
GTTCGTGATGTCCCGGACCCGCAGCACCATGGCGGGGGAGTATGGCGCTCCCTAGCCTAGACTTTTCGCTACCAGACCTGGTACAACATTCCTAGCCGCGCCACTAGTGGCGGACGAGGACGGAAAGTACTCCTACGTCCAAGATCTGGCCAAGCCTCATCATGTGTTCATCGTGGAGAAACCAGGAACGAAATACATCCGAGACGAGCCAAACGGAGGGGATTGCGGTCTGATCGGAACGTGGGACGGGGCGGCGAAGACGTGTACGCTTACGATGGATGTCGCCGAGATGATTGTACTAGACAGCGACGGGGTGACATTGAATGGAGGTGGATGGTCCGTGTCGGGGTCCTCCAGCTACGGCATCTACGCTTCCGGCAGGACGGGAATCGCTGTCGCGGACGTTCACATTCGGGGTCCAACCTATGGCATCTACCTGTACTTCTCCGACCTCGCAAGCGTCAGCGGGAGTACAGTCTCGGAGGGTGGAAGCTATGGCTACGCCTGGGGGATTATTCTCGTGTCCTCCGACGGGAGTACACTCAGCGGGAACGCAATCTGGAACGGGGGTCGCTTCGGTGATGGCATCTCCCTCGACTCCTCGAGGAGCAGCACGATCAGCGGAAACACCGTGTTGGTCGACAACAGCTCCATGGGAGTCCGCATCTTCCGCTCGACCGACGTCCTCCTATCCGCCAATACGCTGACTGGTGGTGGCGTCGTCATCGACGGCACTTCAATCTCCGAATGGGATACCCACACCATCGGTCCAACGAACATGGTCAACGGCAAGCCTGTCCACTACTGCAAGAACACCTCTGGGGGGACTATTCCCGGTGGAGCAGGACAGGTGATCCTGGTCAACTGCTCGAACATGATCGTGGAGAACCAGCACATCAGCGATGTATACACGGGTATCGCGGTAGCGTACGGTTCGGGAAACACATTCCGCTCGAACATGGTGTCAGGCGGTTTCGGGGTTGCCATTCGCTTGGTCTCGGCAAGCTCCAGTACAGTCACTGGGAACACACTTCCGGGCGTTGCAGTCGGGGTTCTCCTTTCCTCCTCGGGAAGCAGTACAGTAAGCGGGAACATGGTTTCCGGCTACCATGGGATCTTCGTGGAGTCCTCCCCCGGCAGCACAATCAGTGGAAACCTCCTCTCTAGCCTTGTGTTCGGTGTGTATTTGGACGCCTCGAGCGGGGGTTTGATCAGTGGCAACACGATTTCGAGCCGGAACTACGGGATCTACACGCGCTCATCCGGCGGCGGAATAATCAGCGGGAACACGATAACCGGTGGTCGTACGGCGGGGGTATATCTATTCCTCTCGGAGGGCGTAACCGTCTACTGCAACGCCATCCGGGCAGGCTCATTTGGGATCTACCTGTGGGGTTCCAATGGAAACAGACTCTACGGGAACAACCTCATCAGTGGCATCAACTCCGTGACTGAATACTCGTCGACGAACATCTGGAACAGTGTCGCAAACGAGGGAAATTTCTGGAAGGACTACGCTGGATTGGACAATGGGGCCGGTGGAAGATCTGCGGGCGACGGCATCGGGGATACCAATCTCCCACATTATGGCGTGGACTGGTATCCCATGATGCGTCCAACGGGGTGCGCCCATAACTTCCCGCCTGAGATCCGAGCGTTCACTGCGCTCTCCCAGCCGGAGGGTGTCGCTGTCTCCTATCAAACCTCAGCGAGCGATCCAGAGGGGGTAGCCCTCGTGTATTCCTTCGACCTCGAAGGTGACGGCATCTTTGACGTAGTCGGCACCAGCGACACAGCCTCGCACCTCTTCATTGACGACTTCACCGGCACGGCCCGCCTCCAGGTGAGTGACGGGACATATGCCGTGGAGCAGACAGCTCTGGTGGTCGTCACGAACGTGGCCCCGACTGTTGTCGTGTCAAGCCCTCCATCCGGATCCCTCTATTCTGTCGGACAACCCGTAACTTTCGCCGGGGCATTCACCGACGCAGGGGTAGCGGACACGCACACTGCGGAGTGGACTTTCGACACCCTCGCACTCCCCGGATCAGTTCTGGAGGCTGGGGGCACTGGTACCGTCATGGGCACATACGTCTTCACGGTGCCTGGCATCTACTTGGTCACGCTGACCGTCACCGACGATGATGACGGCGTGGGCACGACCTCGTATACAACAGAGGGGCTCCCGGCCTTCATTGTCGTGTACGACCCGAATGGGGGATTCTTCACCGGCGGCGGCTGGATCGACTCCCCCATAGGGGGCTACCTCTACGACCCCTCACTCACGGGACGGGCCACCTTCGGGTTCCAGGCGAAGTACCAGAAGGGGCAATCGCAGCCAAGTGGAGACACGGAGTTCCGCTTCATCGCAGGGGACCTCCTCTTCCAGAGTAGCTCCTACCATTGGCTTGTCGTAGCAAACAGCAAGGCCATGTTCAAGGGTAGTGGCACTCTAACAGTCGGCCACGGCCGCAACCAGTGGCAGATGGACGTTGGGTTCCTGATCAGTGCAGTCGATGGGGACTACCGTGGCGGCCAAGATGTGGATCGGTTCCGGATCAAGGTCTGGAATCGCTACTACGAGTGGGAGATTGTCTACGACAACATGCGAGACTGGTCCGACGAAGCAAACCCGCCAGGGATAGGCGGAGGGAGAATCACTATCCAGAAAGGATAGGAAAGCCTCCTTCCCTTCGCCCCAGTTTGCAGGGGGGCATGTCAGGGGGGAATCCTTCAAGTTCAGGTGCTCGAGATCTCCTCCTCAATCCGCCACGCGAGACTCGTGAGTCGGATAGCCACGACTCCAGCAGGCCGACCGGGGCTGGATGAGCCTTAGTCTGGTCTCGCCCTCCTAGAAGGCGACTAGTGGCGCGGCCATGAGACTTGTCGGACTCTAAACGCGCGTTTCCAGATCGGTTTCTTCGAACTCCTGCGCTTGTCCGCCCTCACCGTGTCCCGGAACGTCTTCCCCCGCGCCCGCCGCTCCTCGTTGCGGTAGGCGACGGCGGTGTCCATTGCCCACGAGACCTCCAGGGGATCCTGCGGGTCCGCGCCGGCGAGGGCCAGGTCCTGGATGTCCCCCGCGTGGCACTCCACGGGGTTCATCCACGACGCGTTCGTCGCCGTGGGGACGAGGACGATGCGGTGCGTCGCCGCGTACGCCCGGACGTCGGTGGTCGTGTGGGTGCTCAGCCCGACATGGATCCAGTAGATCCTCTGGGCGCGGGGGTACTTCCACCGCTCGTGCTTCAGGAAGTCCAGCCAGCTCTCGCCGTCCCGGTGGCGGTAGAGGTTCCCGGAGAGCCGCTGCTTGAAGACGTTCAGGCAGAAGAAGTAGTACGCCGTCCCGCGGTCCTTGGGGTACGTGGCGGGGATGCGGCCCGGGCGCCCCTCCGGGAACCACCCGCCCCCGCCGTGGGGGATCACCTGGATCGGCCCGACCTCGTCGCCACTGAGGACGACCGGGGGGTTCCTCCGCTTCCGCGTGAGCCGATCAATGTACCGCTTCTTCGCCGCGAACTCGGGGTCCTTGGACGTCTTCCAGGTCCGGATGTCCTGGTGGGACACGTCGGCCTCGTGCAGGATCACCCGCAGCCACTCCTCCGAGATGGACGCCACGATCCCCCGCTTCACCGCCTCCCCGCGGAGGCGGCTGAGGCTCCACTCCTGGTACGGCAGGTCCAGGTCCCGCGGCCTCGACGTGGCGAGGTCCACGAGGGCCTTCCGCTGCGCCTCCGTGAACGTGGGCGGGCGGCCCCCGCCCCACTTCGGCTTCAGCATGGTCACCCCGTTCCCGTTGAACGCCTTGATCAGGTCGCGCACGTAGTCCTCGGACATCCCCGCGATGAGGGCGATGTTCGAGGCGGTGAAGCCCTGGGCGCTGGCGAGGACGACCGGTGCGCGCTTCACCTCGACCGGCCCCCGCCCGTGGCGGACAATCCTCCGCAGCTAGTTCATTTCGTCGTTCGTGATGTCCCGGACCCGGAGCACCATGCGGGAGGGTGAGACAGACCCTAGCCTAGACTTTTCGCTACCAGACCTGGTACAACATTCCTAGTCGCGTCGCTGGCGAATGCCCGGAGGCAAGTCGTGTCGGCGTGACTGGTCCGGAACCTCCACCCTTGGAGTCGCCAACCTGGAACCTCGGGGTGGGGGTGCTAGGGCTTATGGTGGCTTCATGGTCTTCAGCGCCTCGATGTACTGGCCGCCGTCGAACCGCCACTCCAGGCTCACGGGGTCGAACATCCGCCAGTCCAGCTTGCAGAACGGGGCCTGGAACAGGTTCAGGGTCGCCTTACGATCCTGGAGCGCGACAATCGGGGGCTCGACCCCGCGGTGGAACTTCCGGACGATCTCGTGCAGGGCGAGGAGCTGGTCGTTCGGCGCGAAGCAGAGGAGGTGGCAGCGCTCGTCAAGGTCCAGGCCCGGCTTCAGCTGGACAAGGATGGACCGCCGCGACGCCTGCCCGGCGACCTCCACCATCCGATCCAACGACCCGGGACGGAGCACGAAGCTCGCCCACATCGCGTTCCGCAGCTGCGTCCAGTCGAAGAGCACGCGGGGCTGGAGGAACACCTCGTCGTAGTGCTCGAGGAGTCGGGACCACTGCGTCTGCAGCAACTGCAGCGCTGCCCCCGGCCGCTGGACGGCGTGCGCCAGCTTCGACTTCCCGTACGCGAGGAGGACCTCCTCCCCCTTCTCCTGGATCCCCTTCCAGACCTGCTTGGACGAGTAGTGCGCCCAGATGCGCTCAAGGGCCAGCGGCACCAGGAGGGGGGACTCCGCCACACGGTCCCCCACGGAGACCCGGTGCGCCTCCTTCAGGTTCCGGCGCACGAGGGTCTCGAAGTGACGGTTGTCCACCTCGCCCTGCAGCTCCGCGACCCCGCCCTCGCGGATCATCTGCTCGAACGGGGAGTAGAGGAAGTGGGTGTTCCGGGACCAGAAGACGTCGACCTCCTCCACCAGCCCGAGGTCCCGGGCCGTCTGCCAGTACTCCGTGAACGCCGTCATCGCGGGCCCGGGGACCCAGTACCCCTGGCTCACGAAGGGGTGCCCGCTCCCCAGGGCGACCTCCGCATTGAAGGAGGACCCGAAGGGCATGACGCCCAGGATCGCGGCCTCGTGGAGCCCATGGAGGCGCACCAGCACGTCCTGGAGGCCGAGGACGTTCGCCCTCGGGTACGGGTAGTACACAAGCGCCGCTCTCGCCCGCAGGAAGAGGAACCAGCGGTGGAGGGTGCGCTTCGAGACGATCTCCCCGTCCAGCCGGAAGTCCCGGCTGATCTCGGTCGGGGAGAGCCACCCCTGGCGGCGCGTGAGGAAGGTGAGGAGCCTCAGGAGGCGGGGGTCGTAGAGCTCCATGGGGCGGCCCCGGAGCGGGCTGGCGCTTGCGGGGCGGTCGGAGAGGTCCATGGAGCGGGGCCCGAAGCGGTCTGGCGGCTACAAATACGTTCGGTGACAACGCGCGGCTCTGGATGACACTCGGGGTTCTTCCCCTGACCCGCCCTTCGGGCGGGCATGGCGCGCAAGGGGCTTGCCGTGTTGCAGGTTGGGTTGCTCGTGTTGGGAATGCTCTCCGCGGTCCTCAGCGTCCCCGCGGGGACGGTGGAGGCGCCCGGCCCGGTCCCCTGCCCGGGGAAGATCAGCTCGTGGAAGGGGTCGCAGACTCTCCGGTCGGACACTCCGGAGCCTCTCAGCCCGTGTCCGGGGATGGAGTGGGTGAAGACGTACGACGGCCCGCTGGCGGAGAGGGGCACCTCGATTCTACCCACGGCGGATGGCGGGTACGTCGTCCTCGGGGAAGCCGATACGGCGGTCCCGGGGGCCCAGGATGTCTGGGTCCTCAAGCTCAACGAGACGGGCGTTGTGGAGTGGGAGCGCACGTATGGCGGGCCGGGGAGGGAACGGCCACAGGAGATCCTCGCCACTGCGGACGGGGGCTACTTGGTCCTCAGCTCCACGAGCAGTTTCGGACCAAATCCCTCAGTCAACACGATGAACGCCTGGATCTTCAAGCTGGACGCCTCGGGCGACATCCTCTGGCAGAACGCCTACGGCGGCACGAAGCAGGACCTTCTCTTCGACATCGCCAGCACTCCCGACGGCGGCTTCATCGCCGCGGGAGGCTCGGACTCCCACCGGACCGGCTCCGGGTACTGGTGGGATGTCGCGGACGCCTGGGTGGTGAAGCTCGACGCCCCGGGCAACGTGGCTTGGCAGAAGGCGTACGGGGTGAGCGCCACGGGCGAGTGCGCGTCGGGCGTCCAACCGACCCCGGACGGCGGCTACATCGTCGCGGGTTCCAAGGTACCCTCCAACGGCCTGCCGGAGCTCTGGGTGTTCAAGGTCAGCTCCTCCGGCTCCATAGCTTGGCAGAAGATCTACGGCGTGGGATACGGCGGGCAGCTCTGCGCGGAGTTCATGGCGAACAACCCGGACGTGGTGACCACGCCGGACGGGGGATACTTCGTGACCGCCATCACCCTCTACAACGCGTACTATGCGACGGACGGGTGGATCTACAAGCTGGACTCGGCGGGGAACGTTGTGTGGCGCCGGGGCTGGGGGACATCGTCGGAGGAGTGGTTCGTCGCCACGGACAAGACCTCGGACGGTGGGTACGTCATGGTCGGGGTCGGTCGGGAACTGGGCCCGAACGCCATCTGGGTCGTGCGCATCGACTCCGCCTCGAACCTCGTGTGGAAGAAGCTGTACTCCATGTCAGGCGCCTCCGCCGCCGTGTATGGCAACGGCGCCGTCCGGCAGACCTCCGACGGCGGCTTCGTCCTCACAGGAGGCTGGTCGTCGGGCGGCCTGCTGGTCATGAAGCTCGATGGCGACGGCTTTGCAGGGGTGTGCACGGACCCGGGGATCGGCGTGAACTCCAACGCCGTGCTCACGGAGTCAAGAAGGGGACCCTTGGGGAACAACAACGCGAAGGCGGCGACCCCCGCAACGAGCATGACGACCGCCAGCGGGACCTTCGCTGCCACGAGCGCCTCGGTCAGCCAGCAATGCACGAGCTGGTAGGCCAGGCCCGGGGCAGGCTCGAATCAACCGTTCTCTCGCCTGAACCACGCCTTCGAGGCAGGAGGCACCAACCTGTCCTACAGAAGAGCCGGTTCACCCTAGAGGCTTGGAGGCACCGATCAGAGCGGAGCGGAAGGAGAATCCCCACCGCCACCCCGAGGCGCAGAAGGACCCCGAACACCATCGTCAGCCCGACCGTCCCCGCATTGGCGGGGATGAGGGCCATGGGGTCGCGGGAGTTCGCCTTCGCGCGGCGGATCGCCTTCACCACCAGGGGGGCGGGAGTCCTCGCGGCGCTGTCCTCGTGACCAACCCTCGCGTCCATGAGTGCGGCAAGAACCGGCAAGTATATCTTCATGACGATGCATGACAACGCCATATGCCCAACCTCCAGGTCCGTCTCGAGGACGAGCAGATCGACCAGATCGACGAGCTCGCCGGCGACCTTCGACTCTCCCGCTCCGAGGCGGCGCGGAAGGCCCTCCATGAAGGGATGCGGCGAATCCGTCTGGAGCAAGCCCTCGGCCGATACCTGAACGAGGAGTTCAGCTTGTGCCGTGCCGCCGAGCATGCGGGAGTGTCCATTCAGGAGATGGCGGAGGTTGCGAGAGCGCGTGGCATCCCGTTCTTCCGGTACTCCCCCGAGGAGCTGCGCCAGGACATCGAACGCGCCCGTCGGTGGAGGAAGGGCTAGGGCGGCATGCGGACCTGGGTCGATGCCTCCACGGTGATCGCCCTGGACGCGATCGGGGAGGTTGCGCTCCTCCGGGAGCTGCTGGGGCGGGTGTCTCTCACTCGGGAAGTCGCCGAAGAGGTGTTCCGGGGGCGCGAGTCCCGGACGCTCCGGGAGGCCCGGGGCAGCTGGATCGAGGTTCGTGCCGTTCGGGGGGGTCGCGGACCGTGGGTGGCCCTGGGGCTTGACCGGGGGGAGGCTTCCCTCTTCCTGACGCCGAAGAGTGATCGACTCGTCGTTGACGAGCGCGCGGCTCGCACGGTGGCCGCGGCGGAGGGTCGGGACTTCGTGGGGCTTCTCGGACTGCTCGTGGAGGCCACGGGAACAGGACGCCTCCAGCCGACCCGGGCGAGGAGGATCCTGGAGAGGCTCGTCGGCTCGGGATTCTACGTGGCGACGCCTCTCTACAAGGAAGCCCGAGACGCCCTCGGCGCCGGCGACGCCCCCGATGGCGGTAGATAGTCCGTTACGCGGACCCTTCAGATTTCAATCCAGAATCCAGGGATCACGCCAAGGATGAGCAGAACACCAAACACCATCGTCAATCCAATCGTTCCCGCGTTGGCGGGGATGAGCGCCATGGGGTCGCGGTAGTTCGCCCTCGCGTGGCGGATCGCCTTCACCGCCAGGGGGGCCGCGAGCAGGGGGAGGACGGCTGTGACGGGGGGGACGCCCATCGCGACGGCCGGGAACAGGAACCGCAGGACCACCGCCAGCACCGGCAGGACGAACGCGGTGGCGATCATCTCCTCGTACACCGCCAGGGCGCGCACCGGCCCCATCCGCGCGACGAGCGTGCGCTTCCCCACGGAGGTGTCGGCGGGGATGTCGGGGAACTCGTTGATCCACAGAATCGCGCACACGAGGAGGCCCATGGAGACGGAGAGCAGGACGACGCCGGGGTTCCAGGTCCCCGTCTGCACGACGAAGGCCCCGATCACCACGAGGGGCCCGAAGCCGAGCCCGGTGAGGAGCTCCCCGACGCCGCGGTGCGCGAACCGGAGCGGCGGGCCGACGTAGAAGAGGACGGCGCCGGCGCCGAGGACGCCGATGACCAGCACGCCGATCCCGGCGGCGGTGCCGAACCCCCCGACGAGCACGAAGAGGACCAGGCCGATCACGACGCCGCCGACGAAGAAGGAGAGGGCCATGGCGAGGTGCGCCCGGACGCTGATCCGCCCGGTGAGGAGGACGCGGCTCCCCCCGGCGAAGGGGTTCTGGTGCTTCACCGCCAGATCGTTCCCGCTGCGGAAGTCGAAGGCGTCGTTCAGGGTGTTCGTGGCGAGGTGGAAGAGCACGACGCCGGCGAAGGTGAGGACGCCGAGGAGGGGGTCAAAGGCCCCGGTCGCCTGGTAGGCGAGCACGAGGCCGAGCACGGCGGGGAAGACGGAGGCGGTGAGGAACGGGGCGCGGAGGGACCGGAACCAGAGCTGCCCCGTCGTCGGCTGCGCCGTCGCGGTGGCGGTGGCGGCCACGGGCTCACCCTACAGGGGCCGCGTGTAGCCCATGAACCCGACCTGCTTCCCCTCGCGGAGCATCGGGCGCACGGTGAGGATCGCCTTGAACCTCGAACCGTCCTTCTTCACGAGGGTGACCTCCTCCTGGAACTTCCCCGTGTCGACGGCGGTCTTCAGGAGGCGCGGGACGAGCGTCGGGACGTTCTCCGCCGGGTGGAACTGGGCCACGGACATCTTCCCGACCACCTCGGTGGGCGTGTACTGGAAGATCGCCTGGGCGCCGCCGGCATACTGGTTGACCAGTCCGGTCATGTCGCACGTGATCACGCTCGCGGGGTCCTCGTCCCTGTTCGGGGTGTGGCTCGACATCGTCGCACCGGAGTCCTCCATGCCGCGGCCTTATTAGGCGGTGGCGGTTGACAGGTCAACCTAGGTCTCCATGAAGCGCGTCACCCTGTCCGTGCCCACCGTCCGGCTGATGGCCCTGGGCCTCTTTCCTCCCCGTTTCTTCCGCAACAACGAGTCCCTGGAGGTGCTCCAGGCGTTCCACCTCGGCGGGGACGACCTCACGCTCCTCGTGCGGGTCCGACGCCGGGGGCGCGGTCCGACCGAGCGCGAGGTGGAGGCCCAAGGATCGGACCTCCGGACACGCTACGGGCTCAAGCACTTCGAGCTCGTGTCCATCGACCGCCAGGCGCGGGAGTACACGGTTCTCCTCCGCGTGTCCATGAGCGAGGGGCTAGGCGAGATGGCGCGCCAGCTCGGGGCCGACCTCCTGCCCGCGCAGCCGTGCGTCGTGCGTCAGGACCAGAGCCTCGTCTCCTTCGCCGCCACCGAGGCGCAGCTCCGGCGCGTGAAGGACCTCCTCGGTCTCCTCGGCGTCCCCTACGCCGTGCTCCGCGCACGGCGCCTGGGCCCGGCGGAAGGAAGCCTCGCGGACCTCACGGACCGCCAGCGGGACCTGATCGCGCTCGCGCACCGGCTCGGCTACTTCGAGTCCCCTGCGCGGACGGACCTCGCCCGGATCGCCGCCATCGCCGGGGTGACGAAGGCGGCCGTGAGCAAGCAGCTGCGCACGGCCCAGGAGCGGATCCTGGCCTCCGCGCTCTCCGTGTAGAAAGGTCACTGGGCGGGCGGAGGGGGCGGGCCCTGCGGGGGCGCGGCAGGGACCTGGGGCTGGCCCGGCACCCCCGGGGCGGGAGGTCCCGCCGGGGGCATCCCGGGGGGCATCATGGGCGGGGCGGCGGCCTGGGCGGCGCGCCTGCGGGAACGGGCCACGGCCAGGGCGATGACCACGACCAGGAAGATCACGAAGCACAAGGCCCCCATGATGAGGTTGTTCGCCCAGAAGGGCTGGTCCTCGATCCGGACGTCCAGGCGGTACTGCACGTTGTCGTCCGCGGGTCCCTGCTGGACCAGGATCGTGAACGCGGTCCCCTCGCTGTCCGGGGAGAACGTGGTGGTGAAAGACCGCCCGCAGCCCTGCAAGGAGTACAGCGCGTAGGCGCTGAACGTGGCGCCGACAGAGTGGCCCTGGATCAGGTAGACCTCGGCGCACGCCGGCGCCGCGGTGAGCACCGTCATCGTGTAGACGATCTGCTTCCCGGCCGGCTTGGTCACCCGGTACGTGTCCGTCGGGTCCTCAAGCTCCAGCACGGTGGTGTTCGTGTACGACGTTCCCGACACCGTAACAGTCTCGCCGAGCGCCTGCCCCGAGAGCAGCAGCGCCGCAGCGAAGGCCACGACGGTTCCGACCGCAGTCCTCGATGTCCCCCCCATGGGAATCCCGTCGCCCCGGATGGCCAAGGCCGACATAAGCATATGGGTCGCGGAGGGCTTGTCAAATCCTTAGGGATTCTTCGCCGTGGGGAACGCGTGTGGCGGACTCTCTCATGGCGACGCTGCCCCTCCGCAGCCGTTCGACGATCGCCAGAATCCCTAAAGGCGTGACAAGACCGGTCGCGGATCGGGCCGTTCCGGGGGCCTGGGCAGCCCCTTGGCTACTTCGGGGTGGCAGGCTCAGGGGATGGACTGCACGCCTCCGCTGCGAACGACGGCGGGGGAGCCTCATGACCCGGACGAGCGCAGTAGAGGACCCGGCCGGCTCACCTTGAAATCCCCCGAGGGCCTCGCACCGCCGTGGCCCACGCCCACAAGGACACACCGGCCGGCCCCCTGCGGACCCTCACCGTGCCGGTCGCCGCGATCGTGGCCCTCACAGTGGCGGTGGCCTGGTACGTGACGTACGCCTCCATGGACGCCGCCATGATGGGGCTGCTCGACCCCATGAGGGGCGCCTACGATCCCGCCGGTGTCGCCGCCTTCACCGGGCTCATGGTCGTCATGATGGTGGCGATGATGCTGCCCTCCGCGCTCCCCATGATCCTCGCCTTCCACGGGCTCACGAGGATGGAAGCGGGGAGGCCTACGAGGCCCGCGGACCTCCCCGCCACGCTGCTCTTCGTGACCCCCTACTTCCTCGTCTGGGGCGCCGTCGCCGCGTTGGCGGTGATCGGCCTGCTCGCCTTCGGAGTCATGGGCGGCATGGGATCGATGGAGATGGCGGTGGTCGTCCCGGCAGGAGTGTTGATCGCCGCCGGCGCCTACCAGTTCACGCGCCCCAAGGAGGTGTGCCTCAGCCACTGCCAGTCGCCAATGGGGTTCGTGATGCGCCACTGGCGGTCCGGGCGCCCCGGCGCCGTGCGGATGGGCCTGCGCCACTCGGTCTACTGCCTCGGGTGCTGCTGGCTCCTCATGGCGGTCCTGTTCGTGGTCGGCGCGATGAGCCTGCTCTGGATGGGGCTGGTCTCCATCGCGATCTTCGCGGAGAAGGTCGCCCCGCCGAAGTGGCCGGTGTCGCGCGTCCTCGGCGCTGCGATGCTCGTGCCAGGCGTCCTGCTCATGATCCGGGCGCTGCTCGGGTGAGGGGGGCTACACCGGCCCCTTCTCGTTGAAGCGGACCTTGGCGACAAAGCCCGCGCCGTTGCGGTACTTCATGTCCCAGCCCGCCTCGGCATCCCGGAGGGACCAGTCGACCGAGGTCACGTCCGCCTTCTTCCACGCGATGCCGCCGGGCAGCCAGACCTGCCCCTCGAACTTCTCCCCGCTCACCGGGTTCCTGATGTGGGCCGAGCGGACCTCTCCGACGCCTTCGACGGCGAAGGCGCTCTCGTACCCCGCGAACTTCCAGTCGATCTTCGCCACGCGCGTCCCGTAGACCTTCGAGTAGGTCTTCGGGAAGATCTCGAACACGGCGCCGCCGTGCTTCCCCGAGGCGATCGCCTCGATGGCGGCCCTCTGGGCCTTCGTCGCAGAGGAGTCGATGTACAGCCGCGCGGCGCCGTGGCCCTCGTGGATCGCCTTCGGCCAGGAGGCCCCCAGGGCGAACGTCACGCCGTCGAGCGCGGTCTCCCCGAACTTCCCGCGCGTGATGTGGTACCCGATGAGCGCCTCGCAGTTCCCGTGCGTCGGCATCCCGTTGAAGTTGCACGGGCAGCCGTAGTCGCAGTTGCAGGTCTGGATGTATTCCATCTCGAACTCCCAGCTCGTCGCCATAAGGACACCCGGGAGGGCAAGCCCCGGACCCCACAATAAACTTAGTGGATGGCGCCGGGGGCGGCGCGAGAGCGTCCCTCAGCTCTTCGCGGTCCGGCCGGCGTGGTCACATGGCGTTTCGAGGCGAAATCACATCGGCGTGATCTCGAGGACCTCGATGCCGCCGCCGATCTTCAGGTGGGGGCACTCCTTGGTCATGGCGACGGCGGCCTTGAGGTCCGCCGCCCGGACGATCGTGTACCCGGTCGCCCTGCTCGCGGCCTTGCTGCCGACGGTCTTTCGCTCGCCGAGCGGGGCGCCGCCATCGACCAGGTTCTTGCCGAGCGTGCCGAACCAGGCCATCCAGGCGTCCATGACCTTCTTGCCCTCGGCTTCGCTGGCGGGCATGTCCATGTCGCCACCGGTGAACAGGTACAGATACTGCTTCGTGCTCTTCGCGGACTTCGCCATGGTCTTCAGCTTCTCCCGTCGGGGGGACAGGGCGGGTGAAGCACCGGAAGTATAAGAGAAATGGGCACGGCGGACAGAGCACACGAGGGGGGAAGGTCCTAGGCCTTCTGTCTCTGGATCTCTCTGCGGCCGCGCAGAAAGACGACGAACATGAGGGCCCAGAGTAGCCAGAAGAGGGGCACCATCACGAGGACCTGCACCCGACCGAACAGGGAACCCGGCGCGCCAAGCGCCAGCGCAAGGACCCCGAACACGGTGATGAGGACTGTGCCGAAGGTGACTGCGACAAAGGCCCGAGTCGTGAATCGGTGCTTCTCGGGATCCGTCCTCATCATCTCGCCCTCGAATCCGAGGAGCCCGCCCGATGACAGGCAGGAGCGGGCAAGGGCCGACATGAAGGCGGGATAGGGCGGGGCGTCGGTGTACGTGCTCGGTTGGATCACGACGTCCGTGATGGGGCTATTCTCGAGTCTCGAGGTGCCTTCCTGCCGTACCACGACCCAGAGGCGGCCACCTCCCTCCAGGTCCCAGACCGCGCGGGTTCCGCGAAGCGCCCTCGGCAATGGGGCCGAGCGCGGTTGAACGAGTTCAAGACGGACGCCCGGAACGAGCTCTCCGACGCGTTTGGCGACCGGGGAGGCGGTCTGGGGCACGCTGAGCGTCCAGAGCCCGAGCCATCATCGGCAGGGGACAGCAGGAGGGGGACAAGGAACCCGAGTACCGCGAGAGAGCCCGAGAAGTAGGTGCGCCTTCGTGCCTTCGAGTGGTGCATCCACGCCGTCATGACCTCCTTGTCGGTCCACGGCCTCTCGTCCACGGCCACCCGCAAGGGAAGGGCATTCAAGTAGGCCACGGGCCATGGATGGCGCCCCGGTCGGGATTCGAACCCGAGCACTCGGCTCGACAGACCGAGATCATGACCGCTAGACCACCGGGGCCCGGGCGGGCGAGCGTGAGGCGCCGTAAATAGGTTTGGCGGTGACGGGGCGCTTCCCCCCGGGCATCCTATTGTCCTACCCACGGGTTTAAGCCCGCGGCGACGCTGGCGAGACCCTCTGGGGGCAGGGCAGGTGCGCTTCTCGCTCGTGGTCCTTCTGGCGGCAACCGTTCTCGCGGTCGGCCTCGTCCCATCGGGGTCCGCCGCCCGCCCCGTCGACACCGTCCCCGCCACCTTCTCGGTCCCGCTCCCCGCCGGGGCACCGCCGTTCCCCTTCGGCCCCGACGTCGCCTACTCCCCGCCGGCGGACTACGACCAGCTCGTGGCCTGGTGGCAGGGCCTCGTGGCCCAGTACCCGAACCACGTCACGATGTACAAGATGAACGAGTACTACGGCACCGGCCAGGTGCCCTCTTCCAGCGCCCACCCGCCGTACGACCTCTGGTACGTCCGCGTCACGAACCACTCCCTCCCCATGGACCGCCCCGAGGTCTTCTTCACCGGGGCGCCCCACGGGGACGAGAAGACCGGCCCCATCGGCGCCTACTGGTTTGTCCACTGGTGGCTCCGGTACGCCCTCACGACGGACTACGAGAGCGCGTGGGATCCAGGGCTGATCTACCTCCTCGACCACCGCGAGGTGTGGTTCCAGGTGAACCACAACCCGGACGGCTTCGACCGCGGGCGCCGCGGGGACGCCTCCGGCCGCGACCTGAACCGGGAGACGGACCACGACGGCCCGGAGCCGGGGAGCGGGTGGCCGGACGTGTTCACGAGCGTGGCGGGGCGCACCGTCGTCGCGTTCATGAACGACCACCAGGCGATCACGGGGATGGACTTCCACGGTGGCATCCGCGGGCTGCTGATCCCCTGGGGCTCGACCCGGGCCTCCGCGACCGCGACCTCCCCCGTCACCGGCCAGACGTGGGACTACGTCCCCCCGGACTACGAGCTCTACGACGTCTTCAGCCACCGCATGGGCGACTTCATCGGGGATTTCGGCGGGGACTACGGCGGCGCGAACGTCGGCACGCCGCCAGGGATCGTGGGGTACGTCGCGCAGGGGACGTACCTCTCCTGGGGGTACGGCGCCGACAACGCCACGAACCCCCTCGAGGACCCGTACGTGCAGTACGGCCCCTACCCGGGCTCAAGCGCGTTGTGGATCACGCCGGAGATCTCGGCACAGAAGACGCCGCCCGCGAGCCAGTGGGGTTCCGACAGCACACTGGGCTGGGGCATCGACGTCCGGCGGATGCTCCTCGCGATGATCGACATCGCGGAGCCGTACGCAGCATGGCACCCGAGCGGGATCCGCCAGGACTCGGCCATCGAGATCGGCACGGGGCTGCCGCTCGCGTGGCAGGTGAACGGCTCCCTCGTCGTCGACTCCACCCAGGTCCTCTGGGGCACGGACCCGGACCCGGTGGCCAACTTCACCGCCATGACCCCGGCGCGCACGGACTTCGCGGGGCGGTTCACCGGCGGCACCGGATGGGACGGCGCCCGCGATGGGGCGCTCCCCGGGTACGTGTGGCGCGCGGGCTGGACGCCGCCGGCACCCGGCGACTACTACCTCGTCGCGCGCGCCATGGTGGACCAGCGGTACAACGCGACGCTCCCCATCCCCACGTACTCGGGGACGGACACGTACCTCCGCCTCGTCAAACAGCGGGCCTGGGAGGGGTGGAACGAGAGCCGCAACTCCACCTTCGACGGGCCGCAGACGATCACCGGGAGGAAGTGGTGGTACTCCGACGTCCTCCACGTCACCGTGCTCCCGGACGCGACGCCGCCGGTGGTCACCCTCGTGAGCCCGGCGAACAACTCGCTGATCCGCCCCGGCGTCATCGTGAACCTCGCGGTGCAGGACGCCAACCCCACGACGCTCACCCGGAGCCTGGACGGCGGGGCGTGGACGACGCTCCCGGTCCTCCAGCTCTCCACGAACACCTGGGCGGACGGGCACCATGTCCTGGCGGTGAACGGGACGGACTCCTATGGGAACACGGCGACCTATTCCTTCGAGTTCGATGTCGACGGCACCCCGCCGACGCTCACGCTGAACTCGCCTTCCTCGGGCTCGGTGGTCGCGCCCGGCACGGTGATCGACCTCAGTGCCGCCGACGCGAACTTCGATCGTGCGGAGTGGGAGGGGGCCACCGGCATCCAGCCGCTCCCCTCGCCGTTCGACATCGACACCGCCGGCTGGCCCGACGGGCCGCAGACGGTGACAGTCACCGCGTACGACCTGTCGGGGAACATCGCCGCGCTGGCGGTGACGATCACGGTGGACTCGGACATCCCGTTGGTCACCCTGCTCGACCCTCCGGACGGCGCGGTGATCCCCGCGGGGCGGACGATCTCCATCGCGGTCACGGACCCCACGCTCGACACCGTCACCGTGGACACGGGCTCGGGGCCGCAGCCGGTGACGCCGCCGATCGCGATCGACACGACCGGATGGCCCGACGGCACCGTCGTCGTCACCGTCACCGCCACGGACCGCGCGGGGCACATCGCCATCGTCCCCTTCGGGTTCATCTTCGACTCGACTCCGCCCGCCATCGTAGCACCATCGCCCGCGCCGTACTTCGCGGCCGGTCCCGTCCTTGACTTCGCGGTCACGGACGATCATCTCAGCACCGTGACTATGGACCTGGGGGCCGGGCCGGGCGCGTTCCCGGACCCCTACGACCTCAACACGACCGGGTGGGGGGACCGCTCCTGGACGGTCACTGTCGACGCGGTCGACGAGGCGGGCAACGCGGCGAGGGCCACCCTCTCCTTCACGACGGACTCGACACCGCCGTCCCTGGATCTGGCCGGCGGGACGCCGCAGTTCGTGCAGAGCTCCGCGGTCCTCCAGGTGGACGTGTCAGATGCGAACCTCGCGGCGGTCGCCTTCACCGCCGCGAACGCGACGGGCGGCGGGAGCGGCACGCTCGCCTCGCCGTACGAGATTCCCGTCTCCGCATGGGGAGAGGGGGACCGGACCCTCACCCTCTCCGCAGCGGACCTGGCGGGGAACACCGCCGAGCGCTCCTACCGCATCGTGATCGACGACACGCCCCCTGCGCTGACGATCACGCCCCCGGGCGGGCTGATCCGCCCGGGGACGGACGTGGAGCTCACGGCGGTCGACGAGAACCCCGGGACCGCGGGATTCACCGTGGACGGTACCTCGGGCCCGCCGTTCGCCTCGGCGGTGTTGCTGGGGACCGTCTCCTGGAGGGACGGCTCGGTGCCCGTCGTGCTCACCGCCACGGATCTGGCGGGGAACACTGCCACCCTTGAGCGCGAGTTCCTGGTGGACGGGACGGCGCCGGTCGTCTCCATCGAGGATCGCGAGGCGGACCCCGGGACCCTCACCATCACCGCCACGGTGATGGACCTCCACCCGGGCCCGGTCGTCCTCGAGTATTCCTCGGACGGAGCGACGTGGACCTCGTTCCCCATGGGGCGTGGGGCAGGGAACGAGTACAGCGCGACGATCACGGTCACGGTGGCGGGGACGTACTCGCTCCGGGTGACCGCTGCGGACCAGGCGGGCAACGTCGCCGTCCCCGCCGAGGCCTCCCTGGTGGTCCGCGCGCCGCCCCCGCCGCCGCCGTTCCCCGTCGTCCTGGTGATCGGGCTCCTCATCGCGTTCGTCCTTGGGGCGGTCGTGCTCCTGCTTCTCCTTCGCCGGCGGAAGAAAGACCCCAACGATAAAATAGCGGAGCCCTCCCTTCCGCGGGAAGGATGAGCGCCCCCGCCGTCACCGCCCCCGCATCGACGGCCCCGGCCCCGACGGAGGCCGCCGAGCCGAGGGCGGACGCGAGGCCCGTGCACCCGATCGACATCTTCGCGTTCACGTTCTCGAGCGGGATGCTCGTCACCGGCATGATCGTCCTCGTCGTCTCCATCTTCGCGCTGATCGCCCTCGCCGTCGCAGGGTTCCCGCTGGAGTGGGGCACGATCGCGGTCGGGTTCTCGTTCCTCCTCATCCTCACGGGGCTGTTCCTCTCGTGGCACTACCGCTCGATCCTCGAGCCGAAGAAGCCCGTGACCGCGCAGAAGATCCCCGGGTACTACCCCCCGTCCTATCCGATGAGCTACTACAGCCCCTACCCGTACGGCGGGTACTCCGGATACAGCCAGGTGCCGTACCCGCAGGCCACGCCCCAGTACGCCCCGGGCTACAACCCCTACGCGTACGCGCAGTCCACGTACGGCCCGCCGCCGTCGGCGCCGGCGCCGCCCCAAGGTCCCACGGGTCCGTCGAAGGCGTGCACCGCGTGCGGCCGGGCGGTGCCGGCCGAGGCGAACTTCTGCCCCTTCTGCCGGCAGAGGCTGTGAGATGGACTCGGGCGACATGGGTAAGACCGCTCCCGGCGCGACCGAGGGCGTCGGACTGGGCAAGGGGAAGCTGGTCTTCCGGGGCGACGCTGCAGCCCTTGGCAAGCATGCCCGGCAGAAGCGCAAGGAGAGCCGGGAAGCGATCGGGTTGGGGGTCCTCCTGGTGGTGTTCATGACATCCATGGCGGCCGTGTCCCTCCTCCTCGGACGCCGGGACGCGCTCAACTGGGCGCTGAGCACCTTCATCGTGGGGTTGTCGCTGTTCCTCCTCCCCATCGCGCTGAGCACGCGGAATAGCCTCCCGACGGGCGTGTTCAACGCGTATGAGAACGGGTTCGACTCCCCGAGGGAGTTCACCCCGCTCGAGCGCCGCATGGTCTGGATCCGGAGGAGCCGGCTGGGGCTGGAGGGGAGGTTGAAGGACCTCGAGGCTCATAGGGCGGAGACCCTCCGCGCTCTCAAGGCCTCGTTGACCGAGGGGGCCGTCCCGAGCCAACGTCCCGCCTTCGTTTCGCAGTACCCCGACCCGCCCTCCGGCGCCCGTCCCATCGAGCCCGACAGCGATCCCTACGAGGGGGGTTTCATCCCGTTCGACCGAGTCGAGTCGGTCCGGTACGAGGCCCGCGGCCACCAGTGCAGGGTGTGCCTCACGGAGGGGATCCTGATCACCCTAGAGGACGGGTTCGGCTTCGAAGCGTACCGCTTCGTCTGCGAGTCCCTCCAGCGGCGGCTCGGCACGGCAGGTCCGGACTTCGAGGTGGTCCGCACGCTCCTCGATGCGGAGCAACGCGAGCCCGGCAAGGAGATCTCGCGGGCGCAGTTCGCCAGCCTGGAGGCGATGGAGAGGAAGGTCAATGGAAAGTTCAGGTAGTCTCACCGTGGCGGTCCTTTCCCACGAACGAGCGGCGCGGGAGCCCGGACCGTGAAAGGGGTCTTCCACAGGTGACCGGCCCCGAGTGTCGAACCCTGGCCGCCGGGGTCACGCGGGCCTCGGACGTCCTCTTCCTACCAGGGCGAGGATCGATGCGATCACGAGCACCGCCACGCCCAGCGCGAACCCGCTGACGATGTCCGTGCTCCCGAGGTGCGTCACCGCCGCGACGCCGGCGAGCAGCCAGCTCACCCCGAAGACAAGGCTCAGCAGGAACCCCATGCGCACCAGGCTGGTGAGCAGCGCTCGATGGCCGCCCTCCGCCGGCGGGATGTGGAGGGAGAGCCGCAGGTACTGATGCGTCTCGAGGAGCGCGACGAGCAGGAGCACAAAGAGGAGAAGCACCCAGAAGGGGCGCATGGCGGTATAGAACCCGATGCCGAGGTACGAGAAGAGGAGGGTCACGGCGAAGCGCACCGGCCCGGCCTCGGCCCGCACGCTACCCCAGAGACCCGACACAAGGGCGACAATGGCCAGAGCGGCGAAGATCGCAATCAGCCCGGGAACCGCGAGGGTCGGCACGTCGAGGAGCATCCATGCCGTGGGCGAAACCACAAGCACCCCGGAGGCGACGCGCAGCGCGCTCGTCAACGGCGAATCGGGAACGGCCTCACCCCCTTCAGCGCCGCGGCGAGCGAGGACACCCCGTCCCATTCCACCACCGTGGCGTGGCGACGCAGCTCGCTGATCACGGTGTCCCGCTCCAGGCGGAGGACCTGGTACGCGGTCTCCGCGAACTCATCCTTGCGGTACATCGCGCGCTCCACCTCGAGAGGCGAGGGCGAGACGAGCAGGAGATCGAAGCCGTGCGCCGCGAGGGTCGCGACCGTGGACTTCGCCGCCGCGTCGAGCATGGGGGACACCAGGACGACCTGGCAGTTCCGCGGGAAGAACCGCGACAGGACCCAGACCAGGTGCTCCAGGGGCCAGTCCCCGCCGGAGCGGACGTGGAGCAGGTGGTCCACGAGCTTGTAGAGCTGGCGCCGGCCGTACGCCGGGTACACCCAGTCGATGACCTCGCGCTGCACGATCAGCCCGACGCGGTTCTGCGCGTGGAGGATCTTCGCGGCGAGGCTCACGGTGGCGCGGATCCCGAGCTCCACCGTCGTGTTCCCCTCCGGGCCGACATCCGCCTCGCGCCGCGCGTCCAGGATGATCACGGTGTCCGCGCTGCGCTCCCCCTCGAACTCGTTCGAGACGAGGCGGTCGAACCGCGCCGTCGCCTTCCAGTTGATCGCGCGCAGCTCATCCCCGGGCAGGTAGTCCCGGAGGCCCCAGAACTCCGTCCCGGAGCCGATGGACCGCGAGCGAGTCTGGCCCAGCAGGGTCCGCGTGCGGCGGGGGATGACCTTCAGCCGGCGGATGTCCTCCATGCGCGGCGCCGTGAGGAGCGGGTTCGCTAGATTGAGAACCGTCTCCTCGAAGTGCAGGCCCAACGGTTCCCGGCTCCGCAGCGTCAGCGGGCCGACGCGATGTTCGCCCTTCGCGCGCATGGCGAAACGGTAGCGCAGCGTCGCGGTCTCCCCGGCGGCGAGGGAGAGGAGGCGATGGGGCGCTCCCTCGAGGACCTCCGCCCCTGTGGGCAGGCGGTCCTCCACTTCGAGCATGCGGACGGCGTCGCCAAGGTTGGTCAGCGTCACCGCCACGGACACGTCCTGGTCCACCGCAAGGCGGTCGCGCGAGACCTCGCGGGCGGCGCGCACCTGCAGCGGCCCCGGCCGCAGGAGCACGCCGAGGCAGAGGAGGACCAGGAAGGGCAAGGCGAGCAGGGCGAAGCCGGCGTTCCGCGAGATGAGCGCGAGGAGGACGAGGGCGATGGCGGCGGAGGCGTAGGCGGTGACCAGCGGGGTCCGCATCACTCCACCTTGGGCACCGTGACCTTCTCGAGGACCTCGGCGATCACCGCGGTCCCCTGCACCCCCTTGATCCAGGGGTCGGGCTTCAGGATCAGGCGGTGGGCGAGCCCGGGCACCGCGATCGCCTTCACGTCGTCGGGCACGACGAAGTCCCGCCCGCGCAGCGCGGCCTGGGCGCGCGCGAGCTTCATGAGGGCGAGCGAGCCGCGGGGGCTCGCGCCGACCTCGACCTGGGGATGGCGGCGGGTGCGCGTCACGATCTCCACGATGTACTTCTCCACGCCCTCATCGATGTGCACGCGCTCGAGGCCGGCCTGCATCGCCGCGATGGCCTCGGAGGCGAGGACCGGCGCAATCGCGACCTCGTCGGTTCCCCGCGCTCGTCGTCGCCGCAGGATCTCGATCTCCTCCGCTGCGGTGGGGTAGCCGATGGACAGGCGCAGGAGGAAGCGGTCGATCTGCGCCTCGGGGAGCGGGTAGGTCCCCTCGTACTCGATGGGGTTCTGCGTGGCGAGGACGATGAACGGGTGGGGGAGGCGGTGCGTCTCGCCCTCCAGGGTCGCCTGGCGCTCCTGCATCGCCTCGAGGAGCGCGGACTGCGTCTTCGGCGGCGCGCGGTTGATCTCGTCGGCGAGGAGGACGTTCGTGAACACCGGACCCTTCCGAAGGACGAACTCCCCCGACTTCCGCTCATGGACGTACGTCCCCGTGATGTCCGCAGGGAGCAGGTCGGGCGTGAACTGGATGCGTCGGAAGGTGAGACCGAGCGCGGCGGCGAAGGACTTCGCCATCAGCGTCTTCGCGAGCCCGGGGAAGTCCTCCAGGAGGACGTGGCCGTCGCACAGTACGGCGAGGAGGACCTTCTCCAGGGTCTCCCGCTTCCCCACGATGGCCTTCCCGACCTCATCGAGCAGGCGCGCGGCCTCGGCCTGGATCCCCTTCACGTCCACGCTCACCGGACCCCCTTCGCCAGCACGGCGCGGTACTCCCGCCAGAACTCCGGGCGCCTCGGCATGACGGAGATCATGCCCGGCCATTCGCGGGAGAGCTGGTCGCTCCGGAGCACGAAGGCCGCGAGCTCCCCGTCCTCGAGGAGGCCCCGGAGCGCGGCGGCGTCGCGTCTCGCCGCCTCGATGTCCAGGGGGGAGAGCGCCCGCAGGACGGCGGCCTGATGGAGCAGGGCGTCCCGGAGGCGCTCCTCGGCCATGACTTGGGAGAACTTCAGCCCGCCCGCCGCGCGCTCGAGGACGCGGGCGAACCGACCGATCTCCCCGGGACGCCGTCCGGGGAGCCCGCCCCGGCGGTGACCGTCCTCCGGGTCCCGCACGTCCACCTGCACGAACCGCAGGAGGACGAGCGCGGCGGCGACCGCGACCAGGAACGCGAGCACCCACCGCAGCGAGCCGCTGTAGCTCGCGAAGTAGACGAGCCCGCCGAGGGAGAGCCCGCCGAAGACGAGCACCATGCCCACGCCGAACTGCATGCGCTGCATCGAGGCGCTCCGCAAGGCAGCGCCTTCCTCGAAGTCGACCGCGGCGCCCTGCTTCGACATCTGCGCGACCAGGCGCCAGTCCAGGGGGTTCATGCCGAAGCCCGTGCGGATCCCTCCAGCTCGCGCCTGATGCTCTCGAGAGCCCCGACGGCGGCGTCGCGCTGCCCTGGGCCGATGTCGTGCGTGGAGTAGCGCGCCTCCTCGAACACGGCGGTGAGCGCGTCCACGCTGCCCCGGGAGAGCCCGACCTTCTCGAGCGCCAGCCCCTCGATCTCCCTGGCGGTGAGGTGCTCCTGGCCCCGGATCCCCTTGGCGGCGAGGACCGCGATGAGCTCCGAGTAGCACCGGATCACCGCCTTGCGGTAGTCCCCGCCCTCCTGGAGGACGCGGACCGCGCGCCCGACCGCCTGCGCGGCGAGCGCGCGCGTGGACGGCTGCGGCGTCGGGCCCTTCCTCGTCATCGCCCGCAGGAACCGCATCAGGGGGACCGCCATCCCGGCGGCGAGGAACACGAGGATCGCGATCGCGAGCACGATCGCCCCGGTGGCGGGGTCGTCGCTCTCCGTCGCCCCGTGCTGGTTCGCCGAGCCTCCGTCGGAGGGGATCAACGGCTCCTGCCCGGTCCCCCGCACCATCGCGGAGAGGTCCTGCCAGTACGTCACGATGGCGAGGAACGCGACCAACGCGAGGGCGTAGCCGAGGAGCTCCCACACGGTGACGAGCTTGAGCAGCTTGGCGCCGCGGGCCTTCGCGTACACCGCCGCCGCGATGCCGCCGCCGAGGAGGACCCACATCAGGGTCAGGAAGAACCCCCGGAGGAGGGCGCCGGCCCCGGTCGCGTTCCCAGGACCCTCCGTCCCGATCCCCAACCGGGTCTCGGGCGAGGGGGGGAGGAGCTCCGCCCCCGTGTCGAGGCGCGCGAGGTTGTGCGCGAGGCTCCCGATCAAGAGGACCGAGGCGACGAGCAGGACCGGGGCCGCGGCGGTGGCGAGCCAGCGCCTCTCCATTGCGGTGAGACACCCGAGAGGGCTATTTAACGTGCGCTGTGCGCCGCTTTGTATTCCTGTCCGCGGCCCACCTGGGGACCGTCCTCCAGTCGCCGAGGAAGCGCTTCAGGCCCACGTCCGGGAGGGCGTGATGGGTCATCTTCTTCAGGACGTCGATGGCACCGTGACGAAGTTCCGCGTCATTTTCGGCGCCTCGGTCATGCCGAAGATGCAACGGATGCTGGCGATGATCCTCGGCCGCCGCTGCCGGCAGGGACATGACGACGCGCATGCTCCGATGCGCGGAACCCTCCATGATGAGATTGGGAGGACTCTTCCATTGACTTTCTTGGCACCCGCAAACAATTCCCCCGTTCGTCACACTGTAAGGTCCCGGAATAACTTTCCTGGAGGCGCCGCAATACCCCCTATGCGGAAGCTGTCCAGGGGGCAGGTGGCACGGATCATCGACGCCATGGAAC
>Ga0209641_10001113_pt1 | contig 24298 bp, 21 predicted proteins | sample RifCSP16_1_FD_184022 | JGI IMG/M metagenome (GOLD analysis project Ga0209641, IMG submission 184022) | Soil microbial communities from Rifle, Colorado - Rifle CSP2_sed 16_1 (SPAdes) (version 2) | ecosystem: Environmental > Terrestrial > Deep subsurface > Rock core/Sediment | place: Rifle... | reverse complement strand
ACACGAACTCGATCGTGAGTTGCGCTCCGTCGCCGAGGATGGCCCGAAAGCCGCCGACGATTCGCGTGCGGACGGTCTCTTCGTCGGTCGCCGCTACGAGCACCGTGAAGCGGTCTACGGCCTCCTGCACAATCCGGTACTGGCGGATCCGATCCACGCCGATCCGCTCGAAGATCTCGGAGAAGACGGCGTTGTCCACAAGCCGGCCGTCGGGGAGGACAGCGAGGTCGCTGGTGCGTCCGCCGCGGACGGCCATCAGAGGGAGACCGCGCCCGCAGGGACAGCGTTCGGCTACCGCCACGCCCAGATCGCCCACGGCGTACCGGATGAAGGGCATCCCCCAGTTGTTCAGGTCCGTGAGCAGGATCTCGCAGACCTCGCCCGCGCCCCCCGGCACAGGTCGGAATTCCAGGAGGTGGTTCTCGACGTTGATGTGCATCCGCCCGGCCGGGCATTCTCCCGCGATCAGGCCATTCTCGGTCGTGCCATAGTCGTTGACGACCGGGGACCCGAACGCCTGCGCGATCAACTCGCGCTGGTGCGGGTACAAGACTTCGCCGGTGCAGAAGATGACGTGCGGCCTCACCCGCTTCTGGCCTGGACGCTGTTCTAGCACAAAGCGAGCGAAGTGCGCCAGCGTCGTCGAGGACGCGGCCCGCAGGACGGCCGGTCGGAAACGAGCGAGTTCCTGGTAGAGATGTGTCATCGCCCCTGCCGACAGTTCCACGCAGCGGAACTCCGCCTGATTCAGAAGGTAATACCGGCGCAGCCAATCACGCCGTGATCGGCGCGCCGTGGTCAGCCTGGCGTCACGGTCGCCGACGTCGATCCCCCACCACCGCCGCTCCCGTCGGATCGCGGCCAGCGTCCAGTCGCGGCATCCGAAGTCGGTGAAGCTCACCATCGGAATCCCGGTCGACCCACTGGTCGTACGGCGCATCAGCCGGAAGTTCCCGGCGGCGAGCAGTTCCTGCTGGCGCTCCCGGATGATCTGCTTGGACAGCACCGGCAGCGCCTGCAGGTCCTCGGGGGTCCTGATGTCTTCGGGCGTGGCGCCCAGCTCGCGAAAGAGCCTCCGGTAGAAGGGCACTCCGCCCGCGGCATGGTCAAGCAGGACGCGGACTTTCCGCCACTGTCGCGCCGCGAGTTCGTCCAGTGAAAGCCACTGGCTGCGCTCCAGCTCGGCCAGGCGAGGCCCGACCCGGCTGCCGATGCGCCACTGGAAGTAGGGGTGGGTCGCGTAGCGGACGGCCAGCGGATGCATCAGTGATATACCCCCGGTGCCTGTTCGGGTGCCCGGTGCCGGATGAGGGGGTGCGAGACTCGGGAGACGAAGCGGCGCAGTTTGCCGGAGGCCTCCATCGGGATCTCGGCGACGGACTGGAACTCGACGCTCGGACCGGAGCCAAGGTAGCGGAGAAACCTTGCCCGGATGCCGGCCTCCAGTTCGGGATCCGGTTCACCCACCATGACCACGGTGAAGGACCCCGGGGTCTCCTGGACGACCTGATACTGCTTGAGGCGGCCCAGGCCCAAACGCTCCACCGCATGGCAAAGGGGGGCGCTGGCTAGAATCCGCCCATCGGACAGGACGACCACGTCACCGGTCCGCCCCCCGGTGACCTCCATCAGCGGCAGACCCCGGCCGCAGGGACAGGAACCGGCGACCGCCTTCCCCAGGTCCCCGATGGCGTAGCGGATGAAGGGCATGCCGTAGTTGTTGAGGTCGGTCACGACGATCTGGGTGATGCTGTCGTTGCCCGCGACCAGTGGGTGGAACTCCAGGTAGTGGTTCTCCGCCATGATGTGCATCCGACCGGCCGGGCACTCCACAGCCAGCAGCTCGTTCTCCGCCGACCCGTACTCGTTGACCACAGCACCGCCGAATGCCGTCAGGATGGTCTCCTGTTGGTCGGGGTACAGGACTTCCGCCGTGCACCAAGCGACTTTCGGCTGCAGCAAGGACCGCCCACCTGGTCCCTCGAGGACAAACCGGGCAAGGTGCGCCAGCCGCGTCGGCGTTCCGCGGAGGGAGTCCGGCCGGAACCGCACAAGGGTCCGGTAGACCCGCGTCAGGCCATCCGGCGACAGGTCGGTGCAAGGCACCATGGCCTCATTGAGCAGATGCCGCCGGGCAAGAGCCCGCTTCCAATGCATGGGACGAGCGGACAGCGTAGCTTCCCGCGCGCCGATGTCCACGCCCCACCATCGCCGGCGGCGGCGCTCGGCAGCCAGCCACCAGTCCTGGCAGCGCCGGTCGATGTAGCTCCGCAGCGGAATCCCCGTCGAGCCACTGGTTACCCGCGGTAGCAGTCCCGTGGTTCCCTCAGCGATCAACTCCTGAGCCCGGTCTCTCACCCTCTGCTTGCTGAGCAGCGGCAGCTGGCGCAGGTCGGCCAGCGACCGAAAGTCCTCGGGACGGGCTCCCAGCTCACGGAAGAGGCCGCGGTAGAACGGGACATGGGCGTAGGCATGGCGCAGCAGAGCGGAAACCTTCGCCCACTGCAGCTCAGCCAGTCGTTCTGGCGAGAACCACTGGCTGCGCTCCAGTGCGCGCAGGGGCTCTGCCGCCTGCCGTCCTTTCTGGCGGTTCAGCAAGGGTTTCACCACGTGCCGTACGAGCAGCGGATGCATATCGGTCCCTTGGGCGACGGCAGCGCCTCAGCCGATCGAGTCCTTCCGGCCCATCTGCCCCCGTAGTCCGTCAAGCGTCCCGCGGATTCGCAGCGCCAGGCGGCGGAACGTCTCGCCTTCGTAGACGAGGTCCCCCAGTGCCAGATGGCACTGGTGCGCGACGTGGAAGGCGACTGCCAGGGGGCTGTGCAGTGTCTGCCAGGCGGTAAAGGCGGCGTTGCGGGCATCGTAGTAATGTCGCTCAGGCGGATAGCACCGGCGCAGGCTGCGTCGACCCAGGCGCACGACCGTGCGGGACAGCCCCTCCTGATGGGCGACACGGCTGCCCGGGACCGCCACTATCTCCATCCCCGCGCGGCGGGCACGCAGGCAGTACTCGTAGTCAGCGTAGCAGCGGAAGAATTCCGTCCGCGGGTAACCGACTTCGAGGATGACGCTCCGGTGCACCAGCAGTCCCGCCCAGTAGGCCAGGTCGATCGCGAAGGGCTCGTCACCATTGCGCAGCACGGGTTCCACTGGAACAGGCCGGTGCCGCCAGCGCGCCCAGCCAAAGCGGCCGCTGGACGCAACCTGGGCGGGAGAGAGCAGTCCCACCGGACGACCTTCAGCCCGCAGGGCGGCGGCGACGCCAAGCAGTCGCTCGAGCGCGTCGGGATAGGGCGTCGCGTCGTCGTCTAGCAGCCAGCTCCAGGCCGCTTCCTGCCGACCGGCAATGTACAGGGCGCGCGCGAATCCTCCCGCCGACCCCACGTTCTCTGTCAGGTCGACCACCGCTGCGGTAGGAAAGTCCTTGCCCAGACCTTCCCGGATGTCGTCGTTCGGGTCGTTGTTCATAACGATCACGGAGTCGGGGGGACGGGTCTGAGCCGCGATCCCGCTCAGTGTGGCCCGGAGCAGCGCCGGTCGCCGGTAGGTCACGACGAAGGCGGCCACGGCCTCCCGTGTCGCCACGGAGGCCGTCTTGGTCTGGTCTCTCCTGGTCTGGATCATCTTCTCACCCGCGCCACCGCCTGCTGCCAGGCCCGGTCTGCCGCCACGGACACGTCGGGATTACGGGCACCCTCCTCCTGGCGCACCGCCTCATACGCTAAGAGGACGAATACGAATGGGAGAACCTGCACACGCTGGCGCACCAGGATGCCGAAGTTGGCGATTAACGAGAAGAAGAAGACGAAAAGCGTGACGTAGACCACGTCAAATGCCAGGTAGGCGTCACGGAACACTCGCACCCAGGCCCGCAAGACGCTGCGCAGCCGCCACAGGACCAGCGCCAGGAGCGCCACGCTCTCCAGGGCGGCGGCCTGGCCGAGAATCCCGGGCGCCTCCCAAGGGAATGGACGAAATAGAACCGTGACAACTCCCAGCGCAAATGTTTGGGGGGAAGACGGTAGGGTGCCGACGAAAGCGGAGCCTCCCTGTTCGGTACGCTCTTGCCCCGTTTCCATGAACTCACTAACTCCCTCGATGGACAAGTCTTGCAGGTTGATGAATGTGGCCGCGGTCCGCAGAACCAATCCAGCAAGTATGGCGATCGTGATAAAGCCCCCGATGCGCAAGACCGGGGTCAACATTCCGGCGCGGACTGGCCGCAGCAGGATCAGTGCCACGAGGGCAACTGCCAGGATTGCTGCCACGTGTGGGCGGACCAGGAGGCTGCCGCCGAGCCCGATGCCCATGATTGCCAGGGTCTGCAAGCTGAACGGCGCCCGCGCGGCCCGGGCGGCGCCGTAAGCTGCCAACCCCAGCGTGAACGCCATGAGCGCGTCCTTCCCGACACTATTGGTCCACATGAGGACGGAAGGGGCAAAGAAGATCAGCGCCATGAACAACCGCCGGTTCCCCCGAGGGAAGGCCGTAACAAACGCCTTGTAATACCACAACATCCCCAACGTCCCGAGCCAACTCCAGACGATCTGGCCACCTACGAATGTCGGGCCGGTGACAGCATAGAGCACCCCCGAGGCCAGCTGGATAAACTCTGTACTCCAGAACTTCTGCAGGTCAGGCAGGATGCCCGCGGTAAGCAACTGAGAGATCCGGACACCGGCGGCATGGTACTGTCGGGCGTCGGCAGAGCCACCGTAGACCGCGTTCAGGAGGAACAGCTTTGCTGACATCGCCGCAATCTTGGCCAGCCAGGCCATGAGCAGCACCTGGAACAGGAGGGGGCCGTCTGGATCGTTGCGTGCCGCCCGGCGGAAGATCGCCACCGCGAGCGCCGACAGTACGACCAGGAGAATGAAAGCAGCCGCATCGAGCGATCCGCCGGTGGCCAGCCAGCCGCCGAGGGCGATGCCGATCAGTAGGACGGCCGGAAAGAACAGCAGGGCAAAGAGGCGGGGAGGGGACGATACCGCAGATTGCTGCTCCGCCATTACACCTCACACTCCCTCCGACCCCGGGATGATGTCCACAGCCGACGGACCGATATCGACAATGTGCGCTCGAGACACCTCGCCGGGGTGGATCTCGACTTCTGACACGAACCGGAATCCCACCGTTTCGAAGAACTGCTGCGCCTGCTCGTTGCGGCTCCACACGACCCCGCGGAACCGGCGGACTCCGCGCTGCCGGAACTCGTGAACAACGGCCCGGACCAGGGCGGTACCCGCCCAGACGCGATCCCGCGCCTGCTCGCGAACACCGAAGGACAGGAACTCCGCATCCACGCCCCCCAATCCGCTCTGCGTATACCGCGTGGTCTGCCAGAGTCGGCGCCACCGCCCCGACGCGAGCAGCGAAGGCAGCGTCCTCAGCAGTGGTAGTGCAGTCCGACCCACGACGTACCGCAGGAGCCTCGGCCACGCGGTGACACCGGCGGCGAACCCCTGGAGCACGCCGCCCTGCTCGGCGATGAAGCAGAAGGACGCGGGGCACTCGATGACCGCGCGGTAGAATGCCGTGACGACTCCTTCACCAAGCTGGCTGAGAAGGCCCCACGAGATCGTCTCGCGGTGTAATCGGGCGATGGCGGCGCTATCGTCTAGCCGGGCTCTGCGGACCGACGAAACCACGGATGGCTCCTTCTTTCCCTTAGCGTGAGCAGGGCGCCGTAGGTGGCGAGCACCCGTTCGAAGACCTTCCGTTCGTCAAACTCGGTGAGCGCACGCCTCCGGCCGGCCTCGCCGTATCTCGTTCTAAGCTCTGGATCCGCGAGAAGCTTCAAGATAGCCTGCACGAGAGGCTCTGTCTCGTACGCGGGCACCAGCATCCCGTTCTGCCCGTGCGTCACGACCTCGCGGCATCCACGGATGTCCGAGAGCACGAGCGCCTTGCCCATCGCCGCCGCTTCCATCGCTGCCCGCGGAAACCCCTCACGATGCGACGGCAACACGAACAGATCCATCAAGGCATACACCTCGCGCATATCGGACCGGAAGCCGAGGAACCGGACGCCGTTCGCCCGGGCCCGTTCCACGGCCGCGGTGGGCAAGGTGTCACGGTCATAGGCCGTTCCGCAGGCGATGAACACGACTCGAGGGTAGCGCGCACAGACCCGAGCCTGGGCGACAAAGAACTCCTGGTAGCCCTTGTCCCAGGTTAGTCGGCCTACCGTGCCGACGACCGGCGCTTCAGGGGGAATGCTGAACTCGCGGCGTAACCGGGCAACGGCCATGGGATCAACGGCGGCCGGCGTGAAGTATGCCAGGTCGATCCCGTTTCCAAGATGTGACGCGCGTCCAGCCCGGAAGATGGCTAGGTCGCAAAACAGTTCGAAGATCTCGCGGCTCTGGCACAGCTCAAAGTCCGATACCCCTGCGGCAAGACGCTCCAGGGTGAGGAACAGCCAGCGGCGGAACCCGTGGTCGTGCTCAATCCCGTACGCCCCGTGCACCGTGTTCACGATGATCGGCACTCTAGCCGCCCGTGCGGCCAGCCGCCCCAACACGCCGGTCTTCGGCATGTGCGTGTGAACAATGGTGAACCGTTCACGGCGGAACAGGCCCACCAGATCCACAAGGGCGCGTAGGTCCGAAAGGGGATCGTACCGGCGGTTGAGGCTCGGTAATGCATAGTGTCTGATTCCGGCGCGCTCCAGCTCCCGCGTCTCAGGACCCGGCCCACTCACCGCGGCAACCTCAAACCCGGCGTCGCGAATGGCCTGGAGCTGGTGCATGAGCAGGACGCTCACAGTCGCGGGAATCGTCGTCACGTGGGCGACGCGAACGGCGCTCATCCCCGGAGCCACTTCTCACCCACCAGATAGGACCCTAGCGTGAGGCGGAAGAACTGCCGGCCGTCACGTCGCTGCATCGGGATGAGGCGGCGGGGCGCGGTCACCGGCGGTCGCCCGCCTTCGCCAGCAGTACCGGGCCGGGACTCTTCCCCCCCAACACCTCAACGTAGACATCTTCGGTGGCGCGGACCATCTGCTCGATGCTGTGGGCCTCCTGGACGCGGGCACGGGCAGCCTCACCCATTGCCCGCCGGATGGACGGATTCCGCAGCAGGTGCAGGACTCTGTCCGCCAGAGCTTCGGGGTCGTCAGGATCGACGAGATAGCCGTGGCGGCCGTCCTGCACGACGCCGGGGAGCCCGCCCACCCGCATGGCCACAATCGGCCGGGCCAGGGCCATGGCCTCGAGGACGGCCACGGGCAGCCCTTCGTAGATCGACGAGAGCATGAACACATCGAACGCCGCCATCAGGCGGGGGGCGGCGCGCCGCAGTCCCGGGAAGTGCATCTGACCCTCAAGTCCCATGCGGCGCGCCAGCGCGACCAGGTCTTGGCGGTGCGGACCATCGCCAACGACGAGGAACGCCGCCGCGGGCTCCCCATCGGCGATGCGCCGCGCCACCCGGATCCAGAGGTTCAGGCGCTTCTGCGGGCGGAAGACGTTGACCACTCCAACGATCGGCTGATCAGGGGCGATGCCAAACTCTCCGCGCACTCCATCACTTTCTGCCGCCTCTCGCTGCAGTCCGGGGACGTCCACACCGTTGGGGACGGTGCGCACCGGGATGCCGTGGAGCAGCGGACTGCCCCGGAGTGAGGCACTCACCTCGTCGGAGACGGCAATGATCCGGTCGCACAGCCGGGCCGTAGCCTGGTTGGCTAGCCGCGAGAGGGCGTGGAAACGCTCCTGGACATTGTGCTCTGTGTATACCGCCGCGGCGCCCACAAGACGCGCAGCCAGGCGGCCAACCACGCCGGCGTACGGCATGTGGGCGTGCACCAGATCGATGCGCCGCTCCCGCAAGAAGCGGGCGAGGCGGCCGACCACGCGCAGGTCCAACGGGTGCGTGTGGTTCAGGCAGGTGACAGGAAGACCGGCCTGCTCCAGGTCGGGAACCACCGCGCTCTTCCAGGGCAGGAAGTAGGCGACCTCGTACTGGAAGCGCGTACGGTCGAGATACGGCGTGGCCAGGACAAGGAGTTTCTCCGCCCCGCCCAGCCCGAGACCTTTGATCAACCAGAGGACGCGTGTGGGTTTCATGACGGCCACCCCGCGGCCGGCGCGACGCCGGCGGCGTGCCTTGCCCTGGGACGGCGCACCCACTCCTCCGCGAAGAGATAAGACCCGAGTTTGAGTCGGAAGAATAGGCGCGCGTCGCTCCGCTGGATGGGGACGCGCCGCAGCGCTCCCAGATCGATCGTCCCGTAGGGATTCTTCCGCGTTCCGCCGACGGCGGCCGTCCGGTAAAAGCGGTCAACGATGGCGCGTGCTTGGGCCGATGTCTGCCCCCAGGGATAGGCGAAGTGTGCGGGTGCACGCCCCAGGCGCTCGAAGATCAGTTCATTGGAAACGGTAAGTTCGTGTTCGACGTCCGTCGGCGAGAGCATGGTCAGATCCCTGTGCGTGTGGGTATGCGCTCCGAATGTGACCAAACCGGAGTCCTGCAGTTCCCTGGCCTGCGCCCACGAGAGGGGACGCCCCTGTACTGACGGCGGGAGCAACGCCTCAAATGGGAACGGCCGACGATTCTCCACGACAGCCGTCGCCAGGTACACAGTCACCGGCAGACCGTGGCGCCGCAATATGGGGAACGCCTCGTGATAGACCTCCTCGTACCCATCGTCGAAGGTAACCGCTACCACATCGTGAGGATAAACTGTTCCCTCCTGCACGATCCGCGTCACCTGATCCAGACTCACCACGGTGCAGTGCGTGCGGAGGTAGGCCATTTGCCAGTCGAACACCGCCGCCGGCAGGTCGAGCTGGCGCCCGCTCCTGCCGCCGACGCGATGATACCCTAGCACGGTCACACCGGGCCGCCGCTCGCGAGCCACGGCGCCGACGGGGACAAGACTGAGTTTTACTAGTTGAGGAATGAGATCTGCGGGATTCATGTCCTCGGTCGCCGTCGGGCGCTTGCGCAGGCCGGCCGCCGATCAGAACAGCTCCAGGTCCCCCAGAGAGAGCCGCCAGTGTGCCAGCCGGACAGGGTCCAGTGCCCCGGGGGGAAGGTCCAGCGGTCGGACGGTGAAGTTCGGACCAGCCGAGGGGGGAAGCGGCAGGAACCCGGCTCGGCGCAGCATCCCCCAGTGCTGGGTTCCCGGGCTCGCCGAAGCGACGAGGTAGTCCGCCTGCACCCGACGGACAAGTTCCTGGATCAGGACCCGCATTTCCAGAGCCGCTCCGTAGCCGATCAGGAATTCACTCAGCATGATCTCGCGCAGACCGCGGCGGATGTTGGGACGGAAGATCAGGATCCCCGTCACTGGCTTCTCGCCCGACCAGTGGACGAAGTAGCGAGGCGAAGGCGGGAGGACGTAGCGCCAGCGGATGAAAGCGGGCGAGCGCTCGGTCCTTATGCCTTTGGCGCAGAGACGGTCGTCCAGATCCAGAATGCGCTCGAGGTGCTCGCGATGGTCGAATAGACTATCGACGGGGCGGAGCGACGGTCCCACAATCCCCGCGGTGTCGTCGCTGCTGCCGAAACGGCGGGAGCGCGCCACCAGTCCCAATGCGCACCGAACCGGGTTGAGGATCCGGACCAGCAGGCGAGGCCGGCCAACCCACTGCCAGCCCAGCCTCATGTAGCCGGACATGCTCTGGGCGTTAGGGGTGTTAAACACCATGTGGACCCCATCGCTGTGGGCGCGCGCCAGCGCCGCTTTGGTCAGACGGGAGAACACACCCAACCGCCGATACTCGGGATGCGTGGCGGTGTCAACGGCCCTGACCGCACGGAGCCGTCCCTGCGGAGTCCGGAACGACCAGCGGAGAAACGCCCGGAGCCCCAGCATCTCTTCATTGGCAGCGACGAGCAGTTGCGACGCTCCGAACGCGTTCTGGAAGTGCTTCCACCTCCAGAACTCAGCCGTCCGGTCGAAACTCCCTCCTCCCCCCAGCGAACGAATCAGCAGGCTGAGGACGGCCGCTTCGTCGGCGGCCTGGTACTCCCTGATCGTGTAGGTCTCGCTGGCCGTGTCTAGCATCGCGGGCTTAGGGACCACCGATCATGCCTGAGGAGTACGTTGGTCGGGCGAACTGGCAGGTCCCGCCCATCTGTCGGCTCCGGTCTGCCCGCGCCTGGTGGCCGCCAGCAGTTCCGTGAAGAGCGCCTCGTGTCGCTGGACGCTACGGCGGATGTCGAAGTCGCGGCGACAGAACTCGCGGGCCGCCTGCCCCATCCGGCGCCGCAAGTCACCGTCGCCAGCGAGGGTCAGCACCTGCCGGTAGAAGGTGGCCGCATCTTTCGGCGGCACGACGTACCCCGTCTCTTCGTGTTTAAGTACTTCTGAAACTGAACCTACACCATAAGCGACGGCCGGGAGGCCGGCCATGCCCGCCTCGATCAGGACGCCGGGCAGGCCTTCCGTCACACTGGGAAGGACGAAGATGTCCGCTGCGGAGAGGAGCGCGGGCACGTCATGCCGCACGCCGAGCAATCTTACCCGCTGCTCTAGGCCCCGGCGGCGCACCTCCTGCTCCAGCGCAGCAGCGAGCGGGCCTCCGCCAGCAAATGCCAGCCGCAGCCGCGGATTCGCTTGTGCGACGTCGCTGAAGTGGCGCACGAGGGAGAGCGGGTCCTTCTCCCAGGAGAGGCTGCCCACGGTCAACAGGAGGAGGTCGGAAGGGGCCAGCCCGATCTCCGCCCGTTTCTGCGCCGCGGTCACTGGAGTCACCTCCAGAAACGGGGTCACATCACGACCGGTATAGACTGTGAGCAGGCGAGGGCGACGAGGGTGGAACTGCGCCTCGATCTCCTGCTGCAGCAACTTGCCGACGGCGACGATGGCATCTGGCTGCTCAAAGAGCAGCCCGTAAAACCAGCGCTTGACCGGGTGATCGAGCATTGGGTGGACCGATCCGATCTTTGTGTACACGTACACCCCGGCCCTCCAGAAGGGCTTGAGCAGGGTCGCGTACTTGAGGGCCCGCCCCCCATGACATTGGATCAGGTGGGGTCGATACGATCGGACGGTAGCCAGCAGGCTGAGGAACGACCGGTCCCAGCCCTCCCGGGTCGGTCGCGGCAGGACCCGTGTCCGCTGCGGAACCAGATCGGGGCCGGATCTTGGCGGGTTGATGGTCCAGATCGCGGGATCAAACCTCTCCCGCGACAGCCTGTCCACCAGTTGCACGGCAAAGGTCTCCGCGCCGCGCCGGTTCAAACTGGTGAGGATGTGCAGAGTCCGGATGCGCTCGCCGCTCTCGTCCATCGCCGCTAGACGTACCCCAGGCCCCGCAGGCGCTCCAGGACGACTGCAGTCTCCTCCGGACTGTACCCCGCCTCCCGCGGCACGGGGTGCACGTCCCGTTCGACCGCCCGCAGCGGCAGGGTCGCCCGGTGCTCCGGGGTGAAAGCTTCGGAGAGCACTCGGCCGTCCATGTAGGTGGGCACGGGCTGGTCCATCCAATAGAGTACGGTCGGAGCGATGTCCACCAGGTGCGCGTCGTTCAGCGCCGCCCCCGGCATGATGCCGGTGCCTGTGAGGATCACCAGCCCGTCGGGGCGGTGGCTCCCGCTCTTGACCTCCTTCGGCCTGGACGCCTGCCGGCGGGGCAGTCGGAGGGTCTTCCCCCTGACAATGACACCCCGTACCACAGTGTCGGAAAAGCGGATGATCAGGTCCGGCGCGCGCTCGACGAATGGGCCGTGGTAAACCTCTTCCCGGTAGAAGACTCCCTCCACCACGCGTTCGCCCGTGACGGCATCCCGGAGGGTGAGAAACGTGTCCCGGATGAAGGTGCGGAGGCGCTCGTATTCTGCGCCTGCCTCCACCACGCCGTCGGGGTCTCGTCCTCGCACGTTCAGCCAGACGTCGCCGGCGGCTCCCAGGCAAAAGGCGCGGGTACGGGACCAGTCGTACTGGTACTTCACCGAGCGCTTCGCCACCCGGCGCGCTCCTGGAAAGGCTCGCCGCAGAGTGCGGCGAAGCGGGCCGGGCAGGCGCGGGTTCAGTGCGCGGTAGGCGGCAGCGACCGTCCGGCGGCCGGCGCGGGCGAGGCCGCGGCCGTCCGCCCTGGGGACGGCCAATCCCATCTCTTCCAGGACCAGCCGGATCCAGGGGACACCATCCTCGGGACCCGGAGACGCACCCGCCCCGTGATCAGACATGACGAGCACTCGGGGCCGGCCCATCGCCTGCGTCAGTTTATCGAGAGACGAGTCGACTTTCTTGTATAGTCGAAGGATGGCGTTGCCGTAGCGTGCGGCCGCGCGGGCAGAATACCCCGGCACCCGAGGGTCAATGAACCGCCAGAAGTAGTGCTGTACTCCATCGACTTCTGTGTGGACGAGCGCGAGGACGTCAACCGGGACGCGTTCCAGTAGGTACCGGGCCAGGGCGGTGCGCAGTTCCACGCGCTGCTGCAGAACCTCGAGAGCCGCATCAAAACGACCGGCCAGCATGAGGTGCCCAATCGCACCAGAAAGCGAACCAGGGCCGATGAGGTCCCCAAAGCGCGCCAGGAGCTCCTTCGCCAATCCCGGAGGGTGGGTGAACCCGGGAGCCTCCACGCCGGGAGCGTCCATCCCAGACACCATCAGCCCCGCCACCGGGTCGGCCGGGTAAGTCATGGGTACGTTGAGCACGGTCGTGCGGACTCCCGCTTCGCTGAGCAGCATCCAAAACGGCGGCATCGCCCGAGCGGCTCCTTTAATGAAGCGCTCTGCGTACGAGTCAGCGACCCGCTCGGTGAAGTAAAAGATCCCATGCTTCCCGGGGTTGCAGCCCGTGGCGAATGAGGTCCACGCTGCGGGCGTGATCATGTTGGGAACCGACCACAACCGCCCTACGGCGCCAGTCCGGGCGAGGCTTCCCAATGCGGGCAGTTCGCCCTGCTCGATCCAGGGCGCCACAAGTGTCAACGTGGCGGAGTCAATGCCGAAGATGAGCAAAGGGGGAGAAGCCATGGTATAGGTACCTTCCGCTCAGTAACCGGGTTCGACCCGGCGGCCCAGGCGACGGAAGACCCCGTCGACAACTCCGCGAAGTACGAGAAACTGCCCCCGCCGCGGACGCCCAAACAAGGTCATGAGCAGGATCATACGGGCCGCCACAGCCAGATTACGTATCAGTCGGCCGAGCGAAGGCTGCAGATAAAGGCTGTGGTAGATCCGGTTGCGCACGGCATAGTACAACCGCCAGGGCTTCTTCCGATAGCCACCCTGCACGATCTCGCGCAGCGATTGGGGACGGTCCACCGGATGCTGCGCTAGAACCATGGGGACGCGCAAAATTGCATACCCCTGCTGCCGGATCCTGGCGTTGTAGGTGTCGTCGGAGAGTTCAATAAAAAGCGGGGCCAGCGGGAAACCGACCGCCGATACCATCTCCGCGCGCAGCAGCGCCCCGTGGCTGAGACCTCCGCCGGCGACCTCACCGGTCCGGGGATCTCGAATCATCGCCCGCAAGACGCCGACCCGCGCGTCGGCTTCGAGTAGTCGCATCTCCTTGAGCAGCGTCTCCAAGCAGTGCGGGTCCGCCACAACGTCGTCGTCGAAGAACCAGATGTACTCGGGCCGCAGCGCCAGGGCCAGCCGGAGGCTCTCGTGCATCGCGCCCGCGCAGCCGACATTCTCAGCGCTACGGTGCACCCGCACCTCTGGAAAGTCTTGGGCCAGCATCTGGTCCGTGCCGTCCGTGCTCGCGTTGTCGACCACCAGCACAGTCCCCGGGATGATGCTCTGCCCTCGGATCCCGTCCAGGCACTGACGAAGCGAGTCGCGCCGGTTGTACGTCATGATCGCCGCGACGACGTTGGAAGTAGCGGGCATCGTTATCCTCAGACCGTCTCCCCCGCCAGTTCCGACGTCCGGGTCCGGCGGAGGCGGGTCAGGATCCGGATAAGCGCGGTCAGCAGGTCGCGCTGCATCAGGAAGATCCCGATGAGGTAGGTAAGTCCGCCGGCGGTAATGGAAAGGCCCAGCCGCAGTGCGATCCGCATGCCTTCCCCTGGCACGAAGTGCTGGACCCCATACACGATGGCTGCCATCGCCGCCGACGCCGCGACCACTGGTACGAATCTGGCCAGGTAATCGCGCATGCGGAGGCTGAGGAGTTTCTGGACGAGCATCAACTGAATGGGTACCAGCAACAGCGTGGAGGCAAGGTACCCTGCGGCGACACCGGCGATCCCCCAGCGAACGCCAACCACGAACGCGGGAACATAGACACAAGCCGACACGAAAGCCCAGAGAAGTACCCAGGCTGGCTTGTTCATTGCCTGAAAGACCGACTGCCAAATATTCGTGTGCGAGGACAGGAAACCGGCCACCAGGAGCGTGCGCAGTGCCGGGACCGCCGGCAACCACTTATCTCCGAAGATGACAGCGACCAGGTCTGGAGCCACGAGGAAGAACCCCACTATTGCCGGGAACCCAAACATGGACACATAGGTGCTTGTCTCAACAAACCCCTGCCGCAGGCGAGCTATATCGCGCTGCAGGCGGGAGAACGCCGGGAGCGTCACGCGCCCGACGATCAGCGAGATATCAATCAATGGCGCCAGAAACAGGCCGTACGCAAATGCGTAGTAGCCCAGCATCGCCGGACCCAGCATCCGGGCGATCAGGAAATTGTCGGACTGCTTGACCACATAGGAGAAGATCCGCGCCCCCAGCAGTTGACCGCCAAAAGACCACAGGTCGCGTGCCTTCTCCCAGGAGAACAGCCGGCGTGGCCGCCACGATGTAGCCACCCACAGCAGGACCGCCCGGGAAAGGGAGGTGGCCAGGGCCTGACCCACCAGGCTCCACACGCCAGCGCCTTTCAGGACCAGCACGACCCCTACCGTTCCGCCGACCACGGTGCTGACAACCGCGCGGGTGGTCAGTGCACCGAATTTCATCTGCCGCGTCAGCAACGCGACGTGAGTAGCGCTGCCCCCAGCGAAAAGGAACCGCAGAGAGAGGGCGGCCAGAATCGCGCCGGCCATTGGTTCATCGTAGAGGCGGGCAATTGGTGCAGCCCCTGCCAGGGCCAGCCCGCACATCACAAAGCCGCTCGCGACATTGCCCCAAAAGGCTGTAGACAAATACTCCTCGTCGATCTTCTCCCGCTGCACGACCGCGCGCGCCAGGCCCATATCCGCAAAGACGTTCAGCAGGCTGGTGAACACGGCGGACATCGCCATCAGGCCGAAGTCTCTGGGCGCGAGCATCCGGACCAGGACGACAGTGAAGACCTGGTCGAGCACCTGCGTCAACAGCCGCGATCCGGCCGACCAGAGCATCCCGGAAACGGCCTGTTCCCTCAACCCGACCCCGGCCGGGACGGCAAGGACCCCGCGTCCAGCCTGCTTGGATACGATCATGTCACCCTGATCCTGTCCCCGGTCACCCGCCGCCCCGCCCCGGACCTAGCCGACCGCCCGTTTTCGCTCGATTAGCGCCGTGATCGCGCCGATCGTCCCGAAGTTCTCAGGGATCAGCTCCTCGTCGCCCACCTCTACCCCAAACTGCTCCTCCACGAAAGACACCAGCATGAACAGCCCGAGGGAATCGACGACGTGGTTCTCGATCAGCGGGTACTCTGGGGCGAGCTGGTTCTTCGCCCCGTCCCAATGGAGTTCTGACACGATGAAGTTGCGCAAGGTCTCGGCCGTGTTCACGGAACCCTCCTCGTCCGCCTCAGATGTATCCCAGGTCCGCCAGCCGGGCTTCCAGCGCCCGGGCCTCTTCCGACGAGTAGGCGGTCTCCCGGCCGGCCGGCCCGCAGAGCCGCCGCCACTGGTCCAGCGCCCCGGCGAGCCGTCGGCGCACCTCCGGGTGCTGGCCGCTGAGGTTGTGTTCCTCTCCCGGATCGGCCTGCAGGTCAAAGAGCATCTCCGCACCGGACGCGGGCTCGATGATCAACTTGTACTGCCGGTCCTGCACCGCTTCGGCGCTGGGCATGGAGCGAAACCCGGGGAAGGTCTGGAGGCGCCGCGCCAGCCGTTCTCCTTCCCACTGGTGCCACTCCGCGAACGCGAATTCCCTTCCGCGCCCGGTCGGGGCAAAGGGGTCGGCGGCAAACGGACGGTCGGCCAGGTGCGGCGGGACGGACAGCCCTAGGACCCGGCAGAGACCCGCAAACACGTCGGTGAACTGGGCCAGACCATCGACCCGCACCGCCGCCCAGCCGGGGATTCGGGCTAGGAAGGGGACGTGGAGCAGCGACTGGTAAAGGTGCATTCCGTGGCCGATCAGGCCGTGGTCGCCCAGTCCCTCGCCGTGGTCCGACGTGACGATTACCAGGGTGTCGTCCAGCCGACCGTCGCGCTGCAGGAGCGTGAGCAGCTCGCCGATTCGGTCGTCGACGTACGCCAGGGCCGCGTCATAGAGGTCACTGAGCAGATCCACCCTGTCTCGGTCCTGTACCAGTTCGGCCTCCCAGGAACGGCGCGTCCGCATGCGCAGGCGGTGGCGGGCAGCCTGGGAGACGGTGTGCCGGCGGCGCACGAAGCGCCGCTCGTAGGTGCGGAGAGGCATGTACGGCCAGTGACACTCCATGTAGTTGATGAATAGGAAGAACGGCGAAGGCAGCCCCGGAAGGAGACGGCCGATCAGTTGGTTCGTGGCGCGTGCGCCCCTGTCCGCCGCCCCCAGAATCGTCTTCACCCGCCGGGACCAAGTCGCGCCCAGCCCCCGGCGGAAATCTGGGTCGAACTCCCGGCGCATCATCACCGGAGCGGCACCGTTGATGATGCCCCACCGGCGGGAGACGAGCGGGTTGTTCGACACAAAGACGGGCGCGTACCCGTGAGCAGCCAAATGCTCACCCAATGTCAACAGCCCGTCATGCATCCGTAGGCCTGGCCGGTCAGCGCCGTGCTCCCGTGAATACAGGCCGGTGAAGAGGCTAGCGTGACTGGGGAGCGTCCAGGGAGCAGGGGCGATCATCCTAGAAAACACAAGGCTCTCGCGCGCCAGATCATCGATCGATGCCGTGGTACCGCGCCCGTAACCATAACAGCCAAAACGGTCGCGCCGCGCCGCGTCGATGACAATTAGCACGACATTCAAGCGCTGGGGTGTCCCCATGGTAATGGAGTATGGCAGGTAGCTTATGGGGCGCTGGGTATTGTCTGAGCCGCGCTCAACGCTACGGTCTCAATCCAGGAGAGGGCCCGTGCCATCACCTGCTCCTGGACCGCCAGTGTGGTGAACCCATGGATCACACCTTCCACGATCTCAACGGCAACAACGCTCTCGTTCCCCGTTAGCAGATCCGTCAGTTCACCACGGCAAGCTCGCTCGAACTCCTTGTAGAAGTTCTCGTCCCGTCCGTAGAGGAACAGGAGAGGGGTCCGCCGCGTGCGCAGGCGGGCCAACCCGGCTCGGAACTGGTCGCTAACTCCACGGGCACGTCCATGCTCAGCTGGACCCCGCAGTAGCCTCGCCAGCTTGAGCGCAGCTGTCCGGGTAATCAGGCGCCGGCTCCGGAGGAAGGCCCGGGGTGTTTCCGGTGCGAACAGGTTACGCCACACGTGCGACCGGAGAGCCCTTCCAAGCAGTTGGGGCACCGAAAGGTCGCGCGCATACTGGTCTGGAGTGTTGTCTCCCATCTGGAAGTCTCGGACCGGCGTGGAGATCAGCATCGCACCCACGAGCTCCGGAACCCTATCCGCCGCCGCCAGGATTGTGCGGGCCCCAAAGCATGACCCGATAAGGATGACCCTTCGAGCCCCGGCCGAGCGGAGAACATCGACGGCCCCGAGGAGATCCTCGACGAACGGTCGATCCAGCCAGTAGCCTTCGATCTTCCCGGTGCTCTCACCCACGCCATGGTAGTCAAAGCGTATGGTCTGACACCCCAGGGTTGCGAAGGCGCGGGCCAGTCGCACCGAGAGCCGGTTCCTGTTCGGCGCGGCGACATAGGCGCCGCCCGTGGCGAGGACGACACCGGCTTCGCCTCCCCCATTCGCCGCCTCTGTGAGAATCCCGAACAGGGTATCCGGTCCCGCCCTGAAGTGGACCGGTCTCTCCACGACAGCATGAGTGCTGATCGGATCAGCCACCGCTCTCCCTTCCCACCGCCGCGCCACATAGCCAGTCGCACGAAATTGACAGGAGACGGTCAACAGACTTCATCTGGTAACCGGGAAAGAACCAAGCCGGTTCGTCGTGGACGTAGGCGATGTCGAGGTGACCCCCTCCCCGGGCGATGGCCTCGCCCAGCCTCTGATAGTCTGGGCGAGGGCTGCGTCCACGGCCGAATTGCACGATCATCGTCGGGTGAGCGGTCCCGGCGAGAAGTGCGTCCAGGCGACGGCCCTGTGTACTCTCATAAAGCCTGCGGTGGAACGCGTGGCCCAGAATGTCCACGTGGCCGCGCCCCGCCATCTCCTCGCGCCAATCGGTGGCGGAGAAGCGGCCGTCATTTAACTCGCGAACGCGGCGGCTCCGGAACAGTTCCTGGAAGTAGCGCTCCGTCTGCACGACGGGTTCCCACAACAGCAAGGGGCTGTTTGGCTGATCCCTTCCGGCCGCCGCGGCAACCAGCGCCCCCCAGCGCGCACCCATCCAGGATAGTACATTGACGCTTGTCCGCGACCGCAAATGGGCCCCCGCGAAACGAGCATCCTGCACGAGCGTCTCCCACGAGGCCGTGCTGTCATCCCCCTGACTGTGCCCGCTGCCCCGGTAGTGAAACCGCAGCACAGCAATATTTCGCCGAGCCAGCTCTCTGGCTAGAAGCACCTCGCGGCGGTAGTTCGTGAGCTGCTCTACTAGAAGCGATGAACAAATCACCAGTCCGACCCGGGGAGACCCTGCTGGCAGGTAGGTCATGGTGAAGACCTCAGTGCCGTAGAACGGCAGGAACGCCGCCTCTTCCTTGAAGCTACCCCGCGTGTTGATCCTTCTCGTAACTGCCAGCGGAGCCACTGCTTCCTCCCTTTGTCCCCGTGGATCAGATGTGTACGATCTTCTCGCGGCCGTGCTGGATGCGCCGCGTCGCGTTGCGGGTATCAAAGACCCGTCGGGCATGCTTCACGACAAACGCGTAGTCGATGATGGAGTGGTCGGTCACGATCAAGACGCAGTCGTGCGACCGCAGGACCTGTTCGGTCAGCGGGACCGAGCGGTAGATGTGATCGTTGACCGCCAGGACAGGGACATGCGGATCGTGATAGCTGACCCGCACGTGCGCCGCTGCCAGCAACTGAATGATCTTCAGCGCGGGAGAGTCCCGTGAGTCCTCGATGTCCCGCTTGAAGGTGACCCCCAAGACTAGTGCACGCCGGGGACTCGTGTCTCTGTGTTGCCCGTTCATGAGCAGAAGTGCTTTCTGGGCGACATAGTAAGGCATCTCATCATTAACGCGGGCCGCCAACTCGATGAAGTCCATATGGAAGTCGAACTCTCGGGCCTTCCACGCCAGGTAGTACGGGTCTACCGGGATGCAGTGCCCGCCCACGCCGGGCCCTGGCTGAAAGGGCAGAAACCCGTAGGGCTTCGAAGCGGCAGCGTCAATGATCTCCCACACGTTGAGCCCCATCCGGTCGCAGAGCATCGCCAGCTGGTTCACCAGGGCGATGTTGACGTTGCGGAAGACGTTCTCCAGCAGCTTCGTCATCTCGGCTGCCGCCGGCGATGAGACGGTGATGACTCGATCTGTGATCCTTCCCAGGACAAGGGCGGCGCGGCGGGTGCTCTCGGGATCGGCCCCTCCCACGACCACTGGAGTGGTGTGGATCGTGTAGTCCTTTCGGCCCGGGTCAACGCGCTCAGGCGCGAATGCCAGGTAGATGTCGCGCCCTACTTTCAACCCGCCGCGCTCCAGGATGGGTTTCATCAATTCCTCGGTCGTGCCCGGATAACTGGTACTGCGGAGGATGACCAGTTGGCCGCGCCGCAGATACCGGGCGACCCCCCGTGTCGCCTCCTCGATCCGAGACGTGTCAGGTTCCTTGTTGCGCGTGTAGGGGGTCGGGACACAGACGAAGATCACGTCGGCGCCTTTCAGCGCTGCGTACGATGTGGAGGCGGAGAGCCGTCCCATCTGCACAGCCTTGGTCACGTCGGCCGTCGCGACGTCACGGATGTACGAACGTCCGGCATTGATATCGGCGACCTTGGCAGGGTCAACATCAATCCCCACGACGCGAAGACCGCGGTCGGTGTGGGCCACCGCCAGCGGAAGGCCGACATAACCAAGGCCGATCACGGCAACCACGGCCGTACACATCTCTACGCGCTCGTCAAACGACGGCGTGGAGCGCCGCGAGTGATTGACTCTGGTCATAGCCATAGCGGTCCCTGCCTTTCGCCGTCAGCCGACCTGAAGGTTGCCATCACGCCTCGATTCGTGCCTTCACGATGCCGCGGCTCCATCGGCGCATGCGGCTCATCTTCCAGAGCAGGTTGGCCATGCCCCCGCCCGGCGATACAACCACGCGCGGTGCACTCAATGTGGGCTGCCCGTTCGCCAGAGTTCCGGGCGAGGCCAGCAGGCCCCACCGGTATCCCGCCGCCGCAACCTGTTCGCGCACCAGGGCGTTGCTCTTGCCGCGCGGGTAGCTGATCACCGGGATGTCCGTCCCCAGGTGGTCTCGCAGGTCCTGGCTCGCTCCCCGGATCTCACGCCGGACCACTTCACGAGGCAGGCGGTCCAGCTCGAGATGCCGTTGCGTGTGATTGCCCACCTGGATTCCCTGCTCGCGGAGGCGGGCCAGTTCTTCCCAGGAGAGGAGACGGCTCTTCCGCAGGCCACCCAGCACCAGTGGATCGGCGTGCCGGGCAAACAGCTGTTCAATCTCCTCCACCGCCGACTCTCCCCGGGCAGCCATGACCCGCCACATCTGAGCTCGCAGGGCAACGAAGTGGCGCGCGCGCCGGACCAGGGTGCCGTCCTGCATCGGCGTATCTAGGAACCCACTGGTCGCGCGCCGGGCAGCCGCGGAACCGTAGAGCGCCAGGCCCATGAGCTTGTCACGAGAGTTCCAGCCCCCCACGAAGGCGGGATTGACAAAGACGTAGGCGGGCACCCGAAGCGACTGGAGCACCGGCAGTGCGTGCTCAATGACCGCTCCATAGCCGTCGTCGAAGGTAACCACCAGGATCTGTCCCTCCTGACGGGCTTCAACGTCCGCGAGCGTCCCGAAGGCGAAGTGCCGGTGAAAGAAACGCAGCTGCCGGCCAAACTCGGAGACGCGGACGGCGAGCCGGGCCGCGCATACCTCTGCAGGCGTCCAGTCCGGCACGATGTTGTGGTAGCAGAGGATGACGCTCATGCCTCTGACTGCGGAAACCGGCCGGCGTCAGGTCGTCGCTCCGGGTCCCGCAGGGATATCCGTAACATCCAAGACGGTCGGGGACGGACTGAGTCGAGCACCACAACAAGCACATTCATCCGGGAGTCACCCACGGGGTGAAGACTCCCGTCCGTTCAGTCCGTCGCGCGAATGCTCCGCTTGATCTGTTGACGTCGCGCCCTTCCGCTGGATCAGCCTAACCATCACGTCGATCGTTTCGAAATTCGCGGGGATGAGATCCTCCAACGAAAACTGACACCCGAACTGGTCCTCGATAAAGGCCACCAGCATGAATAGCCCGAGCGAGTCCACTACGCCGTTCTCAATGAGATTGTAGTCCTGCGTCAGCTGCTCGGGGCTCCCCTTCCACTCCATCTCCGTGACGATGAAGTTGCGGAGTCGATTGGAAATCTCCATTAGTCTCTCCCCTGCCTCAGGCGAGCAGCTGTCCCAGGCTCGATTTCGCTCGATCAACCTGGCGATCGCCCCGATCGTCGCGAAGTTCCTCTAGATTGAGTTCCCCATATCCCAGCGGAATGCCAAACCGCTCATCGTGTGCGGGAAGGCTCAGCGCACTTCGGCTGCAATCTTGCGCTGGTCGCTGAAGCGGCGCGCCTTCAGGTCAAACCGCGGGAGGGTGCCGAGAGGCACGGGATTCACGTGTGCGCGTAGTCCCAGGCTGTTCCGCACCTCCCGGGCCACCGCGGCCGCGACGGTCTCGGGCTCATCGCGGATGACCTCGACGCGGATCTCCATCTCGTCCAGCTCATGCTCCCGATACACGACCACAGCGAACTCGCCGACCTCTCGGAACCGGCGGATGATGTTCTCGAGCGCGCTCGGGAAGACGTTCACCCCGCGCACTGTAATCACGTCGTCGACCCGCCCGATTACGCCGCCCTCGAAGCGCCGAAACGTCCGGCCGCAGTCGCACGCGGCCTCGACTAGCTTCACCCGGTCGCCTGTCCGATAGCGGATGACGGGGCTCCCCAGCCGCCCCAAGTTGGTGATCACCAGCTCCCCCTCGCTGGCCGGCTGAAGGGTCGCGGGATCGATGACCTCAACGATGAACTCGCCTTCGTTCACGTGGAGGCCAGACTGCGCCTGGCACTCGAACCCCCAGCCGCCGACCTCGGTCGCGCCGGCGTGATCGTAACAGCGAGCCCCCCAAGCCTGCTCGATACGCTGCTTCGTGGCGGGGATGCTCGCGCCGGGCTCGCCCGCATGGATGGTGATGCGCACGTTCGAGTTCCGGATGTCGATGCCCTCATTCTCGGCCACCTCGGCGACATGCAGTGCATAGGTGGGGGTTGAGACCAGCACTGAAATATCGTTTACGACAACAGCGCGGGCCCGCTGGGACGAGGACATGCCACCCCCAGGGATAGACAGTGCTCCCACGAGCTGCGCCCCCTCGTATGCGCTCCAGAAGCCAATGAACGGTCCAAAGGAAAAAGCGAAGAAGATCCTGTCCATTCCGGTGACGCCGACCGCCTGATAGACCGTTGCCCAGCAACGGGCCCACCACCGCCAGCTCTCCTGCGTATCAAGCCACCGCAGCGGCTCGCCAGTCGTGCCTGAGGTCTGATGCACGCGGATGTACTCATGCCGCGGGAACGTGAGGTCTGTGCCGTATGGGGGATGGGCCAGCTGATCCGCTGAAAGCTCCTGCTTGGTCGTGAACGGCAGCCGGCGGTAGTCATCGAACGTGCGGATCTCCTGGGGGCGCCGAATCCCTGCCTCGGAGAGCTTCCGCTTGTAGAACGGATTGCTGGTGAGGAGCTGACCGAGCTGGAGCTCGAGCCGCTTGAGCTGGATCTGCTCGAGCGCATCGCGTCCCAAAGTTTCGACAAATGGATTGAGATAGGAGAAATCCATCGTCGGCCTCCTTAACGTCTAGTCTGTTGAACCGCGATCAGCAAAGCGATCCCGCACATGTCGTTATCCGACCCTGCTCTCGCCCAACGTCCGCCCCCCCGTCACACTTGCGCCGGGATCCGGTCGGGTTCCAGCGGAAACCGCTCATGGATGAGGGACACCGGACGCCCGTGCGTTATGATCCGATAGGTTCGGCTGAGGCACCCGCCCGACATCCGGGTCCGGATCGCCGGGGGCAGGCCGTCCGCAGCCTCCCGACCGTACCAGAGCACTTCCCGGCGCGTTTCTATCCGCGACTCCAGCAGGATCCGGCCCAAGCCGCCCGGATGGGCGCCCATCTGTGTCAGCGCCTCCGCCGGTAGACGCTCTGGCAGCACTAGCGAGAGCGCGTGCGCGTGGAGCACACCGGAGTACTTCCCCTCGAGAACAACGTCCCTGGCCAAGACGGTGGTCCCCGCCTCTGCCTCCAGCCAGGCGTTCTCGGCACTCAGCCGACGCTGTTCATGGCTAATAATCCGCACTGTGACCGGCTCCATAGTGTAGGCCTCAATGAACTTCGTGACCGTGCCGTCGATGACGAGGAGCGCCCGCTGGAACGGGGTCAGCGCCCGCAGGTTCACGATGCCGAGGTCTGGCGGCTTCGCGAACTGGGCCACGAACAGATCGCTCAGGGGGTCGAACTCGTGGCTCATGCGCCCTCACCCTGCACCCGCTCGATGACAAAGGATTGCAGGCGCCCATCGAGATACAGACGCCGAAAGTGCCGGTGACGTCGTTTGCCGCTCGACGTCTTCGCGAGAACCCCCGGCCCCACCAGGAGGACCTCGTCGGCGGTGACGCCCAGATGGATGAACACTTCACGCCGGATGTCCTCGGCGATCGCGGTGGTGCTGCGTTCGGAAGGATCGCGCACCTCCGCCACGATGACCACCTGCTGCGTCCCCCGTCCCACCGCATCAATGCCGAAGGTGGCAAACGACCCGTGCCGCAAGCCTCGCACACGGAGGAGTACCGGCTCGAAGTCGCTGGGATCCAGCTTTCTCCCTCGGACGGTGATCCGCTCCTTCACGCGGCCGACCCAGAAGAGTTCCTCGCCTCGCAGGTATCCCAGATCTCCCGTCCAGAGCAGGCCAGCGGAGAGCGCCCGCCTGGTG
>Ga0209641_10001112_pt1 | contig 24305 bp, 17 predicted proteins | sample RifCSP16_1_FD_184022 | JGI IMG/M metagenome (GOLD analysis project Ga0209641, IMG submission 184022) | Soil microbial communities from Rifle, Colorado - Rifle CSP2_sed 16_1 (SPAdes) (version 2) | ecosystem: Environmental > Terrestrial > Deep subsurface > Rock core/Sediment | place: Rifle... | reverse complement strand
CTTGTTGGCGAAGTTCATGACGTCGATGCCCTGGTGGCAGACGCTCGTGCACACGTTGCAGGAGATGCACTTCTTCTTGTCGGCGAGGATGCGGAAGCGCGAGAAGCGCGCGTAGACGTGCATCAGCGCGGCGAGCGGGCAGGCGAAGCGGCACCAGGTGCGGCCGCTGAACCAGAAATAGAGGCCGTAGCCGAGGATCCCGGCCAGGAAGAGATCGACCCCCCAGCCGTACCCCTCGAAGCCGAGGGCGAAGGCCCGCGCCGCCCACGAGCGGGGAGAGATCCACCCCGCGATCCGGAGCAGCATGAGGGCCGTCGCCAGCGCGAGGACGATCTGGCCCAGCGCGTTGAGGCGGTTCCAACGCGGGCCGTGCGGCATCTTGTGGCGGTGGGTGTCGCCCAGCGTCTCCGCGAGCGCCCCGCACGAGCAGATCCACCCGCAGTACGCCCCCTTGCCCCAGAAGTAGATGAGGGCCGGGATGAGGACGAAGGTCTGCAGCGAACCGAGGACCAACCAGCCCCAGAGCGGCTGGGGCGTGAACCAGTTGTAGACGTTGAGCGGCCAGGCGAGCACGAGTCCGTAGGCCCGCCAGTACTCGCGTCCGTGGCCGTAGCTCACCGCCGGGAAGAGCTGGTCGGCGAGCCAGCCCCATGTCCCGCCGTCGAACCAGCCCTTGTGCCCGAGCCAGGGCAGCACGATCTCGGGCAGCAGGAAGAGCGGCAGCCACTGGATTGCGACCAGCCCGAGGGTCTGCGCCCGCACGTACGGCGTGCGGCGGCGGCGGATGCGGCGCAAGCCGAAGACGAGGACGATCAGCGAGTAGGCGAGAGTGTAGTAGAACGACGTCCCCGAGGCCGAGATCCGCAGAGTGCCGAGGAGCGTCGCCGGATCGGCGAGGGAGGCGGCGAGGGCGCCTCCTGCCGCCTCGAGGACGGCCAGAAGCCGGGCGGGGTCGGGGTTGAGCCAGGACGGCAGCGGCCCGAGAAGCGGGAGCGCCTTCCCCGACTTCCAGTGGTAGAGCCACGTGCAGAAGAGCACAAAGGCGGCGAGGGCCGACCACCCGCGGGCGCCCATCTCCCCCGCGACCACCACTCCGGACCGGCGGAAGAAATCGAGAGGGGCCTGGCGGCCGATCATGAGGAAGACGGCGTCGTTCTCGAGGCTGACCGTTCGGCCCCCGGAATCCCTCAGCTCGACCTCGCGCTCGCGAACCTCCCTCACCTCGCTGCCGAGCATCAGACGGACGGAGCCGGGCTTGCGGTGCGCGCCGAGGAAGCCCCCCGCCGCCGTCGTCACGCGCTCCGAAACCGGCCGCTCCACCGCGACCTCGGCCGTGGGGTTGGCGCGCAGCGTCTCGAGCTGCGCCACGTTCTCCGGCTTGGGGCGGACGAGCTCCCGGCGGCGGTAGGAGAGCGTCACGCGCGCACCGCAGCTCGCGAGGGCGATCGCGGTCTCGACCGCGGAATCCCCGCCTCCGACCACCAGGACCTCCTGCCGGCAGAAATCCTTGGGGTCGTGGAGGCGGTTGAACACCTTGTCCCGCTCCTCGCCGGGGACCCCGAGGCGGCGGAAGCTGCCGGAGCGCCCGACGGCGACGATCACGCGGCGGGCGGGGAAGACCCCGCCCCCCGCGAGGTGGACCTCGAGACGCCCGCCCCTCCGGACCACGCGCTCCGCGCGGGCCGATCGCGGCTCGATACCGCGGGCGAGGGTCGTCTCCCTGAGCTCGTCGAGGAGGCCCTCCTTCACCGAGGAACGCTCGGTAAACTGCAGCTCTCCCGCCGGGACCATCTCCGTCGGATATGTGTAGATCGGCTTCGCCTTCGGGAAGTTGACGAGGGTGGAGAAGGGCTCCGACGCCTCGAGGATCTCGAAGCGGAGCCCCTCCCGTCGGGCCTCGAGGGCCGCCGCCATGCCGGAGACCCCGGCGCCGACGATCACGAGGTCGAGGACGCCGTCATCGCCGTCGCGGCGGGCAAAGGAGGGCTCGGCCACGATCGTCCGCACCGCGCGCGCCCCGCTATGCGAGGCGAGCTTCAGGAGCGGCACCCCGGTGAGGTCGCCGACGACGTAGACACCGGGGACGTTGGTGGAGCCGTCCGGGCGGACGACGGGCAGCTTCTCCACCTCTCCCGCCGGCCACTGCGTGTGCAGCCAGCGCAGGTAGCGACCGAACGCGCTCACCCGGCTCCTCCCCCGAACGACCTCGTCGGCGATCGCGCCTGAGGATACCGCGAGGGACAGGTCAGCTCCCCAGCCGCCTAAAGGTGAAGGTGCCCATGGGCGCCACCATGCCGGAGAGGGCGAGGGGCGGGGTCTCGATAGAATGGATCGGCTCCCGCGGTTGCGTGTCCCGGTCGGGGGAGGTGAAGGTGACGCCGCTGTCGCTGCCGGCGTCGTACGGGTACAGCATGACGACCTTCTCCCGGACCCAGTCCCCGTTCTCGACCAGGCTCAGGTCGTGGACGCCCACGAACCAGTCCGGGCTGGGGGCGACCATCGAGACGAGCGTCACCAGGGGGTGCTCGAGGCTGATCTCGAACTCGACGCTCGTGCTCGCGGGGGAGAGCGGGATGCTCTCTCCCCGGATCAGGTGCTGAGCGTGGGCGGCGCTGATCGCGGCCATGATCTCGAGATCGAGCGGCGAGGTCCGGCCCTCTTCCGCCATCCTCTCGACGCCGTCGCTGGCGATCGCCCCCGGAGCCCAGAACCGCACCCGCGCCGAGTGGGTGCCCCCGATGAGCCGGGAGAAGTGGGGGTCGGACGGGATGTCGGTGGGATGGGTCTCCGCCCGCCACTGGGCCTCGAACGTGACCGAGTAGCGCGCGGTGGGCGCCGCGGGCGAGGGGGTCGGCACGGGGGTGGCGAGGGTGGGGCTCGACCCGCCCCCGCAGGCGACACCGAGAAGCGTTGCCCCGATCGCCAAGAGAGCTCGGGTCACCTGTGCCTTCCCTCCTCCCCCAATACACTCGAGAACGCCGCCGGGGGGGACGGCATTCCCGGCCGCCGGCGGCCTCCTGCTCCTACTCCAGCGGGAGAACGGTCGTCAGCTTCTTCCGCTTGAGGACGAAGCTCGTGTTCGCCGAGCGCACGGCCGGGAGGAGGTGGCGCGTGAGGAAGGCCTCGTAGTCGCTCATGCTGCGGGCCACGACCTTGAGCAGGTAGTCGGTCTGCCCGCTCATCGAGTAGCACTCGAGCACCGCGGGAAGGCTCTGGATGAGGTCGTCGAAGCGCTTGACCGTCTGCGGGTGGTGGTCGTCGAGCGAGATGTGGACGTAGGCAGTCACCGGAAGGCCCACCGCCTCCGCTTCCAGGAGGGCCGCGTAGCGCGCGATCCTCCCCGAGCGCTCGAGTCGCCTCACGCGTCGCCAGCAGGGCGCGGGCGAGAGGCCAACCCTTTCCGCCAGCTCCCGATTGGTCAGACGGGCGTCCTTCTGGAGCTCTTCCAGGAGACGGCGGTCCAGGGCGTCGAGGCCCTCGCGCGGGCGCCGGGGCGGAGGTCGACGGGTAGGACGTCGCGGTCGAGCGGGCACCGTCGCATCACCCTACCACATTCCAGGCTGTTCGAGCAATCTTATTGCTTGAAAACGCCGAACGCCGAGACAAAAGGCAAGCACCTTCCCTCGCCTCCGTCCTAGGATGGGAGCAAGGGAAAGCCGGCGAAGGATCAAGGGAGGAGGCGTCCAATGCCCAGGGGCTCATCCACTCTCGGAAGTGCCGGCACCGCGCCCTCCAACTACGGCCAGAGCAGCCACGGCCTGCGCGGGGACTACAGCCGGATGCGGCCCGACTACACCGTCGATCAGGACTGGAGTGCCTACGGCGAAGCCGAGCACGAGCGCTGGCGCCGGCTGTACCGGCGTCAGATCGAGCTCGTCCCCGGTCGTGCCTGCGAGGACTACGTCGCCGCCCTCATGCCCCTGGGCTACGAAGCGGGCATCCCCCGCTTCGAGGACGTGAACGCGCGACTCGGTCGCGCGACCGGCTGGCGGCTGGTGGCCGTGCCCGGCCTCGTGCCCGACCTCGTGTTCTTCGAGCACCTCGCCGCCCGGCGCTTCCCCGTCACCTGGTGGATCCGGGACGAGCGCGAGTTCGACTACATCGTCGAGCCCGATGTGTTCCACGACTTCTTCGGCCACGTCCCCATGCTCTTCAACCCCGTCTTCGCCGACTACATGGAGGCCTACGGCAAGGGCGGGATCAAGGCCCACGGCCTCGGGGCGCTCAAGTGGCTGGCGCGCCTCTACTGGTACACGGTCGAGTTCGGTCTCATCCGCACGCCTGAGGGCGTGCGCATCTACGGGTCGGGGATCCTCTCCTCCCCGAGCGAGATCGACTACGCGGTCGTGAGCCCGAAGCCGCGCCGGGTGGCGTTCGACCTCATGCGCATCATGCGCAGCCAGTACCGGATCGACGCCTTCCAGGAGACCTACTTCGTCATCGACAGCTTCGACCAGCTCTTCGAGGCCACCGCCCCCGATTTCACTCCGCTCTACCAGGAGCTGGCGACGCTTCCCGACCTAGCGGCGAACGCCGCGCTGCCCGAGGACCGGCTCGTCTCCTGACCGGCCGGTCTAGGGCACGAGGGCCACGATCCGCAGCGGGCCGCCGGAGCCGGTCGCGATCTTCATCGGTAGCGCGATCACCCAGGCCCCCCACTCCGGCAGCTCCTCCAGGCGAGCGACGTTCTCCAGGCCCGGCACGTCCGCTCCGTTCGCGAGCCGATGGACGGGGAAGTCCTTCGACGGTCCGTAGTCGATGCTGGCGGTGTCCACGCCGAGGGCCGCGACCTTCCTCTCCTTGACGAGCAGCTCCGCCGCCTCGGGCCCGTAGGAAGGGAAGTGGAGGTTCGAGGCGTCACCGGGGCGGTCGTCGCCGAGGTAGCTCTTCGCGTCCGGCCATCGCCGCCCCCAGCCGGTCCGGAGGAGCACGATGCTCCCGGCGGGGATCCCTCCGTGCCGCCCCTCCCATGCCCGCACGTCCGACACCGTCAAGCGGTAGTCGGGGTCTCTCCCCGCCGCCGCGGAGACGTCGACCACCGCCGCGGGGGCGATGAGCTGGCGCGGCGGGACCTCGTCCGCCGCACGGCGCCCCTCCGCGAAATGGACGGGCGCGTCCAGGTGCGTGCCCCCGTGCTCGGGCGTGCAGAAGGCCTTCGACGAGTAGAAGAAGCCCCCCTCGGTGGGGCCGTGATGCAGCACCCTGAGCTCGAAGCGTGAGGGCGCGGTCGGCCAATAGAGGGTCGTCTCGTCGAAGGCCCACGTGAGGTCCACGACCCGCGCCCGCGCGAGATCGACGGGCGGCGGCGCCGCCGTCTGCGCGCCGAGTCCGAGCGGCAGCAGCCAGAGCAACCCCCCCAGGCCCGCGGCGCATCGCGTCATGTTTCCCTCCTGGCGTTCGGTGTCGTCCCCCCTTGGCGGAGGCACCTTTTGGGGCAGCGTAGCACACCGATCGGCACCGCCCTCCGCTATGGCGCCGCGGGCGCCGCGGGTGTACCCTGCACGCGAACGTCTCCGGAAGGACGCCGATGGTCTCAGTGCGGACGCTTTCACCCCGTCGCCCCCTACTGCTCGCGGTGGTCGTCCTGCTGGCAACGCGCGCCGAGGGCCAGTCACCGACCACTCACGGCCTGCCGTTCAAGGGCGAGGAGGCCGAGGTCTTCCTGAAGACGGCGAGGGTGACGGAAAAGAAGCCGATCGGGGTCGGCGTCACGCACGCCGAGCGGCTCACCCTTACCGACGGGGAGCGCTCCTGTCGCGCGGCGTGGAAGACGATCGATGAGCGGCGACGGGGGGTGACGAGCTTCCCCGGCAGCGGCTTCGTGGTGGACTTCACCGACTCCTACAAGCACGAGATCGCGGCCTACGAGCTCGACAAGCTCCTCGGCCTCGACTTCGTCCCCCCGACCGTGGAGCGAACCCTCGACGGGAAGCCGGGCGCCCTGCAGCTCTGGGTGGAAGGGGTGATGACGGAGTGGGAGCGGTCGAAGCAGAAGGTCGAGCCACCCGACCTGGAGGCCTGGAACGACACCATGTACAAGGTGCGCCTGATCCATCAGCTCACCTACAACTCCGACTACCGCAACATCCGCAACGTCCTCATCGATCCGGAGTTCCGGATCTACCTCATCGATTTCTCACGCGCCTTCTACCCCCAGCCCTTCCTGCTCGAGCAGAAGGAGCTCAAGCGCTTCTCCCGCTCGCTCCTGGACAGCCTGAAGCGCCTCGACCGCGCCCAGCTCGACGAGAAGCTGGGCCGCTCGCTGGGCCGTCCGCAGATCGACGGCCTGCTCAAGCGACGGGACCTCATCGTGTCCCTGGCCGCACGCCGGGTCGCGGAGCAGGGAGAGGCGACCGTCCTCTACCCCTAGGGGCTCGGGGCTCGCGCTCGCGCGCTCGGAGCCTGACCGACCCGGACGGAATCGGCAGCCATCAAACACGAGCGCGCTCCCGCGCGACCCCCTCGCCTGGACACACCTTCTAGGCGGGCGGACCCGCCTCGCCCGTCAGCCGCCGCTTCGCCTGGCGGACGGTCTCCCGCAGCAACGGGTCCGCGTCCTCCGCCCACTCGTCGAGCATCGACTCCATGCCGCGCAGCCCGAGCGCCCCGATCGCGTAGGCGGCGCAGGAGCGAAGCCAGGAATCCCGGCTGCCGGCGAGGGCCGCCACCGCCTCCTCCGGACGGGGCAGGGTAGAGCCGACCATGCGCTCGGCGAGGCGCGCGCGCTCGGCGAGGCCGACGTCGCCGTCGATGAGGGGCATCAGCAGACGGCGCATCCCCGGGCGGAGGACGCTCTCGAGGAAGTCGAGGGCCTGGCCGCGGACGACCGCGTTCCCGGACTGCAGCCCCACGAACGCGCTGTGGAAGTCGTGGCCGGGAAACAGCAGCGTGAGCAGGCGGAAGATGCGCTCGACCTCCTGGCCCATCGCCTCCCGCAGCCCCTGTGCCGCAGGGTTGTCCCCGCCCTCGCCCAGGCGGTCCAGGATCTGGTGGGAGCGGTAGTGCCCGAGGATCTCGGCGGCGAGGGCGGTCTCGAGAAGCGGGACGTCGAGCGGGATCTCGGGCCGGCTCCGCGCGAGGGTGTTGAGGGCGATGATCACGCGCGAGCGGAGCCCACCGTCGGGCTCCAGGAGATGCTCGTGAAGGACGCCGGCGGCGGCGGGCGTCGCGATGGTGGCCAGGATCGCCGGGACTTCGCGCCGCACCTCGAGCGGAGAGCGGAGATCGGCCAGGGCCTCCCGCAGGGCCGGAAGTGCTTGCTCGTCCGCGGCCGCGAGCGCGGCGGCGGCCTCCGCCCCGACCTTCGGGTCACCAAGCCGCTTCATCAGCGGGCGGACGAAGGGCCGGGGGTCGAGTCGGGAGACGGCATGGATCGCCGCCCGCGACACCTCGACGTCGGGATCGAGGATGAGACGGCCGAGGGGTCCCGCCAGCGGCTCCGGCAGCGCCGCCCCCAGGCGCGCGGCCTCCAGGCGTGTCCGCGCCCCTTCCGGTCCCGGCTCAACCGCCATCGAGTGGAGGAGCGCGCGTGCCAGCTCCCGGTTCTCTTCCCCGGAGCGGGCGAGCGCCGCCACCACCGCCGCGCGGACCCCATACTCGGGGAACTCGCGCAGCTCCTGCAGGCGAGCGACGGGATCCACGCTGGAGTGCCGGGCGAGGTAGAGAAGCGCCTCCGTGCGGACCCCGGGATGGGGATCGGCGAGCAGTCGCTCCGCCTCCCCCACAACCTCCTTGTCCCCCGCCGCGCTCAGGATCTGCAGCGCCCGCTCGCGCACCTCGGGCGAGGGGTGCTGCAGGAGGCCGCGGAGCGCTGGATGGTGCGCGGGCTGTCGGCCGACGGTGAACAGCTCGAGCGCGTAGAGGATCTGGTCGGGCTCCGCCGCGTCGAGCTCCGCGGCGAGAAGCTCCGTCGCCGAGCGGTCGAGCGCGGGCGCCGCCGCCCGCTCCGCGTCGAGGCGGTGCTGGTGGATCGCCTCCCGCAGCATGGCGACGTAGCGCCCGCGGCTCCGCACCGCGAGCGTCAGCCAGCCCGCGATGGCGGCCAGGGTGACCCCGCTCATCCAGAGTGGGCCCACGCCGCCGATGGTGGCGAAGACGAGCACGGCGAGGCCGGCCAGCCCGTCCCCCAGCCGCCAGACCACGGTGTCGATGAACGACTTGATCTGCACCTTCAGCCCCGGAGGCAGCGGAAGGTAGAGAAGCTCGACCGCCGGGCGATCGACCGAGTAGCGCAGCACCTTGTCGCCGACGCGGAGGGCGACGGCGGCGGCGAGAGACCCCCAGACGAGGAGACCCACGGACCCGGTGGCGAGAGCCACCGGCAGGACGAGCAGGACGGTGCCGAGCTCGAGCCGCTTCAGGACCCGCGGGGTCACGAACACCTGAGCGAGCACGGCGAGGACGCCGACGCTGCCGTTGAGCGCGCCAAAGAAAGCCGCGAGCGCCTCCTTGCCCGAGACGTTCTGCTGGGCGAGCGCCTTGAACTGCCACCCGACGACCGAGGTGACGAAGGACGACACGACGATCAGGCCCGCGAGCGCGCGCAGCGCGGGCGAGGTGAGGATGAGACGGAGGCTCTCACCGAGGCTGCGGGGGCCCGCGACGGCGGCGGGGGCGGCTTCTCCTTCCCCCTCGCCGGAGGATGCAAGGCGGCGGCGCCAGATCGCCTCCGCCACCACCGCCGCCGCCCCGACACAGCCCGCGAACAGGAGCAGCAGTCCCTCGACGCCGATGCGGCGCACGAGGAGGCTCGAGAGGAAGCCGCCGGCGATCGCCCCCGAGGTGGCGCCGCTGCCGAGCAGCCCGAAGAGCCGCTTCGCCTCCCGCGGACTCAGGGTGTAGTTGGCGAGTGTCCAGACCTGGGCGGGGGCGAGGACGCCGAAGGCCCCCACCCCCATGTAGACGATCCCGAACAATCCCCCCCAGACGACGCGGCGGGCCACGAACCACCAGAGGAGCACCGCCATCGCCGCGAACAGCAGCAGGCTTCCCACCACCAACGTGCGCAGCGTCGCCCGGCGCCCGGCCCGGATGTACGCCGCCGCCACCGCGCCCACGAGGAGGACGCTGCCCAGGTCGACGAAGGGGAGCATCGACGCCGGGAAGCGCGCGAGGAAGAGGGCGTCGCGGACGACCTGGCCCACCACGTAGGCGCAGATGACCAGGAAGAGGTGAGCAAAGAGGAGGCTGCCCCGCGGGAGGTCCCCGTGGCGCAGGTGCAGCAGCGTCTCGAGCACCCGGACGGGTGACCCGCTCACGTCCCCCTCGTGGTCCCCCGGCCTAGCGCCCGAGGGCGGCCGCGGCCGGTGTCCTCTCGAGGATCTCGCGCCGGTCGGGGTAGAGCGCGGTCATCCCTTCCGGCGTGATTTCGAGCGCCGCGAGGTGCCCGCCGAAGGCAGGGAGCATGCCGACGTCGATCAGCACCACGCGTCCTCCCAGCCGGGCCTCGATCCGCCCCGTCTCCCTCGGGGTGTGGCCCACGACGACCGCCCTCGCTCCCAGCGCGCGGAGCACCTCGTCCACCTTCGGTGCGAGCGTCGCCTCGTCCTCACGGGCGAGCCCTCGGTACCACAGCGGGCCGTCCTCGCGCCCGGAGAGGCTCTGGAGCGGTGAGTCGCGCGTGCGGTCGAGGTCGGCCGTCATCTCGCGCCGGATGGTGTCGTTGATCCCCTTGCACCCGAGCGCCGCCACCTCGGGGGTGAGCCCCCCGTGCACGAAGACGACGCCGTTGATCTTCACCACCGCGTCGTGGCGGCGCAGCCAGCGGCCGTAGGTACCCTCGGGGGCGAAGGCCCGGCGGTGCTCCACGTAGCCGAGCGGGGCCTGCTTGAGGAAGCGCTCGCGGAAGGCCGCCTCGTCGAGGGTCGTCTTCTCGGCTTTCGCCCTTCGCCGCGCCTCCTCCAGCGAGCGGCGGTACACCTCCTCGCGCATTACCTCAGAGTCGCGGGTGCGGAAGGCCTCGTATTCCCCCGCGCTCACATAGCGGAGGTCACGGATCATGTTCATGACCTCGTGGTTGCCGAGGAGGGCATGGACGCGCCCCCCCGCCTTGGCCGCCTCCTTCTCGAGACGCATGAGGAGATCCATGACCTTGCGCGAGTCGGGGCCGCGGTCGGGCACGTCCCCCACCTGCACCAGGTGGGCCTTGCCTCCCGACCAGCGGAGCCCGCCGTCGACGACCCCGGCGAGCTGCAGCACCTGGACGAAGCCGTCGTAGGTCCCGTGGACGTCGCCCACGGCCACGACCCGGGGGACCCCCGCGTACTCGCAAGGTGCGGCGGGAGCGGCGCAGACGGCCGCAATCAGGAGAAGCTGAAGTACGATCCGGCGGCGCACGGCGGGAGTATATACGTTCACCGGCGGACCGGATGCGCTCTCCGGGGCGCAGGGGTTAGAATCCCGCAGGCTCCAACCCGGGAGGGAACATGATCGACCGCCGTCTGGCCCGCCTCGGCGCGGCACTGTCGTTCCTCGTGTCGCTCCTCGCCCTGCGGCCGCTCGAGGCGCGCTCGGGGTCCCAGGCGCCGGTGGCGGTCGCCGAGGCCCCGGCGTGCTCGAAGATCTGGCTCGGGCGCGAGGCCGAGATCGAAGAGCTCATGCGCACGAGCGAGGTGACGAAGATCGTGGACGTGCCAATCGGCGTCACGAAGCCGAAGCGGGCCTTCGTCCGGGAAGGGCCGCCCTTCCAGAGCATGGCGTGGAAGCCCCTTCGCCCCGGCCTCTACAGCGGATACTGGGAAAGCTACAAATCCGAGATCGCGGCCTGGGAGATCGACAAGCTCGTCGGCCTGGGCATGGTCCCCCCCGCAGTCGAGCGCCGCCTCCAAAGCGACCTCGGCGCCGTGATCCTCTGGGTGGAGAACGTCAAGGGCTGGAGCATCAAGGAGCCGGCGCGCGGCCCCGATCTCGAGGCCTGGAACCGCCAGGTCAGCAAGATGAAGATGTTCGACCAGCTCATCGGGAACATCGACCGAAACCAGGGCAACCTCCTCTACGACGGCGAGTACCACCTCATCCTCATCGACCACTCCCGTGCCTTCACGGGCGAGAAGAACCTCAACCGCATGGCCAAGCCGACCCGGATCGACCGCGAGCTGTGGGAGAAGATGAGCGCCCTCACGCTCGAGCAGCTCCAGCCGGCGCTCGGCCGCCTGATTGGAAAGGGCGAGATCCGCGCCATCATCGAGCGGCGCGATCGCATGCGGCGTGCGATCGAGGCCCTGGTCGCCGAGAAGGGGGAGGCGACGGTCTTCTACCCGTAGCGGTGGCAGACGCCTCCCCTGGCGAGGGCGGCGTCGGCGAGTCATGGATGAAGGTGGCGCGCCCCGGGCGATTCGAACGCCCGACCTACAGATTCGTAGTCTGTTGCTCTATCCAGCTGAGCTAGGGGCGCTCGGGATGAACACCGAAGGATAGCGCGGGGCATCCTCCGCGAGCAAGCGGGCACGGGCAACGCGCGCCGACGCGATAGGAGAGCCCCTTGAAGGCCGCCCACGCGACCTTGCCGATCACGATGACGGCCCAGGGGGCGATAACCCCCTAGAGCGCACCGCCGGTCGTCCGTCGGCAGGCCACCGCGAACCCCGTCGCCAGCATCCAGATGAGCCAGAACGACAGGAGATCGAGACTGCCGTCGGCGGGATCCACCTTCTCCATCCAGACCGCGGTGAATGCGATCACGACGAGGAGGTAGACGACGAGCGGAGGCAGGAAGCGGGGATCGCGGACGATGCGGGAGAACGCCTCTCGGGGGGAGAGATCTCACCATCCTGACGCGGAGCGGCCCCGCTGGCAAGATAGGGGGGTGATGCCGAGATCTGCCACGGGACGGGACGCGGGAGACCGTCGGCCGGGGGTCGTCTCCGCGCTCGTCTTCACTGTTTCCCTCGCCGCCTGCGACGCGCCCAGGGAGCCGGTACGCGTCCTCGCCCTCGAGACCCACCTGCGCCAGCAGATCGCGGACCTCGAGTCGCTTGTCGCACGCGCGGAGAAAGGGGCGCTCGTCCCCACCGACGGGCTCGTGGTGGCGGTCCACGAGGACGTGGTGAGGCAGGTGGCGCAGCTCGCGCTACCCCGCGAGCAGGTGGTCGGCGGCCGCTTCCGGGTGCGCCTGGAGACCGCGGACGTCCGCCTCCGTGACAAGCACGGCGCGATCCGCCTCGGCGGGCGCGTGAGCCGGGCGGGCGACGACTTCTTCGACGCCGACATCGAGGCGGAGCTCGCCGTCTTCGCGCGGCTGGAGGCGGTCGCGTTCGACCGCACGAGTGGGATGCTCTCGGGGAGGGTCATGCCCATCGGCTTCGAGCTGCAGAAGCTGGGCGTGGCCGGCGAGCGGCCGCTGCTGCGGCGTCTCGTGGCCGGCTTCGCGCGATTACAGGAGCATGTGCTCGCCGAACTCGCCTTCCCGCTCACGATCCCGGTGGGCTTCGAGAGCGAGCTCCGCCTCGCCGGCCGCGAGGAAGGCCCGGTGCGGATCCGCCCCGCCTCCTGCCCGGTGAGGGTGACGGTCCGGGACGCCGCCGCCCACGGCGGGCGCCTGTGGATCGTGCTCGGGATCGAGGCCGGGCCGTGGACGCGAGCCGCGCCGCCGGGGGGGCGCCGATGAGCCGACGGAGCGGGCGGGGGCGGAGACGTTGGGGCCGCCGGATCGCGGCCACCCTCCTCGCCCTCGCCCTCGGGGGCGCGGGCTACGTCTACTGGGAGGAGAAGGAGGCTGCGGCTCGCGAGGCCCGCATCGCCACTCTCGAAGCCACGCGCGACCGCCTGCGCGAGCGCTTGGGGCGCCTGCGCGAAAAGGACCCGCTGGTCGCTTCCGCACCGGAGGCGGGCGTCCTGATCGGGATCGGCGAGGCCTTCGGCTCCCAGCTCCTCAGCCAGGCCACGACGGGTTTCCTGGGTCAGGTGGAGCTGGTCCTCAAGAACCTGAAGGTGCACAAGGCGGGGCGCGTCCGGGTGAAGACCCCCCTCGGCCGTATGACCCCCGGTCACTACGTGCTCGACGTCCGCATCGAGGAGGTGCGCGGGATACTGGAGCCGGGGCCGGTCAAGCTGGATTTCGGACGCGGGCGCGCCGACGTCTCCTTCCCCGTCCGCGTGGCGCGCGGCGAGGGCCGGGCGAGGCTTCGCTTCCAGTGGGACTCGCGCGGGCTGGCGGGCGCTTTTTGCGACGACTTCACGGTGACGACGCGAGTGGGCGGGCACGTCCGTCCCCGCACCTACCCCGTCGAGGGCAGCTTCGATCTCTCGATGGCCGGGGGGACGCTCACCGCCGTGCCCCGCTTCCCCGACCTCGTCGTCAACCTCGAGGTCGAGCCCTCGGAGGAGTCCTGGGCCGAGGTCGAGCGGGTCCTCGGTCGCCGCAGCCTCAAGTGCCGCATGGCGCTGAAGCTCGTCGACGTCCGCCAGGCGCTGGAGCGGCTGCTCGACAAGGGCTTCAAGGTCCGGGTGCCGCAGAAGATCCTCAAGCCGGTGCGTTTCCCGGTCGGCCTGCGCCAGTCGGTCGTCCTCGAAGGGAGGACCTACGACCTCGCGGTCACGCCGCGCGCGCTTCGGATCTCACCGAAGCGGCTGTGGTACGGCGCGGACGTCACCGCCGAGGCCGCAGGAGCGCCGCTTGAGGGAGCGGTAGCACCTCCTCCTGCTCTCCCCGCGACGGCGGAGCCCGCTTCGGTCCCGGAGACGACGCCGGCGGCGGCGCCCGCGCCAACGCCCGAGGCCACCGCCGCGCCTGCTCCGCCCACCGGCGTCGAGGAGGAGTCGCCGGCTCCGCCGCCATCCGAGGAGGCCGGCGAGGCTCCGCCCGCCGAACCGACGCCGACGCCCACACCCCCGCCCGGGAAGGGTGAGCGCTACTAGCTACTCGTAGCGAAGTGCCTCGACGGGGTCGAGCCTCGCGGCCTTCCACGCCGGCCAGAGGCCGAAGGTCAACCCGACCACGACCGCGACGACGAAGGCCACGATCACCCACGTCGGCTGGACGACGGCGGGAAAGGGCGAGAAGGCGTTGATGAGGAAAGCGACGAGGCCGCCGATCAGTATCCCGATGACCCCGCCGGCACCGGTGAGGGTCATGGCCTCGGTGAGGAACTGCCACAGGATGTCGCGCTTCGTCGCCCCGAGCGCTTTGCGCACCCCGATCTCGCGCGTCCGCTCCGTCACCGAGACGAGCATGATGTTCATCACCCCCACCCCTCCGACGACGAGCCCGATCGACGAGATCGCGATCATCACGAGGTAGATCCCGCCCGTCAGCTGGCGATAGAGCTCGGTGAAGGTGTCCTGGGCGAAGACTCGGAAGTTGTCGGGCTGGAGGTACTTGAGCTTGCGCTGGCGGCGGAGGGCCTCGCGCGTCTGATCGATCGCCTGGTCGATCGCCGCATGCGAGACCGGCTTCAGGTCCGCCACCATGAAGCTGAAGCGACGGTCCCCATGCTGAATAGAGTTGACGGGCACGAGCACGATGTTGTCGAGGCTGAAGAAGAGGAACTTGCCCCTCCGCTGCAGGACCCCGATGACGCGGAAGGGGCGCCCGTCGAGCGTGATCTCCTTGTCCAGGGGATCGAGGAAAGGGAAGAGGGCGTCCACGACGTCCGTGCCCAGCACCACCACCTTGGACCCGCGGCTCACGTCCTGGGCGGAGATGAAGCGGCCCCTCTCGACGAAGGTGTCGTGGACGTCCTCGTATTCGGGTGTCGTTCCGAAGACGCGCACGTCCCGGGCCCTCTCCGGCCCGTACTTGACGTTCTCGACGGGCGTGACCTGGAGGGGGGCGACCGCCTTGACCGCGGGCCTGGCCGCGATCGCCTCGACCTCGTCGAGGGTGATCGCCCTCCGCCGTCGCCACTCCTCCTCGTCCGGGTTCTCGCCGGGGGCGAAGGGCCGGACGAAGATCGTCGAAGAGCCGAGGCTCGCGATCTGGCGCGCCATCGAGGCGTTGAGGCCGGCCACGATCGAGCTCATCCCGGTGACGGTCATGATGCCCATCACCACCCCGAGGATGGTGAGAAAGGCGCGCAACTTGTAGGCACGGATCCCCTGCAGCCCCATGCCCACCGCCTCCCAGATCCCGAAGAGGACCGGGTGGCGCGCGGCGAAGCGGCGCAGCGAGGCGAGCATCACTCGTTCCGCAGCGCGACGACGGGATCGAGGGCGGCGGCACGGTTGGCGGGGTAGAGCCCGGCCACGAGACCGACGGCGGAGGAGACTGAGAGGGCGAGCGCGACCGCCCAGGGCCGCACGGGCGCGGTGAAGGGCGTCGCCATGATGTTGCCGAGTACGGCGGCGAGGAGGAAGGACAAGGCGGCGGCGCCGATCACCCCGAGGAGACCGCCAAAGCCGGAGAGGACCACCGACTCCACGAGGAACTGGCGCAGGATGTCGCCGCGCCGCGCCCCCATCGCCTTGCGGATTCCGATCTCCTGGATGCGCTCGGCGACGGAGACCAGCATGATGTTCATGACCACGATCCCCCCGATCAGGAGGCTGATCGCGGTCACCACGATCGTGACCACGTAGATGCCCCGGGTGGCGCTCTGCCAGAGGTCCATGATGCTCTCGCCGGTCTCGATCGTGAAGTCGTCGGGCTTGTCGTAGGTGAGGTGGCGGCGGGCGCGCATGGCCACCCGCGCCTGGTCCTGCGCCGCCTCGAAGTCCGCCATCGTGCGCGCCTCGGCCTGGATGTCGACGGATCGGCGCACGCCATAGAGCTTCTGGAAGGTCGTGATCGGCATCCAGACGAAGTTGTCCTGGCTCTCGCCGAAGACAGATCCCTTCTTCTCCGCCACCCCCACCACCCGCAGGAAGTGCCCGTCGACGTCGATCTCCTTGCCGATCGGCTCCATGCTCCCGAAGAAGGCGTCCACGAGATCGGTTCCCACCACCGCCACCATGCGGTCCTGCTCGATGTCCTGCGGAACGAGATGACGGCCCGCCTCCAGCTCGCGGATGGCGCCGATCCGGGACACGTTCTCGGTGATGCCCATGATGCGCACGTTCTTCTGGAGCGTGCGACCGCGCTTGACGCTCCCCCCGGTAGCGATCAGAGCCCCGATGTCGGAGCAGAGGCTGCAGGCGCGCCGCACCGCTCCGACGTCGTCCATGGTCACGCGCTTGCGCTTCATCATCTCCCGCCACTGCTCGTGGCTGGTGATGATGTCGGGCATCTGCTGGACTCTGAAGGCCCGGGTGCCGAGCTCGAGGACCTTGTCCGACATGTACCGGTCGAGCCCCTCCGTGATGGCCACGACCGCGATCACCGAGGACACGCCGATCAGGATGCCGAGGACGGTCAGAAAGGAGCGCAGCTTGTGCGCCCGCAGAGACTGGAGCGCGATCGCGATGGCCTCGGAGAACGGCACGCCGCTCAGCCCCCCTTGCGCACGTCGCTCTCGATCTGGCCGTCCCGGAGGCGGATGGTCCGGAGCGCGTGGTCGGCGATGTCGCGCTCGTGGGTGACGAGGATGATGGTGTGGCCCTGCCCGTGGAGCCGGCCGAAGAGGCGCATGAGCTCCTCGCCGGTGGCGGAATCGAGGTTGCCGGTGGGCTCGTCCGCGAGCAGGATCGACGGGCTCATCACGAGGGCGCGGGCGATGGCGACCCGCTGGCGCTGGCCGCCGGAGAGCTCGTTCGGGCGGTGGTTCATCCGGTCCGTGAGGTCAACCATCTCGAGGGCCGCTTTCGCCTGCCCGATCCGCCGCTCCTTGGCCATCCCCGCGTAGACGAGGGGCAGCTCCACGTTGTGCAGCGCCGTCGCCCGCGGCAGCAGGTTGAAGGTCTGGAAGACGAAGCCGATCTCGCGGTTGCGGACGGCCGCCAGCTCGTCGTCGTTCATCTCGGAGACGACCTTCCCCCGCAGCACGTAGGTGCCGCTCGTCGGCGTGTCGAGGCATCCGATGAGGTTCATGAGGGTGGACTTGCCCGAGCCCGAGGGCCCCATCACCGCGACGTACTCGCCCTTGTCGATGGTGAAGCTGACCCCGCGGAGGGCGTGGATCTCCTCCGCCCCCATCTGGTAGGTCCGCCACAGGCCCTCGGCCCGGATGATCGGGTTGGCTCCGCTTCCCGCCTCCCGCGCCGGCGTGCTCACGATCGCTTCCCCTTCTTCTCGATCCGGATCCGGGCCTGGTCCTTGAGCGTGCGGAGCGTCTTGTAGGACCCGGTCACGATCTCCTGGCCCTCGCCGAGGCCCTCCAGGATCTCGATGTCGGTCTCACCCATGATCCCGGCCTTGACTGGCGTGAAGACCGCCTTGCCGTCCTTGACGAGAAAGACCCCGTCCTTCTCCTCGCCCTTCGGCCGCGCGAGCTGAGTCACGGTGTTGCCCTCGCGGGGCTCGGGGCCGGCGGTGGCGTCGGCGTCCACGACCTTGCCCTCCTTGTCCAGCTCGCGCACGACCACCGCCTGCACCGGCACCGCGAGGACGGCGGAGCGGGTGGCGGTCGTGATGTCGGCGGTGGCGTTGAGCCCGGGGCGGAGGCTGGGGGGCGGATCCTTCAGCACAATCTTGACCTTGAAGTCCTTGGGCTGGTTGCCGGTCGTCGCCCCGAGTGTCGCCTGGACCTGCTGGGTGCTCCCGGTGCCCCGCGCGAGCGCGGAGGCCCCGATCTCCGTGACCTCGCCCTCGATCCTCACGCCCTCGAGGGCGTCCACCCGCACCTCCGCCTTCTGCCCGAGGCTGAGGTTGCGGATGTCGGTCTCGTCGACCATGACCTCGCACTCCATGACCAAGAGGTCGGCCACGGTCATGATCACGGTCGGGTTGAAGCTCAGGGCCCCGATCACCATCTCCCCCGCCTCCTTGGGCAGGCTCGTGACGACGCCATCCATGGGCGAGTACATCGTCGTCTTGTAGAGCTCGTCGCGGGTGCTGTCGAGCTGGGCCTGGAGCTGCGCCACCCGCTTGTGGGCGGCCTCGACGTTGGCGGCCTTCATCTTGAGCTCCGCCTCCGCCTGGTCGAAGGCCTGGTCCGCGATCAGGCGGTCCTCGTGCATCTTCTTCGTGCGGTCGAAGACGAGGCGCGAGACCTCGAGGTCTGCGTTGGCGTGCTGGAGCTCGGCCCGCGCCGCCGCCACCGCCGCCTCCGACTGGCGAGCCCCAGCCTCGAAGCGCTCCGACTCGATGCGGGCGAGGACCTGGCCCTTCTTCACGCGGTCGCCCTCGCGCACCGCGAGCTCGACGATGCGTCCGGAGACGTTCGCCCCCACGTTGACGTACCGCCGCGGCCGGACCTCCCCCGAGGCGGTGACGACCTGCGTGAGCTCGGTCCGGGCGACCTTGCCCGTCTGGACCTGCACCCGCTTGCCGCGCTCGCGGGCCACGCTGAAGCCGACGATGCTGCCGATCACGAGGACTGCCGCCGCGACGGCGAGGATCTTGCGGCTCTGGGCTGTCATGAGGCCTCCGGGCCGTCCAAACAAAGAAGTACGATCGCGCCCCCTGCTGGTTCGGTAGGGTGTCGCCGCAACATGATAGGTTACCGCGACTTCCGCGACGCCCCCAAGGCGGCGCCGGCGGGCGGCATGGCGCCCTCTCCCCGGGGCGGGACTTTGGTCCGCGGAAGACGCCGGAGGCGCGGGGTGTCGCTCAAGCACGAGAGGGGGCCTCGGTCGTGGCGGCCGGGCGCGGCCTGGGCCGCGGCGGCGGCGTACGCCGCCCTCACCGTGGCCCTCACCTGGCCTCTCGCGCGAGGGCTCACCCGCGACCTTCCCTCGGACCTCGCCGACCCTCTCCTCAACTCCTGGATCGTCGCCTGGGGCGCCGACCACATTCTCCGCTTCGCCTCCGGGGAGTGGGGTGCCTTCTCCGGGTACTGGAACGCCAACATCTTCCACCCGGCGCCCCTCACGCTCGCCTACTCGGAGCACCTCTTCGCGCAGGCGCTGCAGGCGGCACCGGTCTACGCGGCGACGCGCAACGTCATCCTCTGCTACAACCTGCTCTTCCTGTCCACCTTCGTGATCTCCGGGCTCGGCGTCTTCCTGCTCCTCCGCGACTTCACCCGCGACTCCTGGGCATCCTTCGCGGGCGGCCTCTTCTTCGCCTTCACGCCCTACCGCTTCGAGCACATGCCCCACCTGCAGGTGATGTCCTTCCAGTGGATGCCCTTCGTGCTGCTCGGGCTGCACCGCTTCGTCTCGAGTGGCCGCCCGCTTCCGCTGGCGATGGCCGGGGCGGCGCTCGTCATGCACAACCTGTCCTGCGGCTACTACATGCTGTTCTTCACCCCGTTCGTCGTGGCCTGGGCTGTCTTCGAGATGCCTGCACGAGGGCGGATCGGTAGCGCCCGGCACTGGGCCGGCCTCGCGCTGTGTGCGGCGGTCGTGCTCGCCGCCACCCTTCCCTTCCTCCTCCCCTACGCGGAGCTGCGCCTCCAGGAGCCCACACTGCGCCGCCCGGCAGAGGTGGAGGAGTTCTCGGCCGACCTCGCCGCCTGGATGACCGCCACCCCGCACCTTCGGCTGTGGGCCAGTTTCCTTCCGGGGCTGGACCGGCCCGAGGGGCACCTCTTCCCGGGAGCGGTCCCGCTCCTCCTTGCGGTGCTGGGGACAGTGGGCGCGATCTGGGGCTTCTGTCGCGCCCAACTCCCGTCTCGTCCCGGGTGGATCCGCATCGCCGCGGGGGCGGCCTCGCCCACCGGGTTCAGCGCCGTCGCCTGTCTCGTCGCGGTCTGGCTCTCGCTCGGCCCCCTACCCCGTCTGTGGGGCCGGGAGCTGGACCTGCCGGGCCTCTACGCCGGGCTCTACGCCTTCGTGCCCGGCTTCGACGGCCTGCGCGCCCCCTCCCGCTACGCCGCCGTCGCCGTGCTCTTCCTCTCCCTGCTCGCCGGGCTCGCCCTCGCTCGAGCGCGCGGCCTGCGCTTCGGCGCGCTCGCCGCGCCCCTGGCGGGGGTCGTCTTCGTGCTCGAATCCCTCTGCGTGCCGATCCCGCTCAACACGTCGTGGAGAAGCGAGGGGCTGAGCGCCCCGCCTCCTCCCGGGCGTCAGCCCGAGCCCGCCGTCTATTCCGCGGTGCGGGCGCTGCCGGCGGACGCGGTGCTCGTCGAGCTACCGTTCGGAGAGACCGTCTGGGAGACGCGCGCCATGTACTACTCGACGCGTCACTGGCGGCGTCTGGTGAATGGCTACAGCGGGCACTTCCCCCACCACTATTACGCGGTGCGTGCCCGCCTTCGTCGCGCCGTGCAGATCCCGGACGACGCATGGGCGGCGATCCGGGGCTCCGGGGCCACGCACGTGATCGTCCACACGTGGGCCTGGAACCGCGTGCGGATGGGCCCGCGGATCGCGAGCCAGCTCGAAGAGCGGGGGGCTCGCCGGCTCGGGCAGTTCGACGGGGACGTCCTGCTGGAACTGCCCGGCGGTCCTTAAGCGGCGGCCGTCAGAAGGTCTCCTGGACGGCGAAGTACACCCCGCTCGACCCGTCCTTGCCCAAACCGAAGTCGAGGCAAAGGTTGGTCGTCGAGCGCTTGTTGATCAGCAGGCGAAGGCCGAAGCCGGCGCCGGTCGCGAACGAGTCGAACAGGCGCTCGCCCGTCTGCTCATCGCTCAGCGTCTCCGTGTTGAGGAAGGCCACCATTCCGAGCAGTCCGTTCTTCGTGATGGTCCAGCGGTACTCCGCCTCGCCGTACACCATCCGCTGGCCGCGGAACCGGCCCTGGCCGTACCCCCGGCCGGAGCGTCCATAGGTGTCCGTCCCCGTGGCCGGCAGGTCGAGGTACGGCGCCACGCCTCTGGTGACGAAGTCCCCGAAGACCCAGAACGCAAGCTTGTGGCGGGCGTCTTTCGTCAGCCGGAGGTACGTCCTCAGATCGTAGTTGAACTTCTGCCACGTCGACGTGCCGCCCAGGAACCCCTCGAAGAACATCGAGTAGTCGAGGTTCGCGTACCAGCCCCGGCTCGGGTTGATGGCGCTGTCCCGGCTGTCGAGCAGGCCGTGCACGCTGGCGCCGGCCGAGGTCTGCGAGGTCAGGTCGAACCCGAACTGCTCTGAGTAGGTGACGTACGGCGACTCCGGCCAGACGGAAGCGGAGTCCTCGGCCGGCCGGACGTCGGTGTGGATGTTGAAGAGAAACCCCGCACCCACGTACGTATTGCGACGGACCCGCCGGTAGACCGTCTCGTACACCCGGAAGAAGTCATACCTCACATTGACCGCCTCGGCGGGTGTGGTGTCCGTGCCGAGGCCATAGGTATCCTGAGACGTCCAGTACAGACGGTTGTCCCCTTCGAGGACCCAGCCGTTGTTGGGGGCCGACGCGTTGAGCTTGGCGTTGACGAGCAGCTGCTCCTTCGTCGTGCCGATCACGCTCGCCACGACCGACGAGATGCGGGTCGTTGCCGGAAAGCCCCGGTAGAAGGCGACGTTCCCGGCGGCGCCGATCCCGAAACCGCTGGTCGGACTGTAGGAGATCACGGGCGCGGCGGCGATCATCAGCTTCTTGTAGTCCTCCGCCCCCGCGCTGGCCGGGGGCGGCTTGTGACGGAGCTCGCGGAGGACGTCGAAGATGTCTTTGGTCGGCTCCGTCGCCTCGGGTGCGGCAGCCTGCGCCCCCGCGGTGGCCGCGCCGGCGGTCGCGACGACCAGCACCAACACCGCCATGGTGGCACGCCCATTCCGATGCATGGGGAAACCCGCGCCGCGAGTCTACTCCATGCTGCCTTTCCGCTCCTTCTCAGCGCGGGGGGGAAACGAGGGCGCCGGCCAGCTCCTCGGCCACGATCTCGGCGCCCGCTCCGTTCCAGTGGCCGTCGTCGGAGAGGTACACCACCTCGCCGGCGAGGCTCCGGGCGAGGGCGACCCGCCCCGCCGGGCAATAGCCGCAGCCCAGCTCTTCTGCGAGAGCTTCGACGGCGCGGCTGTGCGCCTCGGGGTAGCCTAGATCGAACAGCACCAGGCGAGCGCCCAGGGCATCACTGAGGAGCTTGATCTCGGCCGCGGCCCGCCGTTCCGTGAGCCAGGGGAGGCGCTCCTCGGGCGGGGCGTCGGCGGCCAGTGCCTCGAGCGGCGCCGCGATCTCCTCGCGCGTGGGCATGAAGGGGTCCCGCCGGCCCGCGCTCGAAGCGGGGGTCCGAACGCGCAGGGACCGGACCACGGCCCCGGAGATGCCGCCGACGCGGAGCGGCAACGCGAGATTGCGCGCAAAGAGCTGGCGCAGGTTCCAGTCAAGCTGGGGACGGTACTCCTCGCGAGCCAACGGTGCCGCCGGTGCGCCCGAGGGCGAAGCGAGGAAGCGCCGGAGCTCGGCGCGCTCGTAGTAGCGGACGACCTCGTCCAGGTCGCTGAAGTGCGCACATGCGTACACGACGCGGGGACGGAGGCGCGGCCCGTGCACGCGAAGCGCCAGGAAGGACTGCAGCAGACAGGTCCCCTGCTGGCCGAGGTTCGCGACGGCGAGGCTGGTGCGCGCGGCGAAGCACGCCGCGATCGTGTCGGGCTCCTCCACCCCGTGTCCGTAGACCATGCTGTCCCCCAGCAGGATCACGTCCGCGCGCGCGAGACGCGGCCCGCGGTAGGAATCCTCGTTCGTCTGGTGCCACCACCAGTGGCCGCTCCAGTACATTCGCCGTCCGAACGAGGGGCGGAGCACCGGGCCGCGGTGGGGGTCGAGCATGTAGATCCCGCCCCTCTGCCAGTGGTAGCCGGTGTAAGCGACGTTGGCCACCTGTCCTCCGAGGACACCCGGCCAGAGGTGGAGGACCGCCTCCAGCATCAGGACCCCGGTCGAGGCGAGGAGCTGGAAGAAGAGAAAGCCATAGAGGGCGACGCGCCGGCCACGAGCGTGAGCCAGAAGGGCCACGGCGAGCGCGAGCAACGCGGCCAGGAATGGGTAGACACCCTGTCCTCGCGAAGCCGCGCTGCCGAGGAGCCAGCTGAAGGCGACGCTGACCGCCACCACGGCCGCCCAGGACAACCCGGCGACGGCGCGGTGCCGCTTCGCAGCCTCACCACCGCCTCCCCGGATCTCCAAGACGGTCCACTATACGCGTCGCTCGCGGGCCGCCCAAGACGCCCCACCGCCACGAGCGGCCATTCGCGGTCTGGAACCCGGAGCCGCCGCACGCGCTGGTGATGGCGACGGGCCCGGAGGGAAGCGCCTACGCCCAGTTCGGGGCGCGCTACCGCCAGAGCTGTACACGCTGAAGCATCACATCCTCCTCGTCCGGGAGCGGCTGGAGGGCCGCCCGTAGCCAGAGGCGACCTCAACGCCGAGGGCAGGGTTGCGGGCTGTTATGATCACTGCTTGATGCCCCTCGACGAGCGCGCGCGCACGCCCGCCGACGTCCCCGTCGCCGAGATGGAGAGGCTCCTCTCCCTCGCCCTCTCCCGAGGCGGGACGTTCGCCGACCTCTACTTCGAGCACGAGACGACGTCGTCGCTGCTCCTCGAGGAGGGGATCATCCGGACCGCCACCGCGGGTATCACGTGCGGGCTCGGCGTGCGCGTCGTCTCCGGCGAGCGCACCGGCTACGCGTACACCGACGATCTCTCGTGGGCGGCCATGGCCCGCGCCGCCGAGACCGCGGCCCACATCGCCTCCGACTCCCGTGCGCTCCCGCCCCAGGCGGTGTCCCCCGCACCCGTCGAGCGGCGCTACGGCGAGGCAAGCGTCGGCGTGCTGTCCCTCCGCGAACGGATCGCCCTCGTCGAGAGAGCGGACCGCGCCGCGCGCGCCCACGACCCGCGCGTCGAGAAGGTCATCGTCAGCCTGGGAGAGGAGACCCGCCGGGTCCGCATCGCGAACTCCGGGGGGATGCTCGTCGAGGACATACAGCCGCTCTTCTCGATCCGCGTCTCCGTGATCGCCACCGATAACGGCCTGCGGCGCGAGGGCTCCTCCGGCGGCGGCGGACGACTGGGGCCGGAGTTCTTCAACGCGAAGCCGCCCGAGCATTTCGCACGTGAGGCGGCCCGCATGGCGGTCACCCTCCTGGGCGCGGTCGAGGCCCCGGCAGGGCCGATGCCGGTCGTCCTCGCCCCCGGCTGGCCGGGGATCTTGCTCCACGAGGCGGTGGGCCACGGTCTCGAGGGCGATTTCAACCGCAAGGGCCTCTCCGCCTTCTCGGGGCGCATCGGCGAGCGGGTGGCCGCGCCCGGGGTCACGGTCGTCGACGACGGCACGATCGCGGACCGCCGCGGAAGCCTGAACGTGGACGACGAGGGCAACGTCCCCGGACGCTCCGTGCTCATCGAGGACGGGATCCTGCGCGGCTACCTCCAGGACCGGCTCAATGCCGGATTGATGAAGATGTCCTTCACCGGCAACGGCCGGCGTGAGAGCTACGCCTCCATCCCCCTGCCGCGCATGACC